>ENA-OPFT01000001-OPFT01000001.1-human-gut-metagenome-genome-assembly--contig:-NODE-1-length-168168-cov-4.353679_pt1 | contig 168168 bp, 119 predicted proteins | sample MGYA00241714_ERZ501560 | MGnify/ENA primary metagenome ERZ501560 (study PRJEB25962, sample SAMEA2042392) | human gut metagenome | biome: human gut; feature: human-associated habitat; material: faeces...
ATTGCTGTTTAATAAAGGATTTGTCAATGTTGTATTTATAGGCAGAGTAACAGTTCACATTATAAAAAGTAGTTAATGCATTTGCAATATTAGCAGTAACTCTTTCAACACCTCCGTATTGTGGCGCAACTTCATTGGTAGTATAAAATAGTATATTCATTTGGGAACTTGTTTTAAATATAATTTTTGAATCTTGTAGACAATTCCCATCTGGTTTGAATTGAATTTCCGTGCAAATATTTTATTAGAGTTAATAAGCGTTTGATAATCATGGTCTTGCCATATATAGGGGCTGCCATGCTCCCAGTCAATTTCCCGCATACTACCGGTATTGGCATTGTTCGTACAATGCATTCTTTCTCGAAAAGGAGAGTTCCATAAAATAGTTTGAATGAATATTTCATCTGCGCAAAGTGTATATTTCATACGATTTAATACAATCTCTTTGTATTGTAATAGATACTTGACTGCGTTTTCGGTAATACTTATCCAATTTCCTCCTTTTTTGAATTCAAAAGTTTGTTTTCTGCGATAATGGCTTATTTTCTGTACTGCTAATATGAGGTTTCGGATTAATGCTGTAATTCCATGTAACAGATGTTCCTTATCTTTTAACCTTTTTGTAAAAAAATAGTATCGGAATACTTTGCGCTCCAAATCACGCTGATGAGCGGCATCCTGCCAAAAGCCTACAAATTCTTTACCGGCATTCTGCTGGAAAAAAGCATGAATGTAATCTTGGCTTTTTATGGGCAAATCCGTTCCGGATAATAAATGATAATAAGCATAGGAACCGTGTGATAAGGCCGTTTCAAAGAGAAGATATTCTACTTGTACTTGGCTGATATCACCCCAATATACTTCGATGGGATTTTTTATTAAATAAAAGCCGGCTTTCTGCATTTTGACTTTTTTTATTTGCTGAAACAGTTCTGTAGCCCGTTTGTCAATATGCAAATAAATGTCATTACGTTCATCGTCCAACATGGAAAGTAGTACCTCCAGTACCGGATATTCATTGTGGGCGATAATCAGAAATGCATGTTTCATTATATATCAGGTTTTAATCTTTTAAAGAAATTAGGAATCGTTACATCCGGAATAATGAATCCGTCTTTGCGAAGTGCTTCAAAATAAGCACTGCCGATAACACGTTCATATTCAGCCTCTAGTTTTCCTTCTTTATGTAACTGATAGAAGTAGCGCCAGTGGCGACCTCCGTGTTTGCCCTTGTGTTGCTCCAGTTGCTTGCCGCCATTTATCATCTTTTCCATAAACTGCTGCTTGCCGCGTATATTGTAATGATATACATGGATATGGCTGTCGGCAGAGTTTTGTGGGAACATGGTTACTTTATGGTTTCCCATTGAAATTTGCAGGTAACCGGCAGTCCGGTGAATGACTTTTTTGTTCTGACGCTCAAACAGCGAATAGAGTGACAAGTCATATTTTTCAGGTTCGGTTACCGCTTTTACAGTCTTATCCCATTGCCAAAAGGGCTTTTCTTCTTCAGGATAGACACTTCTCATTTCACAATTCAGCACATTGGCATTGGTGGCATATAATTCATCTTTCAAATTGCCGGTAGGGGCATACCATAATTCGTCGGCATCGGCATTGATAATCCAGCCGGCCTTATAAATGGTTTTGGCTTTCCAAATCATACGGTCTACCCAGTCCTTTTGTTCATAGTTGGTAGCCTTTTCTTCTATCACTTCTTTAATCCACCCTTTTTGTTTGTATTTACGGATAATGTCCGGAGTTGAATCTGTGGAGTTATTATCAGTAATGATAAACCCGTCCACTCCCATCGCTTTATGGAACTGTAGATTCTCTTCCAGCATCCCTTCTTCGTTTTTTACTAGCAATGTCATGAATGATTTGACTTCTTTCGTTTGTTTAAAAGCCAAAGGAAATTCGGATATAACGTGCCCTATTTTGGATAGTAATAAATTGCTCATAAATAACCAATGATTATTGATTTCTACCTGTCATATTAGAGATAATTAATACTATTGTCAAAAGAATTTGTTTTATTCTGAACTCATTATAATAGATAACATAATCCTTAGTTTTCTCATAATATTCTGATATTTAATTATATAACAATTTTACTCTTTTTCTGTAAATATAGTATATAAATGCTAGTTTATTATGAAACATTAACTGGTAAGAGCGTTGCCGTTTTTTAACTCATAATTCCAAGTTTTTCATGTATTCCGTCGCAATAGGCTTTCCATAATCGGGGTATATCTTTCCATTGATAGGCTTTTGCAAACGGACTGGTAAACAACGCGATGAAAATATATCCCATTACTCCGTTGAAGCCGCGAAGATATTTCACTGCTATGTTGCGTCCGTAGTGATGGTTTAAATAAGTTGAATTACGGATCTGATAAAAGCGTTTCCACTTTTTCTTCTTGTTTCGCTCATTCCATGTGTCGTTGGAGAAGAATTTCTCTTTATCCATCAGAGCATCAGGTATATAGAGTATTTTGTACCCTGCCCGTATGGTGCGGAGACAGTAATCTGTATCATCACAGAAAATGAAAAGGTCTTTATTGGGAAGACCTATCTTCTCAACGACTTCGCGGCGGATGAACGGACCTTCGAAAGCTGTTCCCGTAATTTCTGTCGGTGAGGTGATGTGCCGTCCTGCCAGTTTCTTGCTGTACATGGATACAAAAGGATTGCTCAGGTTGTATGCCTGGAAGTCATGGGTGAATATTTCTCCTTCGAGCAACCTGCGAGGGGCCAGTATGCCGATATCTTTCTTGTCGGTATACGGCAAGAGTTGTTCCAGACAGTCGGCCCGCGGAAATACATCGTCATCCATGCACCAAATCCAGTCGGCACCCGCCTGATAAGCGTATTGTATGCCTGTATAGAATCCTCCCGCACCGCCCACATTGGTCTGATTGATTACTGTCAGCCCTTCCTGTGCGGCAAGCCATTCCGTTGTACCGTCCGTGCTTCCGTTATTTACTATTACAATGGAAGATATCGGCTTGTTTTGTTGCAGACAACGAATATTTCTTTTCAGAAGTTCCATTCGGTTGTAGGTTACAACTACGGCTATAATGTTCATGATGCATTTAGTTTTTAGTAAAGGTTATCTATTTTTCCCGGCTGTACGCTTCTATAGGCTCTCATGAGCTCAAAGCATTTTTCCACATCAAAGTTCCGTGTCTTGGCGTATTCTTCTGCCATCCATCGGTGCATTTGTGGAGTTGCCGGCAGGCGTTCAAAGTTTTTGCAGCCGGTCTTCATATCTATGGGGCCGATGTACATCCGGTTCAAATCGACAATTTCTATTGTTATGCCATTGGGAGTTTTCTGAAACAGGATGTTGGCACGTCCGTAGTCTTTGTGGGCGTATCCGTGTTCGTGAAGACGGGCGGTCACTTTGCCTATGGCGCGGAATACTTCCTCGGCGTAGTCAAATTGCTGTGTGAACAGGTTGTCGTAAATGTAGGGGCAGGTGGAGAGGAGGCTGATATAATAACTTTTATCGAACAGCAGCCCTGAACGTATATTCATATATCCCACCGGTTGCGGGGTGCCTACACCTATTTTCAGCAGCATTTCTGCATGGTCGTAAGAGCGTTTTGCCTTGGATGGACGAAATATGCCATATACAAACCGGTTGATAAGGTGGGGGCTGTGAAAGGATTTGATAACATATTCTTTGCCATTGTATTCCATTTTCCGCAATTCATTGCGCCCTTGGTGAATAACAGTACCTTCATTCCTTTGGAAACGTTCGGGAATGGATACTATAAATTCTTCCAGATTTTTGAAATCAGGGTGAATCACTAAGGTGCGGGGATGAAACAAACGCTCTGTCTTGCTCATATCATTATAATAGTGTTAAATTTTGTCTAGTCCTTTGGTATATTTCAACCAGTAATATTTTAAAGGATTCTTGTATTTCAGTTGTTTCCACGGACGGCTGCTATGGGGCCTGTGCCATACGGGCAACGTGGTGAACAGGTAGTTTTGGAAACCTCGTTTCAGTGACTCGTGCGAGATGGTCACATCATACCAGTTCTTGCTTGGGTCTAATGTCTGAAAGTCAAATGCTTTCAGCAGTCCGGGGGTGAGTAGTGAACAGCAGAAGCTGCAATGCTTTTTTTCCGGGTACACTTGATTCTCGTGTCCCTTGGCGTGTAGGTAGGGGTAATTGATTATGCCTTTTTCATCGGTTGTCACAGCTGCTGCAATTCCGCATTGTTTCTGTTGCAATGCTCCATTGTATAGTGATTGCAATGTGTTTTTTTTGACAATAACATCCGATTCCACAATCAGCAATCCTGCATCTGCTTCGATGGCTTCTTTTTGTGCTGTTTGTAACACCAGTAGATAGTTGGGAGAGGGGTGGTCGGTCAGGTCTGATAAGTTGACCAGACGAAAATTCCATTGACGGGCGGCCTCTTCCAGCCGATGGGTATTTTCTTCCGTGCTGAAATCGTTATAGACAGTGTAAGTGAAAGGAACCAAAATATCCGATTCCATGATTGCTTTTACGGTTTCAAGCGTGGAGTCAATCGAATCTTTTACGGGTGTTATGATATGAAGGCACTTCATTGGTTTGTTATCTATATTGTTTGTCAATTTAGGAATATCATGCAAATTTAGCGGAAAACCTTGGGGAGTCCAAGGATTTCCTTTTATTTAAATGTCTTTTTGCATAAGGCGAGGGCAGCGGCTACGGTATCGTCCATGTCGGCGTATGCGTATTGTGCCAGACGGCCTCCGAATAAAACGTCTTTCCGCTCAGAGGCCAGTTTTTTATATTGGCTCATCATTTCGGTGTTCCGCTTGTCGTTTATCGGATAGTAAGGTTCTTTGCCCGGCGCGAAATCATCGGGATATTCATACGTGATTACAGTGGTGGGCTGTGTGCCGAATTCAAAGTGCTTGTGCTCAATGATTCGGGTATAGGGTACCTCACGTTCTGTATAATTGACTACTGCGTTGCCTTGGAAATCCTCTGTTTCCAGCTGTTTATGTTCAAAGCGCAGGCTTCTGTATTCCAGATGTCCGCATTGGTAATCGAAGAACTGGTCTATGCATCCGGTGAACAGGATATTGTCTGCCAATGCGTCCAGTTCATTGCGGTTGCTGAAATAATTGGTGTTGAGACGAACCTCGGTTCCTTCCAGTAACGCATCGATAAGGGCGTTGTATCCGCCTTTGGGGATTCCTTGGTAGCTGTCATTGAAATAGTTGTTGTCATAAATGAAACGGAAAGGAATACGTTTGATGATGAATGCCGGTAATTCTTTGGCGGAACGTCCCCATTGTTTCTCTGTATAACCTTTGATAAGGCGATGGTAAATGTCTTTTCCACATAGCTTTAATGCTTGCTCCTCCAGGTTGGCGGGGGTGGTGATATGGTCAAATTCTTTACGTTGCTCTTCTATCTTGGCCTTGGCTTCCGCCGGGGTCTTTACTCCCCACAGCTGATAAAAAGTGTTCATGTTGAAGGGAAGATTGTATAATTTCCCGTCAAAGTAAGCCAAAGGGGAGTTGGTGTATCGGTTGAATTCGACAAAGCTGTTTACATAGTCCCACACTTCTTTATTGTCGGTATGGAAGATATGTGCACCATATTTATGTACATGGATGCCCTCTATATCTTCACAGTAGATATTGCCTCCGCGATGATTGCGCTTGTCAATTACCAGGCAATGTTTATCTACTCGTTTTGCCTCGTGGGCAAAAACGGCGCCGAACAAACCGGCACCTACTATCAAATAATCATATTTTTCCATAATCACTTAGTTTCTTCCTGTTGTCTGCGCAGCCACTCTTCTTTGGTTCTTTTCCAGCGGTTATGGCTCCAGAGCCAATATTGGGGATGCGCTTTTATTGTTTGTTCCAATTCTCGGGTAAACAAATCGGTCAATTCAAAATCGGGTACTTGCCGGGGGGTATCGCACAATGGTTTGAGCCGGCAGTGGTAGTATCCTCTTTTGACCCGTGTTATGTCAGCATAATAAATCAAGGCGTCCACTTGCTTGCCTATTTTCTCCGTACCGATGAAAACCGGTGTTTCTTGGTTTAGAAATTCAGTCCAGTGATGTATGCTGTTCCACTTGGGTGCTTGGTCCGAAATAAATCCGATAATTGCCTTTTGCTTTGTCCGTTTCAATTCAATGATGCGGCGCAAAGTCGTTTTCATGGGGATGCATTCGCCTCCGAACTGGTTGCGTAATCTTAGAAATAGTTTGTCGAAAGCCTGATTGTACAGTGGATGATAGATTTGTCCGCAGGATATGTCTTTGGAAATCCAATAAGGCAAGGATGCAATCCATTCCCAGTTGCAATAATGCCCTAAATAGATAAAACAGAAGTCTTTGTTCTTTTTGTTCATGTTTTCCACTATCTCGTCCAGTCCTTCAAAAGTCATTCTTCTCATCAGTTGTTTTTTTGAAATGGAGAATAACTTGAGCGTTTCTACTATATAGTCGCAAAAGAAAGAGTAAAATTGTTTCTCGATTTGGACAATCTCTTTTAAATCTTTCTCGGGGAATGAGTTCGATAAATTATTGCGTATGATTTTACGTCTGTAGCGGATGCAATAATAGAGCGGATAAAAAAGAAGATCGGATATGAAATATAAGAATCGTAAGGGTAGAAGCGAAAGCAAATACCACAAAAAGAAAACGGAATAATATATGAGATTTATTTGTTTCATTTAACTGATGACTTTGTTTATGTGTTCTATTACCATTTCGGGAGTTATGCCTTGCAGACAGGCATAATCTTTTCTATAACAGTGCTTTTCTCCGGATAAGGAACAAGGACGGCAGGGCAGGTCTATCTGTATTATGTTTGCCGCAGACTGATTCCATCCTGCAAAGCCTGCACAGGGATGCGTTGCCCCCCAAATGGACACAACCGGGATGTTCACTAGTGATGCAAGGTGCATATTGGCGGCATCCATTACCAGCATGACGTCCATATTGCTCATGAGGGCCAATTCCATATTTATGGTTAGTTTGCCGGCTGTTGAGATGACATTGGGGAAATGTTGGGCCCATTCTTCCAATACTTTGATTTCTTTTTTTCCGCCTCCGAATAAGAAGATTTTTGTATGGTCGCGTGCAGATAAATGTTTGAGGATCTGCTCTTGCTTTGACAACGGATAGATTTTGCCTACATGTGTTGCAAAGGGAGCGATTCCAATCCATGTTTCTTGGTTCTTCTCACCGGTTAACGGCGCCAGGCTGGAAATATTGCCTTTATTCTTTCCGAAAAGGGAGAGGAAACTTAACCGGATGGGGTAACCTATCTGATTGAGCGTATGGGCACAGCGCTGAAAAAAGGAGTCTTGCTCTGTATATATTTTATGTTTCCGCCGTATCAGTTTTTGCAGTTCCCGCCTGTTCTGCTTGATGTGGGCTGCTTTTATGCCTGCCAGACGAAAACGCCAGCAAAGAAAACGGCTGCGGAATGTGGGCTGGAAAGCGGCTACGGCATCAAATTTTTCTTCTTTTAAATCATTGTACAGCCATCCCAAACCCATTAATCCGGCATGTTCTCCTCTGAAATCTGCTCCACGGAAAATAACATTGTCCGGCACATTCTCGAATAAGGGGGAGAATGTGTCTATGCTCAGCACCATGATTTGATGCTGGGCATATTGCGTAGCCAATGAGTGAATGACCGGGATTGCCATTGCCACATTATTGATGGATGAAAAGCAGATTACAAGAATCTTGGACATAACAGCTGTTTTATTGAATGTACAAATCTATGCAAAGTTTTCTAATCAGCCAATTATTATTCGGTAAAAGTGTCTACCTTTGTTCCCAAGCAAGTTTTTGAAAGATGAAAATAATTGTAGATAATAAAATACCTTATATACATGAAGCTGTCGAACAGATAGCCGATGAAGTGGTGTATTTGCCCGGCAGTGGTTTTACCGTCGGGGATGTACGGGATGCTGACGCATTGGTGATCCGTACCCGTACCCGTTGTAACCGCGAACTGCTGGAAGGAAGCAAGGTGAAATTCATTGCTACTGCAACCATCGGCTTTGATCATATTGATGTGGACTATTGTGATGAGGCGGGAATTGTATGGAAAAATTGTCCCGGTTGTAATGCCGGCAGTGTGGAGCAGTACCTGCATTCGGTATTATTATTGTTGAAACGCCGGAAGGGGGTGAGATTGGAAGAAAGCTGTCTGGGTATTGTTGGGGTAGGACATGTGGGAAGCCGTATCCAACGTATGGCGGAGGCATTGGGGATGCGGGTCTTGCTGAATGATCCTCCACGTGCGGACCGGGGGGAAACAGGATTTGTGGATTTGTCTGTGCTGGCACGGGAATGTGATATAATAACCTTTCATACTCCGCTGAACAGGAATGGGAAATATAAAACGTTCCATCTGGCGGATGCGGATTTCTTTGTCGGTTTGCAACGGAAACCTTTTATTGTGAATACTTCTCGTGGAGAAGTAATAGAGACATTGGCTTTGCTTGATGCGCTGAAGACAGGCCGGATACGTGATGCGGTTATTGATACGTGGGAAAATGAACCGGATATTCACCCGGATTTGTTGCAGAAAGTTTTTTTGGGAACCCCTCATATAGCAGGGTATTCAGCTGACGGAAAGTCGAATGCTACACGGATGGCATTGGAGGAGCTTTGTAACTTCTTCCATATACAGGCTGATTTTAAAATAGTACCGCCCGCTTTGCCGTATATGGATTATTCTTCTGATCCGGAAGAGGCTTTTCTACAGGTGTATGATCCGACTCGTGACAGTGATGCATTGAAACGGCATCCCGAAGAATTTGAACATTTGCGGGGGAATTATCCATTGAGGCGTGAAATTTCTTTTTTACCGTAGGGGGACATTTCAATGTACCCCTACGGTGGCCAGAACTTTTAGTCTGCTTTTGCTGTTTGCATCTCTTCTGCTACAATCTGTTCGCAATCTTCAATGCTGTATCCCGATGCGGGTTCGCTCCAATACCATAAGGCGGGAGTTTGTTGTAATGTATCCATAATCAATTATTTTTTAGATGGGTTATTCAATGTTATAGTTGTTTCCGAATGTTGGTTGCCGCCCAGAATGCCGGTTCCTCCCTCCACATTGCTGTAAACCCGTAGAGGTTCGGCTAGTCCAATGTTACCCAAGCCTCCTTCTAACGTGCTTCCGGCAATTTTTTGTAAGGACAACAGGTATAAAAAGTAGGATTCGGAAAGGGAATAGATGGAAATGATTCTTTGTTCTGTTTCGTCTAACTTTGCCGTTGTCTCTTTTATTTGTAAAGTATAGGTTTGTCCGTTAATGCTTTGGTCGGTAAAGAGGGCTCCTCCTCTTTTTTCCAATCCGTTGAATGCCATACTTTCGTCCAATATGGCATCCTGTTCCTTGAATACAGGATCTATATAATCTATTTTTGTTTCGTAGTAACCGTAATAGCCCGTTTTTATTTGTGTGATTTTGGCCAGATAATAATTGTTCTTTTCCGGAAATTCATCAAACGTGACTTCATAGTATATTTCAAAATAGTCGGAAATTGTTCCTTGATAAACTCCGTTACCTTTTTTTATTGTATGACTGGCGTTTTTTATAGGTACTTTCTTTGGTATGATATCTTCTGCCGTTACTGTACCATATTCGGGGGTGGATGCAACAATTTTTATCCGGTCTCCTTCTGCCGGGATTGTATTTGAAAGGAATAAGGTATCCGGCTGGTCTGGGTTCCGGGGATTATTCAGTGTTTTCCATTGCATGGTTTCTATGTATTGATTGTTGATATAGAGCTCCACATGGGCGTGAGGGAGATTGACATAAGGCTTCTTGTCTGGATAGAACCAGGTCCGGGTGATGGAGGCCATTACCACTGTGTCGGGGGATACTACACTGTTTATTACCATTTTGGGCGTAGTGCGATATTCGTCCAAATCTATTTTTCGATAACAGGAGGTAAGGAACACTCCGAGAAGTAATGTATATAGCAGATGTTTCATAATCATTTAAAATTTATAAGTGTAAGAAACTGATGGTATAATGGGAACTATGCCCAGGGTATAGAAGCAGTCGTTATTATACCACCATCCTTTGCGTATGCTGACGGGTGCCATGTAGGAATAGACATTGTAGATGCTGATATTCCATATTCCCATCCGGTTCTTTTTCTTTGGCCGGTAAATATTGATGCCCAAGTCGAGTCTGTGATAGGCGGGAAGTTGGAAATTATTACGTTCCGTATAATAGTCTAATCCGCCTGAATCTATATAAGGAGGAACCAGGCTGCCTCCCGGAAACGGATGTTGGGGAGAAACGGCCTGGTAGTTTTCGAAAGAAACCGTGAGCCGGTTACCGGTTGCGTAGGTCCAGCTTCCGGTCAACTCCAGTTTGGGCTTGATTTTCCAATTGGCTATTATATTGAATTTATGCCGGTTGTCGAATTTGGCAGGAAAACGCTTGCCTTTATTTATCTCAGTGAACTGTCTGTCATTCCAGCTTAGAGTATAACCTGCCCATCCGGTTATTTTTCCTTTTTCTTTGCGGACAATAAGTTCTACGCCGTAAGAACGTCCTTTTCCTTGAGTCAGTTTATCTTCCCAGCTGGTGGAAGGAGGGAGAAACTGGTAGTTGTCTTTATAGTCCATCAGATGTTTCATCCATTTATAATATCCTTCTATGGAGAAAGAGTAGATTTTGTTGCCGGTGGTGTAATAAGCTCCTACAGCCAGTTGGTCGCTCTGCATCGGTTTCAGCTTGCGGCTGACCGGTATCCATGTGTCTGTGGGCAGGTTGATGTAGCTTTCATTGACTTGATGTACATATTGGCTCATCCGGGTATAAGAGGCTTTGAGGCTGAGTTGCGGATTGATCAGGAAACGACTGGAAAAACGGGGCTCCAGAGAAGTGTACGTTTTTCCGTCAATGGTGTATAGTCCGAGGTGAACCCCGGCGTTCAAACGTATTCTTTTGTTCATTTTCCAGTCTTCTTCCATATATATGCCTAATTCATGTGCAGGTAGGGCAGTGTCGTTGTTTTGTCTGGTCTGGGTGGTCATACCATTGGAAAAATACGATTTTTCGTCTACGGGATGAAAACGGTGGTAAATATAATGAGTGCCGAAATGCAACTGATGGGAAGCATTGGGGCGGAAATCGAAATTGGCTCGTATGCTGAGGTCGTCAATGCGGTTCTGGGTTGAACTTTCCTGTGATACGTAGTTGGCTTCTGTTCCTTGGTAGTAGTCTCCTTTCAAGGTGGAAGAGTAGTGGGTAAAGGCGGCATTCACATTACCGAAGAGTTGGTTGTTGAATACGTATGACCAGCCGGTAAATGCCATGATGTTTCCCCATCGCAGTCTGCCGGTGTTTCTGCTTTCATATCCGTTGTCACCTTCTCTTTTTTCTCCTCCCTTCAAAAAATCGTTTCCCCAGTAAAGACCGGCATATCCGCGGCTGCGGTCATTGAACTGGTGGTTGAGTTTAAAGTTCATGTCGGTAAAAGCGTATCGTGCCACTATTTGGGTTTCTCCTTTATTTCTGGTAGCGTTCCAGATGGCGATGGTTGGGGCCGAAAGCGCGTCAATCCATGAACGGCGTAATGCAAAGTTGAATGAGGTCCGGTCTTTGACCAACGGACCTTCCAGATTCAGGCTGCCTGAGGTCAGTCCCAGCATGGCGCTTCCGTGATATTCTTTCATGTTGCCATCCTTTGTATGGATATCGACTACGCTGGACAGTCTTCCTCCGTAACGGGCGGGGAAGGCGGACTTAAAGAATTCTACATCCTTTACGGCTTCGGCGTTGAAGGAGGAAAACAGACCGCCCACATGGTTGATCTGGTATAACGGATTCCCTTCTATCATATAAAGATTGTCGTCTCCATTACCGCCCCGCACATACATTCCTGCCAATCCGGCTGTGCCTGCCGATACACCCGGCAAGGTCTGTAGGGTTTTTATAATATCAGCTTCTCCGAATAATACCGGGGTTTGTTGGATCAGGTCTTTGTTGAGACGGGTATGTCCCATATCGGATGTTTGGACTAATGGAGAAGAGGTATATTCTCCGGTCACTACTACTTCGGCTAATTGCTGGTGGCTGTTCAGCAGAACCGGAAGCAGCGTGTCTTGTTCCAATTGTATGAATGAACGGTGGAAACTGTCATAACCTACATAGGAGATGTTCAGGTATACATCGTTTCCGGCTTCCAGGGTCAGGCTGAAAAAGCCGTCGGCGTTGCTGGTTGTTCCTTGATGGCTTTTAGCATCATAGATGGAGGCGCCTATAAGGGACTCTGAGGAGGATTTGTCTCGTATGAAGCCGCTGATTACAATGTTTTTCTGTTTTTTCTTGAGGATGATGTATTTGCCTGATTGTATATATTCTACGGGCAGTTTTTGAAACAGAATGCGCAAACAGTGGGATAACGGCTGGGCGGTTATTGTTATATCTATCGGTAGCAGATGTTTTGTTAAAGAGGATTCATACGAAAAGGTTACACCTGTCTGCCGGGTGATTTCTGCTAAAACTTTACGGATGGGGGTTTGTTTCATATCTAATGTTACGAGAGGTTCGTCATGTTCTGTTCCTTTTGCCTCAATGCAAATGTGCATGAGGCAAAGGAGCAGAAGAAAAGAAAATTTAGAATGGAATTGCATCATTGGGTTATGTCTAGTTTTGTATCTAGTGTTTGGTTTATGATTTCAATTATGTCTTCTATCGGAGTATTGTCAAAGGTCGTGGTCAAATAGTACTCTTTTTGTGGAATTCCGCCGATATGGACCTTATAGACTTCTTCTAGTTCTTTTACTACCTTTTTCAAGGGGGCTTCATTATAAACAAACACGTGAGTCTTCCATGCAAAAGTGTTGGGATCACTTTGCTTTTCTATTTGCATTTGTCCTTTTTGGTTAATGAAAGCATACATGCCTTTTGTCAGGATAGCTTCTTTTTGTTCTTTGTTATAAAAACGGACTTTTCCAGACTCTACGGTTGCCGAAGTTTGATTTGCATTTGCCGTTACTTGGAATTGCGTACCTAGTACTTGTATGTTTGCCAGTTCGGTCTGTACCCTGAAGGGACATTGTTCTTGATGTGTGACTGAAAAATATGCTTTTCCGTTTAAAGTGACGTTCCTGTTTTTTTTGCCGTATGCCAAGCGGTCATACTGTAAGGCCGAATTCTCTGCCAGCGTAATATGGCTGTTATCCGGAAGCGTGACTTCTTTGACAGCGTGTGCGGATGAGGCAATGACAATCCAATCTTGCCTGTCGTATATCCACCACCAACTGAATCCGACTATCAGGAAAGTGACAGCGGCGATAGTTATTAGTCTATATAATAAGATAGAATTATTTTTCTGTTTGCCGATACCTAGTTTTTGCCAGGCTTGTGTCGTGTCCAGCCTGTTTTCCCGATAGAACCGGGCTACAAAACGAATATCTTTTTCTTCTTTCTCCATGCGATCTTTTTTCTTTTTATTGTTAAGACAGGGAAAAGACAAAATCCCCCTATTCGCTTGCCGATTTTTTTATCCGAAGAAAAAAGTATATATTTTAATGGCTGTTTCTCGTAATGTTTTCAGTGCCTTACTGATTTGATGTTCGACTGTTTTTATAGAAATACCCAGCTCGGTGGCAATTTCCTGATAAGTAAGGCCGTCACGTTTGGAAAGCAGAAAGATCTTTTTCCGTTCGGTAGGAAGGTGGTCGATAGCTGTCCATAAACGAGCATCACGTTCTGACCGGATGATGCGTTCTTCTTCTGTTAAATCTTCCAAGTCTGTCAGTTCGGTTGTTTCACAGTGTGTTTGCCGGTTGGTTACCAGTGTGAGTGAGCGGTTACGTACAGTTTGGTACATATAAGCTTTCAGATTTTGAATAGATGTGCCTCCGACAAGCTTTTCCCATACATCAGAGAAGGCTTGTTGGACGATGTCTTCTGCGTCATCCAGATTTTCAGTATAGCGCAGGGCATACATATTCAGCGGACGGTAAAGACAGCGAAATTGGTATTCAAATTCCTTTGCCGATAGTTTCATATTACGTTTTTATGTAAACAGAGGCAAACTTACGGCTTTTTTTTCGGTAGTCAAGCGATACGAGGTGAAAAGTCTTTAATTTCATAGTCAGTGTAAGGGATATCGATCTTGAACAAAAAACATTTTTCCCTTTTATATTATTTTATTCTGTCACCATATCTTGTTGTAAATCAATATAATGCCGTGCGAATACTTTTCGAATTCCACTGAAACGGTTTGTAGTCCTGCTTCTGCTTGCTTTTCATCCGGCAGAAACAGGTTTTCTTCATGCGTGTGTCTTTTCTGCAGCTGTTTTCCGGCAAGAGCATAGGCGGATTTGTGTTTCTATCCGGTGGCATCCGAAATATCACCTTGGTGAAGCGCTTCTTTCACCTTGGTGAAGCAAGTAGTTCACTTTGGTGAAATGGCATTTTCACTAAGGTGGAATAATGGATGGAATGGGGTGGCTGTATGATAACAGCCTTTAGTTAATGTGATTAGCGTTCACTGTACCGGCTTCGGAATTTAGTATCTGCATACCGATTAAAAGGGATATGGGATCTTTCTCCCGAGAAGTCTCCAGAAAAGGCACATTAAAAGCATGGCTTTATGTCAAAGCTGTGGCAGGCTATCCGCCTTAACAGAGCCTTAAAGGGCATAAAGCGGTTATGGAATAGAATACCAGACGGGCTGATAGCTGGTACAAGCCCCCCTTATGCACGGGTGGCATCGTTGGTACGCTCGTTGCAGAATGGTTTTGAATAATTTGCCAATGGGTCAATGTGCTAATATGCCAATTGGCTGCGCTCTATTCCGCATGATAATTGGCATATTAGCACATTTGTGAATTAATTCATTATTAATCAGTTATACGATAACTCTTATATCGAAGTTACGTTTTTGATAGTTAAAAAGCGAAGAAAGGACGAACGTTATATCCGGAATCGGAAAACTTGCTGTAAGTTTTGACAGCTACTCTTTCCCAAAAAACGCCATCGAGCATCTCAAAGTGCCAAATAAGAATCCAGGCATCTGTCGCTACATTGGATTCGGTGGTGCATCTGAAAATGTTTCTGTTGCCGACAATTTCGCCCAACGTACTTCCGGCTTTGGCTAATTGTTTACTTATTTTTTCTCTTGTTTCGGTTCCATATATCAGAGTTTCTAAACTGTATGCAGACTGTCTTTCAAATGTTCTCGGAGATTTTCCCCCTATATTTATGAGCAGATCGAACCATTGACCTATACTCGGCATGAACCACGGACTGCATATATTTTCGTCATTCGGTATTTTATTTTTCGTCCGATAATCTTTTATCTTTAAAAAGGCTTTGTATGTATTCTTAAGTTGAGTATCATCATGAGCATTCAATATCACTTGCGTTTCAGAATAGCCATTCATGTTATTCTCCAGTAAATCGTTTGTTGTCATATTAGGGATGTCGGGTTCATCTACCTTGTCTCCCCATTTAGCCGCTCCTATGTTTTCCAATCCCATCACATAGGCATGTGTCCATCCTTTTTTATTGCATTCCGGATCGGTCATTTTTTCCGGATCGCAAGTAATTACCATCCCTGCAGCATCTTTGTAGTCGGGGATTGTGTTGCCCTCAAAGACTCCATCTCCGGGGAAAATCTCTATTTTATTGTTTGCCGTGAAAAAAACAAAATCACCGGGAGTGAGTTCCCGTGTTTTCTCTATGGCAGATAACGGGCTTTTCACATCTAAGGTGTAGCAGCATCCTGCAGTGAACGCTGTGGAGGGGGTGAATGAGTAGGTCAGTGTTTTGTCTGTGCTTGTGCCGGAAGTTGATACATCGGTTATTGAATAGCTCCCGGCTATGGCTGTCGCTGTCTTGGTGGGGAGGACAATGGCACGGAAACTGCCGTCGTCCATTTTGCAAGGAGTGACATTGTTCAGTTTCACGTTTTTGGCTGTGACATCGACAGTCAGGTCTGATAACGTTCCATTGTTGCGATAGGTGAAGACTGCATCCGCGGGCGGAACATATTTGAAATGCGCTTGTGGCTTCAATATCAGTAATGCGAACCGATGCTCGAATTCAAAAGTCAGGGTTTCCTCGCTGATCTTTCCTACGGCGGTCATCAGGTCACAGGCGGTATATTCATCGGAACCGGATTGATCCGCTCCGGGTTTCAGCTTTTCGTTGTCCACTAGTGAGGTCATGATTTCATCTATGGTTTTACCGGTATCTATAGTGACACCTTCCTTGTAGGGATAGTACGCGATATAGTCCATACCTTCATTCCAATAGAGCGAAGTACCGGCAGGAGGAGTCCACTCACCTGTGTCAATGCCTGTTTTCTTATAAGTCAGTTTGATGTTGTTGACGGCATCTGCTATCGCATTATTTTTAACGGCGAAAATGCCGATGGCGTCTCCTGCACTAAACTGCGTTTCGGCTCCGTCTTCCAAGGGAGTGCGTGCAAAGGGGGAGCCGGATATGGAGAGATGATTGAAATCGCTTGCCGTGGCTTTCACGATGAGGGGCGTCTGGTTAGTTCTTTTGCCATCCTCTGGGTCGTTTTCGTGCGTACATGCGCCACCTATGACAAGGAGGCCGCATAATACCGTGACGATAAAAGAGTATTTCATATGTATATATAGTTTTTCTTTCAGATTCAATTAATTGTTCCGTCCACAGATCCCTGACCGCCATTCCCCCATGTGGGATGACTTTCTGTTGTGGCAGTGACTACTTTTTTGTCTATGCCGATGGTGTAGCTCACGAAAGCCCCCGACAGCCATTTGTCGAGTGAGGGTAAAGGCTGATTGGTCAACGTGACGGTTTGCGTTCCTTTGATTCCTATGTATGTATAGGTGATGTTGAATGTGTTTCCTATATTTGTGGGGAGCAGGAAGTAGGTACATAGCATAGCTTCCTCCGGAGTACTTTTATCCGGTACGGACAGGGATTTTGTGGTAGCGGTAAATGTTTCGGCAGTAACCGTTGACGGATAAGTCCAGCCGAAGCCCTTGTCGTCATCGTTTGCCGGCACATGAAAAGCCAGTGTTCCGCTTTTTGCTCCCGTAATGGAGAAAGCTGTGATTACCTTTCCCGTTATGTCGTCATTACTTTTCACATTGAAAACCACCTTGGTAAGTGCGTGTTGCATTTTGAAATCCACACTGCCCCCGTTTTGGTTTATAATGGGGGTGGCGGCAAGCAGGTCCACCTGGTCGGCTTCTGCTGTGGGTGTAGTGTAAGTGAATGAAGGATAACCCTTTTGGGTTGCGTTGCTCGGCGTAACGCCCGTGGCATTGTGGGGTGCATAGGCAAAGAAACTGATTTTATCCGAATCATTGTTTGGCCAATACTTCAGGGGAGTGTATTGCCATGTGCCGTTTTTCTTTTCCACCAGCTGATTGTACATGAAGTTGGGGGTGGAAACTGTTGTGTCAAAGTTGCCGTGGGTAAGACTGGCAAATACTCCGATGGAGGTAAGATTGTCGTTGTTTATATCGCCGGCCTTTGTGGCGGTCGTTATGTTGTTGGAGAAGCCTATGGGAACATTTACGGTTTCTGTGCCTGTATCCTTTTCGCAAGATGTGAGTGTCCATGCCGAAAGGATTATAAAAAAGAGTATCTTTCTTAATCTTCTCATTGTTTTATTTATGTGTCAATTTCAATTTGTCGGTTGGTGTGCCCGGAGAAGGATATTCAACCTTATCCGGGCTTATGCAATATTTAATTTACATCAAAATTACCGGTAACGCTACCCCAGTCGTTCACTTTAGCCGCACTTACTTTTATTTCCTTCAGAGAAATAGTGAAAGTGTATGTGTAAAATTTACCTCTTTTCATGTGATTGGCAGGTAATGAAACTGCTGTTTCCAAATGGCTTACTGCGTATTTGGGATTGTCATCGCTGCTATCTGCCGTTTTGGATACAATATCGTAATGGAAGCCAATCTGAATATCGCCACTTGTACATCCGCCGGCCCCGTCTGGCGCAACTTCTTCAGCATTATCGTTGATTGGAATTAAGTACAGGTATTGATCTTTTTTGAATAAATCTACCGGAGTTTCTTTGTTCCCTTTTTTCAGAATGATGCCTTTAATGGATTTTTCCGTACCATCGGCCCATATTTCCGTGATCTCCTTCTCTTCCATTTTCATGATCTTTTCGATGCTGTAATCGCCTTCAGCGATTGTAGCATTTTCATAGTCCCAATGAAGGTCTTTCCATGTTGCCTTCGTATAAAATTTAGAATTTTCGTTGGTTAATTTATTAGTCTGATCAAAAGACAGGCTCCCTCCCTTTTTGCCTATTATCCACATGTGAGTGATATAGATGAAGCTGCTTGTTCCGTCCAATCCGCTATAGTCAGCGCCTAATTTGGCTTTAAAATTTATTTTAGAAAGTGTATGCCTGAAGTTGAATTGTATGGCCTCATCTTGTGCTGTTTTGTTTAATTCTTCAGCTACAACCAAGTCTACCATTTCATCAATTTTGGTTGCTTCTTTCAATGTGAAATCAATAGAAGGTATGCCGGTATCATCAATTTGGGAAGTCACGATTCCTACACGGCCTCCGGATACATTGCTCTCATAAGGAGCATAGGCAAAGAAAGACACTTTGTCTGTCGTGTTGTTCGGCCAATACTTTGTCGGGGAATAAGTCCATTCATTTGCATTTGTGTCATAAGTCACTTTTTGATTGAACATAAAAGATGGAGTTACGGTTCCTTTAGCCTCATCCCAATTTTTACTCCCTGTGTAATATCCCATAATGCCGAAACCGCCATAATGGGTCTCGTCACATGTTCCTTGCATAGTTGTGGTAGAAACATCTGTGCCTCTGGTCGCCACCCCCGTGTAGACATCGAATCCGACAGCTGGATTACCGACTGTTCTGACCTCCGTAATTTCATTCTGCGAACAACCTGCCACCAGCAACGTTGCTATCGCCATTAATAAATGTTTTGTTCTCATTTTTTTATTGATTAGTATTATACTTTTGTTTTACAAAGGCAATTCTGTGTTTTCTTCTTTCCCCCAGTCGTTTACATCTGCATTGAAACCGGAGTTGGGATCTTTTTCAGGTTCTACATCAGGTATTCGTCCGGGTGTTTTTGCTTCTATATGTAGGTAGATGGCACCTGTTTCATCCGTGTCTTTTGAGATACTCACTTTATCGAAGTTTTGTTCTATCTTAGTCTTTCCGTCTACTAGATTGGCACTCAGGCTCATGCTGTGGTCGGTTTCTTCGTCAAATCCGAAAACACAGATTTCGCCTGTAAGAGTGCCGTCGGTGAAAGATCCTTCGTGGAAGGTCGGGTTTCCTATGGAAAATTCCTGTGTAATCATCTTTTCACCGCGTTGGCCGTTGTGCAGCAATATGGAGGCGTGGATGCCTCCAAGGCGGCAAGTAGCATCTTTTATGTTGTTCAGTCCGTCTATGCTAATCCGCACTTTCACTGTGCTTGTCAGCTCGGTAGGGGTGAATTGCAGTGAGCATTCTATGTTGTCCGTCACTTCAAATCCCTCGATGACGCAGGTTGCCAGCTTTTCGGGTGAGGTAGTGCTAACTTCGCTTGCGGAACGATTTTCTATTTGTTTGGCATACGCTTCGAAGGTGTGGAAAGCATTCTCTCCTCGGAAAGCAATGCCGCCGAAATCACTGAATGAACGGTTGAATAAGATCACGTTATAATGTCCTTTGGGCAAACGGGTGATGGCGTGAGTACGGTTGCCCATCAGTACGGTTTGAGGCGCTCCTCCATTTTGGGGATAGAAAACGGCCGTCGCGCCATAGGTGTCTTCTCCCTCCAGTCCGGCTTGGCTCCAGTCTGCCATGAGGGTGACTCCCACAACTTCATAGTAGGTAAGTTCGCGCCTATCGCAAGATATGAAAAGCAGAAAGGAAAGCAAGATAAAACGCATTCTCATTTTACACCTCCTTTTACTTTATGGTTTAATATCCATGCAAGGGAGATTTTAGCTTTGGTGGGACCAAACCATGTATATCGTCCGTTGTTTTGCCACAACAATGTCTGATGGTTATCGTTGGCGTGGTAATGTTTGTAATAGGTTCTCAGCACTCCTATTCCGAGGTTGAATTCCAAATGCAGATTTCGGGAAATGCGTTTTGCATATCCGTAGCTGATTCCTGCGGCAATGAAGAATTCTCCTTGATAGCCATTCTCTTTCCATTGCAAATCGTACTTTCCGCCTCCGGCATACAGCCCGGCGAAGTGCCCCGTAAGGATATTTCGTTTCTTCTTGTTGTCTAGCCAGTAACGTGTTTCCAGTCCTCCGGATAATATTTGCATACAGTATTTGTCGTTATCAAACAGCCACCACGGAAACATCAATTCGCCATTGAGCGACCAACATTTGCCAACGGGAACTTCGACTTCTATGTTTGGTATTAAAGCAATGTCAAACAGCATGTTTGTTTTCAGGGCGAGAAATGGAACCGACTTATTGTATTTCGTTTTTCCGGCTCCATGGTCATTGCCGGTATCTTCATTTCCAATGCCGATATGCTTAGAGTGAACACACGCGGTTTGGGAATGCCCGGGATGTTTCATTCTTTGTTCGTGTATGCTGATATTACTCTTTTGAACATTTGTTTGGAAACATAAAAAACTGTCTTGTCCATGAGTGGGCAGGAAGCAGGCTGTTAGAATCAAAGTTTGCAATAATACGCGTTTCTTCAGTTTTTTTTCACCTGACCATAAATGTGTACTAATGTAATTGCTTGCTACTTTAATAATCAGCAAACTGAGTATATAAAATAACTTTGTCATTCCTAATCAAAAAACGTTCTTAATAGGCAAACGTTTTTTAGAATAATCGCAAAGTTATAATAATAATTTGATAATCAGCAAAGTTTATTCAATTTAATTTATGATAATAGTTCGTTAAGCGTTAAATTAACACTTATGCGGCAATTGCCGTAAACTCTTACTCCCTCCACTTCACCGGTTTTACATCTGGTAGGTTTGTGCGATTAAATCAACCGGAAATATTGTTTTTAGTGAATGTTTCCCGAATTATGCTCGGTGAGCCGGATTATTCATACCGCTTGGGCACTTTTACGCTTTCGCTTGATGATGACAGATGATATGTTTGAAGAATGTAGTAATTGCCAAAAAACTGCCCTGTATCGGGAAGCCGGAACGAACCGAAAGGATATGGTATAGGACTGGCGCAAACCCAAAGTATCCAGAATAAGTGATATGCTGTAAACAAAAATAGGGCAAACCTCACGGCCTGCCCTATCCGAAACTTTAATATGAAATGCCTATTGAAACAAAAATCACAGTTTTTACCTTAAAATATTGCATTTAAAAGTTTCCTTTATCAGCATTGTCCCACCAAAGATGTGTTCCGCCTTTGTCACCGGAGATGCCAAATTTGCTGGAATTTTCTTGGTCCAGAAGTTTGATTCCGCCTTCTACTCCCTTAGCGTTGGCATCATAAGCCTGGCTGCTATAAATTACGCGGCGTACACCTTCTTCTGTGTTTACGGCTCCATTACTTTCATTGACGAATGCAGGAAAGAAGCGTGGATAGCCGGTGCGGCGTTGTTCTGCCCAGCCTTCGGTGGATAGGGGGAATAGGGCGAGCCATTTTTGGGTGATGATTCTTTCCAGTTTTTCTTCGTTGCTTGCGCTCTCATCCCATTTTACACTTAATTTATTTACAGCCGGGGTACTTAATTCGGCTTTGATGGGATCTGTATAGTCTATTTGGGTGCTTGTTCCATTGATGTAGGCGTCTACTGCTCCTTCCGGATATTCTTTGATTCCGGCATAAGCTCCCCGATAAGCTAATTCATTAGTCATGGAAACACGGATTCCATTTTCATATAGGTTCTTTACACTTTCACTGCCAATATCCCATCTTAATTTTGCTTCAGCCAATAGGAAATAGGCTTCCGCTGCTTTCATGATAGGCAGTGGCATGGAATAAGAGGAACCGTTGTTTCCCTGAATCCAACCGGAGAAGCTACCCCAACTGTTTGGTTTGGCAGGCAGGCCGCTGGCAAAACGGATACCCAGATATTGACTATTGGCGGCTACTGTGGTAGTACCGGCTTCGTTTTTGATATCTCCGGTATTCAGGGTCATATATAATGGTTGGCGCGGATCTTTGGTTCCACTCATAATAGTTACCAGATTGGCATTGAATCCACAATCACCCCAATTGAACATCAGCCACATTTCATTCTCAAGACTTTTATCGATCAGAATATCCTTGTTGACTGTTGCCAAGGTGTTTTGGGCAGCCTCGGTAGCGATTGCCTTAAGGTTCATTCCGGCGTTGCTGGCTTCGGTTTCCCGTTTGGACAGGCGTAACGCCATGCGTAGTTTCATCGTATTGGCTATTTTTACCCATAGGTCTTTGTCGCCGTTGCACCAACAGTCAAAGGATTTCAATTTGGCTATTTCATCTGCTCCCATGGCACTGATGTCAGTAATGGCTGTACTCAGATCTTCAAGCATGGCTTTATATAGGTCTTTCTGGCTGTCGAACTCGAAATACACTTCGTTTTCGCCCGACAGGATGGAACTGTAAGGTATCGGTCCGTAGGCATCTGTAGTCATCAATGTTCCGTAAGCCTGTACGATACGCATCACGCCTGACAGACCTCTTTCACCACTGGCGTCGCATTGTGCGATGATGCGGCGGGTGTTGTTGAAAATATGGAGATAATAGTTCTCATACATACCGCCACTATGTCCCCGGTTCTCTCCCATATCACCGTTGGTGAAGTTACCGTTGGGAGTCATAAAGTAACCTCCATAAAGGTCAATGGTCAGGTTGGTCCAAAACTGGAACATATTTTGCTGAGGAGGATAACAGTAGGTCATCGGTTCGGTACATTGTGCGGCAAAAGGAAGATCTGCCGGATTTACCTGGATGTTACTGGTATTCAATTTTTCAAAATCGTCTGTGCAGGAAGAGAAGATACTTCCTACGGTCATTGGGAATGCCATTAAAAAGGCGTATGTTAATATCTTATTCCGTTTCATAGTTTCAAGCATTAGAAGTTAAGTTTTAAATTAAGACCAAAACTGCGTGAGGTAGGCAGTGCAAACATATCTACACCTTGTATACCATTGCCTGTACCTGCTGATACGTCCGGATCCATCGGGGCGTCTTTGTGGAAGAAGAACAAGTTGCGGCCGATGATGGCTGCGGTCAGGTTCTTGCCCGCACCTAACAGGTTACGGAAGGTGTAGCCGAAAGTTACTTCGCGAAGGCGTATATTGGTTGCATCATAAACGTAGTTTTCTACAGCGTATGGACTGTTGAAGTTATTGTTACCGGTGGTGCGATAGTACTTATCGGCATCAAATTTTACTCCGTCTACTGTAATACCGCCGGCGTCACGGGCTTCACCTGAACGTTTGGACACGCCCCAACCGTCTAGAGCCGCTTCGGTCATACCGATCACTTTTCCACCGAATTTAGCATCAATCAGGAATGATAGTGAGAAGTCCTTGTAGCGGAATGTGTTCGTCCATCCCATATTTACTTTGGCATTCATATTGCCTGCGTATTCCAGTTCGTCCATAGAATCACCACTTACGATAGGCTCTCCTTTTTCGTTTTGCAGGGGCTTGCCGTTTTCATCACGCATCAGGTGACGTACATATAAATCTCCGTAGTGGCCGCCTTCTTTCAAGATCACTTTTGCACCTCCGAAATCGGTCAATGTCAGTCCGTTGGGAAGGTCATCTACCAATTCTTTAATCTTATTGTCATTGTAAGAGAAGTTTAGGTTGGTACTCCAACTGAAGTGGTCAGTGAACTGCTCATACCATCCGATGTTGAATTCAAAGCCTTTGTTTTCTACATTACCGGCGTTTACATAACGGTTTCTCAAGCCTGATTCGTAAGGAGCCGCAACGGAGAAGAACTGATTCTTGGTGTTGGTCTTATAATAAGTCAGATTGATATTCAGTCGGTTCTGTAAGAATGTACCGTCAAAACCAATTTCTAAAGAATGAGTTTTTTCCGGCTTCAATGTTCTGAACGGAGCTTTGTCGGGGGGAGTGATAGCACCTTGAGAACCTAGAGAATAGAGCAGATTACTCATGAATACAGGTACGTCATTACCTACGATAGAATAGCTTGCGCGGAATTTGAACAGATCAATGTTCTTACCCATTTCTACAAGTTTGTTCAGCAGGACCCTACCGCCAAAAGAGGGATAAAAGAATGAACAGCTTTCTGTGAAAGCTAATGCCGAAGACCAGTCATTACGTGCTGATATATCAAGGAATATGCCTTCACGATAACCAAGTTGTGCGGTGGCGAATACTGAGTTCAGCCGTTTTTGGGTCATCCAGTTGTCATCTTTGCCCACGGTGGACATATTGCCATAATAGTTGTTCGGAGTAAAGATGTTCGGATAAAAAATGTTTCCGGAACCGGGCTGTGAGAACTGGGAGCCCTCACCCCATAGGTCTACATGAGAGGTTTTGGTTTTTGTAAAACTGGAACCTGCGGTAGCAGATAGAGAAAAATCATTGAATGTATGGTTGTAGCTTACCAAGACATCGCCATAAAGTTGGTCACTGAAATAGCGGTTGTCTTTCATGCGTCCCATCGGATAAAGGTTTCCTACGCTGGATGCGTAAGCATTGTGTACCCAGTGTTCTTCTCCTCTTTCGTAACGCATACGTCCTTGGATATTCAGATCTGGAGTTATGTCCCATTTGATGCTTCCGCCAAATTCATAGCGGTTACGGTCAGTGATCGGGGTCTGTCTGTTTAACATCCAATATGGATTACCGAATTGCTGTTGTTGTGTATTTGTCCAGTTTTGGACATAGCAGCCTCTTGCGGGATCATATACCTCGAAGTTCTCTTTATAGCCATTCCAGTCTTCTCCTCTAGGGAAGAGATAAACACCGGTCAGCGGATTCCATAAATAGCCGGCAGCTGCCTGATTGGTGATGTGCTGGTTGGTAAACTTGGCCGTGAAATCAATATGAATGTCTTTCAGAATATTGAAACCTACTTTTGAATTCAAATTGTGGCTTCGGTAGTCATTCTGGGGAGTGATACCTTGTGAATAGACATTGGCATAGGAAAAATAAGATTGGATGTTTTCATTACCCCCGCTTAAGGAGATAGAGTTATTCGTTGTAAATCCGGTACGGAAGAATTTTTTTGCATAGTTTGGAGCTTTGCTGCTTAGTTTCTCACCCCAGCTGAAAGTACCGTTGTCGCTCATCCCATAAGTAGTCTGGAATTCGGGTAGCACCATTGGGCTCTCCATTGTGGTGTTGCTGGATACATTAACGGAAACTTTACCCGACTGTGCTGATTTGGTGGTAATCATAATGGCGCCATTGGCTGCTACCGCACCATAAAGTGCTGCTGCCGATGCACCTTTCAGCAAGGTGATTTGGGCGATGTCGTCCGGATTGATTGTAGACATGGCGTCACCACCGTCTCGCTGGCCTCCGTAGTTGCTGTCTACCTGTGAATTGGTGATATTCATCATGACAGGAACTCCGTCTACTACTACTAATGGCTGGTTATTACCGCTGATGGACTTATTGCCACGGAACAGAATCTTGGAAGAACCGCCGGCTCCGGTTGAGTTCGGTGTAATCATCATACCGGCACTTTTACCTTGCAGGGAGTTAATCATATTGACGCTCTTGATGTCATTAACGTCTTTACCTCCTACTGTTTGCGCAGAATAGGTTAGTGTCTCGGATTGTCGTTTAATACCCATTGCCGTCACTACGACTTCACCCAGTGTTTCTGTGTCCGATGTCATTTTTACGTTGATTACTGTACGTCCGTTTACAGGTTCCTCGATGGTTTTCATACTTAAATAGGAGAATACCAGAATGTCTTTGTCGCCGGCTTGCAGGGTATACTTTCCGTCGAGGTCGGTCACTGTTCCGATAGTTGTACCTTTAATTAATACGTTTGCGCCGATCAGAGGTTCGTTAGCGTCTTTATCTATTACAGTACCGCTGACTGTATGCGTTTGTGCATACAATGCTGTTACAAACATTCCCAATAGGAATGTCAGGAAAAAAGTAAAAATTCGTCTCATAAGGTTAGATTTTGAGGTTCGTTCTTAATTAGATTTTTGTTTTTAGATTAAATAATAGGTTTGTTGATAATTGGGTATGTTTACCCAATAGGTTTGATTTGATAATTTTTCGCATAGGCATTCAGTTTAAGGTTAACTTATCAAGGTTTATTTATTAAGGTTTCTGTTAATCTCTCTTTAAGTCGGTCAACATTATTAATACAAATATCATAACCGGGTTACTAAACAAAAACTTATATTTTTTGTATTTTATCTCATTCTTGTTTTCTTATTTTGAAATAAATACTTATGTTTGTGTAACCTTAAATTAAAAATGACCTATGAACCTTAATGATAACCGCTTAATTATTAAAACCTTGAGGTCAGGGGATCAAAAAGTATTTTCCCTGGTTTATGCTTCTTATTACAAGCCGCTATGTTTGTTTTGTTCCTCGTATGTTTCTCTTGAAGAGGCTGAAGAAATAGTGCAGGATTTGATGATGTATGTGTGGGAAAAGCGTGAGTCGCTGGTAGAGGACTTGTCGCTGAAATCTTTCTTATTTACCAGTGTCAGGAACAGGGCATTGAATTCAATCACCCGTTCCCATATTACCCGTCAGGTATATGAAGAGTACCAGAGCCAACAGTTAAAATCTCTGCCGGCATTGGATTCTTGTTATAGCACGGAGTTGTTTAATGCCTATATGGAAGCTCTTCATGCTCTTCCTAAAGAACAGCAAAAAGTATATGTTATGAGTCGATATAAACAACTGACCCATAAAGAAATTGCTGACACGCTGGAGGTGTCGGTGCAGACTGTCAATTATCGGATAGGCAAAGCTCTTCAGTTTTTTCGTATTAGATTGAAAGATTTTTGCCTAAAATAGTCGCTTCAATCACCCGAGGGAAATATTCGTATTCCAACTGGTGCACCCGTGTTGCCAATGTATCTGGCGTGTCAGTGGGTAATACCGGACAGGTGGCTTGGAAAATGGTATTTCCTTCATCATATTGTTCATTTATATAATGGATGGTGATGCCGCTTTTCTTTTCATGGGAAGCTATTACAGCTTGGTGCACGCGGGAACCATACATACCTTTACCACCGAACTTGGGAAGGAGGGCCGGATGAATATTTACTATTTTATTCGGATAATCATGCAAAATGGCATCAGGTACTTTCAAGAGAAAGCCTGCCAGTACAATAAAGTCAATATGATATTGGTGCAGTGTTTCCAGTACTTTCCCGTCGGCAAATTCTTGAGCTGTGAGGATAAGTGACGGAACACTCAGTCTTTCAGCCCGCTTGAGTACACCGGCCTGTGCTTTGTTGACGATAACCAATGCTACTTCAGCTGTTCTTTTCTCTAAAAAATACCGAATAATTCTTTCAGCATTCGTGCCTTCTCCTGAAGCTAAAATTGCGATTTTCTTCATGATGATCTCTATTTTGGTGCACATAAAACAAAAAAATGTGCAAAATTCTGCATTTATTTGCCTGAATATTTGCTCAGCCCAAGAAATATTTATTCCTTTGCAACCGCAAAGAAAATAAAATAATTCAATTTATTAACTAAAAAATTAAAGTTATGTCTGAAATTGCATCAAGAGTAAAAGCTATTATCGTTGATAAATTAGGTGTAGAAGAATCAGAAGTTACAACAGAAGCAAGCTTCACTAACGATCTGGGCGCAGATTCACTGGATACTGTAGAACTGATTATGGAATTCGAAAAAGAATTCGGTATTTCTATTCCTGATGATCAGGCTGAGAAAATTGGTACAGTAGGTGACGCCGTTTCTTATATCGAAGCTAACGCTAAGTAATTATCCTTATTTTATAATATGGAATTAAAAAGAGTTGTAGTAACAGGTCTTGGCGCCATTACTCCCATTGGCAACAGCGTTCCCGAATTTTGGGAGAACCTTGTGAATGGGGTTAGTGGAGCTGGACCTATTACTCATTTCGATGCTTCCCTTTTCAAGACTCAATTTGCCTGCGAAGTGAAGAACTTCGATGCAACCAACTATATCGACCGCAAAGAAGCCCGCAAAATGGACTTGTATACACAATATGCCATTGCTGTAGCTAAAGAAGCGGTTAATGATTCTGGTCTTGACGTCGAAAATGAGGACTTAAACAGAATCGGTGTCATCTTTGGCGCCGGTATCGGTGGAATCCGTACATTCGAAGAAGAGGTAGGTAATTATGCCTTGACCGGTAAAGAAAACGGTCCTAAGTTCAATCCGTTCTTCATCCCCAAGATGATTTCGGATATTGCTGCAGGGCAGATTTCTATTATGTACGGTTTTCACGGGCCCAACTACGCAACTTGCTCTGCATGCGCTACTTCCACAAATGCTATCGCTGATGCCTTCAACCTGATTCGTTTAGGCAAGGCCAATGTTATTGTAAGTGGTGGTTCGGAAGCTGCAATCACCGTTGGCGGTGTAGGCGGTTTCAATGCCATGCATGCATTATCAACCCGCAATGAATCTCCCACAACAGCATCCCGTCCGTTCAGCGCAAGTCGCGACGGTTTCGTGATGGGTGAAGGTGGTGGCTGTCTGGTTCTTGAAGAACTGGAACATGCCAAAGCACGTGGTGCTAAGATTTATGCAGAAGTTGCCGGTGTAGGAATGTCTGCCGACGCTCACCATCTGACCGCTTCACATCCGGAAGGACTAGGAGCCAAGTTAGTGATGAGAAACGCGTTGGAAGATGCCGAAATGAAACCCGAAGAAGTAGATTATATCAATGTTCACGGTACTTCTACTCCTGTAGGTGATATATCGGAAGCTAAAGCTATTAAAGAGGTATTTGGTCAACATGCATTTGACTTGAACATCAGTTCAACAAAATCCATGACCGGTCACTTGCTGGGTGCCGCCGGTGCGGTAGAAGCCATCGCAAGTATTCTTGCGATCAAGAATGGCATTGTACCTCCGACTATCAACCACGAAGAGGGTGATAACGACGAAAACATCGACTATGACCTGAACCTTACGTTCAACAAGGCTCAAAAGCGCGAAGTGAACGTAGCTCTGTCCAATACATTTGGATTTGGTGGTCATAACGCATGTGTTATTTTCAAAAAATACGCAGAATAATCAGTCGTGTTACGTAATCAAATAGACAAGATAAGGCTCCTATTCCGTAAGGACAAAGAGTCTTATCTTTGTTTTTATAAGATACTGGGATTCTATCCCCGCAACATCCAGCTATATCAGCAGGCATTGCTGCACAAATCTACCTCCATCCGTTCGGAGAAAGGCCGCCCTTTAAATAATGAGCGACTGGAGTTCCTGGGTGACGCCATTCTTGACGCCATCGTGGGAGATATTGTCTACAAGCATTTTGAAGGCCGCCGCGAGGGCTTCCTCACAAATACACGTTCCAAAATCGTACAACGGGAGACACTCAATAAACTGGCGGTAGAAATCGGTTTGGACAAACTGGTAAAATACTCCACCCGTTCTTCCTCGCACAACAGCTATATGTACGGAAATGCTTTCGAAGCATTTATCGGCGCTATCTACTTGGACCAGGGGTACAAACGCTGTAAGCGGTTCATGGAAGAAAAGATATTCAAGAATTACATCGACCTTGATAAGATGTCACGCAAAGAGGTGAATTTTAAATCGAAGCTGATTGAATGGAGCCAAAAGAGCAAAGTTGAAGTTTCATTTGAACTTATCGAACAGTTCCTTGACGAAGACTACAATCCTATGTTCCACACCGAAATACGCATCGAAGGCATACCAGCAGGAAAAGGAACAGGATATTCTAAAAAAGAGTCCCAACAAAATGCTGCGCAGGCTGCTTTAAAGAAAATAAAGAATGATGCCGCCTTCAAAGAACAGATTGAGGCAACTAAAGCGCAAAACCATCAGCAGGAAAATACGGAAGAAGCTGAAGAAATTATTGAGAGTGCCCTGATTGAAGAGAATCAGGAAGTTACTTCAGTAACCGAACACGAGGTGAGCGAATAATCATTCGCCCGTATTTCAACCAAAGCAGATTCCCATCCGTCGCCCTTGAACCACAAGGTCGTTATCTTCCGTTACCAACTTCAGCTTTCCGGCTATCTCTTCCAGAGGTGCAGAAGATATTTCATCCCCTTTCAATGTAATCATTCTACCGAATTGCTCTGTAGCTATTAGTTCTGTGGCATGTCCGCCCATGCGAGTAGACAGATTCCGGTCGAAAGGCGTAGGTGAGCCTCCACGTTGAATATAGCCAAGCACCGTTTCACGGGTTTCTATACCCGTCTCGTACTCTATCTCCTGAGCAATGTACTCGGCGGCACGTTTCCGTCCATCCGTCTGTATGCCTTCGGCAACCACTACAATGGAATAAGGTTTCCCTTTCTTTAAACGGTTCAGGATCGTCTCTCCTATATTATGGATATTATAAGGGATTTCGGGTATCAGGATCACATCTCCACCACCTGCCATACCGGAATAAAGTGCAATCCAGCCAGCCTTATGTCCCATCACTTCAATCACCATCACCCGTTTGTGCGAACTGGCGGTAGAGTGCAACCGATCGATGGCATCCGTAGCAATGCTCACAGCAGAATCAAATCCGAAAGAGAAATCGGTTCCCCAAATATCATTATCAATCGTCTTGGGTACGGAAACAATATTCAGTCCCATGGCAGCCAGTTTCGCAGCAGTTTTCTGCGTACCATTACCACCGATACAGACCACGCAATCCAGCCCTAATTCTTTCACGTTCTGTTCAATAAGTGCCGGTTTATTCACATCGGACATCACACCATTCTTCTTGAAAGGCTTTTCACGGGAAGTGCCCAGCATCGTCCCGCCCTGATTCAATAAACCGGACAAAGATTTATCGGTAAACGACTCCACATCTTTAGTCAGCAATCCTTGAAAGCCGCTATGAATACCTATTACTTCCATTCCATAATGATTGATTGCAGTCTTGCATACTCCACGAATGGTGGCATTAATGCCGGGACAATCGCCTCCCGAAGTCAAAATTCCGATTCTCATAACTACCTTTTTTAGGGAACAAGTTGAAGGGTATCAGGTACAGGTAAACTTGTCTTTTTGTCTTGCTAACTGGTCAACTTGTTAACTTGTCAACTGAATACGTCCGTAAAGATAGAAAAAAAAGAGAAAAAAGATAGAGAAGCCAATAAATAAGATTATTTTTGCGCTACAAAATAGTTTTAGCTAAGAGAGATGAATATCACAACATTGCTGAATAAGGTGTATTTTACCCCTCGCCTGAAAAAAATCGATTTATATGCCAACCGTGCAGAAGAGCTGCAACACCAAGTGTTGAACCGTCTGGTGCGCATGGCCGAGAATACAGAATGGGGAAAGAAATATGATTATAAAAGCATTCATACTTATGAAGACTTTAGAAACAGACTGCCCATACAGACTTACGAAGAGGTAAAGCCGTATGTGGAACGCCTGCGTGCAGGAGAACAAAACCTGCTCTGGTCATCAGAGATACGCTGGTTTGCCAAATCTTCGGGTACCACAAACGATAAAAGCAAATTCCTGCCCGTCAGCAAAGAGTCCCTGAACGATACACACTACCAAGGTGGCAAAGATGCAGTTACTCTTTATCTGGCACAGAACCCCGACAGCCGTTTCTTCTCCGGACAAGGTCTCATTTTAGGTGGAAGCCATAGCCCCAACCTCAATTCCAGACATGGGCTCGTGGGCGACCTTTCTGCTATTCTGATTCAAAATATACATCCATTAGTAAACTGTGTTCGCGTTCCAAGCAAGAAGATCGCTCTCATGAGCGACTTTGAAAAGAAAATAGAAGCCATTGCCAACAGTGCTGTTTCGAAGAGTGTAACCAGCCTCTCCGGCGTTCCTTCGTGGATGTTGGTACTCATCAAGCGTATTCTTGAAAAGACCGGCAAAGAATCTCTGGAGGAAATATGGCCCAATCTGGAAGTCTTCTTCCATGGGGGCGTTGCCTTTACACCTTACCGCGAACAATATAAAGAAGCAATCCGCTCGTCCAAGATGCATTACGTGGAAACGTACAATGCTTCTGAAGGATATTTCGGGACACAGAACGATCCGAATGATCCGGCTATGCTGCTGATGATTGACTATGGTATTTTCTACGAATTTATTCCATTGGAAGATGTGGGAAAAGAGAATCCCCGCATCTATTGTCTGGAGGAAGTCGAAGTAGACAAGAATTATGCACTGGTCATCTCTACATCTGCAGGATTGTGGCGCTATATGATTGGAGATACTGTAAAATTCACACAGAAAGACCCATATAAGTTCGTCATTACCGGACGTACCAAGCATTTCATCAATGCCTTCGGCGAAGAATTGATTGTGGATAACGCAGAAAGAGGGTTAGCTAAAGCTTGTGAAGCGACCGGAGCATTGATTTCCGATTATTCGGCTGCTCCTGTATTTATGGATGCTAAAGCCAAATGCCGCCATCAATGGTTGATCGAGTTTGCCCAGATGCCGGATAGCGTGGAGAACTTTGCCAAGATACTGGATGATACATTGAAAGAAGTCAACTCCGATTACGAAGCTAAACGCCAAAAGAACATTGCCCTGCAACCCCTGGAAGTTATTATTGCCCGTAAAGACTTGTTCCATGATTGGTTGGCACAAAAAGGAAAGTTGGGCGGACAACATAAAGTACCGCGCCTCAGCAATACAAGAGTATATATTGAAGAGATGTTAGAACTGAACAAATAAAATTATAAAGTAATACTATAGTAGGAAAGGCCATACTAACTTTAATCAGTATGGCCTTTCCTATTTATTATTTCAGCAGGATAAACAGACAATCGTCCCAGGCAATCAGAAATTATAAGCCAATCCAACACCCAGTATCTCTTTGAATTGTACCTTTGGACCTCTTTCAACGCCCTCATCAGTAAAGGTTTTCACATCATTGTCATACTTCAAAGTCATATTCAGAGTTGCCGAAAGCACTTTATTAATCTTCATGCTGATAAGTACATCCCAGTTTACATCTACATTGCCAAAGTCTTTATTATAAGGAGTAAAGAAGTCAGCCGTAGTAATCAGGTTCACATTCTCCATGACTGGTAATTCTGCACGGGCTTTCAGGAAAGCACCCGCTTCAATCTTAAAGTGATCACCCGGATCAACTCCAAAGGAACCTAAATCAGAGAGATAATCATCGCACACAAAGGTCATCTTAGTAGAGGCCGGTGAAAGAAAAATAGAATAGTTACTCTTCGGTCTATACTCCATACCTAAAGCAACATTGGAATAAGCAGGAGCAAAGAAATTGGATATATAATGGCTCTTATCCGGATAATTATAACCTTTGGCAAACTGAGTATTCAGGTCAGCCATAAGCGTATAGTACCAAACTTTGGTAGCTGCATATCCCAACTGGGTAGATAATCCAATCTTATCGGTACTCTTTCTCATCCCCTGAGATTTGGTCTTCGACAAACCATAATCCAGCACCAAGTTCGTTACCCACAGCCAGTCTCCGTTCTTATGCGTCAGCGAACCATTCAGGTAAGCATTCCCGGCCACAGAGTTTTCACCACCAGCTGACCAGTTTGTCATAGCAGTTTGGGACATGTTCACACCCGTCACACCTTTCAGTACCCATGCTCCTTCTTTGTATCCTTTATCGTCCGTTTGGGCAGAGACGATCATTGCCAAGGTGGCAAATAGCATCATCAAATATATACGTTTCATACTGTTATTCGTTTTAATTGTTTCGTAAAAAATAGACGTCTTTCTATTTCAAACAGAGTAAACTATTTTTTTGTTCAAGAACAAATAAAAGAATGATTATATAATAATGCCTCCTCCCAACAGTAGGCCATCCTCATCATAAAAAGCGGCAGCCTGACCGGAAGCTATAGACTCCAACAGTTCGTGAAGTTGTACATGGAGAAGATTCTCCGCTGTAATGCCGACTGTACAATAATTGGCTTGTTTACGATAGCGAATCTTGACGATAACATTTGGGGAGTTTAGTAAGCGGGAAGTATCCACAATGTTCCAATCCTTCAGCAACATTTCTTTTTTATAAAGGGAAGCAAGGGGAGCAAGTATTACCTCATTCGATGCTTTACGTATCTCTTTCACGAAGACAGCCCGGTTCATATAAATACCCAACCCTCGACGCTGACCAATTGTGTAGAAAGGATATCCTTCATGCCAGCCTAAAAAAGTACCGCTTTCATCGAGAAATCTGCCTTTCCCCGGCAAAAGCTCCTGCGGAACTTCACGTTGTAGAAAAGAGCGGTAATCCATTGGGCAAAAGCAAACGCCGAGACTATCCTTCTTTGTTGCCGCTCGTTCAAAGCCTCGTCCGGCAGCATAGGTACGGACTTCATCTTTAGTCCAATCCCCCATCGGAAGGATCATACGTTCCAGAATATCTTGTTTAAGCCCCCAAAGAAAGAAAGTCTGATCCTTGTCCCGATCGGCAGCAGGAGCTATAAAATAATGGTTATCTTGAAAGACCTTGCGAACATAGTGTCCGGTTGAAATCCAATAAATACCCATTTCATCGGCTATCTTTGCCAGTAACGGCCATTTCAGTTCATTATTACAAAGCGTACAAGGAACAGGAGTACGGGCAGAAAGATATTCACCTATAAAGTAACGGATTATACGTTCACGGAATAATTCGCGGGCATCATAAATGATATGCGGGATATTCAGGCGGGAAGCAAGAGTACGAGCATCATCCAGAGACTCCTCAAAGCCTTCCGAATCATAGAAACGAAACGTCACACCAGTAACTTCATAACCGGCTTCCTGCAATAACATGGCGGCAACGGAACTGTCCGTACCTCCACTCATACCCAATAATACACGTTTCTTTGATTTCATGGGTGCAAAAATAACAAAGGAAAAAGAAAATCACTACATTTGTGATCTTTAAAAAGATAACAACGCCAATGAGCTACTACATCTGTGATGATATCAAGAAAAAGAATGAAAGAACTTATTATCTTATGAAATTGTTGTAACTTTGTGCTTTTAAAAAAACTAAAAATCAAACGTTATGGAACATCAACTGACAATTTACAACACCTTAGATAGGAAAAAGGAGCTATTCGTGCCATTGCACGCTCCACATGTAGGTATGTATGTCTGCGGTCCTACCGTTTACGGTGACGCGCATTTGGGACATGCACGTCCTGCCATTACTTTCGATTTGCTTTTCCGCTACCTTACCCATCTGGGATATAAGGTACGCTATGTACGCAACATCACCGATGTAGGCCATCTGGAACATGATGCTGACGACGGAGAAGACAAAATAGCCAAGAAAGCACGACTGGAGCAACTGGAGCCGATGGAAGTAGCGCAATACTACATCAACCGCTACCACAAGGCTATGGAAGCATTAAACGTACTTTCTCCCAGCATTGAGCCACATGCGTCAGGACATATCATCGAGCAAATAGAATTGGTGAAAGAAATCCTGAAGAATGGATATGCATATGTCAGCGAAGGTTCCGTTTACTTCGACGTTGAGAAATATAACAAGGATTATCATTACGGAAAGCTTTCCGGTCGCAACCTGGATGATGTACTGAACACCACCCGCGAACTGGACGGACAAGCAGAAAAGCATAACCCCGCCGACTTTGCCTTATGGAAATGCGCCCAACCGGAACACATCATGCGTTGGCCTTCTCCGTGGAGCAACGGTTTCCCGGGATGGCATGCTGAATGTACAGCCATGGGTAAGAAATACCTCGGTGAGCATTTCGACATTCACGGCGGTGGTATGGACCTGATTTTCCCCCATCATGAATGTGAGATTGCACAATCAGTAGCATCACAGGGTAATGATATGGTACACTACTGGATGCACAACAATATGATTACTATCAACGGACAGAAGATGGGTAAGTCATATGGCAACTTCATCAATCTGGATGAGTTCTTCAACGGCACACACAAATTGCTGACACAGGCTTATAGTCCGATGACCATCCGTTTCTTCATTCTGCAAGCTCACTACCGCAGTACGGTAGACTTCAGCAACGAAGCTCTGCAAGCTGCAGAAAAGGGATTGGGTCGAATGATGGATGCCGTAAACGGACTGGAAAAGATCACCCCGTCTGTTACATCCAGCGTAGATGTGAAAGCAGTGCGTGAAAAGTGTTATGAAGCCATGAATGATGACCTGAATACTCCGATAGTCATTGCTCACCTTTTCGATGGAGCCAGAATGATTAACAATATCATTGCAGGTAATGATACCATTACTGCCGAAGATTTGAAAGACCTGAAAGAAACATTCCATCTCTTCTGTTTCGACATTCTGGGATTGAAGGAAGAAAACGATTCCAATGAAGAACGTGAAGTTGCTTTCGGAAAAGTAGTAGACATGTTGCTGGAACAGCGCATGATGGCGAAAGCCAATAAGGACTGGGCTACCTCTGACAAGATTCGTAATGAACTTACAGCCCTCGGCTTTGAAATTAAAGACGGTAAAGAAGGTTCTGAGTGGAAACTGAATAAGTAAATTCCACTGTCCTATAAAAAAAGCTGCCTCCCTCTGATTCTGTAAAATCAAGGGAGGCAGTTCCATTTAAAAAAGAGAGTTTTAGTAAGGTATCATGTCGGAAAGAATACGTTCCTTATACCAGGGATCGTCTATTGCTTTCAATTCCTTGCCCATTTCACGGCAAAGCTCTGCAACGATCTCTTTATTTTCTTCCAATGGAAGATTATTCATCTGGTAAGGATCTTTTTCATCATCAAACAGCAGGCTCTTCTGCAACTTACGATCTTTCTTATCGATATAGAAAGCCAAAGTATAACGTGCTGTCTTATATCCTCTTGAAGAAGGGAAGTAAGTTTGTACTTTACCGTCCGCATCTTTATCTCCATCCAAATTCTGGATATATAAAGCACCACCGGGGCGTTCAATTTCGGCCTTCTCATCGAAGAAAAGTGGTGCCCAGTTACGTCCTTGCACATTGGCCGGAATAGAATCCCCCAAACCGCACAATCCCAGGATAGTCGGCATGATATCCGGTGCAGACATCAGAAGATTATCTACACGCGGCTGTACATGACCGGGATAACGTACCAGGAACGGTATGTTCATAGATTCGGAATAAGGAGAGTTCTTCGGATCATCCGTAAACTGGCTACACATGGTTTCACCATGATCGGAAGCAAAGATTACAATCGTATTCTTATCCAGCCCCTGCTCTTTCAGCGTTTCCAGTATTTGACCAAAGGCACGGTCTACACCGGTAACGGAAGCAAAGTAATAGCGAACGCTCTCTGCCTTCTCACGTTTCTTGTCTGCATTGGGGCGGATCAGAAGACTATCCAAAGGTTGATCTTTGTACAGGTTGAAATCTTCTTCCATGCAATCGTCCAATGAACGGTACGGGCTGTGAGGCGGATTCATACCTACCATTATAAAGAATGGTTTCTTCGGATCGCGCACATTCCCCTCGTTCTTCAGATAAGAAACTACCACCTTGGACTCGTGCAGCGGTGACCATTCTTTCGGATCGTGACGATTTCCATCCGTATCCCAGTAACGGGGATTCTTATGTTCATCGAAAGTACCATAAGAATACCAGTAATTGAAACTATGGCGCCGTTCTTTCGGTGTATAAGCATCCCAAGCCGGAATACGGTCTTCTACGTAATGACCAGGACGTTGCGGATCGTTTGGAGTAGGAAAATCAGCATGTAACTTACCAAAGTAAGCACAGTCGTACCCAGACTTATTGAACACATCGCTTATGCAATCCACATCAGTACGCAAGGAACTGATAGGACGGTTTGAATTACAATTTAAAGGAATCCCACTCTTATTGGGATACATACCCGTCAGCAACATACCACGGTGAGGACTACTCAACGGACAGTTACTCTGGGCGGAACTTAACACCAACGCTTCACGGGCAAAGCCATTCAGGTTAGGTGTATGCACCGGGTCATTGCGGAAATTTACCTTGTCGCGGAACCCGTCTTGTCCCCAAAACTCCATTGCCTGATTGCGGTACTGGTCGGGGAAGACATAAATAACATTTGGAAGTTGCGCCTGCTCTTCTTGCTGGGTTTTGCAGCCTTGCAAGGCAAACAGGCCCAAACCTCCCAAAAACAAACTAAACCGATTGATTATCATTTTTCCAAGTCTCTTTTACGCATGATTCCTTCCAGGAAATAATAGTCTGCATAGTTCAATGGAACATCAATTTCAGCACCATGAGGAATACTACCTACAGAGTGCATCAGGATGAAATTGCCATTAGTACCCACTTCAGCACGATAAGCCGGAGAACCAAGGCTTTCCATAATTTTATCTGCGGTTTCCTTATAGTTCTTGCCGGGAATGTATGTACTCAGTTCATACAAAGCAGATGCCGTACAAGCCGCCGCAGAAGCGTCACGCGGTTCATTCGGAATATTCGGAGCATCGAAATCCCAATAAGGAACAAGATCTTCCGGCAAGTTCGGATTATTAAAGATAAAGTTATAAATCTTCTCAGCCATATCCAGATACTTCTGATCGTGAGTATAGCGGTAACACATGGTATATCCGTAGATGGCCCAAGCTTGTCCGCGCGCCCAAGCTGACTCATCAGCATAGCCTTGTGCAGTTTGTCTCTTACGCACCTCACCGGTTACAGGATCATAATCCACTACATGGTAGCAACTATTATCGTCACGGAAGTGATTCTTCATGGTTGTATCAGCATGTTTCACGGCAATGTTATAGTAAGTAGAATCCCCTGAAAGTTTGGAAGCTTCAAATAATAGTTCCAGATTCATCATATTATCTATGATAACCGGACATTTCCAACCACGCTGTGCCTGCCAACCTTTATCTGCATCCCAGGATTGAAGTACTCCTGCTGCCGGACGGAAACGAGTGGAAAGGGATTTTGCAGTCTGGATTATTACAGGCTTATATTCCTCTTTATTAGCAAAACGGTATCCGTTCAAGTAACTGCTACCAATCATAAAGCCTACATCATGATGCCAGGTCAGGTATTGTACAGAGTCTAATGCTTCAGTATACTTTTCGGCCAATGGCAACCATTTTTTGTCACCTGTCAGTTCATAGGTATACCAAATATTACCGGGAAAGAAACCGGAACACCAGTCATCAATGGGTACATACACAATGCTACCGTCTTTGTTAATGGTTCTTGGATTCAGAATTTTTCCTGATTTCTCAATAATGTCGGTCTGGATGGTCTCCTGTGCCACCGCATTATCAATATTCTCTTGGATAAAGTTGCTTTCGGCCTGCTTCTGACCTGTGCAACCCGCCAGAACAAGGAGAGATACTCCCAATGTCGTGAGGATTGTTTTCATAATAATGATTTGTTTATTAAAGTTTCGTATTCTTTCGTCAGCAAATGTAGCGCAGGTTTACAGAAAAGACCCTCCTAAATTATACAGGAAAAGGGTAAAATTGTTACATTTGCGCATAAATCATACAGATTGAACTTTTTAAACCTATCAAAAACATGACTCCACAAGAATTCTTCAAAAAAGATCTCTTTGCAGAACAAACCGGTGTAGAATTGCTGGAAGTGCGAAAAGGATATAGTAAAGCATGCCTTGTTATCACAGAAAATCACCTCAATGCAGGACATCGTACACAAGGAGGCGCTATTTTTACCCTTGCCGACCTGGCACTGGCTGCCGCAGCCAATTCGCATGGTTCATTAGCGTTCTCCCTTTCTTCCAATATCACCTTTTTGCGTGCCAGTGGTCCGGGCGACACGTTGTATGCCGAAGCACGCGAACGCTACATCGGACGTACTACCGGATATTATCAGATAGACATCACCAACCAAGATGGGAAACTGATTGCTACGTTTGAGTCCAGCGTATTCCGAAAAGGCGATCCGCTACCGTTCAGCATATAGAGCTACGGGCTACAAGCTACGAGCTACAAGTGCTGCGCTATGTTCCGAAAGGCACCTGTAGCTCGTAACTCGTAGCTGTCTCACTTCTTCCTTACAGCCGAAGTCATCGGATAGCGGTTCCCCTGTACACTCTTAAAGAATGCCTTTGCCGAACCGAAGTTAAGATACATATCCAGACGGATGGGAAGATGATTCTTATCATCTGAGATAAAGAAAGTAATCACCTCTTTCTCTTTTCCCTTCTTATATTCCACAAAAGAGAATACAAGGCAACGGTAAATCGTATCATTATTGGCCTTCACCTCCTCTTTTCCACGATAAATCAGCGTTTGTTCTTCTACCTTGCGCCCAGTAGCCATAGGGAACTGAATTCGGTCGCCTATTTTATAATCTGCCGGATCGTAAGAACGCGCCTGTGCCAGGATACTCAACATATCGAAGATACAACGGCTGTCACTGTATTCCATCTCTTGCGGATCGCGAACCGGATTGTGCCAGATACGCCTCTGCTTCACGTTAGATACACCATCCTTATAAGAGAACCACGCCTCATCCACTGTATAGCGGTCTCCCTCTTCGGCCGCCTTACGGAAATAAAGCGGTTCCAGTTTCTCACTGACATAGCATGTCAGCGTATCACGCATCTTAAAAAAGAAGTCCGTCTTTTTGCTACCCACCGAAAGCAGATTGAAACGGTAAGCAGGTTTCGACTGATAAGTCGTGGAGAAGGTTGTCAGACTTGCCAGCCCTACCTTCTTCCAGATAAACTTCCAGTTAAAATATAAATCATACATCACATGCTCACCGGATTGGAATGCGGTGTTTTCTGCCGTACATTGTGCTTTGGCAGGTGTAGCAATAGCAAGTAACAGAGCCCCCAATAGGCAGAATACCCATCCGCGTTTACCGGCGATTGCCGGAGTTGCGGTTATTCTGATTTTTCTTTTTCTTGTCTTCATCTGGTTTTTGTTTTTTGAGTTCTCCCGGTTTCTGTTGATCCAGCGGCCTATCATGTATATTCCAACTCTGTGTCAAGTCAAAATTAGCTTTCAATTCTAACACCTGATAGTAATAATACACTTCTTCCGGTTGCCGTTTATCTTCATATTTTCCGGTGTCCCATACACCGTTTCCATTCCTGTCATTAATGAGGCGTGCACTATATTTACCTGGATTCAGGAAGTAAAAATCCGCCCTGCCATTGACGACTGGCACCGTACGCACTACCTTGTCCTGTGCATCCAGCAAATCAACAAATGCCAGTGAGTCCGCACCGCTCACATCAAAGAATATCTGTCCATATTCTTCAGGCTTCTTCACCTTGAATTCTTTCTTTACCTTATCGGTGAAAAGGCCGTATATTCCTTGGAAAGCCGTAGAATCCACCTCAAAGGTATAACTTTCACCGGGTTCCCAATCCGCATATACATTGTAACGCATTAGGTTCAATGAGTCCGGAATAAAGTCGAAAGGAACATCACGCCACAAGCTGTCTATCTTCTGTTTCAGATGAACTGTGCTATCAGCAACACTTGCCAGCGGTTCAGTGAACGTAAGGGAAATATAATCATAAATATCCATCGTACCCGGCGCATATACATCGACAGGTAAGAATACCGTCGGCTCTACATACTCCTTGCCTTCTTTTTCAGCTTTCTTTTTGGCCTTTTCAAGCTCTTTCTCTTTCTTCTCGCGTTCTTTCTCCAGTTCCTTTTCCGATTTAGGTCTAAGTTTCGACACAAGTTTCAGTGTATCCGTACGGGGAACCAACTGATTTAGTGTATCCGTATAAAGATACGTAAGACTCATCTTCAAAGTATCCATCTTATAAATCAGAGAATCTCTTATCCAGTATTGGAGTGTATCAATGCGACCGGTAGGCTTCTCCACGATAAAAGCATCGGTTTCATCGAAATTCAGTCCCTTCAATAATGGTAAGCTATCTGCCGGAGCCGAGAAATAAAAGGAGAACTTCCGGGGTTCGGGTCGCTCACTCTTAATAAGACGTTGCGATAAAGCAAGTTCCTTGAAACAGCGCAATATGACATCATCCGGAGAATAGTGGGTATACATCTTCTCCATAATCGTATCTATCGTCAAAGAGTCTTTCCAGAGTGTATCAAAACGCATCCGCTGATCCATAGAAGGAATAATCAGGGAGTCTTCGAAAGCAATCACCTCGGTGGGCTGACTATAATAGAAGTTCTGGTCGGCATCCTGCAATCCATAGATACGGTATTCACCCGGAGCGACACCTCGAATCGTAAAACGTCCGCGGCTATCGGTGCGACCTACACGTTCGAAAGGCAACGTTGTAAAGGCCGAATCCGCCAGATTGGAATGCATACCTACCAGCATACCTTTCACCGGTTCCAGATTGAATGCATTCAATACGGTACCGGATACCGCCATCGAATCGATTACAGAACCGGTAGAGAAAGTAAATCCGAAATCAGGTAACGGATTACCTTCATTATTGTCCTGAACAGCATCCGAAAAGTCTATCGAGTAAGTAGTATTCGGTTTGAGAGTATCCTTCAAAGTAATCACAATTTTCTTTCCATTGGATTTTATCTCCGGCTGCTGCACCTGTGGAGGAGAAATCACAATCTTCTCACCCGGTTTATCAAGCTTGATGAATTCATCGAATTCAATCGTTATCTTTTTCCGGCTATTATTGAGTGCACCCGGCAAAGGCGTACTACCCACAAAGCGGGGAGGAGTTTCATCAATAGCACCACCCTCCGGACGACCGATGCTGGCGCAGGAATAAAGCACAGCAGCAACGATGACAACACCTGCCAAACGATTGAAAAGAGATTTCATATTTGAATATCTGTTACGTAACATGCTGCAAAAATAAAGGTTATCCCTTAATAAGCAGTATGCTTTACAGTATTTTAATCAAAAAAGAGCAAGAAGGTATTAAATTATAAGGTTTTTGCCGGAAAAGGATGCAAAAGATGTTGCATCAACGCATTGGAGCTGATACGTTAAGTAAGCCCGGATGAGGGTATAAATGAGATATGTTCTTTACGGGAGTGAGTATATCATCAATGCCATTGATGATAGGCATCAATGGCATTGATGGTGGGCATCATCGGCATTGATGACTATCTCAGTACGAAATTCATCCTGCTTCAGCTACGGACTCAGCCTATTTCAGTCCTACTCTTAACTCTGCTCCATCCCTCCCCTTTATATAATATATGTATAAAACATAGTTAAAAATAGCCAGTAATAGAACCAACCTGTTCAAAAATAGATAATTTTGCAGCCGGAAAACCCGAAGAGTGCTTCTAGTTTTCCCCTTTGCCCTCCGTATTATCCAACTATGACAAAACATAAAAAGCCTTTTTACCAAGATAAAAAAATAAACCAAAAGACAGAGAATAATTACAAGTATGAAGAGTAGATTGATTTTATTGGCATGTTGCCTGTCACTGTTCAGTTGCGGACAAAGTGACAAAACTGCGGGTAAAGCACCCGAATTTGCAGTGATTACAGTGGAAACAACCACTGCCAACTTGACGAACAGCTATCCAGCTACGATCAGAGGTAAACAAGATGTAGAAATCCGCCCCATGGTAAGCGGTTTCATCACCAAGTTACATGTAGACGAAGGTGCAGTAGTACGTAAAGGGCAAGTGTTGTTCAGCATTGACCCTGTACAGTATCAAGCAGCCGTAAACTCAGCCAAAGCTGCTGTTGAAACAGCCAAAGCAGCCGTAAACACGCAAGAACTTACCGTAAACAACAAGCGTGAGCTGAACAAAAAGAACATCATCAGCAACTACGATTTGCAGATGGCAGAGAATCAACTGGCACAAACAAAAGCACAATTGGCACAAGCTGAAGCACAATTAGTAAACGCCAAGAACAATCTGTCGTATACCAGTGTAACCAGCCCCAGCGATGGCGTAGTGGGTAGTATCCCCTACCGTGTAGGTAGTTTGGTCAGCCCTTCCGTTGCCAGCCCACTGACTACCGTAGCCGATATCTCTGAGATGTACGCCTACTTCTCCATGACCGAAAGACAATTGCTGTCGCAAATCCGTGAAGGTGGTAGTATCAAGGAAATTCTGGAAAGAATGCCCGATGTACAGCTACAGCTTATCGATGGAACCATGTATGCCGACAGCGGACGTGTAGAAACCATCAGCGGCGTTATCGATCAGACTACCGGTTCGGTAACTATGCGTGCCCTCTTCCCCAACAAACACAATGTGTTGCGTAGCGGAAGTACCGGTAATGTGGTATTCCCCAACCCGATGACAAATGTTATTATGATACCTCAATCAGCTACTACAGAAATACAGGACAAGAAATTCGTATTCGTAGTGCAGCCCGACAACACTCTGAAGAACACGGAAATCCAGGTGTTCAAGCTGAATGATGGTAAGTACTACTACGTAACCGAAGGTTTGAAAGCCGGTGATAAAGTAGTAATGGAAGGTGTGCAAAACCTGAGAGACGGGGCATCTATCACTCCTATCACTCCTGCTGAAAAAGAAGCTGAATATCAGAAAGCACTGAAAGACCAGAAAGAAGGTAATATCCAAACTGCGTTTAATTAAGAGTTGACGTTTCTGAAACCGAGTCAACTTGCCAACTAAAATAAAAGAGACATGAAATTAGATAGATTTATTAATCGTCCGGTACTATCTACGGTAATCTCCGTGCTGATAGTGATCCTGGGTCTTATTGGTCTGGCAACCCTGCCTATCACCCAATACCCGGACATTGCACCGCCAACCGTATCAGTGCGCGCCACCTACACGGGTGCCAATGCCCAAACGGTGTTGAACTCCGTTATTGCACCGCTGGAAGACCAGATCAACGGTGTGGAAAACATGATGTACATGACTTCCAATGCCACCAACAGTGGCTCTGCCGATATTTCCGTTTACTTCAAGCAGGGAACTGACCCGGATATGGCTGCCGTAAACGTACAGAACCGTGTATCCATGGCGCAAGGTCTGCTACCTGCCGAAGTAACCAAGGTAGGTGTAACAACACAAAAGAGACAGACTTCCATGTTGATGGTATTCTCTATTTATGATGAGACGGACCAATACAACATCGAGTTCCTGGAAAACTATGCCAACATCAACCTTATCCCTGAAGTAAAACGTGTTGCCGGTGTAGGTGACGCAATGGTGTTGGGTACTGACTACTCCATGCGTATCTGGCTGAAGCCCGACGTAATGGCTCAGTATAAGCTGATTCCCAATGACGTAGCAGCAGTTTTGGCTGAGCAGAATATCGAGGCTGCCCCCGGACAGTTCGGTGAACGTGGTAATCAGACATTCCAATATACAATACGTTATAAAGGACGTCTGCAGCAACCGGAAGAATTTGAGAACATCGTTATCAAAGCGATGGAAAACGGAGAAGTACTTCGCTTGAAAGATATTGCAGAAATCGAGCTGGGACGTCTGACCTATAGCTTCAATAATACCGTAAACGGTCATAAGGCCGTCAGTTGTATCGTGTTCCAGATGGCAGGAAGTAATGCAACACAAACCATCAGTGACTTGGAAGCATTATTGAATGACTACTCCGAAAAACTGCCTTCAGGTTTACAAATCAATATCGCACAGAGTGCCAACGACTTCTTGTTCGCCTCTATCCATGAGGTTATCAAGACTTTAATCGAGGCCTTTATTCTTGTGTTCATCGTGGTATACATCTTCTTACAAGATTTCCGTTCCACATTGATCCCCGCTATTGCTATTCCGGTAGCATTGATTGCGACATTCTTCGTACTGAAGCTGATTGGCTTTAGTATCAACTTGCTGACCCTTTCGGCCATGGTGCTCGCCATCGCGATAGTCGTCGACGATGCGATAGTCGTCGTCGAGGGTGTCCATGCGAAGTTAGACCAAGGGTATAAATCTGCCCGTACCGCTTCCATCGACGCCATGAGTGAATTGGGTGGTGCCATCGTTTCTATTACGTTAGTCATGATGTCTGTATTTATCCCTGTAAGTTTCATGGGTGGTACGGCAGGTACATTCTACCGACAGTTCGGTCTGACGATGGCTATCGCCATCGGTTTCTCCGCATTGAACGCATTGACATTGAGTCCGGCATTGTGTGCTATCTTCCTGAAACCGCATGATGAACATGGTGAAAAGAAATCGACATTTATCAGCCGCTTCCACACAGGCTTCAATGTGGCTTACGACAAGATGTTGAAAAAATACAAGAATAATGTATTGTTCTTTATCCAGAAGAGATGGTTGAGTTTCGGTCTTGTAGCAGGTTCTATCGTATTGCTGATTTTCTTTATGAAAATTACCCCGACGGGCATGGTGCCTAATGAAGATACGGGTACCATCATGGGTGTAGTAACACTGCCTCCGGGTACTTCACAGGAACGCGCACAAGAAGTGTTGTACCGTGTGGACAGCCTGGTAGCAGCCGAACCTGCCGTTGCATCCCGCACGGTAATCTCCGGTTATAGCTTCATCGGCGGACAAGGGCCTTCTTACGGTTCTATCATCATCAAGCTGAAGAACTGGGAAGAACGTTCCACAATGCAGAACTCTAACATTGTTTACATCACGCTCTTTATGCGTGCACAAAAGATTATCAAAGAAGCACAGGTACTGTTCTTTGCTCCTCCTATGATCCCAGGTTACTCCGCATCCAGCGATATCGAGTTGAACATGCAGGATAAGACCGGTGGTGACCTGAACCACTTCTTCGACGTAGTAAAAGATTACAATGCCGCATTGGAAGCACGTCCGGAAATCAACTCCGCAAAGACGAGCTTCAACCCGAACTTCCCGCAATATATGTTGGATATTGACGCTGCTGCCTGTAAGAAAGCGGGTATCAGCCCAAGCGACATCCTCAGCACTATGCAGGGATACTTCGGCGGTCTGTACGCTTCTAACTTCAACAGTTTCGGTAAGATGTACCGCGTAATGGTTCAGGCAGAGCCCGAAGCAACCAAGAATCTGGAATCATTGTCCAGCATCAAGGTTCGTAACGGCAATGAGATGGCTCCGATTACTCAGTTCGTTTCCATCAAGAAGGTATACGGACCTGATATCATCAGCCGTTTCAACCTGTATACCTCTATGAAAGTAATGGTTGCTCCTGCTTCCGGATATACTTCCGGTCAGGCACTGGCCGCTATCGCTGAGGTTGCCAAAGAGAACCTGCCTGCCGGTTTCGCTTACGAATTGGGAGGTATGGCACGTGAAGAGGCTGAAACCAGCGGAAGCACCACGGGATTGATCTTCGTTCTCTGCTTCGTATTCGTTTACCTGTTGCTGAGTGCACAGTATGAAAGTTACATCCTGCCGCTTGCCGTACTGTTGTCTATTCCGTTCGGTCTGTTAGGTAGCTTCCTGTTCGTCAACGGTATGAGTGCCATCGGTAATATCTCCATTCTAAAGATGATAATGGGATCCATGTCCAATGACATTTATATGCAGATTGCATTGATCATGTTGATGGGTCTGTTGGCGAAGAATGCCATCTTGATTATTGAGTTTGCTCTCGACCGTCGTAAGATGGGTATGAGTATAACGTGGGCAGCCGTACTGGGTGCCGCAGCCCGTCTACGTCCTATCCTGATGACATCATTGGCTATGATTGTCGGTTTGATTCCGTTGATGCTGGCATCCGGCGCAGGTGCTAATGGTAACCGTACGCTGGGTACTTCTGCCATCGGTGGTATGTTAATTGGTATGATCCTTCAGATCTTTATCGTACCAGCCCTGTTCGTTGCATTCCAATACCTGCAGGAGAAGATTAAACCGATGGAATGGACAGATGTGGATAACTCTGACGCAGAACCTGAAATTGAGCAATACACGAAGTAAATTAAGAATGAAGAATGGAGAACTTCGTTCATCATTCTTCATTAATATAGAAAGATTATGAAGAAACAGATTATAACTTTGATGTGTGCAACTGCTCTTCTGAGCAGCTGCCACATCTACAAATCATACGACAGACCCGAAGATATTACGGCTGCCGGACTGTATCGTGATACAACATCTGTGAACGATACACTGGTTGCGGATACAGCAAACTTCGGTAATCTGCCTTGGAGGGAAGTATTCACTGACCCTCAGTTGCAAGCGCTCATCGAACAAGCACTTGCTAATAACCCCGATCTGCGCAGTGCCGCTTTGAATGTGAAGAAAGCAGAAGCTGCCCTTATGTCCGCACGTCTGGCTTATGCTCCCACGCTGGCATTGTCTCCGCAGGGAACTGTCAGCAGTTGGGATAAGGGAAAAGCTACACAGACCTATTCACTTCCTGTTACAGCAAGCTGGCAGATTGACCTGTTCGGCCAGATACTGAACCCGAAACGTGGTGCACAAGTATCTCTGAAACAGACACAGTTCTATGAACAAGCTGTTCAAACTCAGGTGATCGCCAATGTAGCCAATATGTACTACACATTGTTGATGCTCGACCGCCAGTTGCAAATTACAGAATCCACAGCCGATATCTTGAAAAAGAATGTGGAAACCGTAGAAGCGATGAAGGATGCGGGTATATATAATACGACTTCTGCCGGAGTAGAACAAACCCGTGCAGCTTACGCACAAGTATTGGCATCTCTGCCCAGCATGCGTCAAAGTATCCGCGAAACAGAAAATGCTCTTTGCCTGATGCTGAATCAACCGGCACAGGAAATAGAACGTGGGGTGTTGGAAAGCCAGCAATTACCGACAGAATTCTCAGCCGGTATTCCTTTGCAACTATTGTCTAACCGTCCCGATGTAAAAGCTGCCGAGATGTCTCTTGCTGCAAGTTATTACAATACTAACAGCGCACGTGCAGCTTTCTATCCGCAAATTACATTGAGTGGTTCGGCAGGATGGACTAACAGTGCAGGATCTGCAATTGTGAATCCGGGCAAATTATTGGCTTCAGCTATAGGATCGTTGACACAACCGTTGTTCTATCGCGGTGCTAATATCGCCCGTCTGAAACAGGCCAAAGCACAAGAAGAACAATCCAAAATCCAGTTCCAGACCACTTTGCTGAAAGCTGGAAATGAAGTGAGCAATGCTTTGTATCAATACCAAATGACCTCCGAAAAAGCCATTTCTCGCGAGATTCAAGTAAATTCTGCCCGTAAAGCTGCGGAAGATACAAAAGAATTGTTTAACTTAGGCACGTCAACGTATCTGGAAGTTCTGTCTGCTGAGCAATCTTACCTCAGTGCACAAATCTCCGAGGTATCCGACACTTTCGATCGCATGCAAGCCGTTATCAGTCTGTATCAGGCGCTCGGAGGAGGCAGAAAGTAATAACTAAAAACTAATTACTATGATAAGTCCATTAGCATTTGTAGATCCTGCCGCAAAGCTCGGCAAGAATGTAACGGTCCAGCCTTTTGCATATATCGAAGGCGATGTAGAAATTGGAGATGACTGTATTATCATGTCCGGTGCACGTATCCTCAACGGTACGCGTATGGGGCAAAAGAATAAAGTGCATCATGGCGCCGTACTCGGTACCACCCCACAGGATTTCCACTATACGGGTGAGAAAAGTCTGCTAATTATCGGTGACCAGAACGACATTCGCGAAAATGTAGTTGTGAGCCGCGCTACACATGAAGGAGATGCTACACGTATCGGGAACGAGAACTTTCTGATGGACGGTGTACACCTTTGCCATGACGTGCAAATAGGTAATCATTGTGTATTAGGACTTAAGACTATCGTAGCCGGCGATTGCCGTATCAGTGACTTTACCATTCTAAGTAGTAACGTCATTTTGCAACAGAAATGCCACATCGGAAGCTGGGTATTGATCCAGTCAGGATGCCGCATTGCGAAGGACGTTCCACCATATGTTATCATGAATGGTAACCCGGCAGAATATCATGGTATCAATGCAGTTGTACTGCAACACAAGCATCAGGTAACAGACCGCATTCTGCGTCATATCGTAAATGCTTACCGATTGATTTATCAAGGTAACTTCAGTATACATGATGCTTTGCAAAAGATTGAAGACCAGGTGCCGATGAGTGACGAAATACACAATATCCTTAACTTCGTGCGGGATTCTAAAGGGATTGTGAAATAAAGGAATACTCCTTATTCAGAAGGCGGTCGGGTTTACTCGTCCGCCTTTTTTGTTATCTTTGCACCACTTTACCCATTCAATTATGAGAAAGAAGAAGAAAAAACAAACGAATAGCAAGAAACAACTGTCGTTCCTGATTGTCCTGATCCTATGCGGCATCATCACCGCTTATCAGACAACGAACTCCAAAGAAAAGACTACTGCCCCTGAACAGACAGAAGGCACCGTTCAGAGTGCTCCCCAAAATTCCGATATATACATCAAGCAAACCACTGCCCCAGGCACCCCCGAAATACTGCTGCAACGCACCGGATACCTCGTATCCTATAACTCCAATATCCGCATTGCCAACTGGGTAGCCTGGAAACTGACTCCCGAACGTTTAAAAGAAAATACCGAGCGAATCAATAACTTCCGTCCCGACCCCGACCTGCCCAAAAGTAAAGCCGTCACCACGCAAGACTATAAAGGTAGTGGCTGGGACCGTGGGCACCTTTGTCCGGCAGGTGACAACAAATGGGACCGTGAAGCCATGATAGAAAGTTTCTACATGACCAACATCTGCCCCCAACACCACAACCTAAACCGGGGTGACTGGAATGAACTGGAACAAAAATGCCGCAAGTGGGTGAAAAAAGACAGTTGTCTTTACATTGTAGCCGGTCCTGTCTTCTATGACCGGAAGCCACAGACCATAGGCGAGCATAAAGTGGCCGTACCGGATGCTTTCTTTAAAGTGATACTTTCTCTGTACAAGAAACCGAAAGCCATCGGCTTTATCTATAAAAATAATGAGGGGAACAATCCGCTGGACTCTTATGTAAACACTGTGGACGAAGTGGAACGGATTACAGGGATAGACTTCTTCCCCGCCCTTCCCGATGATATAGAAAAGGCGGTAGAAGCAAGCTATAATTTGAAAGACTGGAAATAGTTACTCAAAATTCAATGTACCGAAGAATTCGGGACAGTGGAAATTAGGTTTTTCCAGATTAATGGGATTCCATGAGAGGAAATGAGGCGTTTGTAATTTATCACCGCATTTGTAGAAATTGGCACGAACCGTCTTTCCTTCAAGACTGGTGATCTGATGCTTGAAAAAAGCAGAGTATGGAATAACCAATGCCAGTTCCCAGTTACACTCTCCCACACGTTCCTCAAAAGAATGGCGTCCCAAAGAAGACCAGCGTTGCACTTTGTCCATTACTTCTTGCGGGGCATGTTCACGGTTCTCACGTCCGGCACCGGCACCAACCAGGAGAGTTCCGGCACAGTTACATTCCACATTATAATAAATTCCATCCCCTGCGGGGATAGAAAAGAACTCTACGCAAGCATCTTCCCATACTGCACCATTATCTCCGGCAGCTACAGCACGCACACTGGCTTCTTTTACTTTGTAGTGAACCCAAATCGCATCATCCGTATGAGCTATACGGAACTGCACCTCCGGCTGATAAGGGAATGCTTTCCAATTCACCGTATTGATCGACTGAAAAGCCACCTTTTCTTTATCCAACAAAGCAGGAATGTTCTCTACTGCTACATTAGACAGACTTACTTTTTTTACATTCAACTCTTTCATTTCTTTCTTTTGGGGGTTAGTTGCAGACAAAGGATAAAAACAGAGCAGAGCTACTAACAAGACTACTGATTTCAATACCAAGCATGCAGGGATTCTTTTACTCATATTTTACAAGTTACAAGCTACGAGCTACAAATGGCTGCGCTACGTACCGAAAGGCACTCATAGCTTGTAGCCCGTAACTATTATAATGACGACTTTATAAACTCCTGCATTTCCGGTGTATGTTCTTCCACACTCTGCAACAGTTTGAATTGCGCTTTTGTACGTACAAGGTTGTGTTCCGGATATTTAATCTTATAATAAGTATCACCATTAATATAATCCGCCAGGAAACGAACGCATTGCATATAGGGAAATAATGCAGCTGCATACGGCAGGTTCTCAACCTCTATCGGAAGCAGGAAGACTTTCGCAGATTCCAGATAACCTTTTGCAAACGCCTTGAATATCTCCATATTGAAATTCACATTATCCAGATTCTCATCATCCTCGGCACCTGTATTGGCTGCAGAACGAAGGAAATCGCCGAAATCAGAAAAGATAAAGTTAGGCATCACCGTATCAAGATCAATGACGCAGAGCACCTTACCCTCTTCATCAAACATCATATTATTCACCTTTGTATCGCAATGACATACACGTTTTGGCAATTTGCCTTCGCGATGCAAGCGTTCACCTTTGCACATCTCCTCTGCACGTTTTTCTATCTCATCCAGATAGTACTGCACTTCTTTCACCCGGCCAACCGCATCCGCAGCCACCGCATCACGAAGTTGTTTCAGACGGAACTCCATATTGTGAAAATCAGGAATAGTCTCTCCCAGTTCATCAGGAATATCTGCAAGCATTGCCTGGAAATTACCAAAAGCTACACCGGCATAATAAGAATATTCTGCATCCACCATCTCATAAGTCTTTGCATTAGGAATGAATGTCATGATACGCCAATAGTTTTCACCATCGTACCAATACGTTTTTCCGGTATCAGCAGGAATAAAAGAGAGCACTTTACGATCTATATCATCCGCACCTTTTTCCACAAGCTTTTTACGGATATGCCGGGTTACGGCTTCAATGTTCGCCTGTAACATCTCCACATTCTGGAAAATAGCATGGTTCACACGTTGCAATACATAGTCGGGGGCATCTGCTTCAAGAGTAGTCACTTTATACGTGTCGTTAATCAGCCCGCTGCCTAAAGGCTGGATTTCATTAACTGTACCCTTCGTATTAAAATGGGATACAATGGATTGAAGGTTGTTCATGATATTCTATATATAGATTTAAAATTAGTATGCAAATATACGTCTTCCTCATCAATGAAAAAGTCCAAATTCGTCCGACAAACGCCCAAAATTATACATTTCAATAGACATAACCATAAAAATCAGATAATAAACTCCCCCCTTTAAGCAAAACGTCTTATATTTGTGTTTGAAACCTTAAAAATACCGGAGGAGAAGTGCAAAAGTTTATCAGAACGCTGTTTCTTGTCTTAGTAAGCATAGCTACAGCAAACCTACACAGCCAGAATATTACTTTCAATCATCTGACAACCGATGACGGTTTATCTCAGTTTAGCGTCAACAGCTTGTACATTGACGAGAACGGTATCTTGTGGATTGGTACGCGCGAAGGTTTGAACCGCTACAATGGTAATGATATACAAACCTATAAACTGAGCAAAAACGACCCTTACAGCCTTTTCTGCAATACCGTGTTGCGCATGGCAGGTGATCAAAACGGTAAAATCTATCTGCTCTGTACCGAAGGCATTGCCCAGTTCGATCTGACTACACAACGTTTTACGACTCTCCTTCAAGGTAGTATTAACAGCATCTATTATAAAAACGGACTGTTCATCGGGAAAAAGAATGAGATTTACCGCTACAATGAACAAACTGATAACTTCGACCTCTACTATCAGATGGCGGGAGAAAACATCGAGATCTCCTGCATGTTCGAGGATAAAGGACACATGTGGATAGGAACCACCAGCGAAGGAGTCTTCAACCTGAAAATAGACGGACATCAAGTCACCCACCCCATTGAAAAAGGAAACATTACCAGCATCTACCAGGATAGTTCAGGTGAATTGTGGATAGGCAGCTGGGAGAAAGGACTCTTCCGGATAAAAACAGACGGAACTATCAAGAACCTGCGAAATGACCCGAAGAATCCGCACAGTATATCTTCCGATTTCGTAAGAGCTTGTTGCGAAGATAATCTTGGCAATATCTGGATAGGAACCTTCAACGGCCTGAACCGCTATAATAAGACAACAGGACTTTTCCAGAACCATACTTCCAACGACATGCAGAACGAAGGTCTAACCCACTCTTCCATCTGGTGCATCGTAAAGGATAATCAGGGAACACTATGGTTGGGCACTTACTTTGGTGGCGTCAATTACTTCAATCCTGAATATGAAATCTACACCCGGTATAAAGCCTCCAGAAATGAGAAAGAGGGTCTGAGTAGTCCTGTAGTAGGGCGTACCATTGAAGATAAGAACGGTAACTTATGGATCGGTACAGAAGGTGGCGGACTCAATTTCTATAACCGCCGCACACGTGAGTTCAAATGGTATATTGCCGGAAAGGGGCACAATAGTATCTCCCACAGCAATGTAAAAGCCCTCTATTACGATCCTGCCAAAGAAATCATCTGGATTGGTACTCATCTCGGTGGACTGAACAAGCTCGATATCCGTACAGGAGCATTCACCCATTATCTCATGGAAGAAGGTAATCCGGAAACGCTTCCATCAAACATTGTTCGTGATATAACACCTTATCATGACCAGTTAATTGTCGCCACCCAGAATGGCGTATGTTTATTTGATCCCCATAGCGGAAAATGTCGGCAACTCTTCAAAGACACCAAAGAAGGACGCAAAATAACCATGGTGGCCGATGTAGAAGTAGATAACAATGGCACACTCTGGATTGCCGCCACGGGCGAAGGTATCTTCTCCTACCGTTTCGATACCAACAAGCTGGCCAATTACCGGCACGACGTGGCACAACCGCACAGCCTCAGCAACAACAATGTGAACAACATCATGCAAGATAATAAAGGTAATCTCTGGTTTTCCACTTCAGGAAGCGGACTCGACCTGTATCGCCCTGCCAGCAATGACTTCGAGAATTTCGACAAAGACAAGAACGGACTCATCAGCGATTGCATCTACGATACGCAGGAATCCCCTGTCAGCGGCAAACTGATACTTATCACCAATCAGGGGTTCTCCATTTTCGACCAGAAAACAGAGAAGTTCCAGAACTATAGTGTAGAGAACGGCTTCCCGTTAACGGCAGTCAATGAAAATGCACTGTGTGTAACGCGAGATGGCGAAGTATTCCTCGGCGGTACACAGGGTATGCTTTCGTTCAATGAGCTGGAACTTAACTTTACTCCAAAGCCATACAAGATTATCCTTTCCCGCCTCATCGTAAACGGCTCCGAAGTAAAAGTCAGCGATGAAACAGGCATTTTGACGCAATCTTTATGCCATACCCAAGAGATCACCCTGAACGCAAACCAGACCATGTTCAGCATTGAATTTGCCACTTCCAACTACGTGGCAGCCAATAAAGATGAAATTATTTACAAACTGGAAGGCTTCTCCGACGACTGGAACAGTACGCGTGGCCAGCCCATCATCACTTATACGAACCTGAATGCCGGAACGTACAACCTGCTGATTAAGCCCAAAGGGAAAGAAGAATCCCTTTGCCCACAGGTGCATCTGACTATTCACGTATTGCCTCCTTACTACAAAACCCCACTTGCCTATCTTATTTATCTGATAGTGACTGCTATCCTTTTATGGTATCTTGTAAGAACGTACAAATCGAGAATCAAACTACGTGAATCGTTGAAATATGAGCAAAAGCACATACAAGATGTAGAAGCCTTGAACCAGTCCAAGTTACGCTTCTTCACCAACATCTCACACGAATTCCGCACCCCGCTTACCCTTATCGTGTCGCAAGTGGAAACCCTGATGCAGTTACAAAACTTCACACCCACTATTTATAATAAGATATTAAGTATTTACCAGAATAGTATCCAGTTGCGCGAATTGATCACCGAACTCCTTGACTTCCGCAAGCAAGAACAAGGACATATGAAGGTAAAAGTCAGTCCGCACAACATCGTACATTTCCTCTATGAGAACTATCTGATCTTTATGGAGTATGCCAGCAGCAAGCAGATCAATTTCAAATTCGAGAAAGATAGCGAAAGCCTTGAAGTATGGTACGACCAGAAACAGATGCAGAAAGTTATCAACAACCTCCTGTCCAATGCCATCAAGCACACCCAGGCAGAAGATACCATAACCCTTAGCATCACCACCGAAGGTAACGAAGCCGTCATCCGTGTGACTGATACCGGTAGCGGCATCGACGCCAAAGAGATAGATAAGATATTCGACCGCTTCTATCAGACGGAACAAATGAATAGCCTTACCACCGGCGTTGGCACCGGCATCGGATTGGCTCTGACCAAAGGAATTGTCGAACTGCACCACGGCACTATCAAGGTAGAAAGCGAACTCGGCAAAGGTAGCAGCTTCATCATTCGTCTCCATCTTGGAAATGCCCATTTCAGCCAGGAAGAAATCAGTAAGAAAACCGAAGCCGTGCAACAAATAGAGCAGACACAAATTTCTGAAATCGATGCTTCACTCAAAGCAGAGTTGGAAGAGAATGCTCCGATAAAACGCATGTCCGACGTTAAAATGGTTATCGTAGAAGACAACGCCCCCATCCGTGAAATGCTGGAGAATATCTTCCGCCCATTCTATCAGGTACTGACTGCCGCAGACGGAGAAGAAGGTCTGGAGCTGGTACAGAAGGAAATGCCAAACATCGTAGTAAGCGACGTGGTTATGCCTAAGATGTCCGGTACCGAGCTATGTAAACAGATCAAGAACGACTTCAACACCTGCCACATTCCGGTAGTGCTGCTTACAGCCCGGACTGCCGTAGAACAAAATATCGAGGGTCTACGCATTGGCGCAGATGATTACATCACCAAACCTTTCAACACGAACTTGCTGATTTCCCGTTGCAACAACCTGGTAAACTCACGTATCCTCCTACAAGAGAAGTTCAGCAAGCAACCGCAAGCCTATGCCCAGATGCTGGCAACGAACCCGATAGATAAGGAAATCCTGGATCGTGCTATCAGCATCATTGAAAAGAATCTGGATAATACGGAATTCAATGTCAATATCTTCGCCCGTGAAATGGCAATGGCCCGTACCAACCTGTTCACCAAGCTGAAGGCCATCACCGGACAAACACCGAATGATTTCATCCTGACCATTCGCCTGAAGAAAGGTGCCTTGATGTTACGGAACAATCCGGAACTGAACATTACCGAAATCTCAGACAAGATCGGATTCAGCTCTTCCCGCTACTTCTCAAAGTGTTTCAAGGATGTATACCATGTAAGTCCGTTGGCTTATCGCAAAGGAGAGGATGCGGATACAGGCAGCAAGGATGAAGAAGACGAAGAAGGTTAATAAGCCGTATTAACCTTCTCATCTTTCTCACCATGGTGAGAATCTTTTCTCATCGTATTGAGAAAAAACTCTCACCCTGTTGAGAAAAGGTTCTCTATAAGGAGAGAATATCTTCTTCTGTTGTATATTCCAGCGTTCTCATTAGCATTATGTACATTTTCGTCCTTCCCTTGTATTCCCTTATACACTCAATTCCGGAAAAGCCACTACCTTTGACCTCAGAAATAACAATCTAAAGTCAAAGAGCTATGAAACATTTTTCTCCTTTATGGTCCCTTCTTCCGGGCGCAGCCCTGATAGCCGGATGCGGAAATCCGTCGAAGAAAGAAGCAGCCGACACTACCCGTCAGAAACCTAATGTTATCTACCTGATTGCCGACGACCTGGGTATCGGTGACCTGAGTTGCTATGGCGCCACTAAAATAAGTACCCCCAATATCGACCGCCTTGCCGGACAAGGTGTACAGTTCACTAATGCCTATGCCACTTCTTCCACCAGTACCCCTTCCCGCTTCGGGCTGCTGACAGGTATGTATCCCTGGCGACAGGAAAATACAGGAATCGCCCCCGGCAACTCCGAGCTTATTATCGATACAGCTTGTGTCACCATGGCTGACATGTTTAAGGCAGAAGGATATGCTACCGGAGCCGTTGGTAAATGGCATCTGGGACTTGGCCCTAAAGGAGGTACAGACTTCAACCATCTTATCAAGCCGAATACCCAGGATATAGGATTTGATTACGAATACATCATTCCCGCCACAGTAGATCGTGTGCCCTGTGTATTCGTAGAGAACGGACACGTTGTAGGTTTAGATCCCAACGACCCCATTACCGTCAATTACAACCATAAAGTAGGTGACTGGCCTACCGGACTGGAAAATCCCGAACTCGTAAAACTGAAACCCAGCCAGGGGCATAATAATACAATCGTAAACGGTATTCCTCGTATCGGCTGGATGACCGGTGGAAAATCGGCTCTTTGGGTAGATGAAGACATTGCAGATGTCATCACCGGTAAAGCCAAAGACTTTATCATAAAACATAAAGACGAGCCTTTCTTCATGTATATGGGTACACAAGACGTACACGTTCCTCGCGTACCTCATGCCCGTTTTGCCGGCAAGAGCGGCATGGGAACCCGTGGCGACGTAATCCTGCAACTGGATTGGACTGTAGGCGAGATTATGAATACTCTGGATAGTCTGAACCTTGCAGATAATACCATCTTTGTGTTCTGTAGCGATAATGGTCCCGTTATTGACGACGGCTATCAGGATCAGGCTTTCGAATTGCTGAACGGCCATACTCCTATGAAACAATACCGTGGCGGTAAGTATAGTGCTTATGAAGCTGGAACGCGTATTCCCTTCATTGTACGTTGGCCTGCTGGTATTCAGCCTTGCAAACAACAAGCTTTGTTCTCTATGATCGACGTGTATGCCTCCTTGGCTACCTTACTGAACCATCCACTTACCCCCACAACCGTCGCTCCCGACAGCCGTGACCAACTGTCTACTTTCTTAGGGAAAGATAATACCGGATGTGATTATGTAGTACAGCAGAATCTGAATAATACCTTATCAATTATTCAAGGAACATGGAAATACATCGAACCGAGCGATAAGCCCGCCACCGAATATTGGACGAAGATGGAATTAGGAAACAATCCCGAACCCCAACTGTACAATATTTCCATCGATCCATCGGAAAAAGACAATGTTGCAGCAACGCATCCGGAGAAGGTAAAAGAACTTTCAGCATTACTAGAGCAGGTGAAAGCTGGTAAGAACCAAGGGATAAGGTAAGGAATCGTACAGAACAGGTCTTCTCTATCGAGAATGTACAAATTCGTACTTTTTGCGAACTATTAGCGAAAGTCGCCTTCTATCCAATCACATACATTTGCATTGTGATTCGAGTCGTTTAACGAGAAAGAACAACCTTTTTAATAACTAATTAATTTAATATTTATGAAACAGAAAGTAACCTTAATTCTATTGGCAACTTTTCTCTGCTGCGTATTAGGCGTACAAGCACAGACAGGTAGCCAAGTTACAGGTAAAGTTGTTGATGCTATGGGAGAACTTCCCGGAGTCAGCGTCGTTGTAAAAGGAACTACTAACGGAACTATCACTACACTCGACGGTAGTTTTAAACTGGACAATGTTAAATCCTCTGATATCCTGCAATTCTCTTTTGTAGGTTATAAAACTCAAGAAATTAAAGTTGGAAACCAAAAGACTTTCAATGTTACTCTGCAAGAAGATGCGCAGGCATTGGATGAGGTAGTCGTTGTGGCTGTTGGTTATGGTGACGTAAAACGTCGCGACTTAACCGGAGCTATCGGTAAGGCTAATATGAGCGACTTGACCAAAACCCCTATCAACAACGTAGCAGAAACACTGGGTGGACGTATCGCCGGTGTACAGGTATCTTCTACAGATGGTGGTCTGGGCGACAACTTCAATATCGTAATCCGTGGTGCCGGTTCTTTGACTCAGAGTACTGCTCCGCTATACGTTATCGACGGTTTCCCAAGTGAGACTTCCGGAATGAGCGCCCTCAACCCGAACGATATTGAATCCATCGACGTATTGAAAGATGCTTCTGCAACAGCAATCTACGGTTCTCGTGGTGCCAATGGTGTTGTTATCATCACAACCAAGAAGGGTAAAGCCGGAAAAGCTACTCTTACTTATAATGGTAGTGTCAGCGTAAGCAAGGTTAAGAACACAATGGATATGATGAACGGTTACGACTTCGTCAACCTGCAAAAGGAAATCATGGAAGGAAACACCAAAGAAGTAGATGGAGAAAAAGTGGATGAGTTTGCTTACTACTATCTGAAAGATGGTATCACTCTCGATGATTATAAAAACTTCAAGAGCTATGATTGGCAGGACGAAGTTTATCGTACAGCTATCAGCCACAACCACTATGTAGGTTTAAGTGGTGGCAGCGATAAAATGGACTACTCTGCATCACTCTCTTACAGCAACCAACAGGGTGTCATCATCAACTCTGACCTCTCTCGTTACCAGGGCCGTTTCAACTTCAACCAAAGAATCAATAAGAGCATAAAGATCAATGCAAATGCAAACTTTGCAAGCAACGTGCAGAACGGTCCCAATCCTTCCACCGCAGAAACAACAGTATCCAACTCACTGATGTATAGCGTATGGGGTTATCGTCCGGTTTCTCCTTCCGGTTCCGATCTTCTGGCCGAACTGTACGATAGCGATGTGGACATGAGTAATGACTACCGTTTCAACCCGGTACTCTCTGCAAAGAATGAGTTCCGTCGTACCACAACCAATCATCTGCAAGCTAACTTAGGCGTAGAATGGGAAATCATCAAGAACCTGAAGTTTAAAACTACTGCCGGATATACCGGTCGTGACATCAAAAGAGAAGAATTCAACGGAAGCCAAACCAGTACCGGTAATACGCATCCGTCCAATACACGAAGCAAAGGTATCAATGCATTCCTGAGACAACAGGAGACAAGAAACTACCTGAACGAAAATACATTGTCATATGTATATGCCAAGAACGACCATAACCTGAACGCTTTGGTGGGTGCCACTTTCCAGAAATATACAAGTTACCTCAGCAGCATCACTCAGGAACAGATTACAAACGAGGCTTTCGGTATGTCCGGTATCGGTAAAGGTTCTGCTACTCCGGTTGTAACGGCATCACAAGGCGAAAATGCCATGATATCTTATCTGGGACGTATCAACTACAACTATGCATCCAAGTATTATGTTACAGCATCTATGCGTACCGATGGTTCTTCCAAGTTCTCTCCGGACAACCGTTGGGGCTATTTCCCATCGGCTTCATTAGCTTGGGCTTTCGGACGCGAAAAATTTGTTTCCAATCCACTGCCTTGGTTGTCTAATGGTAAATTGCGCGTAAGCTGGGGTCTCACAGGTAACAACCGTATCGGCGACTTCGACTACATGGCACAATTGGTGACTAGCTCTAATGTTTACAAGTATCCTTGGGACAGTTCTTTCTATCCCGGTTATGTATTAGGCTCTATGGCCAACGAAAAACTGAAATGGGAAACAACCGAGCAATATGACCTTGGTTTGGATTTAGGCTTCTTTGACGGACGCATCAACGTGACGATGGACTACTACATCAAAACTACCAAAGACCTGTTGTTGGGCGCAGACGTTCCGGCAAGCTCCGGTTACTCCAGTGCTACACTGAATGTTGGTAAGTTGCGTAATAAAGGTTTTGAGCTCACTCTGGAAACCATAAACATCAAAGAAAAGAACTTCACATGGACCTCTAACTTCAACATTGCCTTCAACAGTAATAAGATTGTAGAGCTCAACGATGGACAGGATGATATGATCAGCTTCGTCAATTGGGATAATAAATACAGAACAATGCCTGCTTACATCAGCAAGAAAGGTGATGCAGCCGGAAGTATGTATGGTTTCATCTATGATGGCACTTACAAGTATGAAGACTTCAACACTTCGGTAGATGCAAACGGAAAGACCGTCTACACACTGAAAGATGACGTAGTTCGTATCTCGGATGCCGCACAACCGGGTGACCCGAAATACAAAAAGCTGAGCGACAAGGACGGTAATTTAATTACTGATGCCGACCGTACAATTATTGGTAACGGACAACCCAAGCACACGGGTGGTTTCAGCAATAACTTCATTTACAAGAACTGGGATCTCAACATCTTCCTGCAATGGAGCTATGGTAACGACATTTTGAATGCCAACCGTATGGTGTTTGAAAACCCGCAAGCTAAGAAGAATACGAATATGTTCGCCTCTTATACAAACCGTTGGAGCGCTGAGAATCCCACCAGCAACATGCCGCGTGCAAGAGCTATCGGTGCAGAATATTACAGTTCTCTGTATGTGGAAGACGGTTCGTTCCTGAAGTTAAAGACCATTTCACTGGGCTACAACTTCACGCCTAACACTTTGCGTTCTTTGGGTATCAGTGCAGCCAGACTCTTTATTTCGGCAGAGAATATAGCTACCATTACAGGTTATTCCGGTTCCGACCCTGAGGTTTCTACGCGTAACAGTGTATTGACCCCCGGTTTCGACTGGTCCGCTTATCCACGTTCATTCAACGCTTCACTCGGTGTTAACATAACCTTCTAATCACCTAAAATCAAGAAACTAATATGAAAAGTATCAAGAATATCTTCAAAAAAGCCTGCATCCTGGCAATAGTTGCTTCTATGGCGGGTTGTGACATGCTCGACACCAAGCCTTACGACTTTGTAGCGCCCGAAACATTCTATAAAAATGAAACTGACTGTACAATGGCACTGGCCGGCGTATACTGGACAATGGCAGCAGAGCATGTATATGGGAACCGTTACTCCTGTATGCTGTCCAATACCGATGACTTGAGCTATTACTATCGTGCAAACCAGACCAATGCAGTAGTCGCTAATTCACACAATACAGGTAATACCGATTTATGGTATACATGGGAATCTCTTTACTCAGGCATCAACAATGCCAATGTACTGCTTGATAATATCGATGCAGCCAGCATCTCTGACAATAATGTGAAAACACGTATTAAAGGAGAAGCTAAATTCCTGCGTGCTTACTACCACTTCTTACTGGTGCAAGGTTGGTATGAAGTACCTATCCGCAAAGAAACAGTAAAAGATATCACCGTCAGCAGTCTGGAGGCTACCCCCCACGCCGAAGCACTCGACTGGATCATTCAGGAAATGGAAGACTGCCTCGATATGGTAGATAACAGTAGCTATGATCAGTCTCCTTCTCATGTAAAGAAAACTGTAGTAGAAGGTATTCTGGCCCGCGTATGTTTGTGGCGTGCAGGCGAACCATCAAAAGGTGGAAAGCCATATTATGAAAAAGCTGCCAAGTATGCTAAAGCAGTATACGACTCTAAAAAACATAAGCTGAACCCGGATGTATATGCCATGTGGCAAGCCTTAGCTTCCGACCAATATGAGACTACATACAATGAAAGCATGTGGGAAGTAGAATTTGTTGGAACACGTGACGACGGTAGTTATACTGAAAGCCGTATCGGTAATGTAATCGGCAACCTTCAGGAAAACTCTGCAGGAACAGGCGCCGGTTATACGTATGCATTCTATGCCGGTAGTTTGATTCTGTGGGATTTGTATGATGCAAAAGATGCTCGCCGCGATCTTGCTATGGCACCTTACAAACTCAATAACAAAGATGTACAGGTTGCTTGGAAAGATAATCAGATTGTAGACCGTCGTTGTGGCAAATACCGTCGTGAATGGGAGAGCAGCAGCCCTAAGCATAAGAACTATACTCAAGAGAACTATTGTCTCCTGCGTTATGCTGATGTACTGCTTATGCTCGCTGAAGCTGAAAACGAAGCAAACCAAGGCCCTACAGCATTAGCTTACACATGTATTAACGAAGTACGTAAACGTGCAGGAATTGACGAAGTGAAAGATTTGTCATACGGTGACTTCCAGAAATTGATCCGTGATGAACGCGGTCGTGAACTTTGCTTTGAGTCTCTTCGCAAGTACGACCTGGTACGTTGGGGCATTTACTACAAGGCTATCAAAGAGAATTTGGGAGCAGCAGTCAATGATGCACGTTGGTCTACTGCCAACAATGCCAAAGGAGCGGCTCAGTATGTAAGTAATACAACTGAAAAGAACCAGTTCCTTCCTATCCCCACCAAGGAACTGGGTGTAAACACCAAATTGGAACAAAACAAATATTGGAAATAATCATTTAATTACACAGAACTTCTAACCTTAAAATGAAATCAAATAGACCTTAATCAATTTGATATGTGTGGAGGAGAGTGACCGTGAGGTTCCTCTCCTCTTTTATAACTTTTAAAAAACAATATACCTTATGACCAGAAAACACTTGCTATTCACCCTTGCGTTGCTATGCAGCCAAGTATCTTTTGCTCAATTCATAGGTTTTGAGACAGAAATCCCCAAAGAGTTTACAACAGCCGATAAGGGAAAAATCGCCCTGTCCACCCGGTATTATAAAGAAGGGAAACAAAGCCTGGAATGGGATTTCCATTCCGGTTCCAAACTCAATGTTTCTCTGGAACAGCTTCTCACCCTTGATGAACAAATGGAAAATTCATACGGAATAACTTTATGGATTTATAATGAAGTCCCCCAGCAAGATTCCATTCGTTTTGAGTTCCTTTCCCCCCAAGGAGATGTGTCTTATTGGTTCAGTTTCCAGTTGGCATCGGCTGGCTGGCGCGCTTGCTGGATTGGCTTCCAACACATGAAAGGAAATAAACAAAACAAAGAAATAGCAAGTTATCGCCTGATAGCCCCTGAACGAAAAGGCCGCATATTTCTGGACCGTTTGACTTTCCCTGTGAAAAAGATGAACGACCGCACTACCCCCGACTTGCAAATACCTTACAATAACTCCCTTTCCTATCGTGACCTGTGGCATTGGTGCCGGGTTTGGCAATGGGAACAATATAAGTATGATATCCCACTACCTGCCACCCTCACTCAAGCAGAAAAAGAGGAACTGTGCACAGTGGAACAACGGTTGACCACCGCCCTCGATATTCAAAAAGCACCGAAAGAAGCAGTCTCCAAAGCATACGATGTTTTTCAGAAAACCAATATTCAGCGCTCCGGAACAGGATTCACAGGTGCTCCTATCCTGACTCCCGATGAACTGGACCGTTCTAAAGGAGAAATATCCTGGAATGACTTGGAAACAATGCTCTCCGGATTCGCTTACGATGCTTATTACAATCATTCCGAATCTTCCCGTCAGAATTACTTCACTGTCTGGGAGTTCGCCATCAATCAGGGATTCTCTTTCGGTAGCGGAATGGGAACCAATCATCATTACGGCTATCAAGTACGGAAAATATATACTACAGCCTGGTTAATGCGCGACGCTATCTGGAAGACTCCCAACCGGGATAATATCTTGTCTACCCTCATTTTCTGGTCTGCCTTGCAAGAAACCCGTCGGCCTTATCAATACGGCAGAGATGAATTGCTGGACAGTTGGCATACTCTTTTAATGGCTAAAACAGTTTCAGCACTGCTGTTCACTGACGAGCGGGAACGAGTACGCGCACTGAAAGGCCTTTCCCGTTGGGTATCCTCTTCTCTTCAATATACTCCGGGCACTATCGGAGGTATCAAAGTAGACGGAACCACTTTTCACCATGGCGGTTTCTATCCGGCCTATACCACAGGTGTGTTAGCCATGGTAGGACAATTCATCTCCTTAACCAATAAAACGGTCTATGAACCTACCGAAGAAGCCCGTCAAGTTCTGAAATCCGCCTTTATTGCCATGCGTAACTACTCCAACAAATATGAGTGGGGAGTTGGCATCAGCGGACGACATCCTTTCGGCGGCTCGATGAAAGCGGATGATGTAGCTGCTTTTGCTTATCTTGCCTTGTCAGGAGACTTATCAGGAGAAGGTAATGCCTTCGATCATCATCTGGCAGCAGACTACCTGCGGCTTTGTGAAAAGGATACTCCCGAAGCGCGTTACTTCAAAACGCAAGGTATCACTCCCGCCTCTGCCCCACAAGGATTTTTTGTATATAACTATGGGGCGGCAGGTATTTTCCGGAGAAGCGATTGGATGGTAACCTTAAAAGGGTATACCACTGACGTCTGGGGATCTGAGATTTACCGGAAAGATAACCGCTACGGACGTTATCAGAGTTATGGTTCCGTCCAGATTATGGGATACCCCTCACGCCTTTCCAGCGGTTACGATGAGAACGGTTGGGATTGGAATCGCCTACCGGGAACTACAACCATCCACTTACCATTCGAATTGCTGGATAGCCCGCTACCGGGAACTACCATGGCACATTCCAAAGAAAATTTCTCAGGCAGTAGTTCACTGGAAGGGAAAAACGGCATGTTTGTTACGAAACTGATGGAACGTGAACTGAAAAACTTCACCCCGGATTTCGTAGCCCGCAAATCAGTCTTCTGTTTTGAAAACAGGATGATCTGTTTAGGAACAGGTATTCATAACAGCAATAATGAATATCCAACCGAAACAACTCTCTTCCAGAGTACATTCCAAAAAGGAAAAAGCACCATCCTCGTTAACGGAGAAGAAGAAAAAGAGATTGGCTTCAAAAAGAAACTTTCCGGTACTACTGAAAAGTTACTTTCCATCCGGGACGGTTACAATAACCATTATTTCGTGAAAGACGGTAATGTACAAATACAGATCACAAAACAAGAATCCCGTCATGAAAAAACACGCGCTGTAACACAGGGCACTTTCGCTTCAGCATGGATTGAACATGGAAAAGCCCCTAAAAATGGAACGTATGAATACCTCGTATGGATACAGCCAACCGATCAGGAATTAAAAAACTATGAGGCTACGCAAACATACGAAGTATTACAACGGAATGATAGTGCACATATCGTACACGACCGATTAACTGATATTACCGCCTATGCTGTCTTCGAAACCTATCGCTCGCAACGGGATAGCCTGCTTAGTCTTATTCCGGCAGAAACAATGGTTATGTATAGGAGGGACAAAGCGAATTTCATTATGAGCGTTTGCGATCCCAACCTAAATATTGAGGAAAAGGCATATACCACCAAAAATCCCAGCCGCGTTCTTGAAAAGAGACTGGAATTAAAAGGAAAATGGAAAATCAGTACGCCCAATGAAAAAGTAACCCTGACAGCAGACGGAAAGAATACCATTCTCACTGTTCATTGCCAACATGGACAACCTGTAGAATTCAGCCTACAGCAAGATTGAGAATCACGAAAGAATATTTGTAGTAATTATAGGAAGAACTTAACCAATAATTTATCTTTATTAAATTCATAAAAAGTATTGGCTATCTTTTTCCGGTTTTCATACAGTAGATTCTACTTCCGCAGTATATCTACTCCATACCTGGAATCTGTCTAAACCGTACTTGCTCCGTACATTCTCCACTAAAAGGTACCTTTGTACAGAGAAAGTATGGAGTTGGTACGAAGCAAGTATAGCTCAAGTATGGTTCTGATACCTTCCAGAGGGGGATAAAGAGAATATGAGACCAACCAACAAATATTCAGGAGAGCAATAGAATTCAAATCATAATATTAAACAATAACACAACCATGAAAAAGAGTTATTTTTTACTTGCGCTGGTACTTTTCTCTTTAATCAGTATGCTCCGTGCACAGAAGATTGATAACCTGATAGAGTTAAAGCAGAAATCACAGAACCCATTATTCCATCGGTTGGGCAAAGCAATAGAAACACCTGCTTTTGAGAGTGAAGGTTATTGGAGCTGGGGAAGTTCCGTGGTAAAAGGAGACGATGGTAAGTATCACATGTTCGTATCTCGCTTTCCCAAGTCACTTCCTTTTCATCCCGGCTGGATGGTGGCTTCAGAAATTGTACATGCCGTATCGGATGTGCCGCAAGGACCTTATCGGTTTAGTGAAGTAGTACTTCCAGCACGTGGTGCACAGTATTGGGACGGACGTTCTACACACAATCCGCGAATTTTGAAATACAATCATAAATACTATCTGATTTATATGGGTTCCACCCACCCCTTCGTAGATCCGATGTACGACCAGCTGACACTCAACAGCCCCTGGTGTACGGTAGCACGTTCCAACAAGCGCATCGGGCTGGCTGTTGCTGATTCACCATACGGACCATGGAAGCGTCTGGATGAGCCTATTCTGAAAACAAAACCCAATACTTTCTTTAGCTTCCTGACTTCCAATCCCTCGCCAGTAGTACAGGAAGATGGTTCTGTCATGATGATTTTCAAGGCACGCAGACACTTAGAAGACGGGAAGTATTCAAATATGGCTTTAGGAATCGCCTATGCTCCGACTATCGAAGGCCCTTACCGGGTATTAAACAATGAACAACCTATTTTCCAGGTAGACGGACAAGGAGAAGCGGAAGATCCTTTTCTTTGGAAAGACGATAAGGGATATCATGCCATCTTTAAGGATCATGTAGCTAAATTTACAGGTGAAAAAGGAGGTGGTGTTATGGCACATTCTAAAGATGGCATTAACTGGACCGTTGATAAAGACCCGAAAGCATACTCAAAAACAGTAGAGTGGGAAAACGGCACAATAACCAAACAAGGACAATTGGAACGTCCATTCATTCTTTTTGAGGACGGCAAGCCAACATTCATATTCTTTGCAACGATGGATGGTCCGGGCGAATTTGAAAACGGGACGCGTTCCTGGAACATGGTTATTCCGCTAAAATAGTTACCTTTGCAGAAATATTGAATAACTGATTGATATGCAGAGTACCCTCCCCATTTATTTTGCCCCGTTGCAAGGTTACACCGAGGCTATTTACCGACAAGCGCATGCCCGTATATTCGGTGGTATAGAGAGCTATTATACCCCTTTTGTACGTGTAGAGCACGGAGAAATCCGAAAAAAAGACATGCGCGAGATTGCTTTGGAAAACAACCGTGGCGTGCAGCTTATTCCGCAACTCATTGCGCCCGATGTGGACAAAATGGAGCAGATAATTGCCCTATTCATCGAAAAAGGATATAAGAATGTGGACATAAATCTGGGATGTCCTTTCCCTCTTTTGGCTAAACGGCACAATGGTTCAGGAATGCTTCCTTATCCCGAAGAGGTACGGGAGTTGCTGACTGCTGCCATAAAGAATCACCCCGACCTTCAGTTCTCTGTCAAGATGAGGTTGGGTTGGGAGAATGCGGAAGAATGTCTGGCTTTGCTACCCTTGCTGAATGAACTGCCACTGACACATATCATCATGCATCCCCGACTGGGTAAACAACAATATAAGGGGGAAGTCGACTTAAAAGGCTTTGAAGCCTTCTACAACGAATGCCGCCATCCGCTTATTTATAACGGTGATTTACTTACAGTAGAAAATATACAGGCCATCAGAGAACGTTTCCCACAACTGGCAGGTATCATGATAGGTCGTGGACTGCTTGCCAATCCCGCCTTAGCTTTGGAGTATCAACAGGGACATCCGCTTTCCGAAAAGGATATGCAGGAGAGACTCAGACTGTTCCATGCTGATGTATTTGCCCAGTATGGTAATCTTCTGGAAGGGGGAGACAAGCAGCTGCTGACAAAAATGAAGAACTTCTGGGAATATCTAATGCCGGATGGAGACCGGAAAGCCAAAAAAGCAATTCATAAGTCCAACAAGCTGGAAACTTACCAGGCGGCAGTCCGCAGCTTGTTGGGGTAATCATTGATCTTATTCCGGATTTACGCCCGGAATCGTATGTACATCTTTACGTATCTGCGCTACATGATGCAATTTCATCCAGTCGTGCAGGTACTCACGGTGTTGCAGCAGGATCTCTTTGTATCTCTCCTCGATGGCGAGATTGCGCATTTCACCGCGGTCTTTTTCCATATCAAAGAGTTGTTCACGATAAAGACCTTTGTCGTACAACACATATTTGTAGCGAGAGGTACGTAAAGCCCAGCCACGTGTGTTCCCGCCTTTATCGAAAGTGGTTTCAGTCACAATGTAGTCCTGATGCTTCAACGACGGATCGGCTTTCTCTACCAACGGTCTGAAAGAGACACCATGCAGGCCTTCAGGAAGCCGGATACCTGTCCAGTCACAAACTGTTGCAAAGAAATCCACACCATTATTCACGAGTTGCGGCATCTCCTTGCCGGCATTCTTCTTCCCCGGTAAGGTTACAATCAAAGGGATATTTACCACCTCTTCATACAAAGCCGATTTCTGGTTCCAATGGTGTGCTCCCACTCCGTCGCCATGATCACTGGTGAATATCACGACTGTATTCTTCCATAAGTCCTGTTTGTCCACAGCATTCAGAATCTTACCGATTTCTGCATCCACCTTTTCAACCAGACGGTAATAGAGGCTCCGGTAACGGCGCCAATCATCCGGAGTGTAGTTACGGGTAGGATAAGCCGAATAATTCAAGCTCTGCTCATAACTGATAACATCAGCGTCATAGGGATTCTTAGCGAAATTAAGAGGTAGTCCCGGCCACTCATTCTGTGGAAGGTCTTCTATATTTCCCCAAGGCAAATTCTGGCTACGCGCGTACTCACAGATATTATGCGGGTTATCGAATCCAGCCACAAGGAAAAAGGGTTTGGTATGTTTTTGTTCCAGAAAACCGACACAGGCTTCTGCCAGCCCATTATCACTATGAGGATGGATAGTAGTAAAACCGAACTCTTTATCCGGCATGGAGGCTGTATGTACATGCCATTTACCGGCATAGATACAATCATAACCGGCATCCTGCATCAATGTTCCCAAAGTCCGGGTACGCAATGAGTCCGGTATCGGCGTACCGTTTCGGGCAAGTCCTACTTCGTGCGAAGTATAGCCTGTAAACATAGCCGCTCTGGCAGGCCCACTCAGGGGCGTAGAGCAATAGGCATTACGGAACAGGATACCTGCCTGTGCCAGCTTATCCATATTCGGGGTATGCAAGTCATCGTTTCCCATGCAACTCATCGCAGAGGCGGTCTGCTGATCGGTTACAATATAGATGATATTAGGCAACTCTTTCGCCCAAACCAAGGAAGGAGCGAGAGCCGTTGCACACAACATTATATTCTTTACTTTCATCACAGCGCTATTTTAAGGATTAATTTCATTATCTCTTCAGCTCCACATCGAAGCTGGCGGCATCCCTACATATAAAACGCAGAACCGTTTGCTGCTTATCTTTGGAAATCATTTTGCAATAGGGAGTTTCTGCAACATTCCATTCACCCTTTAAAGTAACGGTTACAGGTATTTCACCACTATCATTGTCAATCCAGGGACGCGAATAAATGCTGCGTTCCATACGTTTGCCATCCTTGCCAAAAGCCTCATCGCTCGGACCCCGATACAGTGCCAGGTCCGGTTGGGAAACGGTCAATAAAAGTTTATCTCTGTTTTCACGTATCATGACGAGGCAGGAAGTATCAGCTTTCTGTAACAAGCCCTCCTTAGGCAATGTCTGTGGTGTTTCAAAAAGTACGTATGAAGTCAGGTTATCAGTCAGAGAACGAACGATATGAGCATTGCGGTCCTGTTGCAATACCTTGTAAGACGGTTTCTTTGCGAAAGCTTTCAAGGAAACTGCATCCGTACGGGGCAGGACAGCATATTCATAGGAAGCACCTTTCGGAGCCTTTCCATGCTCTAATACCAATGAAACCCAATCACCGGAAGTAGATTTCGGATTACGTTCACCTACAGTAACTTGTGGGAAATTCTTTTCATATTTTGTCACTTTCATCGAGTTTTTCGACAAATAATAACCTACTCCGTTAGGATCGATATAGGTCTGTCCGTCACTTTTATAAGCTGCCCAGTAATCATGCATTTCGGGAGTAGTGGCTGCCAATTGGAAAACGGTAGTCTCTGTCGGGAACTCTTCATTTGTATTCTCAATATCCGTACCCAGACATACAATCGTTCCATTGAAGAAGTGATAAGACTTGCGGGCACGGTGTGAGCCGTTGTACTTGTCATGCTCATGAAGCTTCATACCGAAGTTACCATTTAATTTCGCCTGAGACAAGCCACCAGCAAAAGCCTCATCGGAATAAAGCATTTCTTCCATGCCGGAGAAAGTATCTACATTCATCACTTTAGCGCGAAGCTGATCGAATGGTAAATGAATAGTCGTCGTACCGGGGAAACGGTTCCAATCGAATCCTGCTTCTTGCCAGCCACTGGTGGTAAAAGTAACCATTTCATCGGGCTTTCCGGTTAATATTTGCATGCTGCCGTGAGCCAAATAACGACCGAAGAAGTTGGCATCCAGATAATGTTCTGCTGCCCAAAGGTAACGGGAATGTCCGCGTACCACAGCTGCCCAGTTATCCCGGCGCTGTACTGAAACACAACCGTACCCTAACGCCAGATTACCTTGCGGATTGGGTTCGGGGCGGAATCCCTGTGCTTCAAATAGCTGTTTTAGCTTTTGTTCGTAAGCGGTAGATGCCTTCGGCAGATAGTCAGGAGCATTCTTATCAGGAGTTTCCGTATAAGAAACCAGACGCAGATAAGCAGCAGCCAATTCTGGATCGTATTTTTGTTTCCCATCGGGAGTGCCAGCTAATGCCAAAGTAGCATATTGTACGGGGATCAATTGTCCCTTTCCATTGGGATGGCGTCCTGACATGGAAAGAGCCCATTGCTTGGTATTACAATAGAAACGCATGGTGAGCAATACATTCTTCACAGTTTCGTGCGCTATTTCAGATACTTTGAATCCTGTTCCGCTCAACAGATAAATCATATTTGTGGCACCATCCAGACCGCCGACCGCATAAGCCGGATAATTATTGCGATGATGGAAACAAGCACCATCTTTTTTGAAAGAACCGGCCAATCCGAGTGCCGGACGGCAACCATAATCTATCCAACGGGAGAAAGAACGGAGATATTGAAGTTTTTCAGGGGTATCTTCCATAATCAGGATGCTTGCCATGCGCCCCTGTGTCTGTGTATTGAAAGTATCTATATCAATGCCATTGATCGTGGGTTTAGGATATACTTCATTGGTAATGGCATACCAACGCAAGGTGCGTTCCGCTTCATTCAGCTTTCCGGTTTCCCTCAATACGTCTTTCATCAAGAAGTAGGCCACATACAAACCGCGCATGCTGTATCCGTAATGATGGATATTCCCCCAACAACTGCCATAGGCTACTCCCTGATCGGTGATATGGTCGTACATGGCCAGGAACTTCTGTTTCAGTTCATCCTTTGTCACAGCATCCGAAGCATTGTTATAGGCATAGGCTATCCGGCGCATCAGATTGAAATACTCACTCATCTCCATCCCTAACTTGGTGAACATACCTTTATCCCAGTTGGGATACATACGTTCGTAAGCTTCTGCCTGTCGTACCATGAAGATGGGTAGTCCGCTTACAACACCGTCCTTATAAGTAATCCCATAGAAATCATATTTCTTACGGATGCCTTCCATCTCTTTTTCTGTAAGTTTAGAAGGAGTATAAAGCATATCACGGAAACGTTTTTCCATCAACTGCATGTCTTGTCTGTCCTTCTCACTAACCGGAGTAAGGGCTATTTCCGGTTTCCACAGGGAGTGTTCATAAATCACCAGCCAATGGTTGGTGGTTCCTTTATTAACAAAGGGTACCTGCACATCGGCTGTTTGCTGACGGGCATCCACCTTACTGGCAGTTATCAGATGGTCAATGAACAGCTCTCCTTTTACATCAGGTGCAATGATGCGCAGTTCATTCATCCCGGATTCAGGAATACCTTGCATATCGCGCTCATAGCAGACCCAGGCAGCACGCCAGCCGGTGAAGTTAATACCGAAAGGAAAAGAAGTGCACTTCTTTCCGTCTTTCAGGAATTCAAACTCAATAGTAGTATCTTGGGCTTTTGCGTTGTACACCCAAACAATGAAAGCGGAAAGGTAAGTATCTTTTCCGGTAGGGTCTTTCTTCTCAAACTTCAGATCACGCTGAAGAGTCAATACAGAGCCAGGTTCGAAGGTCCATCGCAAACTGTGTGTACCGTCTTTATAATGTCGGTCGCTGATGCCGAGCGTGGCTTTCGTTGCGCTTAAACCGACAGGAAGCTCGGGTTGTTCAAAAGAGAGTAACCGTTCATTCCTTACAATCTGTGCCGACAGGTTAAAGGAAAATAGTACAGTACATGCAGCAACAAGGGTAGATTTCATCAGATTAAGTTTCGTCATCATGGTATGAGAATATTAATAGAGTTAATTCAAATGTTCGGTACGGAAATTCGTGAAGCGGACATGATTTTGAAGAAGGCGCAAGCCAAAATGTCCATCGCCTGCACCGGCTTCAAGAGGCAGACGGAAAAGTTCCTCATCATCTACTAAGAAAGTGGTGCTATTATTTCGAACACGAATCCGGATATGATACCACCGGTTTGGCTTCAATAGATGAACGGGATCGGTATATTCTTTAATCAAAGGTTTGATGCGAGCTTCATCTATATCGTAAAACTGACCGTAGTAACGACGGAAACGGGTAGTGGTATTATCATTACCACCATAGCCTACATAGAACAGATTCAATGTATTATAGTTACGGAAGATACCATTTCGCCAAGTGGAGCGGGCTAATAATTTGCCGGGGTGTTTCGGATCATTTGCAGCCCAGAAACAGTTCATGTCGCTCAGGCGGTCGTGTTCTCCGCCATTCATCACCATGCAAATATGATAACTGATTTCATAATCACCGGTCAGGCGGTCTTTATACCATAAAGTAAGCCCTTCGGGGACAATAAGTTCAAGCGTATCTTCACGGATAGTGAAGTCCATCATTCCCGACTGGTCTTCGGCAATCCAATGACCTAAGGAAGCGCGCTCTTGCGCCAATAAAGTACAAGGGAGAACAAGGAAAATACATTTCCACAGAATATGTATGAAAGTTGAATGTGTCATTTCCGGTATTAGTTTCGTTTACAATATTTCCACATTGCAAAGAAACGGTACTTTTTAGAGAAAAAGACACATAAATCGTACAGAAAAAGTATATTTTAGTAATTTAAGGATGCATCTCCTCAAAGGCCTTATTCTCTTCTTCTATCATAGTGATAGTTTCCGGCAACTCACTGATAGGAAGATCGAAGTTATACCAATCGGTATAGCAATCGGTGACATACCACTTTCCGTCAATTAGTTCGAACACCACACGAAGGGAAGCTTCCGACTCATCATAACCTGCCTCAAATTCCTTATGTTTGGGATTGTTTACTGTGAAACGGGAGACATAAACTCCTCCTTCCTCGTCTGTGATACGCTCTTCTTTGAATGCATCTTCGCCCAGCAAAGCCCACTTCTCACGTGTAAACGGAAAAGTTTTCTCCGTCTCACCATCTTCCTCTAACAGGGCAATGGGAGTTTTCAGCGGAAACTTGATACGGGAATACTGGAAAGAGGCACTAGAAGTAAATTTCTTGAGGAATACTTGGAAGTCCTCATTAGTTGCGGCAGCATGACCATTCATAGTCGTCAGCATAAGTACCGCAAAAAGACAAAATACAAAGTGAATTGCCTTCATCTGGTTACAATGTCAAAGGGGTTATTAATCAGGCGCAAAGATAATGCAAAATCCGAAAGCGATACAAAAATAAGCAAGCTTATTTTTGCCGCAGATACTCAAACCCAAAGCGACAGCGCAGACAGTCTTTCTTATCGCAATACTCTTTCTGAAGTTGCAGTAAGGCTTGCGAGTCGGCAGCAGTAGATACAGGCAGCCCTGCCCCACTCCAATGGCGAATGATGTGATTATCTTCTGCCTTCAGGCTCTCAAGAAAACGGGTGGCACGTTCGCAGAGTGCTTCGTCTGCTTTATGCAAACCGTAAGCATAGAGGAAAGGAATGACAGTGTTAATCACAATCAGGTTTTGTGCATTCTTTCCGACTTGTTTTTCCTGTCTGGGAGAAGTCTTTTTAAAATTAAAATGCTCTTCCCAATACGGAGAGGTACTAACAGTCAGTAGTTTCCGGACAGCTTCCAGCGTTTCCGCTTCCATGATGCGGGAGAACAACGAACGTTCCCTATAATATAGGCTTGCCAACTGTGCCAGCCGGACATGGGGAAAATTGCCGGGACGCAAACGGAGAAAACGCCATTGGGTGGCGGGCATTGGAGCTGATAATTCAAACTTATGCTGCAAATAGCTGAACTCTTTCTGTAACTTCCGGTAATATTCATCCTCATCCGGCAATTCCTCATCCAGCAGCCCCGCTTGTCCGAAGAAGAAAGCTTCCACCTGAAAGAGATTATCTCGGTGCTTATCTATCGCCCGGAAAGGTAAATGATTGGCCCATGCCTCAAAAGCATCCCCATTCAGCCCGAAACCAAAGTTACGGGACAAGGTAATGAAGAATACATCTTCCCAATGATTATTGCAATGCTCCAATCGGGCGGCAATAACACGGGCCTTCTGTTCAAAGCGTTCCACCTGCAAAGCAGAAAGCCAAGAATGGACTGTTAATTTCGGAAGAGAAGCTAATATGGAATAGCAAGGAGGATAAATCTCCGCATGGCTCAGCTCGGTATAGTGCCGACGGATGGACTCGGGGCAAGAAAGCTGCAACTGGGGTACCGATGCACCGTTCGCACGAAACACTTCGCAATCTACAGTCTCCGCTACATGCAGGATCACATTATCATAAGCAACATCTTTATCGTGCCCATGCCGCATCCAGTCGGAGGCAACAGTATGTACTTCAACGTTTCCCACCCAGAGGGTACCGTCTATTTTCAGTTTGGCATTAAAGAAGTCGGGGCCTGCATTCGTGTTCGGTAGTCCGGCATCTATCACCTCAACCGGCTTGCCGGTAGTCGTCCGAAGCATCTTCAAAGGAAAGATTTTATGCTTCCAGACATAATGCAATAGTAGTTCCATTGTTAACAAGAAGTTAATATTGCCCGCAAATGTAAGAAAAACATTACCTTTGCGACCTATAAAATGTTGATAAAGTGAATTAAAACAGAAGAAAGAATGAAAATAGCATTAATCGGTTATGGAAGAATGGGTAAGGAAATCGAGAAGATTGCCCTTAGTCGCGGACACGAGATTGTCAGCATCATCGATGTAGATAACCAGGAGGATTTTAAATCGGATGCTTTCAAGAGCGCTGATGTTGCCATAGAATTCACCAACCCCATGGTAGCCTACAATAATTATATAAAGGCTTTCGAAGCCGGTGTGAAGTTAGTTTCCGGCAGTACGGGTTGGATGGATGAACATGGCGATGAAATCAAAGAGCTTTGTACCAAAGGAGGTAAAACACTATTCTGGGCGTCGAATTTCAGTCTGGGCGTCAGCATCTTCTCTGCTGTGAATAAATATCTGGCAAAAATAATGAACCAGTTTCCGGCTTACGATGTGACAATGAGCGAAACACACCATATCCACAAACTGGATGCTCCAAGCGGTACGGCTATCACGCTTGCCGAAGAAATTCTGGAAAACCTCGACCGTAAAGAACGCTGGGTGAAAGGAACCATGCAGGCAGCGGATGGAACCGTTTCAGGTTCTACCGAATGTGCGGCCAATGAACTACCCGTCAGCTCTATCCGTGAAGGGGAAGTGCCGGGTATCCACGTAATCCGCTACGAATCGGAAGCTGACAGCATTATCCTTACGCACGATGCCAAGAACCGCAAAGGTTTTGCGCTGGGTGCCGTACTCGCTGCCGAATTTACTGCTAATAAGGAAGGTTATCTGGGAATGAGCGACTTGTTCCCTTTCTTGAAATAATAAAACAGACCATAAATAACAAGCTAAAATGAGAAAAGCAACTCGCGCCCAATGGGTTAAATTCGCAATCGTCACCGTACTTTACCTCGCTTTCCTGATATGGGTGAAAAGTTGGCTGGGATTGATCGTCGTACCTTTTATCTTCGACATTTACATCAGCAAAAAAATTCCCTGGGGCTTCTGGAAAAAATCAGAGAACCCGGCTGTACGCAGCGTGATGAGTTGGGTAGATGCTATCGTGTTTGCATTGGTAGCTGTTTACTTCGTCAATATCTACGTATTCCAGAATTATCAGATACCTTCTTCTTCACTAGAGAAATCATTGTTAGTAGGCGATTACCTCTACGTCAGCAAATTAAGTTACGGTCCGCGCGTGCCCAATACGCCGTTGTCCATGCCGCTGGCTCAGCACACCCTGCCACTGGTAAATACCAAATCGTACATTGAGTGGCCCCAATGGGACTACAAGCGTGTTCCGGGTCTGGGCAAAGTGAAACGGAATGATATCGTCGTCTTCAACTTCCCTGCGGGAGATACCGTAGCCACCAACTATCAACAAACGGACTTCTATTCCCTTGCCTACAACGAAGGGCAGCGAATGTATCCAAATCCTGTAAATATGGACAGTCTGACGCGTAAGCAACAACGTGCCGTTTACGATTTGTACTACAATGCCGGAAGAAACCTGATACTTTCCAATCCTAAAATGTATGGTGACGTTGTTGTCCGCCCTGTAGACCGCCGCGAGAATTATGTAAAGCGTTGCGTCGGATTACCGGGAGATACACTTGAAATCAGGGATGCCCAAGTCTATATCGACGGGAAGCCTCTTGAAAACCCGGAAGACATGCAACTCAACTATCTGGTACAGACCACAGGCCCGTACATCACAGAAGATATGTTCCGCGAACTGGGCATCAGTAAGGACGATCAGGCAATGGTCACTAACGAAAGCCTGTTAATGGAGATGGGATTAACCCACCGTGATGCACAAGGGCGCCTGGCTCCTACCTACGATCTGCCGCTGACAAAGAAAATGCTTGAAACGCTATCTGCAAATAAGAAACTGGTCAGCCGCATTGTCATGGAACCGGAAATGTTCACCGGCCAGATGTATCCGCTGAATCTCTATACAAAGTGGGATCGCAATAACTATGGTCCGATCTGGATACCGAAGAAAGGTGCTACCATCAAACTGACCGAGGATAATCTGCCCATCTACGAACGTCCTATCAGAGCATACGAAGGCAATACGCTGGAAGTAAAAGAGGATGGTATCTACATCAACGGCAAAAAGACAGACGAATATACCTTCAAGATGGACTATTACTGGATGATGGGTGATAATCGCCACAACTCTGCTGATGCCCGTTCCTGGGGATTCGTTCCGGAAGATCATGTCGTAGGTAAGCCAATTGTAGTTTGGCTGTCACTCGATAAGGATCGCGGCTGGTTTGACGGTAAAATCCGTTGGAACCGAATATTTAAGTGGGTAAAGTAAGCACCTGAAATGAAAAAGGCATGGAAGATAACGGGAGCAATCATCGGAATAATACTCGTTGTAGTGTTACTCCGGGGTTGTGTTATGACTTCCTACCTTATTCCCTCATCGGGTATGGAGAACTCCCTGTTTCAGGGAGAGCGTATCCTAGTAAATAAATGGAGCTATGGGTTGCGTCTTCCCCTCATGGCGTTGTGGAATTATCATCGTTGGGGAGACAGTCCCGTAGAAAAGGAAGACATTATCGTCTTCAATAATCCGGCTAATCTTTCAGAGTCTGTCATTTCCCGACGTGAGGTTTTCATCAGCCGTTGTATCGGCGTGCCGGGGGATACGTTGCTGATAGATTCCCTGTTTTCCGTCATTCCATCGGAAAAGAATGCTCCCGATCAGAAGTTCCTGTACGCCTATCCCCGGAAAAAGGAGAAGCAACTTGATTCATTACTCACTCTTCTTTCCATATGTGATAATCGCCTGATGGGACAGGATAGCATAAAGAATGTACGTAGTTTCAGCCGTTACGAATATTATCTGCTGGAACAAGCCATGAACGGAAACTGCTGGATAAAACTACTGGATAAGAAAGACTCCATAGAGGCCTTACGTCCGCTGATTGTTCCCGGTAAGGGAAAAGCTGTACGTGTATATCCGTGGAACCGAACTCTGCTACGCAATACCTTGGTGTTGCATGAAAAAAAACAAGCTGAGATTAAAAACGATACCTTATATATAGAAGGTAAACCTGTGCAACATTGCTACTTTACCAAAGATTATTACTGGGTAAGTGCCAATAACTCCATCAATCTCTCTGATTCCCGTCTGTTCGGTTTCGTTCCTAAAGACCACATTATCGGCAAAGCCTCGCTCATCTGGTTTTCTAAGGAAAGTGAAACCAGGCCGTTCGGAGGATATCGCTGGAAACGTTTCTTCAGTCCCGTACAATAGGAAAGGGGAAATTGTAAGAGAACTAACCAAAGAATGAATTCAAAATGAAAACCGTATATCTTTCTTCTGCCTATCTGGCACCCATAGAATATTATGCCAAGTTACTGGCTTATGACAAGGTCTTTATCGAGCAGCACGACCATTATGTGAAACAGACCTATCGCAACCGCTGTACCATTGCAGCACCGGACGGTGAATTGGCACTTTCCATTCCTACCGTCAAGCCCGACACCCTGAAATGTCCACTAAAAGACATCCGTATTTCCGATCATGGCAACTGGCGACACCTACATTGGAATGCTCTGTCATCTGCTTACAATCATACGCCTTTCTTTGAATACTACAAAGATGATTTCCAGCCTTTCTATGAGAAGAAATATGAGTTTTTAGTCGATTTCAACGAAGAATTATGTCGTCTTGTCTGTTCACTGATAGATATACAGCCGGATATGGAACGCACCGATATGTACAAGTTCGACTTTACATCCGAAGAAGATGATTTTCGCGAACGAATTCATCCGAAGAAAGATTATAAAGAGGAAGACCCGGACTTCATAGTCCAGCCTTATTATCAGGTCTTCCAGGAACGGCTCGGCTTTCTGCCCAATCTCAGCATCGTCGATTTACTGTTTAATATGGGACCGGAGAGCTTACTGATATTGCAACGTTCATTTTGAGAATTTCTGCAGGGACAGAAAGAATCACGCCTGACCAATAACCATAGTACGCAGGCCATTGATTACATTGGCATCTTCTTGATGGCAGGAAAATCGGAATCTACCCCAATAATTTATGCAGACTATTATTTTCTGAAAGCATTAGTCCAAAAAGACGCTTTTAAGCAATAATTAATACTTTTTGATATAAGAGTTCATCTTTTTGAGACGTTTGTTATAGTAAACAAGCTACTTTTCCACTATTTTTGTAGCACAGAGATTTAAAATAAACTTATAAATGAAAAGACATGAAAAACTTATTCGACATTAAAGACAAAGTGATTATCGTTACCGGCGGTTGCGGTATCCTGGGTAAAAGTATTGCTAACTATCTTGCAGAACAAGGTGCCAAAATCGTAATCCTTGACCGTGTAGAAGAAATTGGTAAGGAACTGGAAGCAGAACTAAGTCAAAAGACAGAAGCTATGTTTCTTGTAACAGACGTTCTGAATAAAGAAATATTAGAAGAAAACAAAAAAGCTATCCTGAAACGTTTCGGCACCATCGATATATTGCTGAATGCTGCAGGTGGGAATATGCCCGGTGCTACTATCGCCCCGGATAAAACTATTCTCGACCTGGAAGTAGATGCTTTCAGAAAAGTAGTAGACCTGAACCTTTTCGGTACGGTATTGCCTACAATGGCATTTGTAGACGTGATGGCAAAGAATAAAAAAGGAGTTATCGTAAACTTCTGCTCTGAATCAGCTCTGCGTCCTCTTACACGTGTGGTAGGATATGGCTCTGCCAAAGCTGCCATAGCCAACTATACCCGTTATATGGCTACGGAACTGGCCACTAAATTCAGTCCTGAGCTTCGTGTAAATGCTATTGTTCCGGGCTTCCTGCTAACAAACCAGAACCGTGCCCTGTTGACTAACCCGGACGGGTCTTATACCGACCGTGCAAAGACCATCATCGCCCACACCCCATGCGGACGTTTTGCCGAACCGGAAGAATTGTTCGGAACCATCCACTACCTCATCAGCGATGCTTCCAGCTTCGTAACAGGTGCTTTGTCAGTAGTAGACGGTGGCTTTGATGCTTTCTCTATCTAACACTTACAGAGTGTTAGATATTTGCTTCATAAATATCTATTTATCAACATAGTACAAATCAATAAATCAAACCCATTCATTATGATATTATGTGAACAAACCTGGCGCTGGTACGGTCCTAACGATCCGGTCAGCCTATGGGATATCAAACAAGCCGGAGCAACCGGTATCGTGAACGCCCTGCACCACATCCCCAATGGTGAAGTATGGACAGTAGAAGAGATCATGAAACGCAAAGAAATGATCGAAGCTGTCGGCCTGCGCTGGTCAGTAGTAGAAAGCGTACCTGTGCATGAGCATATCAAAACCCAGACAGGAGAATTCCAGAAATACATTGATAACTATAAAGAAAGCCTGCGCAACCTCGGTAAGTGTGGCGTGAACATCGTAACCTACAACTTCATGCCCGTACTGGACTGGACGCGTACCGACCTCGCTTATGAACTGCCTGATGGTAGCCGCGCCCTGCGCTTCGAACGTGCCGCTTTCATAGCCTTCGACCTTTTCTTGTTAAAGCGTCCCGGTGCAGAAAACGACTACACCGACGAAGAAAAAAACAAAGCAAAAGCCCGCTTCAAGCAGATGACGGATGCCGACAAGCAGCTGCTCGTTCGCAACATGATTGCCGGACTGCCCGGTTCGGAAGAGAGCTTCACACTGGAACAATTCCAGCAAGAGCTTGATCGTTATAAAGACATCACTCCGGAAAAGTTGCGTGCCAACCTGATTTACTTCCTGCAAGAAATCACTCCTGTTGCCGACGAAGCCGGTGTAGAGTTGGTTATCCATCCGGATGATCCCCCTTGCTCCATCCTTGGACTGCCTCGTATCATGAGCAGTGCTGCCGATTTCCAGGCATTGATTGACGCTGTTCCTAATAAGAGCAATGGCCTTTGTCTCTGTACCGGTTCCCTCGGTGTCAGCAGTTCCAACGATCTGGAAGGTATGATGAAACAGTTTGGTGACCGCATTAACTTCGTACACTTCCGCAGCACACAGCGCGATGCAGAAGGTAACTTCTACGAAGCCAACCATCTGGAAGGTGATGTAGACATGTATCATGTTATGAAAGCTTTCCTCGAACTGCAACAAAGAAGACAAGTATCCATCCCTATGCGTCCCGACCATGGGCACCAGATGGTAGACGACCTGAAGAAGAAAACCAATCCGGGATACTCCTGCATCGGTCGCCTGCGCGGACTAGCAGAATTAAGAGGTTTGGAAATGGGTATAGCAAAATCTATCCTCAAAGAATAGATTCCAAAACCACATAGTTTAGACTAAAATAATAAGGGTATGCCTAAGGAGAAAAGCACATCTCCGGCATACCCTTCGCTCATTTCATAGAGAACTTAAATCAAAATAGAGAGCTTATATTAAATCACTACAACTCCTCCTGGCAAACAAACTTACATATCTCTCTTCAAGCACTTTCAATCTTATTGGCAAGGTATAAGTAAAGTCAACCTTCCCACCTGCGTGAATCATCATTATCGGAGAATATTCTCCCGGCTCCAAAACAGGCAGGATCACCAACACCTCTGTGTCAGTATACTTAAACACTCTTTTTACATGTATCAATGTGCCCTTATCGGAGACGGGAGAAAGCCCCAAGTAAATTGTTCCAAGCGAAGATAGACACAGATTCTCACCTGTAATTACGACTGGCGCATTCGGGGTGATAGTTCCGTCACGCAAACCCGTCAACGGATCATATACCTCTTTGATAACAGGAACTTTCTTTCCAAAAATCATTGGATATTCATTCCTTTCCTGATTCTTATGATGCAACTCGACCGCTATTTTCTTTCTATCTTTCATCATTTATTCTATTCCATTTTAGTTAGTCATTACAGTCTCCTAAACTGCACTACAAAATTACACCGCAATCCATATACTTTTGTGACAAGAAAAAGAAAGATCAAGTACTCAGACTTTCTATATATGACGATTCTAATCAATCGCAGCACCTTTTTCGGAAATGAGGTACTTCTAAAAATAAATGTTACGATTTTCGAAACAAGTAGCCCTCCAAAAGTGTTAAATAGACAATAGACAAACCTCTAACTCAGACAGAAGATTATGATAACAAACGAGTTAAACACAGGATTAGTTAATGCCGTCAGAGAAAAGCTCCCATCCAAAGAAAATCTTGCCAATACTTTAATGGACATTCTTTATATAGGCAAAGAAGCTATCTACCGCCGGCTCCGCGGTGAAGTACCTTTCACCCTGACCGAAGCCGCCATTATATCCCGTAAACTGGGTATATCGCTGGATAAAATGATAGGCGTGAGCTTTCAGGATAATGCCGTTTTCGACATGAATATAGTGAGTAGCAGCAAGCCTCTTGAAACCTACTACTCTATTCTGGAAAAGCAGGTAGAGTTATTCCGGAAGGTGAAGGATGAAGAGTACTCGGAAATCGGGACTTCATCCAATATCATTCCGCTGACCCTTTCACTGAACTATAATATGCTTTCTAAATTCCGGCTGTTCAAATGGATGTACCAGAATGAAAACATAAAGTGCAAGCATTTTGAAGAAATGGAAATCCCGCAGAAGATAGTGGACAAGCAGAAGGAATACGCCCATGCGGTAGACCATATCCACTCCGTAGATTACATCTGGGACAATATGATTTTCAGCCATCTGGTCAATGATATCCAGTACTTCTGCGACGTGCATCTCATCTCCGACGAAGATAAGAACCTCCTCAAGGAAGAACTGCTTTTAGTAGTGGACGACTTGGAAGAACTGGCCTCCCGCGGAAAGAGCAAGACGGGCAACGACGTCAAAATCTATATTTCGAATATTAACTTCGAGGCCACTTACAGTTACTTGGACACAAGCAGCATACAGCTCAGTCTGATCCGGATATATTCCATCAACTCCATCACCACGCAGGACAGCGAGATGTTCCGCGGTCTGAAGGAGTGGATTCAGTCGTTGAAGAAGTTCTCTACGCTGATATCAGAAAGCGGTGAAATGCAGCGCATCCAATTCTTTAAACAACAGCGAGAAATTATCGGTGCATTATAGCCTTTACTTTCCGAAAACTGCAATTGTTCAGACAATTATTCTCTATTATCGAAAACAGATAGAACCCCTATCTGTTTTTTTTCGTCATTCAACTATTTCATATTTCATTCTTTTCAAATAGAAAATACTCACGTTTTCATCACATGATTTCAATCACAAAAGTTCCGTTAACAAGCTCTATATTTGTATATGCCACAAAATCGAGCTATGCATTTGATTATTAACAAAAAAAGAATAGGCTATGACGAAAAATTATATTGTAAAAGAGTTGATTAATGAGATGAAGGAGAGGATTCCGCAAGGGCAGAACTTAGCCAACTATCTCACGGATACGCTGTACATGGGAAAAGAAGCCGTTTACCGCAGGCTACGCGGCGAGGTTGCATTCACCTTTGATGAAATAGCCGTAATCTCCCATAATCTGGGCATCTCCATTGACCAGATTATCGGAAACCATCTGTCGAATCGGGTCACTTTCGACCTGAATCTGCTGCATTCGCCCAACCTGTTCGAGAGTTATCATGAAATCATCGAACGCTATCTACGGATTTTCAGTTCTATGAAGGGGGATAGCAATGCCGAGGTATATTCGGCTACCAATACCATTCCCTTTACCCTCTACTCATCTTATGAGTACCTGTCCAAGTTCCGTCTGTGCCGGTGGATTTATCAGAACGGCAAGGTGAAGACTCCCAATTCCCTGAGCGAAATGCATGTGCCCGAGAAAATAATTACTGCTCACAAGAAGTTGAGCGAGGGGCTGAGAAAACCCAAGAAGACATTCTTCATATGGGATAGCAACGTCTTCCAATCTTTTGTAAAGGAGATAAAGTATTTTGCAGGGCTGAACTTGATATCCACCTCGGACATGATGTATCTGAAGAATGAATTGCAACAATTACTCATCGATCTGGAACACTTGTCGGTGAAAGGAGAATATGGTGAGGGACATGAATTGTTCATTTATTTGTCGAACATTGATTTTGAAGCGACTTATACATATGTAAGCAACCGGGATTTCCAAATCAGCCTTTTCAGGGTATATTCCATCAACTCCATGGATTCGCAAAGTCCGCAAATCTGCGAAATACAAAAGAACTGGATACAATCGTTGAAAAGACATTCAACACTGATCTCAGGGAGTGGAGAAGCGCAGAGAATTGCATTTCTGGAAAAGCAAAGGAGTTTTATTGAAATGCTATAAGAAGAGGCAGCACCGAAGTACTATGAAAATGAGCTGTATCAGAAATGACTTAAATAAGGGGTATTTTATAATACAGCTCATTTAGTTAGTCTTATGGTATTGACGTTACTGTCCTCACGCAACGGTACCAAGCCCAATCTACCGATCCGCTCTCTGTCCATGCACTAAACTCATTACGCTGACGGTCCTTAGTCCAGTTATATCCAACTAACCAATATTTGTCTTCCCGTTCGGTCAACGCCCAGTGCACAGCAGCAATTTTCTGATAATTAATTCCCCAGTTCACCATACTGCCAAAACCTTGATTGTCGAGGCTAAAGAGCGAACCTCCCAGACTGTGAACCAGATACAGCTCACGCTGCGTGGGCAGACGCCAGCCATTTCCCTTGGCCTCACATGCAGCCTTTGCCTCTGCCCAAGTCTTACCATTACTGCTGGTGTTCTCTATCTGAAACATCGGAGCCACTTTGTTCATCGCTTCGGTCTTATCCGGAGTTACACCTGAAGCAAACAACGCCGAAGGGTCCACTCCTCCATTCGCATCCCGGGAAACAACAGTAACCCCTGAGGCACCCTCCGAAATATAAGGGTACTTTGTTCCGCTATTGGTATTGTCTCTCACACAACGGAAATAATTGGTAGTAGCATTGAATTGCGGATAACCTACCGTAAATCCCAGTTCAAAATAAGAGCCGGAAGTTCCCGTCGGATAATAGGACGAAGACCAGTAGTTACCACTCCAATTCCGATACCATCCATATATACCCTGCTCATACCCGGCATTGCTTCCTGTTGCATCACCACCCACAGCATCCAGATAGGCAAATGATAGTAGCAGCTCACTTGCAGTAGGCAAGCGCCAGCCATCACCTATATTTTCACATATAGTCTGTGCTTCGTCAACACTTGCTTTACGTCCCTCGTACCGTTGTCTTGTAACACCATTATCATCATCATAATCATTAAGAAGAAGCCGATTGTCGAACCGGATTGGGTAAAGGTAGAAAAGAGGATCTCCTTCAGTTGTATATGACTTCTTTTCGGACACCATCTGAAGTTCAAGCGTACGATAAAAAGGGAAAAAATCGTTTTGCGCAGTATGCATCACATTCCTAAACGTAATTCTTATTGTTCCCTTTTTCCCTTCTTTCCACTTCCCGGCATGGAGCTTTAGCCTAAAGTCATATCCACGCTTCCAAACATCCCATCCCTTACCATCATCATCAAAATCTACGACAGACTCCTGATACATCTTCGGTTCCGCATTCGTTCTGCCCACCACTATATCACTATCCGCGTCGGGCCGCATCAATCCGGTTCCGTCGTCACCGGTGATATCCAGTATTTCAACATTTTCAATTGTCCAGTTATTATTGACAAACAGTTGCAGATATTGCTCTGCTCCTAAAGGAACCTTAAAGGTACGACTATTACCAACAGTGGGGTAATATCGGAATGAAAACTGCAATTCGCCCTGATTGATAGGAAGGGGTACTTCATTAAGGTAAGTGCCATCCTTATCAAACAGATTGAAAACAAGATTGTCCCAACGCCACCACCAACCACCGGCACTTTCACTGGTACCGTCACCCGCACGCCTCGGATTGGGTTGCACGGTAAACGCCTGCACTTTTTCAGTGAATGGTTTCCTGCTATCCCTATACAATTGAGGAATCAGACCACCGTCAGAATACCGGACTCTGTCGATGCCATCGTCTTTATATAACTGGACATCCACTTTATCTACGGAAAACATCACATATACCGTCTGCGCCTCGATAGGAAGATCATCACCGTCAGGGTTTTTGATCGGGAAAAAAAGGCCATTCTCTAACTCATTCCCGTATGCATCGACAAATTTGATAATCCCCGGGTCTATCACTCCCTGCGTCACTTTAATATCGTAAGTCAACCGGCCTGCTGTCAGAGTGACGGTCGCCGTGCGGGTGGTTCCGGTAATTCCATTATGATAATAAGGAATTCTCAGCAAAAGTTGTGTATCCTCGTTCGCAACACCTGACACTGTAGCAGTTCCCGCAGAAAAGCCAAGCCAATCGCTCCCTTCCGTAACAGTAGCCTTCCAGCCACCGAGGTGGTCGGTAAAGACGTTGATAGCGTAACCGTTATTCTGGTGCTGCGTCACACTGATTTCCGATTCACCCACACCAAGCATATACTGCCCGTTGTAGACTACATCCTTGACCTTATCCCGGTCATAAAGTATCAACCGGAATTTAAGATTGGACATGACTGTATAGGATGCCAAAGCCTCCCTGAAACTTTCATAGCCAATGCCCGAAGCTTCCGTTACGGTAATAATGTATTTATAGTTTCGCCTCAAAGACAGGTATTCAACTTCCTCTCCTATCTTTTCGTTTTTTGTGAAATCCACACGGTAGAAGGTTGATTTACCGTCACCTATTTTTCCCTTTACAATCAGACAGACAGCGTCCTTACGGCTCGAAGCTCCGTCTTGTCCCACGCCACCGGCATTCTTCGCAGCAGGTGCCTCGAATGTATAAATCTCTCCGTTATAGGGCGTGTTTCCATTCACGGAATAAAGGATTGCATCCCCTTCCTCCGTCTTTTTGCCACTGTCGGCCGGAAGGTTCGGATCATCCGGAACCGGATCTTTAAGCTTTCCATTCGCATCCCATGCCGGAGCAATATATCCGATAGTATTATAATTAGCCAGATAAACCTCTTCGACCGTGAAGTCCGATGCGGAATTACGAATGTCGATACGCGCCAGCATACGTTTCATGTTGATTCCTGTTATAGAATTCATCGAAGGAGTGATTTTTGCCACTTCTATCTCACCGTACATAGGAATCCGTGTGTAACCATCAGCCGAGGAACCGTCTGCCGTCCATTTGCCGGTGTGGCCGTGAAGCAGATCTTTCATCACCTTAACTTTAGTGGTTTCTCCTTTCCTGAATTCCGACGCAATAGCGCCAAGTTCCCTATTCGCCACAACCACAATACAGGTTGATGCGGTAGTGGGAGAAAGCACAGCAGAGAAACTCACCGTAGAGTTATTATTAGCCAAATCCTGTGTAACTCCCATGCCACTAACCCATTCCAAATATACAGCAGGAGTTTTCGATGCATCAAAAACAAGTATATCCACGGTCTTTATTTCATCTTCCTTCTTGGCTACTCCCGTTCCGGCCATTGTACGTGAAGATACGGATGGCATTTCAACGTCGGGAACCGTCAGGGTGAACCGGACACCATTTCCTGTTTGGGGAGGTATTGACTCAAACTCCTCTTGCACACAACTGGTAAGCCATACTAATGCCAACAAGGCTGCCAAGAGAAAGTTCTTTCTAAAAATTAAAGTCTTATATTGCATATTCTTATTTCCTTTCTTTTATATATCATGTATCTACCACTACGGTACAGTCAATATTACCAGCATGGGTGGATTATCACCGTTCGTATTGCTCAGTGTAAGCGTGGCTTCTTTACCGGTCACAGCATTTGCTTTGAAATAGAAATAAACCGCATCACCGCTTATACCGCTTGACTCTATTATGGTTTCTGTATTGAGCAGAATATTATCAGCATCTTCCACTTGGGTTATTTTCCACTCCCACCAACCCGGATTGCCCGAGGTAAAAACAATCTTGCGACGTTGCATGATCCCACTTCCTCCATCACTGCTGTCCAATTGTACACCGTAGTGCATCCACACTCCGTCTACACTCCATTGTTGTAGAGACACTTGACGCCGCAGATTACCTGCACTAACATAGAACCTCGTCCACCGTTCAGATTCAGTATCAGAATCAAACTCGAGCAACATGACATTGATATTATAAGTATACACACCTTCCGAAACAGATGGCGGGGTTATATTGACCGTTGCCCACTTTTCCATGCCATCCGTGTCTAATTGCGCACCCGGATCATAGCCCGTATTCGTAATCGCGTTGTAGTTCGTTTTCACTTCTATATCAACTGTGGCAGGTTTACCGGCTGTCTGCACCTTGGTCTGCGATAACTTAAGATAATACTGCTTGTCGAAAATCACATTTACCGGGCTCTCGTCCCACTCAAGCGGAGTGGCTGACAGTTGATAGGTCTCATTCGATATCGTAAAGTTATAGTTGATATATTCTCCCGACTCCCAAGTATGCGGATTCTTAGTGACAATCTCGCTGAGCAGGAATTCATAATCGCCATAGTTAGTGGTGACAACGATCTTGGCTGTTGCTGAGAAGTTGTCGGTAGGCAACATGAGGAATGTATCACCAATCAAGGTGGCATCCTCGGTCACCGTCTTATTGCCGGTGGGGGTAGAAGCGATACTTCCGGTGGTAACATCGCTCCAGACAAACTTCGGTTTGTTATTCTTCGTAGCAGTGGTTGGTATTTCAGCCACAGTGAGCTTGCCGCTTTGTCCCACATTCTGAAACTCTATTTTCTCGATGGTTACTTCATCAGGTACCGGGGCCACCTTTTTGAATGTAAAGGTAACCTTAGTCAGCGTGTGGTAGAAGTGTATATTCACACCTTCAACCCATGCAGGTCCCGATACAGCCGCCAGTACATCCACATGATTAGAGGTTGCCGCATTCGTTGTATGGCTCAGCACCATTTCACCGGGGTCGGTGAAATCCGTAGTGGGTGCATTCGCACCGCTGAACGGATACCAGGAAAAGAACCTCATGCTCGCATTTTGCAAGCCGGGCCAATATTGCAGCGGCGAGATCGTAGCTGTCAGGTCGGTGTTTACTCTGGCACTTGCATTGAAATATTGTTGAGGAGCAGAAGAATTGGGTGTCAGAGAACCAAAAAGACCAAATGTTTCTCCTTTCAGGTCGGTATTCGAGGAGATAACCGTACCACGAGTGTCGACATTGCCGCCTTCTCCGATACGTTGCACAACAATCAATTCCTTATCGCACGTCATCTCTTCGCCGATACACGAATAGAGGACAGCCGAAAGGATAGCCGCTGTTATAATCATCCTGATATTATTTATAGTCTTTATCATCTTACTTCTTTTCCGAAATTAAAAAACACAACCGGTGAAAGGCATTACAAATCCATATCCAGATCAATGTCTTGCCTGTCACCCCAATCTTCTACGGTTATCGTCAGTATCTGAATACCGATTTTTCCTACACGTGCCGTTATCTGGTACACGTTGTTCCGCCGGATCTCCGTAAAAGGCTGCGCTGTCGGGCTGCCTTTATCATCAACCTTCGTTATGGTTTCAATCACCTTTTCAGTGATCCCGGTGATGTCCGAAGGCCCTTTCGGGACATTAGCCATACTGACAGCCAGCCGGTCGGAATAATCCGACTTGAATATACGCTCGGCAGTATAGAACGAGCAAAGTAATTTCCGGTTTTTAGCCCCGGTAGCCGATGAATATGCCCACGTTTCTGATGTTGTTGCCGTCCAGGCACCCGGTAATAAATCGCTTTCCGGCACGTCTTCCTTCACTTTTCCGTAGTTCTTCGAAGAGTCGGCGTTATCACGCGTACCGTTATCCACGTTTCCCATCACGAAGTAACTATCGCGGGAGAGATTGTGCAAAGTGACACTGGTACTTCCGGCTGTATATCCGGTCACCGCCCCGCCGTCTATAGCTTCGAGAAAGACATCTACCCGGGCTACGGCACGTTCGATTACCATTTCTACCGTTTTGGTTTCGGCCGGTGCTACAGATATACCTCGAATCACTCCTGTCATGGGCATTCCGGTCGTAGAAGCAATTTCACCATTGCTGTCCAGTATAGAGGCAATGGAGTAATCCAGTTCTTGCAACAGCGGTAGTTCGGTAATGCCGTTAAGTTCTGCAGTGAGACTTTGCGGCTCATTGGCTATGACTATAACTATTATATCCTTGTTGGGAACCACTTTGAGAAGTTGTGCGGTTATATCGGTGGCTGTGCCCGGAGTATCCAATATGACGAGTTTATTCACATCCAATATCGCGCCACTAGTCGCGTTACCGAATACGATAAACCGGATGGATTTTATCTCCTCCTGCCGTTCCGCATCTCCATTGTTCACCAATCCGATGCTGAGCTGCGCCCGGGTAAGGGTAGGCAGTTCATCGGCCGCATCTCTGCTACATGCGAACAAAAGAGTTGTGAATACCAAACAAATGATATGTAATAGCTTTATTCTCATTCTTAAATTTCAATATCATGAAGCCAGTAAATCCAGGCGCTCACGACAAGACCGATTTGAAGGAATCCTCCTCCGGGTTTTTCGACAACAGTAAATATCAAGCTCCATTCACTTTGACGGTCGAGATATTCCTGAAAAGGAAGTTCCGTTCCGTCGTAACGAGAGGTCGGCCGGGCAATACTCAACAATGTCATCAAGCTGTAGCTCCAGACTTCTGCACCAGTATCCGCATTTCTTATAATGAACTTATAGTCCCATCCGCTCCTGTTAAGCAGGCGCATGGTATTGAGACGTGCGGATACAACTATATCGGGAATTTCGCCCGGACCCGTATAATAAGGTATATAAGTAACGGGACCTTGGCCTGTGGGTTCATTTTCCCAAGAATAGGCTGCACTTTCCGGCGCCTGAATTTCAAACGTATATTGCGTTCCACTTGTTTCGTTATCTTCATATCCCATCAACGCGATGTTAAACCGATTGGTATTGCGTATCAAATTCACCGGATAAACCTTGTGACTGGTATTGGACGGCAAATGGTTCACATCCACAACTTCTCCAAAGTAGAGGTGCTGAAACTCGAAATCTACGGTGTCCGTCCCCCGCTTCAGGGCTACAATGACCTGTTGGAGAGTGGTTGAACCGGGAACCAGTTCACTGCCCGCATGGTTCGAAATCCGGAAGTTGTCGGATAAACTACCAACAGTCAGCACCTTATAGCTTCCGAATTCAAGTTCATCGGTCAGCGACATCCGGTTTCCTCCGATCAGTGCAGCAGCCTCGGCTCTTTTGGAAAAGAGCAGTTTATCATCGCTGTCGAACACAAGTACATCCACCGATTTGACCTGCGGATTGAACGCGTCTGCGTATTCCATATTGTAGTCGAACGTAAATTCCAGCCAAAGTTCGCAACGGGGTAAATCCTCGCGTATACTGTCACACGAGGCTAAATACAGCATCGAAACGACGATAAGGAACAGCGATTTAGTTTTTCCGAACATATCTTTTCTTTTATGGGGCAACTTTGCAAAGTTGCCGGTTATATAGTCAGAGAACCTCTTTTAAAGTGGTGCTCCGGTTATTTCCGTTTTAGGGGGGCGCTTCTATCCATATATCACCTTTTTTTGTGAAATGATGCGCCAATGTATCTTCATGCTGTTTTTTTGAAAGCCTGTCATCGGCTTGTTTTTACTTATTTTCCAATGGCTCATGCCGTACGGAATATTAAAGGATATAGGGCAGGCAGATTTGCACTGCCCTATATCTTTTTAGTCAGAGAATTTATTAGATTTCAAAATCAGTTGCCCAAGATATCCATGGAGCTACATTAATTTCGAAATGAAGATAAGCACCTTCTTTATCGATTTCTTCTTCCGGCTCTTCAACCTCCGGATACCAAGGCGTACCTGCACCATTCACCTTTGTCAGTCGGAGTGTGTAATAGTTGTTGCGCACTACACCATACTTTCCATACTCCATGTGTCCCAAAGCACCGTTATCGTGACGAACCTCATAATAGTAATAGTTAAGGCTCTTCTGGAACCAACGAACTCCGGTTCCCTTAGCGATTTCACCACCATTGGTAATGCCAAGGTTGTCGAGGTCTGTTTGAGTAAGAGCTGCAAAATCAGCAATAGCTGAAATAGCTGAGTATATACCATCCAACTTCGTTTTGAAAGCTTCGCAAGAAATCACCAATGCTTTTTGTGCCGCATCCCTCTTATCTTCATCCAATGCCTTAGCAATGCCATAGGCCTCTTGCAGTTTTATCAACGTCTCATAATTCGTATAAACACCATTGAGAGAAGACTGATACCAGTCCTGTCCCATAGTATATCCGCTAGGCACGTAATTGGCTTTAAGCACCAGACGGGTAGCTCCGCCCAATTTCTGGTCAGCGGCGGCCATCGTATTCTCTGTACTGTAGGCAACCTTCTTATCTTTCTCATCTACTCCGTTTTCCTCATTCGCATCATACCATTTCACCTTAGGCTCGTAATCCTCAATCTGATTCAGAATGATACCGGTACGATGGTTAGGATCTGCAAAGTTAGGGTCTACTGTGTAGAAGTTTGTCTTATACTCATTGGGCGTATGAGGAGATGTCAACTTCGTTTTTTTCGCAAACGGGAAGAACTGGGAGTTCACGTAATCAATAGTCCACTTTGTGAATGCAAACTTGGCACCGGCAGGCAGTACTTCTATATCAACTCCGGCAGCTCCCTTAAGCGTAACCGCCATTTTTGCTGAAAGGCGTTCTATCTGAAGCTGCGCCCGATTCTTCACAGCATCAGCTTTTGCTTCTGCCTCAGTCTTATATTTACTGGCATCAATGATGGAGCCTGACACATCAAGCAGACAATCGTCCTTCCATTTATGATTGGCAGATGACGGATCGCTGTCATCGAACTCACCAGCATTAATCATGGTATACCCTGCATTAGGGCCGGTGGTACGTGCCACCTCTTCTATAAGATAAAGGTTATCGTCCGCAGTGATATCTTCAGCTACACTAAACACTGTATTTATATCAGTGTATGTTGCATTCTCCACCACCTTAGTAGCTATATGAGCCTTCATTTTTTCGCCCGGATTAGCTATAACAAGCAAGTATTTAGTAGCGAAAGACACCTTGAATGGTTCTAACGGACTAGTCCCGTCAGCTGAAAGGTGTGATGAATTCAAGATACTGTAATACGTGGATGCATCTTTATCCTTAACCACTTTCTGGTTTTCATCAAACAGAATCAGATAGACCTCGTTGATCTTTGTTTCAGATTCCAACGCACCTGTTTCAGTAGAACCGGCACGCGTTCGCGAAGCCTTAGGAACAGACAAGCTGATCGACATATAAGCCGCATCATAGCTTTTTTCATCACCGCCGCCAGGAGTGGTTTCACCATTATCCGAGCAACTCGCCAATGCCGCTACCGCCAGCAATGACACTAAAATAGATTTAATCTTTAGCATAAAACAAACATTTATTAGAATTAATACATATATAATTTACTCACTTTTATTCCTTCTCTTTATCTCGGCCGCATTAGCCTTTTTCTTAGCTAATTCTTCCAGATTTCCCTTTGCCGCATCCAGTCCCGACTGTTCGGCAGCCTTCAAATACTTTTCCGATGATTCATATTCTCCTTTCATTAATAGTAAAACTCCCATTGCATTGTTATATTCAGGCAGACAAGCGTCCGACTTCACTCTTCCCAGATAGCGTTCCGCAGAAACCAGGTCATTGCGTGAAAGGGCTGCGGCAGCCGCATTCATATTGGCAATCTCACTTTCCGGATAGATGCGGACGGCAGATTCAAAAATATCGATAAACTCCTGCGAACCCTTCGGATAGGTATTGGCCACCATGAACATCTCATTCAAGCTCAGATTCTGCGGACGTTTCTTGATCACCTCCTTCGCCTCCTCCAGATTGAAATTCCTCACATCGTAACTCACCTTACAGATAGCTACACGCAGACTTGGAAATATATGTTTCAGCATAAACCGATAAGGCACTCCCGCACGAAGCTGCATCAACTTCGTTTCCCTTCCCTTTTCAATAGAAATATTCGTAATGATGTCCAGCACTTCGTCCTTGTAATCCATCTCAAACGTATCGAGCGCCTTTATCAGCCCGTCCCAGTTTTCACCGCCGAAGATGATGTAATACTGGTCGCGCGGGAAGTCGTAGCGGGCAGCCAAATAATTACGCAATGCCATGGCACGACCTTCGGACAAACGTTTGTTCGCTTCCAATGTTCCTTCGGGAGAAGCATAGCCGATGATATCCAGACGCTTCACCTTCACGTTGGCATCAGACTTCAGATCGTCAATCATCGCACGTATCTTAGCCAGTTCCTGAGGATTGTTCATATACTCGGGACGGATATTCACCTTATTCACTTCGAAATCCAGAAAACATTCCGCCTGCACATCACGGCTCTTTATCTCCTCCACCGTAGGCTCTACGTACGAGAGATAGGGAGTCACCACATACGGCACCAGCATACGTTCGAGCGTAACCTTATCAAAAGTGTACTCCACATTCATCAGTGTGCTTTCGCCACAACCGCACTCATCACGCTGCACGTTCAGACGGGCATTCGCCATCCAAGCCTCGTAAGGCAACGTATATCGGTAGCGGATAACACCACTCTTCTTCTTCTGATTTTTCTCTATCAGATAAGGTGCCTTGTAGCTCTTCTTCGCCTTAGCGCTCATCACCGCCAGCCTGCGTTCATAAACCAGATACTCGTTTTTCCCCTTGATGGAAACCCGCGGAAGATCGTAGGTAACGGTGGGAGAAACCAATTGCGGGATAAAGTCCACCCCATGAGATGATTTCACCTTCACATTATCCATCACTATGTCAAAATCTATATGGATAGTTTCCCCCAGTTGCTCCAGTCGCACAGGCTCTATAGTGATAGTTCCTTCATAAGAGCGTTCCTGAGCCATGACTCCGCCGAGATTCAGGCATAAGGCAGTCAGCACCCATATGATGAATTGCATATTTCTTTTCATCCTTCTCATTCTATTTAATTACGTAAATAAGTGACACACTCGCTTTAGTAGGGCCCAGGTAGTTCTTGCCGGTATCTTTCAGTTTAGTGCCACACGTTGCACAGGGATACTTTTCATACACAATGCGTGCATATCCCAAACCGAGGGAAGCCTCTATACTCCAGCGTTTCTTCAATATCCATGAGTGGCCTATCGAAATGCCACCGCCATACAAGCGCCCTTGATAGCGCATATTCTGCATATTCTCACTGACGAACGGCCAGTCGGGCCATCCGCCCACATTGAAGTCTGCGTAATGGGCGTGCAGCCCGATGAATGTACGGTTGAAATTTTCGCAGAACCAGTACCGAAGTTCCGGCTGTATGCCCCAGTGCTTCAAACGGGTATCATCAAACTTCCAAGGGTTATAATTGACCGGAATATCCAATGTCCACTTGCGTGCCAATGCTACTTCCAGACCGAGATTCATAGTAGTGGTAGCATCATAAAGAAGGTTGCTTTTTACGGCAATCTTCTGAGCTTTACTTTCAGTCGGCAACAAACCCAATATGAATAGTATGCATACTAATATCTTCTTCATTCAATTCTCATTTTTATTATAAAATCATTTTATAAACCGGATCCGCATTCTCGTCTCTGAAACGTACCGAAAACAGCCTAAAATCTCAGTATGCAAATATCGGAGTAATAAGGGAGACGGTAAATTGTATCTATTTCTGTTATAGGCATTAAAAAAGTAAGGAGACTACTAATTAAGCGATTGCCCGGCAGAGAAGTTGCTGAAATAAGAAAAAGAAGGTTTTTGAAGAATTCATTTGCGCTATATGAATATTTAATATCCAATTGTTCCAATATCCGAAACTTATGAGAGAAAGATTATCAAATTATTTAATATATGAAAAGGAAAAAGATTATCAATATATACAAGTTAACGACACGTAAATATACAAGTTTACAGTTAAGATATGTCCTACAAGTATCTCTTGAGACTTTTAGAAGGAATAAAGGCAAAATTCTATATGAAACAATTTTGTAATAATTACTACATTAAAGGCTTTTATTCTTACTTCAATTATAAGAGATGGAGGAACTGCCACCGCCTACGGTCATCATCTTCACGGCATTCTCACCGATAACGGCAATCTTTTTCGCTTTATTCAGGTCGATGGGCAATACGCCACCGTTGTTTTGCAACAGCACAATGCCCTCTTCACCAATGCGGCGTGCCGCCTCATAATGTTCGGGAGAAAGTATGGAACCTAAAGGACGGTTCGCATCCATCGTAGTGCGGAATGCCAGACGCAGGATGCGGCGCACCTTGTCGTCCAGTTCTTTCGTTCCTACCTTACCGGACTTAATACGTTCGAGATAAGGCATAGCCAGATAATAATTATCGTAAGCATTGCTATGCCCGTTGGAAAGGCCATCCGTCCAGCTGCCGAACTCCATATCGAGGCCGTTCGTAATGGATTGGTCGGTATCGTGCGTGCCGCCCCAGTCGGATACGACTACACCGTCGAAGCCCCATTCGCCTTTCAGAATATCGTTCAGCAGATATTGGTTGTGGCAGGCATGCTGGCCTTTATACAGATTGTAAGCACCCATAATAGACCACGTCTTGCCTTCCTGAACGGCTGCCTTGAAAGCAGGCAGATAGATTTCATAAAGGGCACGGTCGTCTATGATGACGTTAGTGGTGTGACGGTTGATTTCCTGATTGTTCAGCGCATAGTGCTTCACACAGGCAGCTACGCCATTCTGCTGCACGCCTTGCACGTAGGGAACTACCATGCGGGAAGCCAGATGCGGTGTACGGTAGATGTTGACTCCGGGGCCTAAAAGGACGGTCTTGTTGCGATAACGCGCTTCCTCACCGATGCTTTTTCCATAAAGCATGGACATATCGGGATTCCAGGTAGCGGCCAGACAGGTCAAAGCCGGAAAAGCCACACAGGAGTCGTTGGTCCATCCTGCCTGATCCCATTCATCCCAAAGAACTTCGGGGCGGATACCGTGAGGTCCGTCCGTCATCCAGAATTCAGGAATACCCAAGCGGGGCACGCCCGGACTGCTGAATTTACTTTGCGCATGCAGCATAGCCACCTTTTCTTCGATAGTCAGCCTTTTCAACGCATCTTCTACTCTTTCTTCAATAGGTTTGGCCGCATCCAGATACACAGGTTTCTGCTGCACAAAGAGCGGAAGAGCAACAGCAAATGCGAAACCGAATAATACTTTCTTCATATTGATATTTATTAATAAGTACTCAATCAAAATTAATCCGTAATATAAATGATAATTTAGCGGTGTGATTTACGGGGGTATCTCCACTCCCCTCCTCCAGTCGGAGGAGGAGAATGGAGATAGTATCACTGTTTCATACCTAACGATTGTATATATCCTTCCTGCACCACGCAGTTCTTCAGTTTACATGCCTCGATAAAGTCCATCATTGCCTTGCGTGCTATCACCTGGTTGGGACGTGCATCGCGGATTTCCTTGTAGGAAGGTACGGGGAGCCTCGGAGAAATAAACGATATTCGCCCAATTCTTCTCACGCATCGTCTGGCAGAAAGCGGCCTGCCATTCATCCGTGTTATGACCTATTTCGCCCATATACATCGGCAGATTCACTTTGTCACGGAAATCAATAATACTCTGGATAGCTTCTTTTGTAGGATCGCCCCCATAGCGGTGACAGGTATACATGATCTTATCATCAAACTTAGAGTCCTTGAACGGCTTGAAGTTACCGTTCAGTTCTTCCATATTAGGGAAGTACGGAGCAATGGGTTCATTGAATAGCTCATAACCGAGGATAACCGGCTCATTCTTATACCGGTCTGCAATCTTGCGCCAAATGTCGCAATACAATTGCTGACTCGTTTAGCTTTCAAACAGCCAGGGATATCCGTAACTATCGTCGATATTATCGCCAGTCTGTCCGCCCGGAGCATCGTACATATCGAGAATCAGATAAAGGTCAGCTTCACGGCACCATTCCACTACACTGTCTACACGGGCAAAGCCGTCCTGAGCGATGGTCAGGCCCCACCAGCTGGCTGAACATTTCATTGATGAAACGGGGCGAGTTGGTCTTGCTGAACTTAAACATATACCCTTCCGGGTTCAGCCAGTTGCCCAGGTTGGTACCCATGATAAAGAGTTTCGTACCATCAGGCTTTATCAGGTCTTGCCCCTGAATTGTTATAAACGCAGCAGAATCCTGTATTTTTTCTGCCTTTTCACCGCAACTCCCCAACATCAGAGAAGCTACTAAAAGGGATGTACCCACTAAAATCGATTTCAACATGGTATTTTAATACCATAAGATTATTTTTTCCAACGATAAGAAGCAACGGTTCCATCGGTATTTTCAAATGCAGAATACATTAACCCTTTTACGTCAGCACCTTTACAACCACCTTCACGCATATCCTCCATCAAACGCCTTTCCTGATTGCGTTCGTCATTCCACATGCCGATAGAAGTTTCCGTAAAGACAAGTTCTTTATCAGGACGTTTCTGCTGAATGTTATTCAATTCCTCACATCTGCCGCCATAGTTGTGGTAAGCAGTGGCAACCAACAAACAGCATCCTAATAAAAAAGGCAATTTCAAATTCATGGTATGTTTTTCAAGAGTTAATTAATCTCCCCCAAAGGTAGGCAAGATAAAGGCATTACGTACCTCCACATTATGAATATGTGGATAAGATGAAATATACAGTGACGATAACTCTCTAAAGAACAAGCAGATAAAAATCAATAGAGAAAGTGAAAAAGTGGATAGGGAATAAGGTCATGACGTATACTTAACGTATCTTCATAACGCATGTTTCAAAGTCATCGCGCGAAATACAGGCTTTATTTTTCACTTTAGCACGATAATTATAAATTGTATTGACGGAATAACGGAGGAACTCAGCAATCTGCGAACTATCATCAATAGCCAATCGAATTAAGGCAAAAATACGTAATTCTGTATTCAGAAGTTCGCCTTTGCGAAGTATGATCCGTTCCTCCGGTTGGAGCAGTTTATTGAATTTTCCTACAAAATCAGGGAAAAGGTGTAGGAAAGCCGTATCAAAGTTCTCATATAATTCTTTCAAATCCGTGTCGAGCACATCTCGTGAACGTACCATTTTCAGAAGCTCTTCCACCTGCCCGCCGGTAAGCTTCTTGTTCACCATGCGCCGGTAAGCATCCAGTCGGTCGATGTAAGTAGAACAGAGTTTCAGGAAGCGCCCGATATATTCTTCTTTGATATGATTAGACATTTGCAACTGTTCATTCGCCCGCTCCAAATGAGCCCGGACAACAGAAAGATGCTTCATCTGCCTGTAAATCCAGACAAGAGCCACTACCAACAGCAGAGATAAAAACGAAGACGTTCATTCTGTTTCTCCTGCATAGCCTGATAAGTAAGATCTATAAGCGACAGAATGCCGGCTGTCTGCAAACTGCGGCTACGGGCATTGTAATGATTGGTTTCATTCCACGAAAAACGGATATAGCGATAAGCACGTTCAATGTCTCCTTCCTCATAGAGCAATTGTGCCAAAGTCCACAGGGAGGCATGGTCTGTAATCGCAAGGCGGATATCTGTCAAAGCGGACAAAGCCAAATAATATTTTACTTTCTCCCGGTCACCCAAACGATGATACAATAAAGAACGGTGATACGTTACCAATGCATACTCCGGAGTATCGGGACGCACACTTGCCAGACGGTTGTCGTTTATCTTCAAAGCTTCCTCCAACCTACCGGCAGCAGCTGCCTGCATCTCTCTGCGTTCTGGATAAAGGGCGGAAGCAGGGGAAAGTACCTGCATTAGTGAATCTTCATAACTGGCAGACAAATCATAATAGCGACGACGTCGGAGAGTATCTTGCGTATACATCCCCAATTCACCGTACAGATGACGGTAATCTTCATAATAATCGGGCAATAAACGAGAAGAAAGTATAGAAAGGTTTATCTGTTCCAAATCCTCAGAGGCTTCCTTATACATACCTGCCGAAGACATCAGGTGCGCCCGTCGGATGCGGGTTTCATCCGCCGCTTCCTGTTCACCGTGACGCTGTACCCAGCGCAAGTTGCGACCCAGATAAAGAAGGGCTGAATCGCATATATATGCCTTGTATTCCTGAAACATCTCTCCATTCAGACGGAAATACTCCGGTGCCTCCATGTCTGTCTCCGACAATTACTGCCTTAAAGCTTCAATACGAGCTTCCCTCACTGCCACATATTCCTGATGTGCACCGATAGCCTCATCCAAGGCAGCAGGCCATCCATCCATTGCAGGGACATCAACCGGAGCAGACATTCCATGAATGCCCACTAAAGCCAATCCGAGAAATATCAGCAGTTTTACCTTCATGGGGACAAATATAAAAAATTAGTTTCCTATATTTGCAGCATTAACCCCCAAATGTATTCTATAATGAAAAACTTAGCACCTCAACGAGTGGCCGCGGTTGATGTATTCCGCGCACTCACCATGTTTCTCATGCTCTTTGTGAATGACATCCCCGGTCTGAAGAACATCCCCCATTGGCTCGAACATGCCGACATCAACGAAGACATGATGGGATTCTCCGACACCATTTTTCCAGCATTCCTGTTTTGCATGGGCATGTCTGTCTCTTTTGCCATCCAGAACCGTTACAGGAAAGGAGATACTACGCTTCAAGTCATTGCCCATATCTTCTGGCGTACAGTAGCACTCATCACTATGGGGCTATTTTCACTCAATTCGGGTGGCATAGCAGGTGGCATTTCCCACCAGTGGTTCTGTATCCTGATGGTTATCGGTTTTTTCCTGGTCTGGGCCGTTTATCCGAAGACCGAAGGGTCAAAAAAGTACCTATTCATCGCAATGAAGGTGCTTGGCGTTGCCTTGTTGGCATTCCTCGTTCTATATAAAGATTTAAACGGAAAACCTTTCCATCAAGGTTGGTGGGGCATTCTGGGACTTATCGGTTGGACGTATGTCGTGTGTGCCGGTATCTACCTGTTCACCCGCGAAAGTTTGCGTAAAAATGTCATAGCATGGCTGGTCGTCATACTCCTTGCAGTGATCAGTCACTCCAATCTGATTCCCCAGGAATATGGTTTACGCATCATCCTTCTGCCTTTCATCCCCAGTGACTGGACACTGCATGCATTCGGTATGTCGGGGGTACTCACTTCCCTGTTGATGCAGAAATATGCCGACCGGGAACATCCGCGTAAATTTATTGTTACCCTTTGTGCATTAGGTGTCATCATGCTCATCGCCGCACTTTGCTCGCACCCCTACTGGATTATCTCAAAGATACAGGCCACTCCGAGCTGGCTGTTCTATTGCCTTGCTGCATTCTTCCCATTGTTCGGCCTGTTCTATTGGCTGACGGATGTAAAAGGTAAAACACCCTGGTTTGATATTATCAAACCTGCCGGGACTGCCACGCTTACGTGTTATATCATTCCATATATATGGTACGCCGCACAGCAATTGTTGGGCTGGCACTACCCCGAGCTCCTGAATGCAGGTGCTCCGGGCTTATTAAGGTCACTCATATTCTCCCTCATCATCGTCCAACTGACCGGACTGCTGGTGAAGGCTAAAATAAAACTGAAGGTATAAATACGTATCTAAAAAGACGAAAAGATGATGTTAAAGCTTCAAACTCCTAACCATGAAGACAAGGTGCTGCTCCACTCTTGTTGCGCACCTTGTTCTTCTGCCATTATCGAATGCCTGCTTGCTAACGGCATCCGCCCCACCGTGTTTTATTACAACCCCAATATCTACCCTCAGGCCGAATATGAAATCCGGAAAGCCGAGGCCATCCGTTATGTTCAGGGGTTAGGACTTGACTTTATAGATGGCGACTACGATTACTCATTCTGGCGCACCTCCATACAAGGAATGGAGGATGAGCCCGAACGAGGTGGCCGTTGCCTGAAATGTTTCAACCTTCGTCTGGCTGAAACTGCCCGTTATGCCTCCGAACACGGTTTTACCCTGTTCACCACTACCCTCGCCTCTTCCCGCTGGAAAAGCCTCGACCAAATAAACGAAGCGGGACGTAGAGCCGCCGCCCTTTACCCCGGAACCACTTTCTGGGAACAAAACTGGCGAAAAGGAGGATTACAAGACCGACGAAACCAGCTTCTCAAAGAGCATGACTTCTATAATCAGCAATATTGCGGTTGCGAATTCAGTATGCGAAGACTTGTAACCACTCAAACAGATTGAAGGATAAAAGTTGACTTTTTAATTCTTCCTCTTTATCTTACTCAAGGCATACTTGCAACCTCCTTGCGACCTATCTGCAACCCACTTGCTCCGTACAATCTCCACTCAGAGGTACCTCTATGTGGAGATTGTATGGATTTGATACGGAGCAAGTATGCCTCAGGTAAGGAGCAGATATTTAAAGAGAAGACATAAATGCTTACCTTTACGTCAGAAACAGAATAACTTATTTGCAACCGAGCATTGAGTTATGGTTACAGACGTTACCTGATGCTAATCAATAAAGGATACTCAGCGATAGATCAGCGTCGACAGATAATCTTCTGCAAACATTTCATTCGCCACTTCCAATAGGATCTCCGGAGTAAGTTGTTCAATACGTTGATAAACCGCTTCAGAGGTTTCATATTTATGATAATGCAGGAAGGTCTTTGCCATACCGAGGGCATTGTTCTCATTATTATCCGACGCTACACCTATCTGTCCGATGAGTTGCTTCTTGGCAGCAGCCAGTTGCTGGGAAGTCATCTTGGTATCACGCAAGCTTTTAAGTTCCTTCATTACCAATCGCATACATGTATCCACATCTTCAGGATCGCATCCGAAATAAGTGCAGAAGACACCTGTATCCGTATAAGAAGTCAGATTGGACTCCACATTATAAACTAATCCCCGGCGTTCACGCAGAGAAACGTTCAGACGACTATTCATACCCGGGCCCCCAAGAATATTGTTCAGCAGATAAAGGGCTGTACGTTTATCATCATAGGCATTGTATCCACGACTGCCAATCATGACATGAGCCTGATGCGTATCTTTATGTATAGTGAGTTTCTCAGGCGTATAAAGAGGAGGAGGCATACGACGGTTATCCACCGATACCGCAGGGACATCTATAAGGAGTTTCTCTGCCCAACGGATGACTTGCTTGAAATCCAAATCGCCCCAAACAAAGAAAACCATATTGCCCGGATGGTAAAAGCGGGAAGTGAAAGCAGCAGCATCTTCACTCCGGAACGTTTTCAGTAATTCAGGATTACCCAAAATATTACGTCCCAGCGGATGTCCGCGGAAGATCAAATCCTCGAAGTCATCGAAAATAAGTTCGGAAGGCGTGTCCTCGTAAGACTGGATTTCATCAATGATTACCTCCGTTTCCTTTTCAATCTCACGTTGCGGAAAGGTGGAATGAAATACAATATCCGCCAGCAGTTCAAAGGCCCGGCCGAAGTGCTCAGTAAGGAAAGCAGAATAGATAACCGTCTCTTCTTTATTGGTGTAAGCATTCAGGTCACCACCTACATTCTCCATACGATTGAGAATATGCCAGGCTTTCCGCTTCTGTGTACCTTTAAAAATAAGATGTTCCACAAAGTGCGCCATGCCTTGTTCATTCTCAAGCTCATCACGGGTTCCGGCATCAACAGCAAAACCACAATAAGCTACATTGGAATAGGCCGGTTGATGGATAATACGCAAACCGTTGGCAAGTGTATATTCGTTATGTCCCGGTAAAGGGAAAAGTGCTAACTTCTTCATTCTTACGTTCAAAACTGATTGAGGGCGCAAAGATAACTCAATTTGATGAGCTCCCCCTATCTTCACAAAGCAAAAATACAATAAAACTTATTGCCATTTATGGAAAATTGCAGATATTTGTAGGCTATAACCTAACTACTAACAAAAATAGTATAATGATTGAATCCATTCAAGAGCTTTTGCAGAAAGAAGCACAAGCTGTTCTAAACATCCCCGTGACAGACGCTTACGAGCGTGCAGTAGAACTTATCGTGGAACAAATTCACCGGCGGAAAGGGAAACTGGTAACTTCGGGTATGGGAAAAGCAGGACAGATTGCCATGAACATTGCAACTACGTTCTGTTCTACCGGAATCCCTTCCGTATTTCTGCATCCCAGCGAAGCTCAACACGGTGACTTAGGTATCTTGCAGGAAAACGATTTACTGCTATTGATCTCTAACTCCGGCAAAACACGCGAAATCGTGGAACTCACACAATTAGCTCATAATTTGAACCCGGAGCTTAAATTTATTGTTATTACCGGAAATCCGGATAGTCCGTTGGCTCATGAGTCTGATGTATGTCTCAGCACAGGAAAGCCCAAGGAAGTCTGTGCTCTGGGAATGACGCCCACTACCTCGACTACTGTAATGACCGTCATCGGTGACATTCTTGTAGTACAGGTAATGCAACAGACCGGCTTTACAATTGGAGACTACTCCAAACGTCATCACGGTGGGTATTTGGGTGAAAAATCAAGAAAATTATGCGAAAAGTAATCGGTATAGGAGAAACTATCCTTGACATCATTTTCCGCAACGGGCAGCCGACAGTAGCTGTACCGGGTGGCTCAGTATTTAACGGCATCGTGTCATTGGCACGGACAGGCGTACCTGTGAGCTTCATCAGCGAAACGGGAAACGACCAGGTGGGCAACACAATTCTGCAATTCATGCAGGATAGCGGCATGTCTACCGAATATGTCAATGTGTTCCCCGATGGCAAATCTCCCGTATCACTGGCTTACCTGAACGAACATGGTGATGCGGAATATATTTTCTATAAGGATTATCCCAAGCAACGGCTGGATGTAGTCTTCCCAAAACTGGAAGAAGACGACATCGTAGTTTTCGGTTCATACTTTGCCCTGAACCCGGTGTTGCGCGATAAAGTTCAGGATCTGTTGGAGCAGGCACGTGAGAAGAAAGCAATTGTCTACTACGATCCTAACTTCCGCTCCTCGCATAAAGATGAAGCCATTAAACTGACATCAACCATCATCGAGAATCTGGAATATGCCGACATTGTACGCGGTTCTATAGAAGATTTCTTCTATATGTATAATCAAAAGGAAGTGGATAAGGTCTACAAAGATAAGATTCGTTTTTATTGCTCTAACTTTCTTTGCACTGCCGGAGCGAAAGAGATTTCACTGCGTACGAAAAGCATTACCAAAGAGTATGCTATTCCGCCATTGGAGGCAGTCAGTACTATTGGAGCGGGTGATAATTTCAATGCCGGAATCATCTATGGCCTGCTGAAGTACAATGTACGCCACTGCGATCTGGGACAAATAGATGAAGCCACCTGGGACAAGATTATCCGTTGCGGCATCGAGTTCTCGGCAGATGTATGCCGGAGTTTTAACAATTCCATATCACCGGAGTTTGCCCGCCAGTTGCCTCCCATTAACTAAATCCCCGTTAAAGGAGAAAAAACTCTGTGAAACTCTGCGCCTTGAAGTAACAAAAGTCAGCAGAATACATATCTTTGCAGTATACGCTCAGACAAAAAACTATGTATAAAAATCTGTTGAACTTGCTAACATGTGTATTACTGCTACCGGCTTGTAGCGGCACAGCTCCCCATATCTCCGTCGTTTGCGAAGAAAACAACGTTGGAAATAGTATCGTCAAATGGGAAATGGCCCCTCTTATTAAAGGAAACGTAAAGGTATATGCCTCTACCGACCCGAACTATATTCCCGAAGATTCTCCGGTGGCCATGGCAAATATTGCCGACCAACGAATGACAATTGTTACCACGGACCCTACCAGACGGTATTACTATACCCTTGTATTTAATGATAAATACCGTGTGAAGATTGCTACCCGTAATGTCAATATCCCTGGTATACAGAACTTCCGCGATATGGGAGGATATCCATCATATCCTACCCAGAAACAATTGCGCTGGGGTATGCTTTACCGCTCAGCCCAGATAGACAGTCTGGAATGCTACTCGCGCAGAGAACTAAAGAATATAGGCATCAAGACTATTATAGACCTACGCTCCGAATCAGAGTTAAAAGGACATACCCCATTACAAGAAGGATTCAATGTCGTACATATTCCCATAAAAACGGGGGATATGGAAGATATTCTGAGAGGTATCCAGGAACAAAAAATAAAAAGTGATACTGTATACCGTATGGTGGAACGAATGAATCGCGAGTTAGTGATGAACTACCACCATGAATACCGGCAGATATTCGATATCCTGTTGGACAGTGCTAACTATCCTGTCGTCATTCATTGTTCCTCCGGTAAGGGACGCACCGGCATTGCTTCGGCACTGATACTCGCTTCTCTTGGTGTGAACAGCGATATTATCATGGAAGATTATCGTCTCAGCAATGACTACTTTAATATTCCCAGCGCCTCACGTTATGCCTACAATCTGCCTGCACGTTCGCAAGAAGCCATCACAACTGTTTATTCAGCCAGAGAAGATTTCCTGAATGCTGCCAAAGAAGAAATAGAACGTAGGTACGGTGACGTGGAGACCTATCTGGAAAGGGGCATCGGACTCAAGAAAGAAGAAATTAAGAAGCTGCAAAGTATTCTTTTAGTGAAAAACGATAATTAATCACTAAAATTGTTCTATCTTTGTGCCCGAATATAAAGATATACAAAGATTTAATGAAGAATTTTGAAGAGCTCGGTCTGTCGCCGGAGATACGCCGCGCCATTGAAGAAATGGGATATGAGTGTCCCATGCCGGTACAAGAGGAAGTGATTCCTTACCTTTTAGGAGAAAATAATGATGTTGTAGCACTTGCACAAACAGGAACGGGGAAAACCGCCGCATTCGGCCTGCCACTTATCCAAAAAATTAATGTAAAGAACCGGATTCCACAATCCCTTATACTTTGCCCTACACGCGAACTTTGCTTGCAGATTGCAGGTGATTTGAATGACTATTCCAAATACATCACTGGATTGCGGGTGTTGCCCGTATATGGTGGTTCATCCATAGATAGCCAGATACGTGCCCTGAAACAAGGTGTACATATCATCGTTGCCACCCCGGGACGACTACTCGACCTGATGGAACGTAAGACAGTATCGCTCACCACTATCCAGAATGTAGTGATGGACGAGGCGGACGAAATGCTGAACATGGGATTCACGGACAGTATTAACGCTATTCTTGCCGATGTGCCTCAGGAGCGTAATACGTTATTATTCTCTGCCACTATGAGCCCGGAGATTGCACGTATCTCAAAGAAATACTTACGTGACGCCAAAGAAATCACTATCGGACGGAAAAATGAAAGTACAAGTAACGTGAAGCATGTAGTCTTCACCGTTCATGCCAAGGATAAATACGCGGCTCTGAAACGTATTGTAGACTATTATCCGCAGATATACGGTATCATTTTCTGCCGTACGCGCAAAGAAACGCAGGAAATTGCCGACAAGTTGATGCAGGACGGTTACAATGCCGATTCACTGCACGGTGAATTAAGTCAGGCGCAGCGTGACGCCGTAATGCAGAAATTCCGCATCCGTAATCTGCAAATCCTGGTTGCCACGGACGTTGCTGCACGCGGACTCGACGTAGACGACTTGACACATGTTATCAACTATGGTCTGCCAGATGATACCGAAAGTTACACCCACCGTAGCGGACGTACAGGACGCGCCGGAAAGACCGGTACTTCTATCGCCATCATCAACTTGCGCGAAAAAGGTAAGATGCGCGAAATAGAACGTATCATCAGCAAGAAGTTTATTATTGGTGAAATGCCTACCGGCAAACAGATTTGCGAGAAACAGCTCCTGAAAGTGATTGACGATCTGGAAAAGGTGAAAGTGAACGAAGAAGACATGGCTGACTTTATGCCTGAAATATACCGTAAACTGGACTGGTTGAGCAAAGAAGACCTTATCAAACGTATGGTTTCCCACGAGTTCAACCGTTTCTCAGAATATTACCGCAATCGCGAAGAAATAGAAATGCCTACCGATAGCCGTGGCGAACGCAAAAGCAGAAGTGACAATGAACGCAGTGGTGACCGCAGAAGTAGCAGCCGCAAAGCTGAACCGGGATTTACGCGCCTGTTCATCAATCTGGGTAAGATGGATAATTTCTTCCCCAATGAACTGATCAGTCTTCTGAACAGTAATACCCGTGGTCGTGTGGAACTGGGACGTATTGATCTGATGAAGAACTTCTCATTTTTTGAGGTAGATGAGAAAGAAGCGGGAAATGTAGTAAAAGCTTTAAACCGAGCCAACTGGAACGGTCGTAAGGTTTCTGTGGAGATTGCCGGCGAAGAAGGCAAGGAAGCTCCCAAAGGCAGACGTAAAAGCGAAGGAAGCAGTTACGGAAAAAAGGAGTTTGATGGTAAGAAGCGTAGCTTCAAAGACGAAAAACGCAGTGATACATCTGGAAAACGTAACGATACGCCCAGAAACAGTAGAAGTAAATCTGACAATGCTCCGGCTGACAAAAAGAAAGGCAAACCGAGCCGCGAAGAACGTGGCTATACTAGTGCCCGTGGCAAGAAAGACGATTGGAGGCAATTCTTCCAAAATGACAATAAGGAGTTCCGCGATAAAGAACCTGACTTCAGTGAAGAAGGTTGGGCAAGACGGGCACCGAAAAAAAAAACAATAACATAAAGTGATAAAGTGATGGGAGGTGTCGGAACCACGCAACAAGATGTCCATATCCTCCTCTACCGTATCGGACTCCAAACTATGGACAAACCCTGATAAATCGGAGAGTATCTTGTTCAATCCTATCACGAACACTTTTAAATATTCTCCCAAAGGAACAGTCATGCAACTATCCCTTCAATAGACTGATGCCAACATTATCCTGCGTTCCGACCAAGAATATGGCATCAGTTGTTTTTAATTATTCAAAAAATAAAGCCTCTGACAAATATCTCACCTCTCACTCCACTCCTCTTTTCTTCGCTGCCACCACAGTTTCTTTTCCTTTACTCACTGTCTTAGAAACAACTATGAGACTACAATGAGAAATTATTTAATGTCCAAAATACCTACGAATATTTTCCACCTACAACCTCAGCCTAAACTATGCGCAAAAATTCGACAAGCACGACATCAACGTACTATTGCTAACTGCCAACACACTATTTCTTATAAGCAGACAGTTTCTCCAAGTTTTTTTTATATTTTTGTCCACCATATTAAGGAAGCCAATTCTATATATGAAGAAACACCACTTTTATATAACATTTTTCTTGTTGCTCTGTATTATTAGTAAAATATATCCGCAGGGGTTACAATTTTATGGTAATGAGAAACGGATTTCCGAACGTTCTTCTTTCTGCGTTTATACTGATGAATATATCCCTACCGCAACCGGAAAATTCAGTATTACTTTTGAATATGCCGCACAAAACATTGAAAGTCCCGGATATATCTTCTATCTTAAAAATACTGATGGAGAAGAAGCTTTCAATCTGACATACGTATACGAGAACTCAGAAGGCCACTTTATGTTTGCACAGGATGGAAAGCAGATTTATTACACCGCACAGCATTCCGACAGTAAATTGCATGGAAAGTGGATGCCCATCTCTTTGGAAATGGACATAACGAATAATCGTGCTGAAATCAGCATAGGAGAAAGTAAAGCCACTATTGAGGATATCGGTCTGGACAACGGCCGGGCATTCTCTCCTCAGTTATTCTTCGGTATGTGCAATCACATTCTGGAAATCGCCTCTTTTTCCATCCGCAACCTGGCGATCGGCAACAATGGAGAAGTATGCCGCTTCCCCCTGAATGAGAGCAAAGGAGAAGATGTACACGACAGCAAAGGAAGAATTGTCGGACACGTTACAAATCCGATATGGCTCATCAATCATTCATATTACTGGACGCCAATGTTCCAGGCCTACTCTTCCACGCCATCAGGATTCGTCTTCGCACCGGAGAAACAAGAATTCTATATCTACAACCAAGATTCCATCATAACTTATAACATCTTCCAAAACCTCTCTGAAAAATCTCCATACGCACCTCAAAGCGGTGCTTTCCCAATTCGCCTGGGAATGAATTTCTACGATGAAACCAAAGGAAATATCCACGCTTATGAATTGAATTGGGATAAAACCTTTATCGCAGAGATAAATCCGGAGAACAAGACCTGGAATTCAATAAACCAAGGGGAAATAAATCTTCAGATGCACCATCATTGCGGCTTGTTCAACACTCAGGAACAACAGTTTCTCTTTTTCGGAGGATATGGGAACCGTAAATATTACAATACCTTCATCAGTTATGACCTTCTGCAAAATCGCTGGGATACCATCAACTTTTCAGGAGACCCTATCCCACCTCGTTTCTTTGCCGGCATCGCAATGACCCCTGATGGCAAACAGGCTTATATCTACGGTGGAAAGGGGAATGAAGCCGGTGATCAGAATGTAGGTATCCAATACTATTATGATTTCTACCAACTGGATCTCGAAACAAAACAAATAAAGAAACTGTGGGAACATAAAGCTCCACAAGCCAATCGTATCCCCACCAGAGACATGATACTCTCAGAGGACGGACAGCACATCTACCTGCTGGCCTACCCGGAATATAAACCCGAAACACAACTGCAACTTTACCGGCTTTCTATCGCCGATGGTAGTTACGAAATTCTTGGAGACAGCATTCCGCTTACTTCAGAAGAGATAGCAACAAATGCCAATTTATATTTCAACAGGGAATTGGAAGAGTTCTATTGTGTCATTCAAGAGTTTGAGAAATACGGGCAATCTACCACACGCATATATTCACTTGCCAATCCACCCGTTTCATTAGCGGCTGTGAAGCTCTATGATGAGCAGACAGCTGGTTCAAAAGGATTATCCGTATGGTTGTACGCTATTATTTTTATATTCTGTTTCATAGCCGGAGGCATCTTGGTTATCATGAAACGAAACAAGTCGTCTAAAAACAGCAGTACATCTGTGCCATTACCCCCAAATTACACCGCGCCCATAGCAGAACCGGAAACAATTTTGCCCATTACGGAAGAACCGGAAATAGTGGATAAAGAAGAACTGCTCATAACAGACGCTATGGCCATACGTAAGAATTGCATTTTCCTCTTCGGCACCTTCAGGGTAATGGACAAAAACGGGCGTGACATGACCTATATGTTCAGCCCCAAAATCAGACATCTTTTCCTATACATACTTCTGAACAGTATCATCAAAGACGGCGTGTTATCTTCTGACCTAAATACCCTTTTCTGGCCTGATAAACCCGATGACAAAATAAAAAATCTGAAAAACGTCACCATGAATCATCTCCGCAAAACGTTGCAAGAGTTAGAAGGCATCGAACTAACCCATCAGAAAGGTTACTTCAAACTGGTGCTCACCGAAGAGTGCTACTGTGACTATCAGCATGCTTTTATCTTGACTGACGGTATGGAACATGCTCCTCTGACAGAAAGCGGTTCGACAGAATTACACAATATCTTCTCACATGGAAAATTCCTGGACACCATTGAATCAAGCTTGTTCGATTATCCAAAACAACAGGCGGAAACCTTCACTATCTCTCTTCTGTCCGAGCAAATACATACATTCTATAAAAATGGGCGGAACTCTGCAACCATCCGTATCTGCAATATCCTGTTTGCCATAGATCCTTTATCAGATATGGCTATGACCTATGCCGTATGTACGTATCGCCGGCAAAACAGATCGGATAAAGCCATTCAACTTTACAGTAGTTTCACCAAAGAATACCGCAGAGTGATGAATGAAGATTATCCCATAGCTTTCGACGAAATAGATACCGGCCATATACGTTTATAACGGATTGTGGCTAGTCTCTCTCTACCCGTTAACATAAAAAATTCTCCTTGCCAAGACAAGCCGTCTTGACAAGGAGAAACCCAATAAGAACAATCTTCTTACCTGTCTGACTATCACATTACCGTGCCGTGTACAATGAGTTCACCGATACTCGTATTGTTCGACCCATCGTGGCTACTCGTTATTTCTACTTTCAGATAACGTCCTTCGGCCTCCTCGGTTTCAAATTCCTGCATATCGGCTGTCTTTTTAGCTTCAAACTTACCGATACTCTTCCAGTCGCTCTGATTATCGCTGACGAAGAATTCCATGTCTTTCGTGTTGGCGTCGCCACCGGACTGCCTGCCATAATAATCTATGCTCAAAACTTCACAACGGTCTTTCATATCAATAATGATAATATGCGGCCAATCCTGCCAGCCACCACTCCACTGCGAATGCCAGAAAGAATTGATATCCCCATCAATAATAGCTTCCGGCCGGCCATTGGGTGCCGCTTCTGCAGGTTCTTCGGTATTGGCAGTAATAGTCCATTTCTTGGTATCAAGCACCGGATTGGTTATAACGATTTCCACCACATACATATCGTTGCCTTCGCGAATTTTGAATTGGTCGGAAGAAAGACGTATAGGCAATAAATAGTTACCGAGAGGCAAAGTAGAAACCGCCAACGCCACTTTTGCCGTCACTTCTTTGGTATCTTCCACAATAGTGGCTGAAGCGGGCAAAGTGTAAGCACTTTCGGGCAGAAGTTCAAACTGTACAGGACTTGCCGCATTATAAGCTGCAAGATAATCCTCGTCCACTACCAGATTGCACACAATATTCTGTGTGTTGGAAGCATTGAAACCTATTTTCAGGTTCTGTGTCATATCGGCGGCACCCAGTCCCAGATTTAATTTAGCACCCGATGATGCAAAATAAACCATTGGCTCAATAACGGTAGGAGCCAGAATAACCATTGCCTTATCATTAGTGATGCCGATAGAAGCTTCCGTGAGTTTCACAGGCAGCACATATTTCCCTATTCCCAGTTCTTCAATAGCTTCCGGCTTAAAAATGATGTCTACTACGCGGTTCACATCTTTACGGTCAGCATCAAATGACACGGAAGAAGACGTTATTTCATAACAGGCATTTGTCATCATCTTATATTCCGTCTCATTTTGTGTATTGTAAGCCTCCAGCTCATCAACCGAGCAGAGGCCAACAGAAGCCGTACAAGATGTTTCTACCGCACCAGACTTGTATATAGCCAGTTGATAAGTTGACGGCGTACCTGTCTTGTATATTTCAAATTCCTGAAGTCCGCTTGATACCAGATAGACCTTGCTTTCCGTCAGGTTATCTTTCAGCCCGTCTTCACAAGAGAAGAAGGTGCCGACACTCAGCAACAGCGCTGCTGTGATCAGTTTATGCTTTTTCATAATAAAGTACTGTATTACAATTAATTTATATAATGATTAATAGTTACCGGAGGACAACTTTGCCCCCGGCTCTACACCGGTCACCAGCCCGGATTCTGTACCAAAGAGGTGTTACGGTCGATTTCCCATTGAGAAATGGGGTACAAATACATTTTGTCTTCAAACACACGACGCTCGAATACGGTGCGCTGATAAAATTCCGTAGACTCGAAACTATCTCCAGCAAAGATGTTCATACCATACATATTTCCATTGTCGCCATACATGCGGCGGTCAGGTGTATGCTTGGTATCCACTTTGCCCGAAAGCAAGCGGCGGCGGGTAGTGAAATAACGATCGCACTCAAAGCAAAGTTCTATCTGGCGTTCACGAATAATATACTCTGCCTGAAGCTCCGTATTTCCTTTTATCTCCGGATGAGTGGCAAAAATACTGGGTAGTCCCGCACGTTCGCGGATTTTATCCCAATACTTCTTGATATCCGCATGATTCGGGTCATACTCGTTCAATGCCTCTATATAATTCAGATAAATACCTGCCAGGCGGATATAAGTGTGCTGGCGCCATCCGTAATATTGCCCGCGATATGGATTGCTATCATAATGAATGAACTTGTTGACCAGATATCCCGTAGCCGAATGGTCGGAAGCTCCATTAGCACCCGATACACCACTGCCATATAGTTCTACGCGTCCCCAACCATCTTTATTCTTCTCGGAAGAGTAAATATCACGGTCGGCAGCAGATACCTGCAGAACAGGATGACCATTGTAGAGGATGCTTGCATAGAAACGCGCTTCACGGTTAGCATACATATTCCACTCATCCTTACGATGCCCCCAGGAATTGCCGTCACGGATTTCATTTACATTATCGTTTACCCAATTGTGATGAGCTTCTTCGGCAAAGCCTTCTTCCACATATCCGCTTTCCTCATCATCAATGGTATATCCGTTAGCCATATAAAAAGCATCCACCAGCCGTTGTGTAGGTGCCATACCATTCCAACCGCCGGGACGCGGACAGGCATGTCTTTCAAAACCGTTGGCATCACATTTGGTCACAGCCCACAGCACTTCGCAATTCCACTTTTCCAGATGTACATTACGTACCGATTTATAAGGATTGAAAACAGCGTCTCCGTTTTCATCATTGCGATAAAGGGCAATCTTTACTTCCGAACTGTTCTCAGCAGCATCAATCACAGCTTTGGCAGCAGCAGCGGCATCTTTCCATTTCTGCTCGCTATAGGTGGTATTCACCAGTGAAGTACCATCATGGTTTTTGAAAGAAGCATATGCCGGATTACCATTCCACTGCGGACTGGCTGCCATCAGTGTGACTTCCGACTTCACAGCCAGACAGGCCACTTTATCGGGTTTTCCCAACCAAGTTCTATCCACTTGCCAAGAGAAAGGAAGATCCGGATAAGCTTCATCCAACATTCGAAGAATATAAGCAACACAGTCGTCATAGGGAGTACGTGGGAAAGAGTTCCAATCGCTATCCATAGCTTTCTCCTCATCAATCAGCACAAACGGACCATATTGTTGCAACAACTTCCAATAATAGAAACCACGCAGGAATTTCACTTCAGCCTTATACTGCGTTTTCAGTTCATCCGTCAGTTCCTCGCAAAGATCCACATTATTCTCAAATACAAATGAAGCACGGATGGCTTTATAATAGTTGGGCCACTGGTCCCACTCAAGATTATTGGGTCCCCAGTTACCAACATTCATACTGGCTGTTAAATAACGTTCCCATATCATGTCACACTCATCAGAAGCACCTACCCAAGGAGCATCTCCCCAAATAGAGTGTTCGATGGGTAACTGCGAATAAACACTGTAAAGATAAGCTTCAGTTTCCTTTCTGCTTTTCCACACCATATCCATCGTTTTCTGATCATCAGGCATCTTATCAAGAAAATCACACGATGACACCATTAGTACGGCTACTATCGGTAATATTATATTTTTTAATTTCATAGTAATATCTATTTAAAAGTTAACTCTCAAACCAAAATTATACTTACGCTGTAAGGGATAAGCATCTCCACGTCCTTTACCTATTTCCGGATCCCACATCTTAAAGGGAGAGAAAACAGCCAGATTAGTGCCATGGAAGTAAATACGGAGGCCGGTCAGGAACATGGGGGCTATCCATTTCTTCGGAAAACTGTAACCCACTTCCAAGTCTGCCAGCCGGAGAAAACTGCCATCAACCTGCCATTTTGTAGACTCCTGATAATTATTGGTGGAACCGCCAATACTCAGACGGGGATAGAACGCGTCTTGTCGAGGATTTTCAACTGTCCAGCGATCCATTGCTTCCACGAAGAGATTTCCACGGTCGCCTCCTTCCTGGAAAGGAACAAAACCTTCACCACCCAACATGTAAGAAACGCGAGTTTGTCCACGAAAGAAAATACCGACATCGAAACCTTTCCACATCAACTGGGTACCAAAACCATAAACTATTTCAGGAATAGACGAATATCCGATAGCCACTTGGTCATTACTATCAACAATACCGTCACCATTAACATCAAGATACTTCACATCACCCGGACGTACAGTACCAAACTGTTGTTTTGGACTGTTAGCTATTTCAGCCTCATCATTGAAATAGCCTAAAGCTATCAACCCGAATTGCTGGTTATGCCTTTTGCCTACACGATTCTGATATTTGAACTGATAGTCGGGCTGGTCCTGATCGAGTACGGTATTATGCGTGAAAGTTCCGTTAGCATAAAGACGCATACTGAAATCACGGATACTCTTGTTATATTCAATTGTGCCGTCTATACCCTTATTCTCCATTTGTCCCAAATTAGCGAATGGCATATCGTTGATACCGGCAATACCCGGCAAGGAGTTGCGTTGAATTAGGATATCCTTGCGCTTTTCGTAGAAATAGTCTACATCCAGTGAAACAGCACCTCCGAAAAACTCAGCCTGTATACCAATATTGGACTTTAATCCTTTTTCCCAAGTCAGGTTGACTACACCATACTGATTCTCACCCGTACCTCCGTAGTTAGTTTCGTTAGGCCCAAAAATATAACCACCCAGTCCATCGCCCACAATCGTGAGATAAGCATAGCGCCGGTTATCCGGCAAAGCCTCTGCACCTACCAGACCCATAGATCCTTTCAGCTTTAACATACTTACAATGTTATTAATGGAACTGTTCTGCCAGAATTTTTCGTTAGAAATCAAATAGCCGATAGCGCCGGCAGGGAAAATTCCGAAACGCTGACCTTTAGGAAAATTCTCAGAACCATTATATCCAATGTTGAACTCGGCAAAATAGCGGTCTCCGTAAGAGTAAGTAGCACGCGCTGCCAAACCTTGTTTACGATAAGGCAATGACTTAATTGCTTCACTGGCCGTACCGTCGCGATAATCACGATGATAATACATAGCCATACCTCCCACACGGTGAACAGTATTAAACACACGCTCATAAGATACCTGTGCTTTCAACTCCATAGCACGATTTACTTCTTGTTCTGTGGCATAACCCAAATATTCATCACCGATAGACATCTGCTTCAACTCCAGATTGCCAGCATCATCGCGTCCCGTTGCCATGTAATAAGACTCCTTCTTGGTACGTTTCGTGATGTTCTTCGTATAGGCGTCAAAGGAGAAAGCAATGTTAGCTTTCAGCCCTGGCACCCATTTGCCAAAGTCCTGTGACAAACGTGCTTGTCCGTTGAATTGATTTTTAAATTCCGTACGATATCCCGATCCCATCAGACGCTCGGCAGGATTCTCTGTCGTGATTGAATTGCTACCTGCCCATACATACCGTTGGCTACCGTCTTCATTATAACCTTGAGGATAACGCACAGGAATATTGATAGGATTCTGCGTATAAGCCTTGTCGAAAAGGTCATAGCTCGTCATACCGGGGTTATGGCTATCTATCAGCCAACCGCCAAGTTCCAAATCAAGGGTTGTACTTTTGCTTAAAGAAACATCTACGTTGGCACGATAATTATATTTGGTCAAAGAAATGTTGGACTTATAACTATTGGCAGGGTTATCTCTATAGTTTCCATGCTCGTTCATAATACCTACGGAAACAAAATAACGTGCCACTTTACCACCACCATGCACATTCAACGAAATATTACTGTTATCCGAGTTCTTCTTGAAAATTTCATCAAACCAGTTCACATTCGGATAAAGATATGGATCTGTGCCCAAACGGGTCGCTTCTATTACCGCATCACTATAAATAGGTGTGCCATTAGCTTCATTGTAGAGTTCCATGAAGCTGGCACCATCCAGCAACTTCGGCATACGCGTCAACTGGCTGACACCATATTCCATCTTTAACTCAATGGATGGTTTTTCAGACGCCTCACCCTTACGTGTAGTCACTAAAACAACACCATTAGCGGCACGCACACCATATACAGCTGTAGCCGAAGCATCTTTCAAGATAGAAACACTTTCTATTTCTTCCGGTGAAATATTTGTCATAGAACGTTCCACACCATCTACCAGAACCAACGGATCCTGGTTGGCTCCGAAGGTAGAAATACCGCGTATCCAAAAACTGGAAGCATCCTGCCCCGGTTCACCGGAACGCTGTACACCAATAATACCTGCCATACGGCCGACCAAAGCGTTCTCCAACGAACGGGAAGGAACTTTCAAATCGGCCATACGCACAGAGGCAATAGAACCGATAACACTGGCTTTACGCTGTGTACCCATACCTACCACCACTACCTCATCGAGCGACTGTACGTCCTCGGTCATTACAAGACTGATACTGGAAGAATTTCCGACTTCTTTCTTCACCGTATTATAACCCACATAGGAAAACTCCAATATTTCCCCTTTTTGGGCTTCAATAGCATAAAATCCGTCAATATCAGTAATGACACCGACAGCAGTTGTCAGATTACGAACAGCAACACCGATAAGCGCGTCACCTTGTCCGTCGAGAACTTGTCCTTTGATCTGTTGTTTTCCCGATTGTGCCCATACAAAAACCGGCACCATGACCATCAATATGCACAAAGCCACAAATGAAGCTCGCTTACCAGATGATCGAGTTAAAGAATAATTGTTTTTCATTCTACTATGTTTTTATTAGTATTACATACGGGATATATCCCCGTAAAGGTTCCAAAACGAAGACAAAATTACTAACCTTATCTTAAAGAGTAGGTTAAACACAGATTAACAACAACATTAACCCTGACATTTTTTTATTAACCGCTATAGTCAAAAAGACAATTTGAAAATAAAGAGAAAGTACTTCAATTATAATACAGTACAGACTCACGGTTAACAAAAAAATTTCACTATTAACCCCTAACATAACCTCAATTTAATCCAATTTCTAACTTTCCTTTCTTAATTTTGCCTACGGTTCTAAAACACATATACTTAATTCCTTTATTTACTAATTAAAATCGAATCATGAAACTAAAAAAACTATTCCTCACTGCCGGATTAACTGTAGCAGCCAGTACTCCGCTCATAGGTCAAAAGGCTCCTGAGCCTTGCGGACTGACTCCCAGTCCCCGCCAGATAGAATGGTACAATCGTGAAATAATCGCTTTCTTCCATTTCGGCATCAACACCTTCGAAGACTTTGTCAACGAAGGAGACGGTAAAGCTCCTACAGCAATATTTGACCCTACAGCACTGGATTGCGGGCAGTGGATGCAAACACTAAAATCAGCCGGCATTCCAGCAGCCATCCTTACCGCAAAGCATGCCGACGGTTTCTGCCTCTGGCCGAGCAAATATACAGACTACTGCGTAAAGAACGCCACATGGAAAGAAGGCAAAGGCGATGTTGTACGAGAATTTGTAGATGCCTGCGAAGAATATGGGATCAAAGCCGGTATCTATCTGGGACCACATGACCGTCACGAACATCTTCATCCGGATTATAATACAGAGAAATACAAGCACTATTACGCCGCACAACTGGAAGAACTGATGAGCGATTACGGCAAGATATGGGAAACTTGGTGGGATGGCGCAGGAGCTGATGAACTAACAACACCGCTCTACACCCATTGGTATAAAATCGTACGTGAGAAACAGCCCGATTGCGTAATCTTTGGAACGAAGAATTCGTATCCTTTTGCCGATGTACGCTGGATGGGTAACGAAGCCGGACAAGCAGGAGATCCTTGCTGGGCAACCACAGATTCTATAGCCATTCGTGATGAAGCGGCTTATTATCAGGCATTGAACGAAGGTATATACGATGGCAATGCATATGTACCCGCCGAAACCGATGTGTCCATCCGTCCCAGTTGGTTCTATCACCCCGAAGAAGACAGCCGAGTGAAAACCGTGAAAGAGTTGTGGGACATCTATTGTAGCTCTGTGGGTCACAATAGCGTATTGCTATTAAACCTGCCACCCGACCGCAGAGGATTACTCCATTCGAAAGACTCTCTGCACATTGCTCAACTCAATCAGGGTATTCGTGAAACTTTCAGCAAAAATCTGCTGACAGGCAGCCGGGTAAGTGCTACCAATAACCGGGGAGATAAGTTTGACGTCAAACATCTGATAGACAACAACAAGCAAACGTACTATGCCGGACGCGACGGTAAGGCAAAAAGCGACATTACCTTCACCTTACCTCGTGCCACAACTTTTGACTGCCTGATGGCAGAAGAAGTTATCGAATTAGGGCATCGGACTTCACGCTGGAGCGTAGAATATTCCACTAACGGCAAAGAATGGACGTCCATCCCCGAAGCTACCGGAAAGCAGTGTATCGGATATAAATGGATTGTACGTTTCACCCCAGTGACTGCAAAATATGTACGCTTGCGCATCGAAGCCGGACGCGCCTGTCCTGCTATCCATAGCTTTGGAGTGTACAAGCAAGCGGAAATACTCAAATAAGAAAACAGTTATGCATAAAATAAAGAAAATCCTGTCCGGTCTGTTTCTCCTTTGCACCATTAATGTTGCAGCACAGACCATAGATACCAATCAAGCATACGAAATACACACTCTGAACGGTCTTGCAATGGACAATCAGGAAAGCGTGGATGCCGGCTCCAAGATATTCATTTCCAAGCGCGTACCTGGAAAAGAATCTCAGATATGGCAGTTCGTCCCGATAGAGAAAGACATTTATTGCATTGTCAGTCCTCTCTCTCAACAAGCTATCGATAACGGTGGGAATGGTGCTATGGAACGAAGTGTCCTGCAATGGAGCAGCGACTTGAACAATACCAACCAGCAATGGAAGATAGAACAACATCCCAATGGCCATTATATTTTTACAAGTGTAGCCAGCGGATATAATCTGGGATTTCCGGACGCAGGACTAATAGGAGAGCCTATCTTTCAATTGAAACCGGATACCCAACAGCCGAATCAACAATGGATGCTGGTTAAGTCAAACGTAAAAGTAAAGAATCAGCCATTGAAAACCAGCAGCAACAACGATTGGGAAAACCAACATATCTTTGCCATTAATAAAGAAGATGGGCATGCCACTTTCATCCCCTTCGCCAACCTGGAAGAAATGAAAGCAGATCCTGCCTATCGTCACCCATGGAAACGTACTCACTCCAGCCGCTACTTGCTGCTGAATGGTAATTGGAAATTCAATTGGGCCAAACAGCCTGAAGACCGTCCGAAAAACTTTTACCGGACAAATTATGACGTATCGAAGTGGGATGAAATACCTGTCCCCTCCAATTGGGAAATGCTAGGTTACGGAACTCCCATCTATACCAATATTACTTATCCGTTCCGTAACAATCCACCCTTCATACAAGGACAACGCGGCTATACGGTAGAGAAAGATGAGCCCAACGCGGTAGGTTCTTATCGCCACGAATTTACTCTGCCAGCTGAATGGACAGACAAAGAAATCTTCATTCACTTTGATGGTGTGTATAGTGCCATGTATCTATGGATTAACGGGAAAAAAGTAGGATACAGCCAGGGAGCCAATAACGATGCCCGCTTCAATATCACTGATTATGTACGTTCAGGTAAGAATCAGTTAGCCGTAGAAGTATATCGCTGGTCGGATGGTAGTTATCTGGAAGATCAGGATATGTTCCGCTTAAGCGGAATACATCGGGATGTATATCTCGTAGCAACGCCTAAAGTACAGCTGCGTGATTTACACCTGACCTCCATGCTTAGTCCGCGTTATGACAAAGCAGAACTGCACGTAAAAAGTAAAATAAAGAATCATGGTAAAACAATCAGCAATGCATCCGTACGCATCTCATTATTGGATGAAACCGGAAAACAGCTCAAGCAGTTTTGCACTGAGACCGGTACTGTGAATACCGGCAAAGAAGTGATTATAAATAGCAAAGGAAGTATCCGTGATCCGAAACTATGGAGTGCTGAAACCCCATATTTGTATACCGTCAATGTAGAACTACTTGATGACAAAGGCCGGGTGACAGAGGCTACAACTCAACAATACGGCTTCCGCCATATTGAGATACGTAACAATAAGGTGTACATCAATGGTATGCTGACTTTGTTCAAAGGAGCCAACCGTCACGACATTCATCCTCAATACGGAAAAGCAGTTCCTGTAGAAAGCATGGTCGAAGACATTCTCTTGTTCAAACAGTATAATCTGAATACTATCCGTACGAGCCATTATCCAAATGATCCGAAGATGTACGGGCTATATGACTACTACGGGCTATACGTAATGGATGAAGCTGATCAGGAATGTCACGGTAACATGTCGCTGACTGATAACCCGACATGGGAAGCCGCCTTTGTTGACCGTGCCGTACGTATGGTAGAACGCGATAAAAACCATCCATCCGTCATTTTCTGGTCATTGGGCAACGAATCGGGAGGCGGTTGTAACATTATTGCCGAATATAAAGCTGTCAGAGCCATTGACGACCGTCCGATACACTATGAAGGTATGAACGATCAAGCGGATATAGACTCACGCATGTACCCTTCCATCGAAAGTATGATAGAGCAGGACAAAGAACCACGCAATAAACCGTATTTTCTTTGTGAGTATGCGCATGCCATGGGAAATGCCGTTGGCAATCTTGAAGAATACTGGGATTATATCGAGTATCATTCCAACCGCATGATAGGTGGCTGCATTTGGGACTGGGTGGATCAGGCTATCAACAAACCGGGTGAAACGAAAGATCGTGTCTATTTCGGCGGAAGCTTCGGAGATGCACCGAATGACAACGATTTCTGCTGCAACGGCCTTGTCACCGCCGACCGACGCGTCACACCCAAATTGCAAGAAGTGAAAAAGGTATACCAATATATATCTTTCAGGATGAATGATAAAAATAGCGTCGAATTACATAACCGCTATACTGCTCATAACCTGACACACTTCAATCTGCACTATAGTCTTGAAAAAGACGGCAAGATAATCAAAGAAGAAGAATTCGGCTTACCGGATTGCAAACCGACTGAACGGCGAACTATACATGTTCCGCTGGAACGTTATCTGACTGATGATAATGCAGAATACTTCGTAAACTTTGAAGTAAAGTTGAAACACGATTGTATTTGGGCATCTGCAGGGCATGTAGTGGCAACCGAACAATTTGCCTTGAATGAGAAAGCCAATCAGCCTATTGAAATCACCGCTGCCACTTCCGGTAACGAAGAGCTGAAAGCCTACGAAGAGGAACGCCGTTATGTACGTTTCAAAAACAAGGCATGCGAAATCTCATTTGATATGAGTACCGGTGAATTGATAGGCCTGCGCTATGGTGAACAGGAAGTATTACATCGCCAACAAGGACCGAAATTCAACTGGTATCGTTCTATCAATAATGATTTCCGCAACTGGACCAATACCACCATCAAACTCCAAAACTTTGAATGGGAAATAGCTGAAAACAAAAAATCCGCCCGCGTAGTTACCGAATTGGAGGCCGTTGTAGGAAAAACAAACATTCCACATACTATTGTCTACACTATTTATGGAAATGGCGCCATTGATATAGAAGCTAAATTCAAAACCGGAGCTGATTTCAACCTGCCCCGTCTCGCATTGCAAACCAGTCTTAACCCCACGCTAGACAAGTTGACTTGGTTTGGTCGTGGTCCGATAGAAAACTATCAGGATCGTAAGAATGCTGCCTATGTGGGAGTTTATTCATCCACAGTAGAGGATATGCGCGAGCACTATACTCGCGCCCAAACAATGGGAGGACGGTGTGACACCCGTTGGCTTACTCTAACGGACAACAAAGGGAAAGGCATAAAGATCACCGCCTATGGAACATTTGATTTCTCTGCCCTGCATTACACTGACCGTGAATTATGGCAGGTGAAATATGGTCACGATCTTGAGAATATACGACGCAACGAAGTAGTGCTGAATCTGGATTGTGTACAACGGGGTATCGGTAATGCAAGCTGCGGCCCGGGTCCACGTCCCAAATATGAAATAAAGAAGGACAGCGAATATAAATATGCTTTCAGAATTGAAGCGATAAAGTAAATAAGATCCGTTTCCAACAAAAATCCCCTTCCGCATTTCCAAGCATCCTTCGGGAGCTGTTTGCGGAAGGGGATTTTAGTTTTCAACAAAGTGTATCAACTATTATTTCGTACTATAGGAATAAGGAAAATCTTCTGTATTTATACCTCTTTCCATATTGGGAACACTATCCATCAACAAACGGAACTCACCGCCTTTCAGTAATTCATCATGCTTCAAATAATTGCGTGTAAAATCAACTCCGTTCAATTCTGCCGTACGGATATAGCAGTTATTATCCGACACTCCTTCAGCATCAATAACAAAGGTCTTTCCTTCAGGTAACGAAATAGTCACTTTGGGGAACAACGGACTGCCCAACACATACTCGGAAGTACCGGGACAAACAGGATAGAAACCCAATGCAGTAAATATATACCATGCCGAAGTTTGTCCGTTATCTTCATCTCCGCAATAACCCTCCGGACCAGAATTGTACAACCTATTCATCACATTACGAGTATGATACTGAGCCTTCCAGGGTTCACCTACATAATTATACAAATAGATGGCATGCTGTATAGGCTGATTGCCATGGGCATATTGTCCCATATCCAGCGCCACCATTTCAGCTATCTCGTGAATTACGAAACCATATGTACCATAATTGTAAGTATTGGGAGCAACAAACATTGAGTCAAGGCGTGCTGCCATTAGCTTATGACTGCCTAAAAGCGAAGACAATCCTTCAGGATCATGAAATACACTCCATGTCCAGTGCCATGAACATCCTTCCGTAAAAGGACCGCCCCATTCAGTAGCGTCAAAGTTTTCGCGCCATTTGCCATCGGAATCTTTTGCCCACATAAAACCTTTCTCTGAGTAAAACAGATTACGATAATTCTGAGCTTTCTGATAGTAAGTGTCGGCAACGTCTTTATGCCCCGTTGCTTCTGCAAAACGTGCCAGACACCAGTCTGCATAAGCGTACTCCAATGTTTTGGCAGTAGCTTCATGTACTTCAGGATAGGGCACGTAACCCAGACTATCGTATTCCGCATAACCATCGCGCCCCACGGAAGAAATTTCTTCGCTACGTGCCTGAGTCTGGTGGACCATGGCTTCCAGCGCTTTATCTTTATCGAATGTACGGATACCTTTCATCCAAGCATCAGTCAACAAGGAAATTGAGTTATTCCCAATCATACACCCCCGGTGTCCGGGACTTGCCCATTCGGGCATAAAGCCACTTTCATTATAAGCATTCAGCACAGACTGCATAATACGCTCACTCACCTCGGGATATATCAGGGTAAACAATGGATGAACAGCACGAAAAGTATCCCAAAAGCCATTATCAGTGTACATATAGCCATCGTGTACCAACCCGTCATATGGGCTGTAGTAGACCGGCTCTTCCTGCTCATTAAACTCATAGAACTCGCGCGGGAACAGCAAAGTACGATACAGGCAGGAATAGAATGTCTTTTGCTGTTCTTCCGTTCCCCCTTCTACTTTGATACGTCCCATCCGTTCATCCCATATTCTCTTAGCTTCTGCCGAGACATCCGCCAACGAACGTCCGTCAACCTCACGACTAAGGTTCAAACGTGCTTGTTCGTGACTGATAAAAGATGATGCCGTGTGAACAGTCAGTGTCTCACCCGCATTCAGTCGAAACCGGACATACGCACAGGAATTCTCATCTGTTCCGGCTTCGACAACAGGCTTATCAAATTCCACAATGAAATGGTTGCCAAAATTCTCAGGTACTCCACCATTATTGTAACGAGTAGTTCCGTAGATACAATTTTGTTCTTTATCAAAAGCTACACTCCCACCGTGTTGGTAAGCATCAACAACGATATATTGCTCTTCTTCCGAAGGATAAGTTATCTCAAACACAGCGCCACGCGATGTAGCGGACAGGGCTGTAGTAACACCATTATCAAACTTCACCCTATAGCAATCCGGTGCTGCCTTTTCATTCTCGTGCCGGAAACTCATGCCACGGGATTTATTATCTGTAACCAACTTGCCAAATACAGGCATAATGGAGAAAGTGCCATAATCATTAATCCACGGACTGGGTTGATGAGTCTGGCGGAACCCTCTGATCAGACTGTCAGTGTACATATACATCCAACCGCTTCCGTTTTCTCCGGTCTGTGGACTCCAGAAGTTCATTCCCCACGGCACAGCCACTGCCGGATATGTGTTACCATGAGAGAACTGAAAGGTAGAAGACGTTCCCATTAAAGGGTTTACTAAAGTGGTCAGGGACGGCTGTGTCTTCTGCCCGCATGCAATAAGTAAAAGACAAAGAATCAAACAATAAATCAACTTTTTCATAAGCATTAAAAGATTATATTAAATAAATAATTATCAGCGGAGTATATTCTACTGCTGTTCCAAATATCTACGTGTCTGTTCAGGTTGGTAGCTCATACGCAAACGCCATATCAACTCCTGCATGTTCACAACTTCAAACCGTTCATCCAGTCTTTCAGCGCATTGCCAAGCCGCCACTGCTCCACAAGCCCCCTCTTCAAAACTACTCCACGCATGTACACAAACCGCAGAAAAACTTTCGTCTTGCACATTATCTTTCAATTGAGAGGCTATAAAGCCAGGAGAACCTTCACGTTCGTGAGTTCTGTCCCAAATGGAATATTTTACGGTAATCACCGGAATATCGTAACCTGCTTTATTAGTAAACCAAAAGATATCACCTTCACCTCCCGCATATGGAGAATATTGAAGAGCAATAATCCCCTCCAACTGGTCGTTTGCATCCACATAAGCCTGATAGGCCTCTTTAGCGGCGGAAGACTTCACATCCATAGCCATCACACCCAGTAACCTGACATTATGCCGACGCATATAGGTTGCCAAACGCCCGGCTACAATCTTCAGATTAATCCTGCGATTATTATTCTGACTATAGGTATCTACATAGTAATATCCTCCACCTAACATTTCCAGTACGGAACAACACGGATTTTGCAAACTCATCAGGTTTCCAAGTTGTGCCGGAGCCATCATAGCCAATGTAGATACGGGCAGTCCGTAGCCCATCTTCACCTTGCCAGCTTCCGGAACACTGTAATAGCGGGAAGCAAAATCCTGCATCATCCACTGAACATTGTCACCATCGGAAAGGAAGAAGGAAACATAATTTCGTTTCTTGCCGTAGTCTATCCATCGGGGGTCAATCACTTTGGCTGGCATCAACTGCTGACGTTCCGCATAAAGCAAAGCGGTAAGAGAATGATTGTAACTCCAGTCACAAGGAATCATCGGATGGCCACTTTTTGAAACACGGGACACGAACTGATCTTCGCTCACTCCCTGTTCCCAGCCATAAACCGGAGCATTTGGTTTCAGCCATGCCAGTACCTCATCCAGCAAGGCAGCATTCTGGCCATACCGGGCATCTCCCTGCCGCTTGTTTAAATTCAGAACAAAAAGATTATTTTTGATGGCAAACTCACGTAACTCTCCGGTCTGTACAGGCATAATGACTAACGCATCGTTGTTGCACTGGCTCTTAAATTCACGCCATGCGTCAAGTGTTGTCTTGCGGGTAGCGTCATACTTCAGTGTATACCCTACTTTTTCAAAATACTCCTTGTCACGAACATCCACAATAATTGAATTGTAAACATGGGAAGCAACAGAAGCCACAACACCGCTTTCAGGATTATTCTTCACATCAGTTAACACATAGCCATCAAACAGACTCCTCAATTGAACCTCTATCCCATCGCTCCATCCATAACTTTCACAAGCCAACTCCAATCCATTCCGCACTCCATGTTCCCGAATATTCATATCTTCCAAAGCTATTTTGGAAAGTTCATAAGATACCTTTTCACCGTGGTCATATAGCCAAACCGCCACTTTACTTTTCCCCATTTCCACCGCACGATTGGTTAGTCCTGCCAAAGACTGGCATAGTAAGTGATACTGCAATCCCTGCATAGTCTCCGTCTCATTCACGCTGTTACGGTTACCTACTGATATCACTCCTGTACAGGTCCAGTACTTTACAGGTTTTTTCTTCATTTCAGGCATATAATGTAACTCGGTGTCTGGAACAGAATCACGAATTTCACCACACTCGGACACCCGATAAACTTCGCAGGCGGACAATCTTCCCCCTAACATGAGCATAAGAACACATATCTTCAAATTCATAAGTCAGATTAATAATTACTACTATTCTGCTCCAAAAATAGCTCAGGAAGGTTAAGTAAACGCTTAACTATGGGTTAAGCACAAACTAACAGACTAAAAAAGTTGCTTAACCTGGCACATAAAAGCGACATCAAAAGGCATAAAATAAAGAAAAGGTGACCAAGCAGTGTTTCCACCACTCTATCACCTTTTCCATCATTTATCACCTAAACCTATATATTATTTGTCTGTGCATCCTTTTGTACTGAAAGCGACCAGCATCCAAACCATCTTTTCCTGTTCTTTCAGATAGCCTGTCATCAGGTCGGCAGTAACGTCGTCACCTGCTTCATTGGCCAGTTCAATGATCTTTCTTTCCTCACCAATGAGGTATCCGTAAGTTTCAAGAATATTGCTGACCGCATCGCTACCACAAGCCACGTCAGATACTTCTTTGATCTTTGCAACTTTCAGGTATTCGCTGAACTTGTTTTCGGGTACACCACCCAACATCAGGATACGCTCTGCAATTTCGTCCACCTTCTCGGCTGCGTCGTCATACATACTTTCAAACTTCTCGTGCAATACGAAGAAACCATGTCCCTTGATGTTCCAGTGGAAACCGCGCAGATTCGTGTAATATACCTGGAAATCTGCCAAAAGTTGATGCAATGCAGATACTACGTTAGCTACTCCCGATTCATTTAACTTGATATAATTTAAAGTCTTCATAATTTTATGGTTTTAATAGTTTATACTGTTTTTCTTTTTCCTGTTGCAAAGAAAGTGCAAATCGAAGGCAAAAGCAAGCTTGCTTGATTATGCTGAGATGCAGCCTTTCTTCGTTTTTTGTACAAAGATAAGAGGCAAATCAACGCTTGTCAAACAGATAATTTCTATCTTTGCATAGACAGAATCTATATAACCCGTTCAAACCCTTTATTTATCATGACTTTACAACAACTGGAATACATTCTTGCTGTTAATCAGTTCCGCCATTTCGCCAAAGCTGCGGAACATTGCCGTGTAACTCAACCCACTCTGAGTGCCATGATACAAAAACTGGAAGACGAGTTAGACACCAAGATATTCGATCGAAACCAACAACCCATCTGCCCTACTCCCGTCGGACGGCTTGTAATAGAGCAAGCCCGTATCGTATTGGAACAGGCAGGCCATATAAAGGATATTATTGAAGAAGAAAAGCACTCCTTGTCGGGTGTCTTTAAATTAGGCATACTTCCCACCATCGCCCCTTATCTGTTGCCGCGCTTCTTTCCGCAACTGATGAAGAAATATCCCAAACTGGATATCCGCGTAACGGAGATGAAGACGAAGGACATCAAGCAGGCTCTGCAGAGCGGGGAGATAGACGCAGGTGTCGTGGCAAGCCTGGCGGGAATGGAAGAGTTCCGCCAGACATCGCTGTTTTATGAACAGTTCTTTGCATACGTAGCACGCGAAGATGCTCTTTATAATAATAAGGTAATACGCACCTCCGACCTGAACGGCGAACAGCTTTGGCTGCTCGACGAAGGGCATTGCTTCCGCGACCAGTTGGTACGCTTCTGCCAGATGAAGTCGGCGCGCGCCAGCCAGCTTGCCTATCATTTAGGCAGCATGGAGACTTTCATGCGCATGGTGGAAAGCGGCAAAGGCGTCACCTTCATTCCCGAGCTGGCTGTATTGCAGTTGAACAAACCACAGAAAGAACTGGTACGCCCCTTTGCCATCCCCTGCCCCACCCGCCAGATTGTGATGCTGACCAACAAGAACCTTATCCGCCATACTCTGCTGGAAATGCTGTCCAAAGAGATACAATGCGCTGTGCCCAAAGAGATGCTATCTTTGAAGGTAACCCAAATCATGATATAACCCAGACAATAGGTAAATATTTTAAAATATAAGCTCATCCATCAGTCCGACTCAAGACATCTGTTCTAAAGCCTTATCCCAACGAAGGCAATAAAAAAAAGAAGACTTTTCTATATACCTTAAAGAAATTTACATTATATTTGCAGCATCCAGCTGGCTCGGTGGGGTTTAGTGGGATCTTGATTTTAAGAAAAAGGCGTTTACCAAACGTTATCATCTACGTTCAAACTTCGCAAATTTGAAACCTTCAAGATGATATGGCAACGGGAACGTCCACTAAAGGTGTAGTATCTAAACATTGCGCTTCGCGTAGTGTTCCGTATATTCATCTTGGCGTGGGCTAGCTGCGTTGCTTATCCTTGAAGGTGGGCAATGCGAAGGCCTGAACGTGGGATAAGCAGAAGTACAGATTCCCACGCTTTTTTTATGTATTGCTGAATCCGGGGAGTCTATAAGCATGAACACAATTATCAAGACAGTCTACAAAAGGGTGGACTTTAAACTCCGGAAAAGATGAAAAACAACGGCTTACTTTCTGTAATTGCATGCTGCGCCTGCACTTTGGCTATGTTCATGACTTCTTGCGCGAAAAAGGTATATATACCTGCCCAAGACACAACTGTTTCTACTCCTACTACTCCCAAGCTACCCAATGGCGAAGTAGAACTCATCACATTTTGCATTGACGACGCATACGACAAACCTGGCGAATATATGGCAGGACTTGGCATTGCTGAAGACCGTCCGGATCGTGCAAGAGCCATCACCGATGCCAACCGTGTAGCCATTGCCGACATTGCATCCCGCTATGTGGGCATGATAAAAAATGCGATAGAAGATTACAGCAAGGACACCAATGTGCCTGCAGGCAAGAAAATGTATGAAAGTTCCCTGGAAGGCGGTGCTAAGGCCATAGGCACAAAAGTAATAGACAAATATGCAAATGCCGTATGCCGCAAGTTCACACAAAGCGCCACCGGCGGATACGTAGGCTATGTAGCAGTGCATGTGCTGTTGGAAGATGCCAAGAAAGGACTCGCCGAAGAATTGGAAGTCCGCAAAGTGGATTACGACAAGAAAAAATTCTTTGAGAAGATGGATCAGGAATTGGCAGCCAGTGCAGCCAAACAGAAGGAAGAAGTGGATGCAATGAAATAGTACCAAGGCAATGAAATGCTATCTGCTCTTTTTATTGCTGCTGGGTGAAGCTCTTTCCGGCTATGCCCAGCATCTTCCCGATTGGGTAGAGTCGCCTCCTTCACGCACGCCTACCTATTATTACAGAGTGTCTCAAGCGACGGGGCTGACGGAGGAAGAGGCCGGACGGAAGGCTTTCGTCATAGCCATCATGGAGAGTGCTTTCGCCATAGGAATCCCTGTAGACATGAAGAAGCTGGAAAAGGTGCAAAGTGACAGCCTCCTAATGGAAGCTTCTCGTTACGTGAAGATTCCCATAAATAAAGTGTGCCAATGTGCCGAATCACTCGTTACCCGGCGCGGCTATCGGGTCTATATGCTGTGTCAAGTAGCCAATGACGTACACATACCTCCCGTCTTCAAATCATTTAACTGTACAACAAATAAAGAAGAAGAATGAAAAAACTTATAATCCTCGCAACACTCATACTTATCAGCATGAATGCCTTTCCCCAAGCTGTAACAGAACTTCGTCCCTTCTGGGCAAGACAAGTACCCCAAACGCCTACAGGAGCCAATTACTTTGTAAACTGGGGTGTAGGCGAAGGCCGTACAGAGTCGGAAGCCACCAACATGGCCTGGGCAGATGCCTTGCAGAAATCTCTGCATGAGCTGGGCGTAGTGGGCATTACGGCACAAGACATCAATACCGTGGCAACAAACGGCATCAATGCCGTAGTAAAGTTCAACCGCATGAAGAGACGTATCATAACCTCTACAGAACCCATCACCCTGTCCGCCAACCGGGTGAAGATATACATCCTGATACAAGTGCAGCGCAACGTAAACGATACAGATGACTTCTACTCGCTGAATACCTCAAGCTTCAAAGATACATCGTTCAACAAGAAGATGAAGGGCTACAATGCCCAACTCACCGGACGTTATCCCTTCTCAGCCCGCGTCTTTGTGCCCGGCATGGCACAACTGCACAAAGGCAGTACAGGAAAAGGTCTTTTCTTCATCATAGGTGAAGCTACTTGCGTGGGTGGAATCGTGGCAACGGAGTGCATGCGCTCTTCCTACGACTCCAAGATAAAATCCACGCACGATGCCGGAAAAATCCGCAGCTATGCCGACAAGCGAGACAACTGTGCCAACGTACGAAACGGATTCATTGCCGGTGCCGCCGTGCTCTACGTATGGAATGTGATAGACGGTATCGCCGCCAAAGGCAAGAAGAAAGGAATTGTCATAGGAGATGCCCAACTGCGCATAGCTCCCTATGCATCTCCCCAGAGCGGAGGCATTGCCTTGGCAGTTCGTTTCTAAACCAAGTTTAACGTCTAAAACAGAAGCCATGAGAAAAATATTTTATCTGCTGGCAATGCTACTCCCCGCTTGGAGCAGCATCTGCGGGCAGAATGATTTTGAGCAATATGCCCATGAACAAGAAGTGTCATTCAAGGCCTATTCGGATAAGGAGGAAACCGATTTCAAAGCTTATTCCGATTCCGTCAACCGGGAGTTCGGACGCTACTTGACAGAAGCCTGGCCAGACTGTCCTCTGATAAAACCCGAACAGCCCATTAAGAATCCTGTTCCGCCCGAGACTTTCGATCCCTCCAAGCAGCGCCCTACCCCGATGAAGCAACCTGTAAGAGGAGAAATCGAACTTCCGGCAGCTCCTCTACCGCTCCCGGATGCCGATAAGAATCCTCCTCTACCGCAGAAACCTTTTCAGGACAGTAGAGGAATGGAAGTGGAGGCTTCTTTTTTCGGGACTACCATCATATTACCCAAGATTACAGCACGCTTTCCCCACCTGATCGGTACAGACGAACCGCACGTCGCCTCTTACTGGAACGCGCTCTCTGCCATGCCCTACGAGATGTGGATCGCCCACATCGGGAAACTGAAATCCTTATTAGGATTGAATGACTGGGGTCTATACCTGCTCATCGGCGACGTCTTCAAAGCTTATTGCCCACAAGGCAGTGAAAACGAACAGGTCGTATTCTCCGTATTTACTCTCAACCAATTGGGCTGTAAAGCCAAGACCGGACGGACGGGACAAGAGTTGCTTCCTCTAATAGCCTTCAATTGTGAAGCATACAATGCTCTTTATTTTACTTTCCCTACGGAACAAGGCATTCGCTATTCAGTCATCGACCGGAAGCACCGTTCTCTTTCATCGGTGAAATGCTATACGCTAAACCATGCCATTGCCCACCGGCCGGCAGATGTCTCCCTACCAGAATTTCCACACCTGACCGCTGATATACGTACCAAGACGCTCAACGACCGCCGGAACGATTACCGCCTAGCGTATAACAAAAACTTAGTGGACTTTTACGCCACATTGCCTTGTGTCAGCTTTGCAGTCTACGGACAGGCTGCACTGGACCCTGTATTCTTGAAAAGCGTGGAGCGGCAACTGGCTCCCGCCCTGCAAGGCATGACGCAGGAAGCCGCCATCAATTATTTGCTGCACTTCGTGCAATATGCATTTCAGTACAAGACAGACGAAGAACAGTTCGGCTATGAAAAATGGTTCTTCGCCGAAGAGACCATTGCTTCTTCTTATTCCGATTGTGAAGACCGCTCCATCTTGTTTACCCAATTGGTGCGCCATCTGCTGAAGATGCCGATAGTTCTTGTCTACTATCCGGGCAGGCATCTGGCAACGGCCGTCCGTTTCAGCAGTACCGATACGACGGGCGACTATATCACCGTGGACGGCACGAAGTATCTGCTTTGCGACCCCACGTACATCGGTGCCGATTTGGGAATGGGAATGCCACAGCTGATGGGGATACCAATAGAGATTATCAAACTAAAATGATAAACAACTATTATTTTCAAAACATTCAATTATGAAAAAGATAATTCTGTATATATTGGGCTGTATTTTTTCATCAATAGGATTATTGATAAGTTGCACCAGTTCAGAAGAAGATTTATACGGCAGCTTCTCGGGCATTGTCACGGATGCAGACACCAAACAGCCTTTGAATGGCGTCTCCGTATCCATCACTCCACAAGGTGAAACCAAAGTAACGGGAAGTGATGGCGCATATACATTCTTGGAACTGGCACCTACCGAATATACCGTTGCTTATAAGCGGGATGGTTATGAACCGGACACCAAGAAGGTGAAGATAGAAGCGGGAATAAGCAGCAGGGTAGACATGGTACTCACTCCGCTTCGCCCAAAGTTAACGGTTTCTACAGATATTCTTGAGTTCGGAGAAGAGAATACAACCCTTACGCTCGACATTACCAATACCGGCAAGGGCATATTGCAATAGCAAATAACAGAAGACATCGAGTGGCTGGAATGCAAACCGCTGACGGGAAAGACCGAGAAAGAAGTCTCTTCAGTAGTCGTTACTGTGTCACGCGAAGGTTGGCCAAAGGGCGACTATTCGCGCACATTTGTCTTCTCGTCCAACGGTGGAAGTGCCGTTATCAAAGTAAATATGTCCGTCAGCGGATGCGCACTGCAAGTGTCTCCGCAAGAGATTGACTTAGGCGAAACAGAAAGCTCTGCGAAACTGACCCTGACCAACAAAGGAAACGGTTCAGTAAACTATGAAATAAAGTCCTCAAACGACTGGATTTGCCTCAGCAAGACTTCCGGCAAGGTATCTACAACGGACTACGTGACGGTAACCGTCAATCGTGGTAGCCTTGCCGCCGGTGAATATAGCGGGCAGATAACTTTCATAGTGGGAGAGGAAACAGTGATTGTGCCCATCAAACTAATCATCCCTGCCAAGTCATGCCCCATGGTCAGCTTCGACGCCGTGAAGAATGTAGCATACAACGGGGCTGTCTTAAGCGGCACGATTGTATCCGTAGGCAATACCAAGATTACCCGCTATGGCTTCTGCTGGGCACAACATACAGAACCTACAGTGAATGATTCTTTCTCCAACATGGGAGATTGTTCCATCCCGATGAGTTTTGACGGAACTATTACAAACTTAGCAGCCAACACGAAGTACCACGTACGAGCCTATGCCGAAAATGACGAAGGCATTTCTTATAGTAACGAGGAAGCGTTCACAACTACCGGAATCCCCGTCATCCCTACTGTACAAACCAAAGAAATAACAAATATAAAGAGCAATACGGCATCGGCCGGCGGGTTCCTTTCCAGTTTAGGTAATGTTACGGTTATCAGTCAGCACGGACATATCTGGGGAACTTCTGACAAACTGGAAGTCAGTAAGGCAACAAAGACAGAGCTTGGTAAGCTGGAAGAGCCGACTGCCTTCAGCAGCGAGATAACGGATTTAAATCCCAACCAGAAATATTACGTTTGCGCGTATGCCACCAATGAGAAAGGAACGGCGTATGGAGAAACCATACAGTTTACGACATCGGCTGCCGACATGGTGCTTACAACAAACGAAGTGACGGACATTATTCATAATGCAGCCACTTGCGGTGGCACAATCACCAACTACGGCGGGCGCACCGTGAAAGAATGTGGTGTTTGCTGGAGCCTGAAAGAAGAGGCTGTCAGTACAAACGACTGGAAAGTTATCAGTAAACTGGAGAAAGACAAGTGGAGTTGCCGCCTGGAAGGATTGGACAAAGAAACCGATTATTACGCACGGGCTTATGTGCAAGCCTCGGATGGGGCGCTGTTCTATGGTCCGATACGCAAGTTCACCACTACGCAAGAAGTGAAGCTGCCCTCCATTGCCAAGGTGACAATCACCGGTATAGACACGCAAGGAGCAACGTTGCAAAGCTCGGTAACAGACAAAGGTAACAGCATCATTACGACTTGCGGCTTCTGTTGGAGCACAAACGCAAATCCTACTACCGAGAATGAGACTTTGGCTTGTGAAACAGCCAATGCTGCCTTCGGAGCGAAACTTAGCGGATTGAAAGACGGTGCGAAGTACTATGTACGTGCCTATGCCATCAATGCAATGGGAATCGGATATAGCGAACAAGCCGAATTTACCACTACAGCCATCACCGTTCCGGTATGGGGTACAGCCTCTGTTTTGAACATTGGACGTACTCGCGTAAATGTTTCTGCTGCATTGACTTCCAATGGAAATGCAGAAATTACGGAGATGGGGGTATGCTGGGCTACTCATCCTGAATCCTCTGTTTATGATGAAAAGTTTGTTTGCCAGAATGGTAACTCAATCTCAACTCAAGTAACCGGATTGCAGGGAACCACAACCTACTATTTACGAGTGTATGCGCAAAACGCCAAAGGCATTGCTTATAGCAATGAAGTTTCGTTCACCACTACCAACAGCGAAGTGGATGTATGGGATGGCGTCTCTGCGGACACAAAGTTTGCCGGAGGTTCAGGTACTGAGAACGACCCAATTGTCATTGAGAGTGCGGCACAATTGAAATTATTGGCAGACAAGGTGAATAGTGGGACAACGTATGCAGGAGTTTACTTTAAGCTGGCGTCGAATATTGACTTGAATAATAAGGAATGGACACCGATAGGAAATAGCAAGAAGCCATTTATGGGCATTCTTGATGGTAATAAGAATAGCATAACAAATCTCAAAATCACAAACAAAGCTAATGCTGGTCTTTTAGGCATGGTGCAAAATGCTGCTATTCTTAATTTGAAAGTTAGTGGAAATATTAAATGTGAAACAAAGTCTGCCGTATCCATGCTATGTGGGAAAGCTGAAATAGGAACATTTATTATTAATAATGTAGAAACATTTGGATTGGTTATTGGCAATGAAAATGTGGGTGGACTTTGTGGCGATTTTGGATACTGCGAATTAAAAATGCAGAACTGCATTAATAGATGCCAAATCTCAGGAAACTGGTCTGGAGGTTTATTGGGATATGGTGGAACAAGTAGCAACAATAAAATCATGAATTGTGCTAATTATGGAGATATATCAGGGAATGCCGGTCTCATTGGATATTGGTCTTCCGGAACCATTTTTAATTGTTGTAACCATTCGAATGTGACAGGAGGCTGTGGACTCATTTACAAAACTTATAATTACACAACAATAGAGAACAGCTTTTGGCTAAATGATATTTCCAGTAATGTCGGTACTGAATATTCAACAAACAGTAGTGGACGTTGGAAAAAAACAAATTGTGGTTATTATACTCGTAATTCTACTAATTGCCCTATTATCACAATGAACAGCCAAGATCTTATTGACGCTCTCAACGAATGGGTAAACAACAATGACCCTACCCTCTACCGCAAATGGATTTATAAGAAAGACAGTGAAGGCAAAGTTTGTCCGGCAATGGAATAGTAATATCAACCAAAACAAAAATAATGATGAACAAACTAATTGTAAAAACAGGAATAATGCTCCTTTTGTTAGCCATAGGGGCATGTACCAGCAGTGAAGAAGAGATAATCGGCTCCATCTACGGAAAAGTGACTGACAGCAAAAACGGTAAAGTGCTGCAAGGAGTGACTATCACATTGATACCCGGCGGACTGTCGCGCACTACGGGTAGTGACGGCACGTATGAATTCCTCGATCTTGAAGCAAAGCAGTATCAGGTGCAGGCACAGAAGATGGGATATGTGACGGACACCAAGTCGGTGAACGTGCTGGTGGGGCAAGCCGCCTCCGGAGACATGCGGCTCACGCCCGAAAAAAAGGATGCAGAGATTACGATAACCCCCTCTTCGCTGAACTTTGGAACCACGCAGGAAGAAATGTCCGTCACCATCACCAACAACGGAAACACGGAAACGGAATGGACACTGGAATTAGGCAGCAACAGCTGGCTTTCCGCCAATCCGAAAGCCGGGCGAATCGGCAGCAACAAAACACAGAGCATCGTCTTCTCCGCCAATCGCGACAAACTGGGAGAATCGAAGTCCGTAGTGGTGAACCTCTCTGCTTTCGGCAACTCGTTCCCCATCTCTATCTCCTGCTCGCCCAAAGACGACAAAAAGCCCGAAATGAGCGTATCTCCCACTACGTTGGACTTTGGCGATACTGCGCAAGAGCAAACATTGGAAATAAAGAACACGGGCGAGGCAAACCTTAACTGGAAGATTGAAGGCATCACTTCTGATTGCATCACCGTCTCCGAAAGCGAAGGTACAGTAGCCCCTTCCGGTAACAGAGTGGTGCAGGTGAAACTGGACAGAAGCAAGATGAGTAACGATTTGAGCACCTCTTTCATCGTTTCGGACGGTACGAAAGAAGAAGCCATCATCGTAAAGGCAGTCAAGGCAAAAGCCATACTCTCCATCTCTCCGAAAAACCTAGACTTCGGCGAAGAGCAGACAGAACTGCAACTGAACATTGGCAACACGGGCAATGCGGAACTAAGTTGGAACATCACCAATGTATCTGATGAATGCCTCTCCGTTGCCGCGACTTCCGGCAAAGTGCCGGCACGAGGCTCTTCGGAAGTAATTGTGAAATTGAACCGCTCAACCATGCCACAAACACTGAATGCCACTATTACGATCTCTGACGGCACACAAGAAGAAAAAGTGGCTGTGACAGGCAGTGTCACAGCCGGTACGGTCATTCCCGAAGGCATGTACGTCTACTACAAATTCGACAACGACTTTAACGATGCTACCGAAAATGCCGTCCACGGTTTCGGCTCCAACTCCCCGACGTTTGTTGAAGGCGTTGCGGCAGATTCTAAAGCTGTAAAGTTAAATCGAACCAACAACAGCTCATTCGTAGTACCTAAACCCATTATCGACTCCCGGGACATGACCATCAGCTTCTGGGGCAAGGACTTCGGCGACGGCAACATCTTCTATATGGTTTCTTCCCACCAAAACAGTCCAATGTTTACGTTCAGCATGAAAAATGGTGCCTTGAAGTTCGTCGTCACGCTTTACAATAACGGCTACCAGTATGCAAAGACCGGTACATTCATGCACCCCACGCTTACGGACGGCAAGTGGCATCACGTAGCACTGACTTCGGACTTCAACAAAACGACGTATGCCACCATTACGACCAACCTCTATGTGGACGGCCAACTCGTGGATGTCGTGACAGAAGATGCCAATCCGTTCAGCGAAGCCGAAACGTCAGGCAACAGCTACGGTTCAGGAACCAAGTTCATAATGGGTGGCAGTGTAAAACTGTCTAACAGCAATACCTTAAACGGAACCAATATGGCTGTAGACAACTTCCGCGTCTACGACACCCGACATCTTTCAGCATCCGAAATAAAGAGCATCTATGATGCCAAACAATGACCGATATTATAAAAGCAGAACTAAACGTGAACTTCTAAAATGAAGGATTTCTTCCTATATTCCCATTCCTCCTGATGATAGGAGGAATGGGGATTTACATAGCATACGACAATTATAGATTTCGTCTATCGGCCCATAAATCTTTTCAATCGTTTTTTTTGTTCTATCGGCAAAAGATGCTATATTTTTGCAAACGCGAAGATCAGCTGTACCTCAGCATAATCAAGCGAGCTTGCTTCTGCATTCGGTTTGCATGAACTTTGCATCATCGAAAAAACAAAGTACTAAACCTTTTAAAACAAAAAAGATTATGGAACCAATTATCAATTCCCAGCTTCCTGAATTCAAAGTTCAGGCATTCCAGAACGGAAGTTTCAAAACAGTAACCAACGAAGACGTAAAAGGCAAATGGGCTATTTTCTTCTTCTATCCCGCAGACTTTACTTTCGTATGCCCTACCGAACTGGTGGACATCGCTGAAAAATACGAGCAATTCCAAGCAATGGGTGTAGAGGTGTACTCTGTAAGCACCGACTCTCACTTCGTGCACAAAGCATGGCACGATGCATCCGAAAGTATCCGCAAGATCAAGTATCCGATGCTGGCAGACCCTACAGGCGTGCTGACTCGTGCATTCGGTGTAATGATCGAAGAAGAAGGTATGGCTTACCGCGGCACATTTGTCGTGAACCCCGAAGGCAAAATCAAGATTGCCGAAATACAGGACAATAACATCGGACGTAATGCCGACGAACTTCTCCGCAAGGTAGAAGCAGCACAGTTCGTTGCAACACACGACGGCGAAGTATGTCCCGCAAAATGGAAGAAAGGCGGCGAAACACTGAAGCCAAGTATAGATTTGGTTGGTAAAATTTAAGTTCACATCCCTTTTTTATTAGCGAGGTCCCCTTTATCCATTGCACACATAGAGGGGACCTCTTTTATCTTACATTAGTAATCAATCAGTCCCATATATGTATTGCTGTCAGTTCCCATTAGAGGAAACGGCCGTTCCCTTTTGAAGAAACGACAGTTTCCATTAGAAGAAACGATCGTTCCTGCAATAAGAAACAGAAGTTTCTGAATGCCGGAAACAGCAGTTCCAAGGTTTAGAAACTCCTGTTCCCAACTGCAGAAACTACAGTTTCCTACAGTCAGGAAACTACATTTTCCTAATATACAATGTGATAAGCATGCATTTATGGCTGGAATTAAACATATACTGTTATGTTAGAAACAAGCATTTTAAATCAAGTACGCAGTGTCTTCCAAAACCTGGAAGCACAGTACACTTTTCATATCACCTGCCATCCCCGGCACGGAAGCGCACAGGAGCTGACAGAGTTGCTGAAAGATGTAGCAGGATGTTCCGATAAACTCTCCTGTGAGGTAACTGAAACTGAAGAACCGAAGCTGGAATTCTCTTTACTGAAAAACGGGAAAGAAACCGGTGTCAAATTCCGCGGGATACCGAACGGCCATGAATTCACATCTTTGCTTCTGGCAATACTGAATGCCGATGGAAAGGGGAAAAATCTTCCCGATGAAGCCATCCGCCGACGCATTCAGGCGTTGAAAGGGCCCATTTCATTGCAAACTTATGTATCATTGACATGTACCAACTGCCCCGATGTGGTGCAGGCTCTGAACATAATAGCTCTGCTGAACGGACAGGCCACACATGAAATGATAGACGGTGCCCTTTTCCAGGAAGAAGTGGATGCACTGAAAATTCAAGGCGTACCGTCCGTCTATGCCAACGGTAAATTGCTTCATGTAGGACGTGGCACTTTAGGCGAACTTCTGCAAAAGCTGGAAGAAATGTTCGGTTCCGAACCAGTAGGGAATGCAGAGCCTATCTCACGTACTTATGATGTCCTCGTATTAGGTGGCGGACCGGCAGGTGCCTCAGCCGCAATCTATTCAGCCCGTAAGGGATTACGGGTAGCCATTGTAGCCGAAAAGATCGGTGGTCAGGTAAAGGAAACCGTAGGAATCGAGAACCTGATCTCCGTGCCACAGACTACAGGTGCACAGTTAGCAGACAATTTAAGAAGCCATATCAATCATTATCCCATCGACTTGTTTGAAGACCGTAAGATAGAGAAGGCGGAACTTCAAGGAAAAGAAAAGAGGATTTCAGTAGTGGGCGGTGAAGCATTCATATCTCCCAGTGTAATAATTGCCACCGGTGCAAGCTGGCGCAAACTGAATGTGGAAGGTGAAACGGAATATATAGGCAGAGGAGTTGCCTTCTGTCCGCATTGCGACGGACCGTTCTATCAGGGGAAAGATATAGCCGTTATCGGTGGCGGAAACTCCGGTATAGAAGCAGCCATCGACTTGGCGGGTATCTGCCGGAAAGTGACTGTCTTTGAATTTGCCGATACGCTGAAAGCCGACCAGCTATTGCAAGAAAAGGCGCAAAGCTTACCGAATGTAGAAATCTTCACTTCCTCGCAGACTACCAAAGTAGTGGGAAACGGTGATAAGGTAACAGCTATCCGCGTCAAAGACCGTGTAAGTAGTGAAGAACGGGATTTCCCATTGGATGGTATCTTCGTGCAAATTGGCCTGGCAGCTAATAGTGCTCCTTTCCGTGACATGCTGGAGACGACACCAATAGGCGAAATCAAGATCGATGCTTTTTGCCGCACCACGCTTCCGGGCGTTTATGCAGCAGGAGATGTTTCGGACGTTCCCTACAAACAGATAGTAATTGCAATGGGTGAAGGTGCGAAGGCGGCACTGTCGGCATTTGATGACCGCATCCGGGGAATTGCATAAAGCAGATTACATTTAATGAAACTGCAAAAGTAATCATTAGCATAAAAGAAAGGGAGGAAAGGAGTGATAAGGTGGTAAGGTGATAAAGTAGCTGCGCTATATATCACAGAGCGTTATCCCGTTATCACTTTATCACCCTATCACCTTATCACACTTTGTTCATATCCGCTTAGAAAGAAATTCAGCGATATCTTCTTTTTCTTCCATGCCCAATTTCTGCCGTATCACCGTCTTACGTTGATACACCGTCCGTATGCTCTGCTGAATAACCACACTAATCTCTTTCGTTGAAAAGTCCGACTTCAACAAACAGCAGAGTTGCAGTTCCTTTTCATTCAGGATATTTCCATACTTCTGACAGATACGGGTATAAAAGCCATCATGCACCATGTCAATAGTCTTATATAAATCACTCCAAACCAGCAAATCGTCCACCGCTACATCTTTATTGGCTATCCGTCCCATCTGTACCAATAGCTCCTGATGATCGGAACTGGGATTCGTAGCCACAATACGTATCAGACCTAACTGCTGGAGCAGCATCTTCTTGACAAACTTATCATTATTGCCGCTTTCATCGCCTTCCGTCTCATGCAGCAGACGGCGCAAGGCCTCCAGTTCTTCTTCCTTTTCCACAAGCAAATGCTTTCTTCGCTGCAAATACCAGACGACAACCAGCAACAACAAAATACAGAGAGCCACCAATCCGACAAAGAAAGTCCGTTCTTTCTGCTTTTCCAATTGCAGATTCATATTCTGCTGTTGAAGTAACAGTTGTACCTTTCCTTTTTGGGCTATCACCCGCTGGTCACGGATAAAGTTGTTATACAGCCGGTTTGAGAAGAACGCCACATCCCGAATGGTAAAAGAGCGGCTATCCATATAATCCATCAATGTTTTCTGTACCAGCCAAAAGTTAGCCAATGACAAATCCTGATCAATGTAGGGCGAACGCACGCTATCTCCCATTTGCATATAGTAGCGGGCGGAATCCATCTGACCCATATTCAGGAAATAACGCGAAAGAGCATAATAAGATAAGGACTCAAAAGGGTGTTTAGTTTCTTTATATTCTTGTAAACTATGGCGCTGCAAATTGATGGCTTCCCGATTCTTGCCAGAATCACTCAGTATATCAGCGTAGTTGCGCATCACATAGTACAATGCCTTCAAAGAGTCTGTGGAGGTATACAGGCATTCAGTAGCTTTACGAAGAGCCAGCAGCGCAGAATCATTCTGATTTGCACAGTAGTACGATACCGCCAGGCTGTTATAGTTATTATATTGTCGGGTGGAATCAGGCTCTATAGCTATCAACTGCTTCTGTAAGCGTATCAGCCCTTCAAAATCATCATTACCTTCCCCTATATTCGCTACAGACCGCAGCAAATCAAGACGGGCAGCCGTATCGCCGCGCAAGGCTGCAATGCGATTCCCTTCAGCCATCATCTCAGTAGCTTCTTTATATCTCTCGCTATCGTAGAAGTAATGCGCCGCCAGTTTGTAGGTACGCAACAAGCGCAATGTGTCACTCACATCCGGTCTTCCATAATAATCCAGAGCGTATAACAGCAAAGAATCTTCATTCATCACCCAATGCGCATTATAGTGGGCTTGCCCCATAGCCAGCGCAAACCGTGCCCGCAACGAGTCTGGTAATACTTCGGGATCTTTCACCGACCGAAGCAGAGCAATCGCCTCCTCTGCATTCTGCTGTAACATCTGTTCCGCCTTTTCTATCTGGATGCGTTGCAATGACAGGACTTCCGTACATGCTGCCAATACCAACACGCATATCCAACTTATCAAACCATGTTTCAATGCTTTCATGCCGTTTTTTCCTTCTTGCTTTAAGTCTTTGCAAAGATAGATATTTATCAATTAACGGAAGTTACGGTCTCCCTTTTTTTGCACTTTTCTTTATATATAAACCTGAAATGGGAAGATATAAACTTTTTCATAAAACACAGTTCAAAACTCTTTAATTTTCAAATAGTTGCAAAAGCCATTGCACTTTATTTAGTGCCGCATATAAACCGCTTTTCTGTTTCTATCGCTCTATCTTTGTCATGTTCAAAGAACAGAAATAATCACTAAAGATAATAAGAAAAATGAAAAGATTAAGTATCATTTTAGGAGCATTATTCCTATGCACCTCCCTGATGGCGACAAACAAAATCACAGGGAAAATCATCGATGAGAATAACAATCAGAACATCGAGTATGCCAATGTCAGCCTGATGGCTCAGGACTCGACATTCATCACCGGAGTTGCCACAAACAACGACGGCTATTTCTTACTGAAAGAAGTAAACGATGGAGATTATATCTTATATATCTCATGCATCGGATATGAAAACTCCTACCTCTCTATCCATAACCTGCAAGCTAACCTGAATCTGGGAGAGCTGCCCCTGTCGCCCGATAATGTAATGTTGGAAGGAGTTACCGTCACAGCCAGCCCCATCATCAAAAAGACTGACCGGCAAATTATCCTCCCAACCGAAATGCAGACTAAAGCCGCTTCCAACGGAGTTTCCTTACTGAGAAATCTGCAACTGTCGCGCATCCTGGTCAATCCGATAGACAACAGCATCACGGTTCCCGGAGGAGACAATGTACAACTTAGAATGAACGGTGTAGAAGTGACTCAAGCTGAAATCATTGCCATTCGTCCGGCAGATGTGATCCGCATCGAATATATAGACAATCCCGGCGCACGCTACGGAAATGCAGGTGCCGTATTAAACTACATTGTAAAGAGAAGGGAATCGGGAGGAAGTATCTCTGCTGATCTCACCAACGGAGTATCTGATACAGGATACGGCGAGCATAACCTCGCTGCCAAATACCACTTCAACAAGTCTGAACTCAGTACTACCGTATATTGGGGACAGAGAGATCTGAAGTGGACACGCGAAAACTATGAAAGTTTCCACTTCCCGGAGGCTTATCAAGAGAATAGAGAGGTAGGAGAACCTACAAAAGTAAAGTACGATAACCTTAACTTCAACCTCAATTACAGTTACCAGGATCATGACAAGCAACTTCTCAACATTGCTCTCAGAAACCAATACAGTGATACTCCCAGTTCCATGTCGGACAGAATCAGTACATTGTATGAAGGAGATGCCTCCTACTCCATATCCGACCTTTCTGCCTCCAAAGTACTGATCCCCTCTTTGGATATCTATTACCAGAGAAATCTGAAAAACAAACAGACAATCTATGCGGATGTAGTGGCTTCTTATCTGGACAGCAAGAACAAGCGGACTTTTATTCAGAAAGCCCTTAATAATGACAATAACGATACGGATATCTATTCAGAAACCAAAGGTGAGAAGTACTCCGTCATCGGCGAAGGTATCTACGAAAAACAATTCAATACAGGTAAGTTTACCGGAGGTATCAAGCATACACAGGCCTATTTGCAAAATAGATATTCGGGTAATATAGAGAATAAAATCACGATGAATACGGCCGAAACGTACCTATTTGCCGAATATCAATCAAAGATAAAAGCTCTGAACTACACTGTAGGGATTGGAGCCATGAGAACTTATAACAGCCAGGAGCAGTATTCTTCCGAGAAGTATATAGTCAAACCTTCCTTAAGCCTGTCGTACTCTATCAACGGGAAGTGGTTTTTCAGATACAACGGATACGTGTCGGGGTATGCTCCTTCCCTGTCCGACCTGAACAACATTTCGCAAGCAATGGATAAGTACCAGATACGCAAAGGAAATCCCGACTTAAAGTCTGTTACATTCTATGCCAATACACTATCTGCCAGCTGGCAAAGCAAGTATGTATCTGTCGATTTATTTGGAAGATATAGCTATGACAGTAAGCCAATTATGGAAAATACCTACTACGAAGACGGGTATTTTATCCGCACTACCGAGAATCATAAAGGTTTCCACCGAATCAATCTGGAAACAGCCATACAGATACGACCTTACAGGGAGTATATCTCTATCAAGTTTACTCCGTTCCTGAACCGCTATATAAGTCACGGCAACACCTACACGCATACACACACCAATGCAGGACTACGAGGCAGCCTGATGGCAATGTATAAGAATTGGGTACTGATGGCAGAAATGAATACCAGCAACCACATCCTGTGGGGTGAAACGCTGACTAAGGAAGAAAAGCTGCACACCATCATGGCGGGATACAATACGGAGAAATGGAGCTTGTCTGCCGGGGTACTGAACCCGTTCACCAAGAAGTATGAACAGGAAATAGAGAACCTCTCAAAATCGGCTCCCTATCGCCAGTTAGCATATTCCAAGAACTTAAGGCTTCTGTTCATGCTAAACGTATCCTTCAATCTGGACTTTGGAAAGAAGCGCAACAGTCAAGGCAGAAGAATCAATAACAAGGATACTGATACAGGTATTTTGTCCGGAAACAAATAATTGTCTCCCCCAGGAAATGCGGGAACCTGCCCACTAATTGATAATATTCAATTCTTTGATCAGGTTCCCTGCTTTCCCGTACTTCTCAATCATAAACAAAATATAGCGCACATCCACTCCAATGGTACGCTGCATCTTCGGTTCATAAAGAATATCGCTGCTCATAGCCTCCCAATTTCCATCGAAAGCTAATCCGAGAAGTTCACCTTTCGAATTAAACATCGCACTCCCGCTATTTCCACCGGTAATATCATTATTAGAAATAAAGCAAACCTTCATTTCGCCCTTTTCATCGGCATATCTTCCAAAATTACGGGAAGAGAGCAGAGATACCAACTCCGGCTGTACTGCAAAATCAACATCTCCCACATGAGCTTTCACCTTCTCCAGTACACCTTTTGTCGTTGTATAATAATCATATTCCGCTCCGTCAAACGGAGTATATCCACATACTGTCCCAAAACTCAATCGCATGGTGGAATTAGCATCCGGATAGAAATTACGAGATGCGTACATCCTACGGATAGCCCCATTCAAAAGGCGTTCTCCACGAATGATTTCCGTAGTAGGTGCCTGCGTCTGCATATTCATATCGAACAACATTGTCAGCATATCAATGCCCAATGAAATAGCCGGATCGTCGAAAATCTGATAGGTAGTGTCCCGTTCAAGAAAACGCTTCAAACCACGAGGAGTAGTCAACTCAGAACTTGCATAAAGGCTATCTACGAAAGCTTTCTCATCCCCATCATATTTCTGTGCGATAGTATGGTAGATTTCCGGCAGGAAAGTGGTATCCACTTTTGAGCGATACTCCTTCAGCAGCGCCGTAAATACTTCCTTGTCTATATCCAGATCCAAATTAGAATATTGTTCGACGATATCCTTCAAACCGGCAATAACAGCTTTTTGCTCTCCTTCAAAGTCAAAGTTCAGAATCTTCAGAGCAAGCTGCACTAATTCTGGTCCATACAGGAAAGACTCGATAAAATAAGCCTGCGCACGGTTTACCTCCCGGCGGTTCTTATAATTCAGTTCCAAGTCGGTAAACAGTTGAAGAAGCTTCTCACGTTCTTCCGGGTTCTGCTGTATCCACCGACGGATTTCTTGCTCCATTTCACGCTTCTTATCTAGGATTCCCAGCTTACGAATAGCACGGTTGACACCGATACTGTTCTTCCAATAGTTGGAGCTTTCATCATATTTAGAAGCATACTTAATGCGTATGCTGTCTTTACTGTCCATTTCACGCTTCCAGATAGCTTGCTTCACACCACGAATATCAATCTGTGCCTGATTGGAATTATTCATCATTTCCTCGATGCCGAATGAAGAAAGATAACGTTCCGTACTTCCCGGATAGCCTATCGTCATACAGAAAGAGCCTTCCTTATAGCCATCCAGTGAAATCGGTGCCACATATTCAGGATGATACGGTACATTGTCGGGAGAGTAATCGGCAGGCCTGTTCTTGCGGTCTGCATAAATACGAAACACACAGAAATCTCCTGTATGCCGGGGCCATACCCAATTATCCGTATCCCAACCGAACTTACCGACAGAGGAAGGAGGTGCAAACACCAGCCGCACATCGTTGAAATCGCGGTAAACGGAGAGCCAGAACTCATTGCCTCCATAATAAGCATCTACCACGCCAAGCAAAGTGGAATCTTTCAGGGATACCTCACCACCTATTACCATCATCATAGAGTCTACCACACTGGAACGTTCCATTTCGCTCATCGAAGGCTTAACGGCCCCCAACACACGCTTGGTCACATCTTCCGTACGAAGCAGAAAGCGAACGTAAAGCTCCGGATTAGGCAATTCCTCTGCCCGGCTATGGGCTACGAAACCATCTTTCAGGTAATCGTGCTCCACCGATGAATGTTGCTGCACACTGCTGAAACCACAGTGATGATTGGTAAACACCAGCCCGTCTTCCGACACTACCACTCCGGAACAAAATCCTCCGAAACTGACTACGGCATCTTTCAATGAGGGTTTCTTCGGATTATATAGTTTATCAGCAGGCATTTGCAGGCCAAGTTCTTTCATAGCCTTACGGGTCTGTTTATTCAGGTTTCCCAGCATCCACATACCTTCGTCCGCCTGTCCCGTCAACGTGAAGAGGCTGCAAGCAACAATCAGTATATACTTTAGCTTCATTCTATTTCGTATTAAATTATTCTGCAATCAGTCTTAATTGTTTCGCTCCCGTACGTGCTTTCAGCCATTCAGTGATCTTCTGTTTCTCGTGGGCGTCGGGATGCTTGCCAAACTTCAGTACGGCAAGTGTAATGGTATCTGTCCGTACCGAATCAATCGTCAGTTCTATGGCATGAGAGATAGAAACGGTTTTCACTGATGGATAGAGAACTTTTAGCTCCGGAACAATCGTTTTGCCCAATTCATCGAAAGATTTATATCTTGCCAGGCTCTGTTCCAGCACTGTAATCTTCTTTGTTTGTTCCACCAGTCGTTCTTCACTGTTCTTATAGAAGTCTTCCATCACCATAGCCCGGATAGAAGAAATATCCACAGCTTCGTTATTCATTCCCTGAAGAACAATCAGTTTGGTTTCACCTAACTTATAATCCTTCATCTTACTACGGGCAATGGCAATCGAAGCCTCAGGAACTTCTTGTCCGATCAGTACCACGCGTATCTCATTGTCCTTGCTGCCATGATAATGGATTTTTTTATCCAATACCTGTGTATTCTCAAAAGAAAGCTGTTCGGCAACAAACCGATTGGCGGCACTCTCATAGAAAGTGCTCTGAATGATCCCTACCGTCAGGTAAACAGCCGGACACATGGTCAGCACGGCAATCAGTATTATGTATTGGCGTACTTTCTTCTCCCGCTTCTTGTCCACAAACTCTTTACGCTGGAAGTGCATCACACGCACTCCGGCAAACGTGGCAAGACTGATAAATACCGAATTAATGAAGTAGAGATAGAATGCCCCAAGAAAATAAACCAGATTACCCGTTGCCAGCCCGTAACCTGCCGTACAGAGCGGCGGCATCAAAGCAGTGGCAATGGCAACACCAGGAATTACGTTTCCTTTCTCCTTGGTAGACAGGGCAACTACACCGGCAAGACCGCCCATCAATGCGATGAATACGTCATAAATCGTAGGTGAAGTACGTGCCAGAAGCTCTGACTGTCCTTCGGCAACAGGGCTTACAAGAAAGAAGACAGTAGCCGTGGTTACACTGAACAGAGTCGTTATCAGAAAGCTCTTCAGTGAACGTTTCATCAATTCAAAGTCATTCAGACCGACAGAAAGTCCCACCCCCATGATAGGTCCCATCAGTGGAGAAATCAACATGGCACCGATGATTACGGCCGTGGAATTAACATTCAGTCCTAATGATGCCATAAAAATGGCAAAGATCAAAATCCACAGGTTAGCCCCTTTAAACTCTACTCCTTTGCGGATGGAGTCTACTGTTTCCAGCTCATTGTCCTTGTCTTTTCTCAGATCAAGATACTCGCTCAGGAACTTTTTAACGGCAAAAACATTTCGGTTTTGTTCAGGTGTTTCCATCATATCATTTACAATTTGACGATTTACAATTTACAATTTGCCATGCGGACTATTCTAATGTCTTATGATACGGTTTAGGATTGGTATTTGATTCAGCGGCAAATCACGCTTCACAACGTAGGCGATAAACAGTATCAGCAGAACTGTACGGTATGCCATACGCAGGTAGATATTGTCTATCGGCACATATTCGGCAGCAAGATAAAGCACAGCAGCAAGAAGCACATACATACCGATTGCCTTCAAATCATACTGTATCGGATATTTCTTCTGACCCACAAAGTAAGAAAGCAACATAGCAACGCCATATCCTGTAAATCCAGCCCAGGCACAAGCAATATAACCATACTTCGGGATCAGAAATATATTCATCAATATCAGGATGGTGCAGCCCGTCAATGAAAAATAAGCCCCCCAACGGGTTTCATCAATCAACTTGTACCAGAAAGACAGGTTGAAATAAATGCCCATAAAGATTTCCGCTGCCATAACGATGGGTACTACCCGTAATCCGTCCCAATAATCACGCCCGATGATATGGCGCAGAATGTCCAGATAAAACATCACTGCCAGGAAGGCGAGTAAAGTAAAGATGATAAAGAACTTCATAGCCTGAGCATACATCTCACGGCTATCTTTCTCCTTGCTCTTACCAAATACAAAAGGTTCATAAGCAAAGCGGAATGCCTGGGTAAACATAGCCATAATCATGGCAATCTTACTGGCAGCTCCGTAGATACCGAGTTGTACGGTAGCCTCAGCCTCATCGGGATAAACGAAAGGAAAAATAATCTTATCAGCCACCTGATTCAAGATACCTGCCACACCCAATATCACCAATGGCAGGGAGTAACGAAGCATCCGTTTCAATAACTCTCTATCCAGCACATAGGTAAATCCTCTCAGTTCCGGTATCATGCACAACATGACAACAGAGGTACATACCAGATTGAAAAGGAAAGCATAACCTACATCATTTCCTTTCAGAACAACGTAATAGAAAAGATTGAGAGCAATATTGAGAAAGATAAACAGCAACTTCAATGCAGCAAACTTAATGGGACGTTTCTTATAACGCAGATAAGCGAACGGAATACTTTGAATAGCATCCATTGCCACCACAATCATCATCATACCTATATACCAAGGGTGCTCTCCGTATTCTAACCATCCGGCAATAGGTTCTAAAAACAACAATCCCAAAACAACGAATACCACTGAGCCGATACTTACGCTCAACAAGGTGGTGGAATATACCCGCATCGGATCATCTTGCCCTTTATTGGCAAAACGGAAGAATCCCGTTTCCATGCCGCACGTCAGTAATACCAGCATCAATGCCACCCAGGCATATATATTCGTAACCACACCATAACCACCCGATGATGCAGGCAAAGCTATCGTATATACAGGTACCAGCAGATAATTGAGGAAACGTCCTACAATACTACTTACCCCGTAAATAGCTGTCTCTTTTGCTAAACTTTTTAATCCACTCATTTTTATTCGTTATTCATTAAATAACGTACGCTGACTATCGTAAAGACTACGTCCTAAATGTTTATAAGCCAATTCAGTTACTTCACGTCCGCGAGGAGTACGCTTCAGGAAGCCTTCTTTTATCAGGAACGGTTCGTACACCTCTTCTACGGTTCCGGCATCCTCGCCCAAAGCCGTAGCAATAGTAGTAAGCCCTACCGGACCGCCCTTGAACTTATCGATAATGGTACAGAGTATCTTATTGTCGATTTCATCGAGACCGTATTTATCAATGTTCAGTGCTTCCAAAGCGAAGTTGGCAATCTCCGTATCAATGCTCCCCGAACCTTTCACCTGTGCAAAATCTCGCACACGACGCAACAATGCATTTGCAATACGCGGCGTTCCACGGCTACGGGAAGCAATCTCTGACGCAGCCCTTGTAGAACAAGGAACATTCAGGATTCCTGCCGAACGGCGGATGATACCGCTCAGCACATCATCATCGTAATATTCCAAATGCAGATTAATACCAAAGCGGGCACGCAAAGGCGCAGTCAGCAAACCGCTACGGGTAGTAGCTCCCACCAGCGTAAACGGGCTCAGATCAATCTGAATACTCCGTGCAGACGGGCCTTTATCTATCATAATATCAATGCGGTAATCCTCCATTGCGGAGTACAGATACTCCTCCACCACCGGAGAAAGACGATGAATTTCATCGATAAACAGCACATCATTCGGTTCCAGACTGGTAAGCACCCCCGCCAAATCGCCCGGCTTATCAAGCACCGGACCGGAAGTTACCTTAAAGCCCACTCCCAGCTCATTCGCAATAATATTGGAAAGTGTCGTTTTACCCAATCCCGGAGGTCCATGCAACAAAACATGATCCAGTGCTTCGCCACGCAGACGAGCCGCTTTAACGAAGATACGCAGATTATCCACCACCTTATCCTGTCCGCTGAAGTCTTCAAAGGATAACGGACGAAGTGCGTTTTCGAAATCGCGCTCCCTACTGGTCAACTGATTATCGCGTATATCAAAATCTTCTCGTTCCATTCTATATTTACTTCTTTTCTTATCTTTTATAAAAAGAATAGAAAATAAAATCAAAGCTGACAATCAGCCACTTAAACCTTTTCTTTTTCTATTTCTTTTTTATTTTTTTCTTTTTACCACTTATTTCAGTACATAACGTCTATCAGTACGAACCCCTTCTGTTATCAATTCCACATCCACCATCGAATAAACCATCTTCCTCAACTCCTGTAAATCGACTTCCGGTAACCGACCCGCAATCTCCTAAATCTTACTTTTAGGATGTGCTCTCAAGTCTTCCATGATTAGAGTTCTCAGCACATTGCCGTATTTGTTTACGAAACAAACCATTCGGAAACTCATACGAATAAGTCAACTCAACAGCCTTCTGTTCTATATCAAGAAGCAGCTCTTTAGGATAGTTCTCTGCCAACTCTGCATCATCCATCTGCTTGACATGCTGACGCACACGGGATGATTTACGAATATCATCAATACATCTTTTAGTTCTATTGAGCAAAGATAGTACAAACTGATGAACCCTATCTATTTTTTCACTTAATTTCTTTTCTCACTTCATCATTCCGTCATTCTCCGCTTGCTTATGCAGAAAAGGAATCCTACCTCTGAGGCTCACATGCAATCACAAATCATGAAAAAAGACTGCACAAAGAATACTTCTCCCATGCAGTCTTTATCCCCAATGAGGCTTATTTTTTTACTTAAAATTCTTGTAGTTCTTGATGCACAGTGACTTCATACCGCAACTTTTTGTTTTCTGCAAAATAACTAATTTATTTTGAGATTTCTATATTTACTCAAACCAATCATTCTTCGTAAACCAAATAAATCTCATTCGTGCTAAAATTAATCTCCCAATTACCTTTCTCACACTGTTCCCATTGATATTGATCTGACATACGATCCCACCAATCCTGAAATTTCCTTCCCGTCTCTCCCAAATCTTTCACCAGTTTTTCATATAACATTTCATTACTACCTGTTACGATTCTGGCCAACTCATTCAACCCATTCCGGCGTTCAAAGAGAACCTGAATCTCAAGCTTCTCTTCTTCTGTCACTGCTCCTATCAATTTTTTCATAATCATATCTCATTACACTTTAATATTTCTTTCTCACATCAAACGGATCCAAATAATCTATTTCCATTATTTCCCTGCCTTGTAAAAAACGCCCCGATTTACGTATCTCCTGCAACAAATCACGTGAAGCATTACGTTCCAGATGGGCAGTCACGCATTGCTCATGTGAAGGGGTGTTTACTTCCAAAGTCATTTTTCTATTCAGCCAAATACAACGCTTGCATTGGTATGCATCACAATGCCTGCATAACGGTGCATGGCTCAGACGATACAACTGAGAATTCCTGATATCAAGCCCATTTTCCAAATCACCAATGGAATAGCCATCACTTGACAGATAGAAAGCAGGACAAACATAAAATTTCCCATCCGGAGCAAGCGTTATATTCTCCCATCCGGCATTACAGTTATTCATACTATCAAGCAACATACGGTCAGTCAGCAGGTTGAATTGGGGGATTGTCTCCTCATTACAAAAATCTTTTAACTGAAAAGCCAGTTCAACCAACACAGACTTATACTTATCAAAGTCAGCCTCTGTAAAAGTATCCACATCAGTCAGTATTATATTCAGGCGAGCGACATGAATCAACATCTCTCCCACTTTCTCATAATGACTGAAAAAATCCTCTTTCTTCGTTCTCAGTACGTAGATCTTATCCCTGTCCATCTTTCGACCTTCCGGATTCTCCCAATAATCCCCAATGATAATGTCCGCTCCAGCGCAACAGGCAACAGGCATAATTTTACAATGCTCCGTCGTTTCTATGATTTCCTCATATTTCTGGGGTAATTTGTAATCAGGATAAACAAACTGAACCATCAGATTCTCTTTCATTGCCAGAAGAATAGCGGCCCGCAAATCCTGCAAACTGATTAGCTTATATTCCGTCTTCGGATTCTCATAATGGCAATAGGGCGTACTGGTGTCATCCAATAAAACAATTAAATATTTCAGCATGGTTCGCCCTCCGATTCCATTTTACGTAAAAGCCTGTTCCAGTAATAATTATTAGCCCTTACCCGTGCCTTGTGCATTTTACAGATAGCTGTAGAACGCTGGTAAATGGTAGAAGTATCGGCAGCATCGTAGTTTTCTCCCTGACACCATGCGCATCCACTTGCCACTTCACAATCTATGCACTCTTGTGTACTTTGCGTACAACGGTCCAATGTCAAGAAAGGCCGCAACTTGTTCTTATCAATGCCATCATGAATATTACCAATAATCCAAGCTTTCTTATTACGAAGGGAGTATTGCGCAAAACGGGTACATGGGTAAAAATTTCCCATTGCATCTACAGCCAGCATCATGCCCGCACCGCACCAATTCTGATTCTGCAACTTACAATCCAACGGTTTCCCTAAATGCTCACCAAAAAAAGAACAAGAATAGTCCCGATAATAACCATTATCAATGATAGCATCCGCCAGCATCAGCAGTTGTTCTTCAAACAGCCTGTCATCTCCTGCTTTCCATACATCTTCAAACACACAGTTAATGTTCACTTCATGAATGCCCAAAGCATAAAGATGAAGAACACTTTCCTTGATATAAGGAATATCGGCACTACTGATGGTCACTTTCGTACTTGCATCAGGAAACTGCGACAACCATAAAGGAATGTTACGCACTACATCTTTATAAGATCCCCGTCCGCTTGCTTTATACACACGGTTCAGGTCGTGCTTCATCTCCGTACCATCAATTGTAATGCCAATACTGAGATGTTCCTTATTTTTTAAGATAAATTGCTGTACCTTTTCTTCATGGTAATTGATGCCATTTGTAGAAAAGCTGAAGCGATAAGCGCCAAACCAATGATGATCTCTTTGGAATTGTTCAACCTTGATATAATCACAAATCTTATCTATCAGGTCTATTTCCAGAAAAGGCTCTCCGCCTATGAAATCCCATACCACAGACTCTTCGGGAAAATCCTCTTCACGTTCTAATACATAGTCAATAGCTTGTTTGGCTACCTCCCAAGGCATCCGCTCTTTCGAGTTTTTACCTACGAGGTAGCAATATTTACAAGCGAGTTGGCAGTCTTTCGTGACAATAAAAGTGATATTCTTTGCCATTCCGGACTTCCAATCTACTTCTTTCTTCTTGATTCCTTTCATTTTTAAAAGATAACGAATACATACTTCAACATTAGTATCGATTGTAACTCCGGCACCCACCCCGGCATCCCGTTTGACATCCAAACATACAAGTACCCTTGCACTGTCCCAAACAGGTTGAAACACATGCACCACGGCAAGTATCCAGGCAACTTTTTGCACAATCATTGGCACAGGCAGCAAAGCAGGAACCAGAGCAACTATTACCACATCCTGAACAAGAAGACTTAGCAGAATCCTCACAACCATCACTGCAACCTTCTTTACAGCCATTGCTGCAAGAAGTGCTACAATCAGAACAAGAAGATTTGGCTGTATTATCACAACCACTGGAACAGCCTTCTTTGCAACCATTTTTGCAACCATCTCCACAACCACCTTTCGATGTCCCTACGCAGCTGTTACTGCAGGTAGAGCCACAGCCACTCTGTGCTGTTCCCATGCAACTGTTATTACACCCTAACGGTTCATCATCCTTGCTGCAACTATTCAATATAGGAGCAATAGCAATAAACCCTAAAAACGGAATTGTTTTCTTGATGGCTACTTTAAAAAACTCTCTGCGTGATATTTCCATAGCTTCTTTTTTATAATAAATCAAGCACTTTTAAATGTTACTCTTTCTATCATTATATGATAACAAACATTAGTTTCCAAATTAGTAATTCGAACATCTGTTGCGGTATTAAAATAATAACTTGCATATGGCCATGAATTTTCAAATAATGCCTTATCTCTCATAAATGTAAAACTTCCAGTTCCATTTTCTAAATATATAGAAGCGGAGAAATCTCCCGTTTTCTTGAAAGCACCTCCACCTATTGCCTCTACTAGATATGTTCCTTTTACTTTTATATCGTAAGTATATGTTAGATAAAGCCGATACCATTGCCTATAGCTAGGAGTGTACTCAACATCTGATTTTTCACTTCTAAAAGATGCTTCACGAACTACTGAAAATTCCTTCCCTACCGTCTGCACCGACACCTCATCATCGTAATACTCTATCTTTGAGCCTACACGGCTGTAAGCCCTTAGATAATAAGTAGTACCCTTAATCAAGTCTGTTAACGATAATCTCAACTTTCCATCACTACCTACACTTGCCGTAGTAACATTATCCGTAATCTTAGGGTTAGGTGACGTTCCGTAACATATATCCACTTTCTTTACCCCACTTGGAGCAACAGATGTAAGTACCGCCTTATCTTCATATATATCTGTAGGTTCAAAATGTGTTTTAATAATCCCTGATGTGGTGAACATCCCTTGATCTCCATAATAATATTCCCCGTCCAATTTAGCATATATACGGACATAATAAGCTGTTTCGGGAGTCAGTTCATTCAGTGTGTATACGATCTCATTCCCCGAAAGAGAAACTTTAGTGGCATCAACCGTCGGCATTGATGAAGTGGAATAACAAATACCAACCTCATCCATTTGCAAACCATACGTCGTAATTGTTCCTGAGATCTGTGCCGAAGATGAAGAAATAGAAGAAATTTGAGGTACTGAAATTTCCACGGTCACTGCCGTAGTAAACATAGCCTGGTCGCCATACTTAGCCGCACCATCCACAACAGCATATATGCGGACATAATAAGTAGTATTTGCTTCCAGCTTGGTTAAGGTGTAAGAAATATCCTCGCCGGACAAAACAACCTTCTTGTCATTGACAGTGGGAGATTGGGAAGTAGAGTAACAAATACCGGCTTCCGTAACTTTAACGCCCGAAGCCTTGATTGCTCCCTCCACAAGAGCCGAAACAGAAGTTATATCCGACACTTCCGGTTTAGAAATTTCCACTCCTCTATTAACGATTGTAATCTGACAGGAGGCCGTTTTATCACCATCATTCGTAGTCGCTTCAATAGTAACTTTTCCCTCGGCTATAGCGGTCACCTTACCGGTAGCATCCACCGATGCTATTTTACTATCTCCCGAACTCCATGTTACAGCTTTGTTTGTCGCATTCTCCGGTGTCACAACAGCTTCAAGTATCAAGTCATCCCCCACCACCATAGTAGACTCTGTAGGTTTAATCGACACTCCCGTCACCCTGACAACCTTGTCCACTACCGTTACTTTACAAGTCGCTGTTTTCTTGCCGGTAAGTGCCGTTACGGTAATAACAGCCTCTCCGGGTATTACCGCTGTTACCATTCCAGTCTCATCCACCGTTGCAACACCGGGGATGCTACTGGCCCACACATGTCCTTTATCAGGTGTCTCAGCCGGAGTAAAAGAAGCTATCAACCTTTCAGTTTTGCCTTTCTCTAATGTTAACTCACTCTTGTTCAGTGCAATGTCCGGAATCACAACATTCTCTTTACTATCCTCTTTACTACAGCTACCAGCCAACGGCAGCATAAGTAAGAAGCCCAATATTACCCAAATGAACTTTGATTTACCGGTTAATTTTTCTCTCTTCAGCATAATCCATATAGATTAAGCCTATAGACTTCCCCTGATTCAGCAATACACAAAAAAAGACGTGGGAGTCTGTACTTTCACTTATCCCAGTCTCAGGCTCTCGCATGCCCATCTATAAGGATAAGCAACGCAGCTAGCCCACGCCAAGATGAATATACAGAACACCACGCCAAGCGCAATGTTTGGACAAAACACCTCAAGTGGACGTTCCCGTTGCCGTATCTTCTTATAGATTTCAAATTTGCGAGATTTGAGACTAGAAGATAACGTTCGTAAACGTCTTTCTATTACAATAATAAAAACCTCCCCCTAACCCACCGGCTAGCTGAGATTGTGACAAAGTTAAGAGGTTTCAGTGTACATGCCAAATTATTCAGGATGTTTTTAATGCCATTTTTTTACCGTATAGTATCCGTTTAGGTCCTCATAGCCATCCGGATAACCATAAAAAAGAAATATCCGGGCCGTACCTACTCCCTACTTACTCCTTACCTACTCCCTACCTACTCCTTCTTATTATATAGGGAGAAGGTAAGACGTAACCCTGTCTGATACCGGTAATATTTATGCCGAAACACCGCATCACATACATTCTCTCCGTATATTCATGAATTCTTGAAAACAAACTCCACAAATCAAAAGAAAAAGAAAAAGTTTATTCATACCTTTGCGATGCAGCACCCCTTCAAGAGCAATGCATGAAGAATAAGAAAAGCCACATCCAGACTTCTCTCTCCCTTCACAAACAACAAAATATAAATAACTAAAAATTAAACCATCATGGGAAAAATTAAAAAAGGAGTTTTCGGCGAATTCACAGGAAAAGTAGGAAATCTGGTAGGATGTACATGGAAAGGGATACCTTATATGCGTACCCGTCCTGCCAACATGACCAACCCACGCACCGAAAAGCAACAGGGACAACGGAGCAAATTTCAGGTGGCACTCAACTTCCTCAGAACAATTACTCCCTTTCTACGCATCGGATACCGGGAATTCGCAGAAAGACAGACTGCTTTCAACGCTGCCATGTCCTATGTGATGAAAAATGCCCTCGCAGACAGTGAGCAGGGATTAGAAATTGACTATAACAAAGTGTTGGTGTCACACGGAAGCCTGACACAAGCATCCGATACAACAGTAAGCACCGAAGGCAGCAAAGCCCTCTTTACCTGGAAGGATAATAGCGGACAGGGGAATGCAATGGCTACAGACGCAGCCATGCTATTAGTGTACAACCAAGAGAAGGCCTTGGCTGTTTATGATACATCAGCAGCTATGCGCTCGGATGGCAACGCCGAACTGGAACTTCCTAAAGACTGGAAAAACGATACTTTGATTGCCTACCTGGGCTTTTGCAGCACAAACGATAAAAGTGTGGCCAACAGTATATGTCAGCCTATTACCGTTGCATAAATTGTTTTCGTTCTTCTTCCGGAAATTTTTCTATCGCATAGCGCAACATCGTGCGGGGCATCAGTTTACAATGCTTTTCAAGGAACTGCACCAATAAGTCCTTGTCCCGCTTCCCCATTTCCCGCAACATCCAGCCTACAGCCTTTCGCATCAGGTCATGACGAGTATGCAAAAAGTGTTCAGAAAGAGCAATAATATCGATGAAATCGTCGTTTTTAATTAGTGTATAGGTGGAAACCACTGCTATGCGCTGATCCCACAATAAATCGCTATCGGCCAAACGATAGAGGACATCACGAGGCTTATCTTTCAGATATTCGCCCACAATACCCGGAGCGGAAAGGTCAACCAAATCCCAGTTATTGATGCGGGCAGTCTGTGTCAGATAAAAGTTGAATATTTCTTTTTTGTCCTTTTCATCGCACTTTTTAAAGCGTTCCACCAACATCAGCAAGGCACACAGGCGGCATTCATGCCATTCACTTTGCAGCAATTCTACCATTACCTCGAACGGTGCATCCTTATGACGCTTCGCCACAATACGAGTGTTAGGAACTACGATACCCAGAAATTTATCGCCTTCTCCGTATTGTCCCTTTCCGGTTTTGAAGAAATTAGGAAGGTATTCCCGCTTCACAGGATCAATGTATTGCTCCAGTTCTTGCTGGATTTCCTTTGCTGTCTGCATTTTCTTAAATTTAGTAGAGCACAAAAATACCGTTTTTCATTTTATTCTTTACATTGACACACAGAAAATAAAGCGGGTACCTTGGGTATATTCTTTATCTATAATCAGAAAACCTCCCAACCTTTCTGCAACGATACGGCAGATAGATAAGCCCAGCCCTGCTCCCTGACTAAAGTTATCCAGCTTAACGAAGCGTTCAAATACACGTTCTTGCTCGTCAATGGGAATGCCTATTCCGGTATCCGTAACCGTAAAAATCAATTGATTCGTCTCTTTTTTTACTTCATAAGCCAATGTAACAGAACCTTCATGAGTAAATTTCGATGCATTACTCAACAGGTTATCAAGCACCTGTACTATATAGTTATAATTACTATTTATGATCAGTTCATCGCAAGCCGGTTTAAAAACAAGTTTTGTATCCGGAGAAAATAAAGTCCCTGCCGCATCTATTGAGGCTTGGCAACAAGCATTGACATCAACTGCATTGTGCTTAATTTCAACCTCACTATCAAGAATAGAAATGTCAAGAATATCACCTACCAACTTTAACAACAACTTACTATTACTTTCTATCAATGCCACATATTGCCCGATGTCTTCTTTATCGTCAAGCATATCGACTAATACTCCGGAGAATCCGACAATGGAGTTCAGGGGAGTACGAATTTCATGGGACATATTCTGAATAAACATTGTTTTCAGCCAATTACTCTGTTCTGCAACTTCCTTGGCCTTGCGCAATTCTTCTTTGGCTTCAATCAATATACGATTCTTTTCATCCAACTTATCCCTTGATTTTTCTAATTTGGCATTGAGTTTTCTCTGTTGCCACAAGAAGACAATAACGACACACAAAATTCCGATAACAGAGAAAAGAATGATACGGGTATTTTGAAGTTGCTTCTCTTGGGAAATCTTTTCCAACCGTCCCTTTTCAGCAGTAAGTTGTTGCAGATTCAGCATAGTAGCAAATTCACCGGTAGCAACTTCTTCGTTCCTTTCTTTCTCCTTCTTCTGTTCCAAGAGAAAGTCACGGTATAATCCGGCAGCCTCTTCTTTACGGTTCATATCCCAAAGAATATCCGCCTTCGTTTTTCTCAGCTGCATCAAAGTGGCTAAATTATTTTTCCTCTTTAACTCAGTTTCCCGCTCATCCAGTACGTTAAGAGCTTTCTGGAAATTGCCGACTTTCCAGTCATAATCAATTTCCACATCATACAAATAGTGTATATGGCGTTTCAAAGAAGGCTCATCCGCATACATTTGCCTACATTTCTCTAATGCCTGACGGGCAGCCACCGTATCTCCCTGCGCAAGATAAAGTGATACATAAACCAAGTTTGCCGTCACTTCATGATAGGGAGACTTGACTGCCTTAAGTGCTTTTTTAAGTAATTCGGGAGCTTTTTCTTCCTCACCCAGATCAATGTATATTTTTGCGGCATCACTGTACTGACAAGATATATTATATCTTACGACATCGGTATTCTCAAAAATATCTATCTCCTTAAGCATGAATTCCTGAGATTTTTTCATTAAACCTTTCGCCGCATAGACATTGGCTAATGCATAATAACACTCAGCAATACTTTCTTGCTTTCCCTCCTTTTTTGCCTCCTGCAACATCTTTTCCGCTTCAAGAAGAGCAATATTATATTCTCCCTGTATGATATAATAATTAACCAGTCTGGCAGCCCATGCCCAATAATAAAGTTCAGCGTTCCCAACACTCCGGGCAAATCTCTTTAAACGATTGACTCCAGCTATGACACTATCTGTACGATTCTCACCTTGACCATAATAATAATAGTCTAACTTAGCTCCCAAAGCTATTTTAGACATTACTGTATCATTGCATCTGATTGCCATATCCAGCAGTGTATCCGATGCCGTCAGCACTATGGGATCAGTCGGATCACTAAAATGCTTTTTATAGTAAGCATGCATATTTTTGATATGGGTAGAATCCACCGTTTGGGCAAAGACAGTTCCTAAAACCAATTGCAGAAAAACACAGGCAAGAATCGTTTTTTTCATCATAATCTATTTGTCTGTTGTATATTATAGGATGATAAAGATATATCTTATACATGAAATAAAATATCACCTTATCCTGCAAAGTATAGAAATTGACTATTTTTATCCTTTCATTGTATATAATAAACATTTTTTATACATAAAAAGCAAGTTAGTGGATTATGATTCACTTTCATAATATCTATAAACAAGCTGTATTAAAAGAAACTCCGCTTATTATCAATAATTTACAATTGACAATAAACGGAGTCTCAATTATATTAAACGAATAAATTATTTCTGCGTCACTCCTTTCCAATCATCTGTACGGAAAGGTGAAGCCGGAAGGCCAGCACCATTATATAAATTACAAACCGGATTATCGGACCATCCATAGCGAACAGCAACGGGATATAATACCTCCGGAGAACTTACCACAATCTTATCACCTTGTATTTCTGCTTTTGCCCAGTGGAATTTATGATCACGTCCGGCAATAGAAAAACCTTGTAATGCTTTTCCGTCACCACTCTTTAAACCACCTTCAGTATGGTCGAAAGAAAGGATGATCTTATCTCCATCTACCTCATAGGAGTGGTACATAGGGCCTGAATAAGGTATTTGCTCTCCATAGGTCTTGGCACGGGCTATCAATGCCAAACGATGACCAACTGCCTGTTTATCCTTGGGGTGAATATCATTTGCTTCGCCTTTATCTATGATTACCGCCATACCTGTATTTGCCACAGACAATGTACGGGTTTGTGCTTCGCGAAGTTCCGCCCAATCAGAATCAACCGGTTCCGGAGATACAGGTTTAAAATTGGCTAACTGTACAAAGTAGAACGGAAAATCCTTGCCCCAATCTTTACGCCAGTTCTCAATGACTAACGGGAAAAGTTCACGGTATTGGTAAGCACGTGAAGCGTTGTTTTCTCCCTGATACCAGATAGCTCCACGAATACCGTAAGGCACTAATGGGTGGATCATCGCATTATACAAAGATGTCGGCAGATTAGGATTCTCGGACATGTCTTTGGGAGGCATTCCCTCTTTACGGGCATCAGCCGCCACTTGATATTTCCACTCTCCTGCAAGGCTAATTTGCTCTCCATTGGCAGAACGAAGATAAAGATCGTTCGGCATGCCGCAACCACCGCCTGTATCTACAATACGAATGGCAAGACTCAGTTGTCCGGCTTTGACTAATTTACCGGGAACGGTATAATTACGCTGAATAGTATAACCAGTAGTGCGTCCTACTTCCTGACCATTCCAATACGTTATATCATTATCATCGATAGTTCCTAATATCAATTGAACCTTTTTACCTGCCCAGGATGCAGGAATATCAACGGTCCGGCGGAGCCAGATTAGTCCGTCAAAGCCATTAAGCCCCTGCTCCTCCACCATACCGGGAAATTTCATTTTTGCCCAGTTACTATCATCCAAAGAAACTTCTGCCCGTACCGGTTTCCCGGCAGCAAAACCTTCATCCACACGATTATTCCAAGCTTCCAGAGTTTTCAGATATTCCGCTTTCATCGCAGTTTTATCAGGCATGGCACGAACTTCCTCTACTACATTGCTAAAGTCCGGCATCTCTTGCAGCACTTTCCCACTTATCCAGGATTCTACATTTGTTCCTCCCCAGGAAGTATGAATCAGTCCCACAGGCACATTCTGCTTTTCAGAGATTTCACGACCAAAGAAATAGGCAGTAGCCGAGAAATTAGGAATAGTTTGCGGCGAACATACTTGCCAGCCATTATCACGGACTTTGATATCGGACTCCGGTTGGGTACTCGTCACATGTTCTACATGTAATAAACGGATATTGGGGTGATCAGCTGCAGAAACCTCTTTCTTATAGTTCATAATCTTTCCCCAACCTTCCAGAGGCATTTCCATATTGGATTGTCCGGAACATATCCAGACTTCACCAATCATTACATTTTTTAATACTAGTTTCTGTCCGTCGGTCAGCGTAAGTTCATAGGGTCCACCCGCTTCGGGGGTGCGGACAGAAAGTTTCCATTTACCCTCTTTGTCAGCCTGTGTCTCATACGTCTTTCCATCCCAGGAAGTTGTTACTTTCACCGTTTTCATCGGCTTAGCTTCACCCCATATAGGAGCATCTGCCTGCTGCTGCAGTACCATATTATCCGAGAACATCGGTGGCAATACAACCTTGGCAGAGATTGTACCGGATAACATCAGCAAAGCTGCAAATAAAATACATTTGTTTCTCATATTATTTAATTATTGATTTAAACAGAGGCATTGCAAACAGCCGCATTATAACACACAACCGCTCCAATGTCAGAAAGCAAAGATAAGTAGAATTTCATATTTGAAATAGCGTTATTGCCCTAATAAATGCAATAATCTTTCCATTTATCATGCTGAATGGAAAGATATTCCTACTTTTGCATAGAAATCAACGCGTTATTTTATGGTTTTAAATTACATTTGGGTAGCATTCTTTGTAATTGCTTTCATTGTGGCACTCATCAAACTTCTGTTTATGGGCAACACTGAAATTTTTACGGAGCTTGTCAACTCTACATTTACTTCCTCAAAAACGGCTTTCGAAATATCTTTGGGACTGACTGGTATTCTTTCACTCTGGTTGGGCATTATGAAGATTGGAGAACAAAGCGGTATGATTAATGCATTATCCCGCTGGTTAAGCCCTGTTTTCTGCCGCCTCTTCCCCGAAATACCGAAAGGACATCCTGCTATGGGTTCTATCTTTATGAACCTGTCAGCCAATATGCTGGGGCTCGATAATGCTGCTACCCCGATGGGATTGAAAGCTATGAAAGAACTTCAAGAACTGAACCCCCGGAAGGATACGGCGACTAATCCGATGGTTATGTTCCTGGTGCTCAATACTTCCGGATTGATACTAATCCCAATCAGTATTATGATGTATCGCGCACAAATGGGTGCTACACAACCTACTGATATATTTATCCCAATATTGATAACATCTGCTATCTCCACTCTTGTAGGAGTAATTGCGGTCAGTATCGCACAACGCATTAACCTTATCAATAAGCCTATTCTTATCCTCATTGGTTGTATCAGCCTTTTCTTCGCCGGATTGATTTACTTGTTTATGCGACTCGGTCGAGAAGAAATCGGTACATACTCCACATTGATTGCCAATATCATTCTGTTCAGTATCATCCTACTCTTCATTGTATGGGGATTATGGAAGAAAATAAATGTATATGACGCTTTTGTGGAAGGCGCCAAAGAAGGATTTACCACTGCCATTCGCATCATTCCCTATTTGGTAGCATTCCTGGTGGGTATTGCCGTATTCCGAACTTCCGGTGCAATGGACATGTTAGTAAGCGGCATCGGCTATGTAGTGGGATTGTTCGGCGTAGATACCAGCTTTGTAGGTGCTTTACCAACTGCTCTGATGAAATCGCTGAGTGGTAGTGGAGCCAACGGATTAATGATCGATACTATGAAAGAATATGGTGCGGACTCTTTTGTAGGACGTATGAGTTGTGTAGCCCGTGGTGCCTCAGACACTACGTTTTATATTTTGGCAGTTTATTTCGGTAGTGTGGGTATCACCAAAACACGCAATGCTGTCACCTGCGGACTAATAGCGGACTTGGCAGGTATCCTTGCCGCCATCATCATCAGTTACATATTCTTCTTTTGATTTTTAATTCTTAATTCTTAATTGATATGGTTTCTTATCAGACAGACGGTGTAGAAATGCCCGCCATCAAAAAAAGCAAAACAACGGAATGGATTAAGGCCGTTGCCGCAACTTATGAAAAAAGAGTCGGTGAAATCGCCTATATTTTCTGTTCCGATGAAAAGATACTTGAGGTAAACCGTCAATATCTGCAACATGACTATTACACCGATATTATCACTTTCGACTATTGTGAAGGCAATCGTCTTAGTGGAGATTTATTTATTAGCCTTGATACGGTACGCACAAATGCGGAGCAGTTCGGCAGCGATTACGAAACAGAACTGCACCGCGTTATTATTCATGGCATATTGCACCTATGCGGGATTAACGATAAAGGTCCTGGAGAACGTGAAATAATGGAAGAAGCAGAAAACAAGGCTCTGGCTATGCGATAAAGACAGTAAAAACAGAACGCTTGTGTTCCATCTGCACAACACTTGTGTTACACAAACAGAACACAAGCGTTGTATAGATGAAACACTTGTGTGGCTCAAAGGCTCTGTCAGCTACTTTGCCAAGTACTTCTCGGCACGTCCCGGAGAGAAGAGTTCCCACAGGGAAGCCACCGTCCAGCCCGGAGCGAATATATCATTGTAATATCCCTTACCATTACGACCGTAATCCCAGTTCGTGTGTTGGA
>ENA-OPFT01000072-OPFT01000072.1-human-gut-metagenome-genome-assembly--contig:-NODE-72-length-53599-cov-4.813705_pt1 | contig 53599 bp, 65 predicted proteins | sample MGYA00241714_ERZ501560 | MGnify/ENA primary metagenome ERZ501560 (study PRJEB25962, sample SAMEA2042392) | human gut metagenome | biome: human gut; feature: human-associated habitat; material: faeces...
TTTTGGCAGGGCTGCACCGGGCAAAGCAACCCCGCCCCACTACCCCGGCAGCGCACCGGGCACGAAAAGCAGAACGAAAACGAAAAGGAGTTTTTGCAATATGAAAAGAGCAACCAGCACCCCCGCCGGGCTGAACGTGAAGAAGATCACCGCCTATCTGAAAGGGCAGGCAAAAAGCCGCAACGCCGTTCGGATCACCTGCCAGAGCGGCAGCGTGTACATCATCACCGGCTATGCAGCGTTCAAGCTGCCCGCCGTCCTTTACCGGGATGTTATCCAGCCCGTGACCATGCAGGACGCACCCGCCGACGGCGTGACCATCGTTTCCGGTGATGCCGGGTTTGTGGTCAACGATCCGCACCAGCTGACCGCCGCGCAGATGTTCCAGAAGTTTAGCGCCTGCAAAGAAGAAGTCAAACGCACTTCGATCTTGCAGGAAGTCGAAGCAAAGGGCAAAGTCTGGGGCACATTCCGAATGTTCCGCAACGGATCCCGGCCCATCATGATAAATTCGGAGTATGACGCTTTTGTGGATCATCACGAATTTGTTTACCACAGCAGCAACAGCCCGTTTGCGCCCATCCTGGCAACGGACACCGTAGACCCGAAGAAGGCCGCCGTTTCCGTGCTCATCGCCCCGATGAAGGCGAACGACGAAATACAGCAGGTATGCAACCGCCTGTTTGCATGATACGAAAGGAGAACGAAATCATGAAGAAGTTTGACAACATCTTTGAACAGGCCCGCGAGATCATCCGCCAGCAGTGGACACTGCAAGACCTGCGCCGGGAAGCCCAGTGCACCGGCAGGCCCGAAGCGGTCCGCCAGCAGATCGCCGCCGCCCGGCTCCGCCTCATTTGCGCCCGCCGCGGCTACCAGCTCAACGCCTGACACGAAACCGGATGCCCTGGCAGGGCCGCACCGGACAAAGCGGCCCCGCCCCACCGCCCAGCATTCCGCCGGGCATATCACGAAACACGAAAAGAGGTTTACACCATGACCACCCCCAACGATGCCCTGGACTTCTACCCCACGCCGGACAGTCTGGCCTTTGATATGGTCTTTTCCCTGCGGGAAGTAAAATCCGGGTTCACCACCTACCCGAAACCCATCCTTGAACCGTCCGCCGGTGATGGAGCGCTTGCGCGTCAGGTCCACGCTCTGGCGTTCAACGTCCACCACGACCACAAGACCGGCGAGGTTGACCGCTACGACAAGGAAAAGGCACGAAGCGCAGAGCTTGACTGCATCGAGCTTTCCAGCGACTTCCGCGCAAAGCTGAAGAAAGACGGTTTCCGGGTGGTGCATGATAACTTTCTGACCTTCCGCCCCACCACGAAATACGCCGCAATCGTCATGAATCCGCCTTTCTCCGCCGGTGCCGCGCACCTGCTCAAAGCGCTGGATGTCATGCAAGACGGCGGCAAAATCCGCTGTCTGCTCAACGCCGAAACCCTGCGCAACCCCTGCACCAACGAACGGAAAGAGCTGGCCGCAAAGCTGGAAGAGCTGCACGCCACGGTAAAATATATCCCGGATGCGTTCAAGAACGCCCGCCGCGCCGCCCGCGTGGAGGTGGCGCTTGTGTCGGTGGACATTCCCGACCGGGAGCCGGTGAGCCGGATCCGGCTGGATCTGAAAAACGAAACCGCAGAGCGTTTGAAAGAAAACCCGGAGTTTGCCGCCCTGGTATCTTCCGACCCCATCACGGCAGCCATTGAGCGGTACAACGCCGCCGCAGAGGGTGTGCGCCGGATCTATGAAGAGTACAACGGAATCAAGTCGTTGTTTTCCTCTGCCGGCGCTGGTAAGAAAGAAAACCCCGTGATGGCTTTCACGAAATCTTATAACGACGCTATCCGGGAACTGCGCGGGATGTACTGGAAACAGCTGTTTGAAATGCCGCAGCTGTTCGATGCGATGACCTACGAAATGCAGCAGGATTACCAGAAGCGAATCAAAGAGCTTGAAGGCTACGACTTCAGCGCGTACAACATTCTGACCGTCCGGGAAGAAATTTCACGAAATCTTCTTTCCAGCATCGACCACGAAATTATAAAGCTGTTCGACGACTGGACGAACCTGCATTATAACGACGAGTACAGCAAGAACGTGCATTATTACAACGGCTGGTGCACGAACTCCGCGTACAAGATCAACCGCAAGGTCATTTTCCGCTGCAATGCCTTTGATACATACGATGGGCGTTTCTGCCCCCGGTACAACGCAACAGGCCATGTTGCCCAGATCGAGCGGGTGCTGCACTTCCTGGACACGAACGGCAAGCCCTACAATGGGGACGAACTCCGCGCCGTCCTGGATGCCGCCGAAAAGAGCGGCCAGACCCAGAAGATCCAGCTGCACTATTTCACCGCCACGTTTTACAAGAAAGGCACCTGCCACATCGAGTTTACGAACACGGACGTTTTGAAGTCCTTCAACCTCTACGCCGGACAGCGCAAAGGCTGGCTGCCGCCCACCTACGGCAAAAAGAGCTATCACGATATGGCCGCCGCAGACCGCCGGGTGGTTGACAGCTACGAGGGGGAGGCCAGCTACACCGACACCCTCACCCGGCACCTGATCCCCACGCAGAGCACGTTTTTACAGCTGAACGCTTAACACGAAACCGGATATTTTGGCAGGGCTGCACCGGACAAAGCAACCCCGCCCCATCTTCCCGGCATTTACGTCGGGAACATCACGAAACAGAAAGGAGGTATTTTCATGGTTCGATGTTGGATATACTCCGCTGGGCCGGATCAATGCCAATGCTACAACGTGGATGACGAAAACTTGGCCGATCTGGCAGCACAGGCGCAATTCCTAGAGGACTTCCGTGCCCAGCGTGCAGCAAACCCGGCTTTATACCGGCAACTGCTCAATATGCTGGTGCCCGCCGCCGATGCCATTCCCATGCGCAACTATACCGGCCTGCCGTTCTGACAGCCAGCCCCGGCAGCCCGCCGGGGTTATTCTTGCATTCCGTCACGAAATCTTATTCTAATTTATCGCTTTTATTTGCGTTTTGCTCTATCATGACAGTAGCGAAACACGAAAAGGAGGTTTCCCGTTATGACTATGATTCCCGCCTTCGGCCCCTGGACAGAGCATCCCGCAGACACTGACGAAGAAAAGTGTCTTGCCAGCGCCCAGCAGAGCAAGACCAGCCCGCTTTCCGTGGACAAGGAACACGAAACCGGGGTTTTCTATGGATCCGGCAAAGAGCCGTACCATACCAGCCTTGCAAGCTGCACCTGCAACGATTTTGTAAAGCGCAAAAAGCCCTGCAAGCACATTTTCCGGCTGGCTATGGAGCTTGGTATCATTGATGCGGCCTATAAGACGGGCCACATCACCGGCGAACGAAACGAGGCACAGATCAGCTTTGCAGACAGTGTTGCTCTGGTGGAGCAGCTTTCCGACGCGGCACAGAACGCAATCAAAGATATGCTGTATTACACCAGTGAGCGCATCGACGACCGCCAGAATCCCATCACCTGTCACGATCTGGATCTCGTGCCGGAGCTGCGCACGTCGCCCCTGCTGCACGAAAATCCGTACCCGCTGGAAGAAGTGCTGAACGATCTGCCAAAGCCCTTTGTTGTGCAGCTGCTGGATCTTGTGCACCGGGAAGGCAAGCCGAAACGAAATGCAGCCAAAACCGTAATGGCTGCATGGCTGGCGCAGAACGCACCCATGCTGGCAAAAGAGATGCCGCCTTGTGCATCTTTCTCTTTCGTGGAGGTGTTCGACAAAGCCCAGCGCGACGTTTACAAGTACCTGCACCGCAAGTACGACACGGAAACGGACTGGTACACCGGCGCAGAGTATCCCGCCGGGGCTGTTCCTGCGGCAGACGGTTCTGCTTACTACTTCCCAGAGGACAGAGTTACCGATGCCCTCACGAAACGCGGTTTCAATCGCTGCCTGAATGGGCACACCCCCACGAAATCGAAATCCTGACAACGAAACTTCATCTTTTTCTGCTAAAGATGATATTTCGGCATATTTAACCCGCCTTTTTGATACAAAACCTACAATTTAGGGGCTTAACTGCCCAGAAGGAGGCATTTCTACGAAAGATGCAGAGTTTTTCGCCCCTTGGCGGCTGGTCGCCGCCTTTGCTGATGGTTCCCGGCTCTTGTTCGACGGATTGACTGAAGAACAGGCACGGGAAGCGATGGAAGCCGCCCAGGAGCAGCACGGAGACATTGGTTACTGGAACCGGGTCACGGATCAGAACTATGAGGACGGTAGATACTACAAAACCATCCCCGAACCGCCCTGCGTGAATGTCGTTGACTTCACCGGTTACGATGGGCCGCTCGACGAAAACGGTTTTCCTGTCGGTCTGATGGACGAAATCGCCCAGAACGCCAAAGAGGAAGGCCGGGATCCGAACGAACCGCAGATCATCTTCAAGCGCAATGCGCCGCCGGATGACCAGCCGCGCGAAAAGTAAATCACGAAATCCAAAAAAACTCGCCGGGTCGATGACCTGACGGGCTTTCTCTATAGCGCCCGGCAGGCCGCACAGCCCGCCGGGTAATTTCTTGCCAACTTTTCCACGTTTCCGGGTAGTCGTGTTTGTTTTTCTGCGCCGGGTGGACACAATTTGCGGAAGCGCATTTGCGTGAGGCCCCGACGGTCGATCTCCCCTATAGGAGAATATCGCCCTCAAGCCACGCATCTGCCCTGGGCAGGGTCTCGCGCACGTTATACGCGCGTGATAATAAGGCGGGGCACTCGGGCAGCCGTTCCGCGCCTCGGCCAAAGGCCAGCAAAGCCACGTTCCGAAGCCGTTTCAAATGCTGGATGCTGTATCCCGCATCAACCTGCACTTCTGCCCATTTTTTGTGGTCGATGTAGTATTCTGTCAGGATCAGATTGTGGACACTGTCCAGGCGGTCAATTTGTCCCCGGATCAAAGCCTCGTCGGACTTCAAAAGAGCCTGCTGACGTTCCAGACTGCGCAGCCTGTCGCCAATGCCCAGATCATCCATCTTGCAGGCCATCGCCGCGGTGCTGTCCCCGGGCTGCCCTCCGCCAGGCATACCGTCCATGTTGATGCCTTTCAGGGTGTCCACTTCGTCGTCCAGAGCGGCACACTGGCGGCGGATGATTGAAAGCCGACGTGGAATGTCTGCGCAGTATTTCAGAATCGCTTCCGCCTCGTGTGTCTTCATGCTCTGCCTCCCGAAAAATCAAAATTCAGTGCCAAAGATGGGACCTTGCCCGTTTACCCGCTCAACCATAGCCCCCACGCCGTAGATGTCCTCCACCACACGGCGCAGCATCTCGTAAGCTACCATCTCGCCGTCCTCGGACCATCCAAGGAACTGCTCGAAGTTGGAGCGGGTCTCCTGCATGACAGCGGCGATCTGCTCCACGGTATAGCTCATGTCGTGCAGGGCTTCCACGCAATACCGGGCCACCATGTCGGCAGCATCCCGGCGTTCGGCAAGGATTTCCCGCTCATTGGCCGTCTTGCCCAGCTTTCCCGCCGGGAGCAGGAAAGTTTCCACCATCAGCGGTGTGGTACGGTCTTCCAGTGCAATGCGGGCTTTCCGTGCCCCTCGTTTGTCCCGATCCAGCGTGTACCGTTCTGCCGCATTGTTCATCTTGACGGTCAGCACAGCCGCCTTTCCTGCATCAAAATCCAGAATGTCGTGTGCCGCTGCCACAAAGCAGTATGACACGACCTGTCCGATAGCTTCCCGGTTCAGCGATGCCGCCGTTTTGGTGCGGCCAAGGTTGATCTGCCGATTTACCGCGTTCTGGATGCTCTGCCGATAGTACGACGGCACTCTTGCTCTGCTTTTGCCCATGATGATTCCTTTCCCGCCTGTTCAGCCAGACGTTTCCATTCTTTGATCTCGCTTTTCGTGTCCGGGGTGATGATCTCCCGGAACACATAGCCCCGCGGCTCTGCAATCAGGTCAACAAACAGCCTGCGGCGGTAGATGTAGTCCCTCTGCGCCCGCCGGGTGAATTTTGACTTAATTTCCACCACTTCCACCGTTCCGTCGGCATATTCCAGCACATAATCCGCCGTATACCTTGCCGCCGGGAGATGGACAGCGCAGAAATCCTTTGCGGGCAGCAAAGGAAAGGCAACGTGCGGCGTTGCCTTGATGATCCTGCCGGACTGGATGCCCGGCAGCACTGTGCCAATGTAAAAATCATACTCGCCCTTGCTCTCGAAGACCTTCCCGATTTCCCCGGCAGTCTTGGCGGCAACTTCCAGCGATACCGCCCCCTCCGGGGCTTTCCTTGCGCGGCGGTCGGCTATTTGTTTCTCCGCTTGGGCACGGTATCGAGGCGGCAAGTCTTCCAGTTCCAGTCTTGTACTCACGGCCGGTTACTCCTGTTCTTGTTCTTCGGCGGCTCTTTGCGGTACAGGCTCACGATCAGGTGACGGGTAGAGTTGCCCGTGATGGTGACTTCGCACCGATGCAGGGTATACCCCGGATACATCCGCTCCCAGTACACCCGGTCTTCCAGACAGTTTTCGCACACGTCTTTCAGTTTTGAGCGGCTCATTTTGTTGTCGTTTGGTCTGGGCATTTTGGGCGGCTGCAGGCCGTGGCTCTGCCGCCAGTGCCGTTTGCATCTGCGGTTCTTCACGATATACCGGGCAAGGCTTTCCACGCTGTTGTGGTCGAAGTGCAGCGGCTCACATCGAGCCATACCACGGCCATTCCACGCCTGTTCCACCATTTCCCGGGTCAGCCCCGCCGGGTGCGTCATAATGACATGGTGATGGTGCCGTCCCAAGACTTCACCTGTTACAGGGTCCACGGTGCAATACTCCGTCACCACGACCCACTTTGGACGCTGGATGCCCTGTTTATCGCAAAGGCGGTACAGCTTCTTGATTGCATTGGAGAAATCCCGGTCAGCACGGGCAAGGTCATTTGGGTCAGGGTGATGATCGTCGTCGTAGGTGTATGTAACCGAGAAATCACCGGGCCGGAAGTTCGTATTTACCAGCAGAACCAGGTAGCGGCCAGATTTGCGGAGATTGTAGGCTTCCTTCGCCAGACTGGTGGCGAGCTCTTTCTTCCGCCGGGTGCTGGCCTTATGCTCTTTCTCGGAAACCTCGAAAAACTCCGCCTGCATGGTGGGCGCAGTGGCATAATCCTTGCCGCAGATATATTTCTGTTCTCTGACATAAAAGCCGCTGCCCATACCCACTGCGTCCTCCTTCCCGTAAACGTCCAATTTGCTGAATAAAGGCCAAACCGCCCACCGCCCGTGTACTTCTATGCTTGCCCCCGCCCCCCGCTCCGGCGAGCTCTGCTGTCCGTTACGCCCTACTGCCGCGGGGAGACAATACAGGGGGTTCCCCCTGTACCCCCGTCACGGGAACGGCTGCTTCTAATCAAGCTCTAAGCAAACTTTAAGCAAGCCGCTGCTCCCGTGTCCCTTAGTTTATCCTCGGTATACAAGCCCCTTGCCGCCTCGTCAGGGCGGCAATTTTACGACGGGCTTGCTTATTCTCTGGAAACGACTTCAACCTGTAGTCACTTCAAAACGAAGCTGTTGAGATGGGGCAGCACCTCGCCGCCGCAGTTTGACACGATCAGATTGAAGTTCTTTTGGAAGACGCGAAAGTAAAGAGCGTTGCTCGCGTCCTTCGATCCTTCGGTGCGCTGCTCCTGAATCATCCGGGTCGCCTGGTTCCGGGACAGCCCCATGCCCATCAGGAGCTTTTTCATTCTCTTGGTCTTCATTTCAGTTTACCTCGTAGTCTTCAATACCGTTTTCGTCCGTCCGCTTTTCCCAGTGTTCGCAGCCGTCCTCAACGTCGGTGACATCGGTGCAGTTCAGCGACAGGCCATTGAAGCAGACCCAGGTATACTCCTCATGCCAGCGGCAGGTGCAGCAAGTCTTTTCAAGTTTCATATCGACACCTCACACATGATAACGCTGCATCGGTTTCCCAACCTCAAATGGCCTTTTCCCATACAGCGCATGACACTGCGGGCAAAGGTCAATTACTCTTGGATACTTCAAAGGGAATCCGTTAAAATCAGTTGTCACTTGCCAGTCAGTCACCCAGTCCTGCGTTGTCAGCGTATCCTGAAACCCACCCTCAAGCTGTTCCTGAAATGCAACTCTCCTGCATATCTCGCAAAATATAGCCTTGAACATCTTTTGCATATCAGTACCTCCCGCGCTTTGCGCACTTGCCATCACAGGCAGGCTTTCTCTCGGTGGGTGCCTCGTACAGCTGCACCATCGGCTGCGGCTGATCCGAACGATTGAGCGGCTTGTCATACTGAACCGTGTAGTCGCCCTTCGGGTTATCGTGCCATGCCAGAGCGTGGCGGATCGCAAGCCAGACCTGTTCTGCTCGGTATGGGATTCTCATGCAGTAATCGAGCGGAGCGGAAAGAACATATCTTTTGTACAGCTTGTCCACTTCTTCCTGCATGATGTTCCTGCGGTCGATCGAGATGCTGAAAATTTCATCGTGTTCTTCTTTGCTGGTAAACGAATCGTTTTCCAGAGCAGCATAGAACCTTGCCATGCAGAGTTCGTCTGTCAGGTCTTCAAACTGCCCCATGTGCAGACGAAGGTACATCTCGCAGGCTTTTGCTACTGCCTCGGCCACCGGGCGGCTCATGGTTATGGTGACTTTCTCGATCTCTGCCGGCGTTTTAGTTTTCTTCGCCATGGTGCGGCTCCTTTGCTCCCGGCCAGCCCCGACGCTGGCTGCGTTCAAACTTTCGGGCCATTGCTGCCACCTGAATGGCTTCGACAGCCAACGCAACCGCCCGATCATACACGCCCTTTGTTGAGATTTGCGGATTGTTGGAGTAAGCTCCCATCCACATTGCATTCAGCTCCCGGCGCAGAGCATCCATTTCCCGTGCGGCTTCCACCGTTTCTTCCTGAATGACCGCCACGCCCTCGAGGGTGCTTGCGAACATCCGAAATTTTCTGTTCGCTGCGGCCAGTTCAATTTTAACCAGCCGCTTTACATCAGCTTTTACAGCGTCCATAGCTCATTCCTCCACCATAACCACGTTTCCCCAGTTGGTTGTATACCGCTTTCCGTTCATTGTGATTTCAACTCTTGTGTAGTACCCGGTACTAAACATCTGATCCGGCGTTCCTTTGTCCAGTAATTTGCCATCCGGCGAATAGACGTACACCGTTTTGACTAGATATTCTTTGGTCACTGCGCTTTTGGCCGATTCACAGCCTGCCAGCATTCCGCACAACGCGGCGGTGCAAGCAGCCACGGCCAGCGATTTTGCAAACTTACGCATCATCTTCTGCCTTTCTGGAAACGTTCTGGTTGTAGCAGTCCTTGCAGCTGTATTGCTTCCACCGATCAGTCCCGATTTTCTTTTCCCCGCAGTACACCATCGGACGACCACATTGTTGGCAAACAGGCCATCCCAGTGGTTTTACCGGGGCAACATCTTCTCCCGGCTCGTCTTTGACCTTGAATCCCAGAAAATCAGCCACGCCATAGCTTCCGCCGCCACAGGAATGGCACTCATACAGCGTCGGTTCCATGACCTCTTCCGGCTTTTTCTGCCTTACGGCACGATACATCATGTCCATTACAAACTGTCGGTTGCTCTTTTCGCCGCTGGTTGAGCATTCCACATACTCTTTTCCGCACAAGCGGCACTTGTACATAGCGTCAAGCATCTTCATCGTCCGCCTCGGTTTCCTCGTTGCCTCCTGTCGGCCAGCACTGGCGCGTTATGTCCACCGTGCTGTCCTTTAAGCCCTCCACGCGCAGGAGCGTCAATGCTTCCAGAAGCGAATCCCGCAGGGCCTCTTTCACATCCGGCTGCATGATCGCTGCCCGGACGGAAAAGCCGTCCTTTACGACGATGTACTTTTCGCCCTGGCTGGATGTCCGCAGATAGAACGCCATGTACGCAGAATTTGCAAATTCACCCTGCAATGGGGTCAGATCGTCGGCGGTGGCAATGGCGATCACGTTCTTTTGCTCGTCCGTCAGCAGGCGGAGTTCCTGGCCGTGAATCTGCACGTCAATGTCCATCGTCACCAGCCGGGTTTCTCCCTCCACACTGTCGGTCAGGTTGTATCCCTCAAGCCATGTCGCATCCTCGTCGGTGAAGTCGTTGTAGGCGATATTCTCCATCGTCTTAGGACCGATGCCAAGCATCATAGCAGTTTCGTCCCGGTCGATGGGCTTCGGATAGCCGTTCAGGCGGTAGATGCCGTGTGCCGTCATAATCCACACTTCATGCAATGGGCCGACGTAGTGAACGCCGCACACCCCGCTTGCCTTGATGTTCTTTGCGATAGCTGCAAGTCTCATTTTCTGATTACCTCCACGTCCGGCTTCTTGGTTTCTTGGAATCTCGGATAAAACGTCATTGCGCACATCCTCGCTTCATGGAGTGCATCCTTTACGCTTACCGCATCGAGTTTGTACGGTAGGTACATCGGTTGCTTCGTGTAGCTGTCGATTCCGTGCAGGGCTATGCTGTATCTTTCCATCTTTTCTCCTTTCGTCTTATTTTTCTCTACGGGCAATCCCGGAATCGAACCGGGGCAAGCCTGTCCCTTGCTCATAAAAAGGAACCGCCGCCAGGAAATGCCGATCATAATCACGGCGACCACCGCCGGGATAATTGCGCTGTTCTTGTACTCTTTTGCCAGGAGCAGCACTGCCAGCGCAAACATTGCAGCGGCCACACCGATGATGAAGAAAATCATGTTTCCTCGCTTCTTCCATTCGGCTATGTACGGTCTCGCTCCATGATTAAATCCGATCTTGGTAAGTAATGCTTCCATGTTATTTTCATTTTTCCGCCAGCGGATTCACCGCTCTATCGTCCCAATATTCAGTTGCTCCGATTTTTCGCGGGTCATTGTTCCATGCTTTCTTCCATTCCGGCAGATTCTCGTTGACCGCTTCAAACGTTAGCCCCCATGCCGCACATGCGTCCACTGCTTCTTTCAGTAGCGTTCCCTCTCGGCACGTCCAAAGGATCAGTGCTGCGCCGTCTTCCTGCTCTTTGAGCGCCCGTTGAATCACGTCCATCCATCACTTGACCTCTCTTATAATCCACACCCGATGTTCGCCGTACCCGCTCCACGCCAGCGCATCCTCATGGCTACCAGAAACAGCCACGTCCAGCTTGTTGCCCTGAATAGCTGCACCGCGATCCTGCACAACGCGCACGCCAATGCCTTCTATGTACAGAACTGTTCCAAATGGCAGGCTTTCGTCTGCCGCAACGGTCAGCCCCGCCGTCACCGGTGCGCCACTGGCGGTGATGCCGTCGCCGGTGCCGCAAATGTGCGGGTATTCTTCTGTGCAGTACGCCGTACACAGAAATTCCCCGGCATATTCCTTTGTCAGCCCATCCGGCAGGGCATTTTCATTGGCGGCAGTCTGTAACTGGTCGATAACTTTTTCATCCTGAATCGCTCTGTCTTGCCAGTTTGCCAGACGGGCGGAATAGATAATACGCTGCCCTTCCAGATCATCAATGCGTCTCTGCATCACCGCAACTTTTGTGGCATTGACAATTTCCGCCGCAAAGAACAGTACCAGAATTGCCTTCGTTTTCGCTGTCATTTTCAAACCTCCTTTTCGTCACCGCGATTGGAAACTCTTCTATCTCACTTGCCCAGCGTGCCGTGTCTTTCCCGTATGTAGTCTCTCACATTAGAGGAAAGCCACCGATTCCGTCAAACAGACTTCCCAGCGTTGCGCCCGCTGGAAGGTGGATCATTCCTCCACCTCTTTAGATTTAGTCGTCAGCCACCAGAGCGCCGCGTGAAGTTCATCCCTTGTGCAGCCATGCGGCACGCGAACCGCTGCAACAATTCTGATTGCGTTTTTGATATCATCATCTTTTGGCATTTCCGCCGGTGTCCACCTTGCACTCGACAACCTTACAAGAATGTCAATCGCATCGTAATACGTCATTGTTCTTCTCCCTTCTGCTTTTTGTTCTTGCACGGGTGGCCGGAATCGAACCGGCTTGCCTGCCGCTGGGGGATCAGGACGGCAGGCAACTTCCTTACTACACCCGCATATCAAAACCCACCGCGCAAGAGAGGTGGCGCGGTGGGGCGACCCGTTGCGGTCGGGCCTGTTGCTTTTGGCCTGAGCAAGTTGAACAGGGTGTTTCTGCGCTCACACTGCGGCGTACCCGTTCCCGTCATATCCATGCGGGTACGGCTTCGGCAAGAACGGCAGCCCGGTTTTTCATCGGGCTTGAACGGAACGGAGGACGCTGCTGTACAGCACCGCTCCGCCGTGCCAGGCGGCTGACTTCATGGCCGTGCCCGGCTTTCATGGAAAGTGTTAAGCAGGCGCAGGCGGGGTCCGGCCCCGCTCACGATGTCCCTGTGCCAGAAGGACACCCCGCGCCACATAAAAAGCAGCCCCGCTTCTGCGGGCAGGGCTGCCTATTGTTTCACCGGGGACAATGCTTTGTATCAGCAGCATCGTTTCCCTCATAGTGCTTGCACTCCACGTTGTAGCCGCCGCACGGGGCGCATCGTGCAGCGGTGATCTCAAACGTGTGTTTGCACTGTTTGTCTTTGTGTAGCTCGTTCCGCTCGGTGGGTGACCGGTTATGTATCCTCATCCTTTTACCTTCCTACCTCATCGTGGTGTGTAGCGATCATATCCGCCATGTGAACGCACAGGGCTTCCGGGTATTCGTCAAATACTTTGCTTGCCGTGTTCCAGTCCCGCTCTCCGGTATAAGCCCCCATGTGCCACCGAATCGCATAGGTTTCTGCTTCTGTCAGCTTGATAAACCGTTGTGCGATGATTACGCTTCCTTCACCATGTCCAAGACACAAACCGCCGTTCGACTTGTAGCCATCTTTGGTTTCCTCGTAACTGCCCACCTTGCAAATATCGTGAAGCAGAGCCGCCACCACAACTGCCTTCATAGTGCAATGCCGGAAAGCATGGAGGTTCATCATAAGCTCCACTGCGTTGTTTGCCACGTTCACTGTGTGCTCGCACAGCCCGCCCTCATACGCCATGTGGTGCCTGGCGCTTGCCGGTGCCGTAAAGAATCCGCTGTGTTTCAGCCAGTCAAGCAGTTCCTTATTGCCCTCTCTGTCCGCCAGTGCATTAGACCACATTTCCAGAAACGCTTCCCGTGCTTTCTGCATTTTGTTTCCCATTTGCTCTTACTCCTTTCAGCAGCTGATCCCGCCCCTCCGGGTAATTGGTTGGACGATCTAAAATCTCCGGGTGATTCTCGAAATATGCGATCAGCATCTCCCGCATCTGCCCGGCAGCGAACGGTGAATAGGTTGCCCGAACTTTCCGGCTCATAATTTCACGCCTTTCTTTTTCATTCTGGAAGCGGGTTTTGTTTTCGTTCCTCCCGCCATTGGAACACGCTGTCAGATTTTCCCGAAGTGGCGCATGACCATTTCTGCGATCGCCCTGCCGATAGGATCATCTGCATTCGGTGCGTGCTGCTCCCTGTTCTCCTTGCTCTGGCGTTCCAGCTCTTCGTTCACAAAGCTGTCAATCATTTCGTGCATGACACGCTTTGTCGCCGCCAGCAGCCTCATATTTCCGTTCGTCGTTGTGACAAGAACGTCCGCCGCAATCGTTCCAGCGGTCACCAGCAGCACCTGGGTCGTGCCCTCCATTTCAATTTCGGTGCCCTTGCCGTCATAAACAGCAGTGATCTTTGCGCAATCTTCTTTTCTGTCCATGGTCTATCCTTTCTGTTTCTGTGTAAATATTCGGAAGTGGCGGTACGCCCCGGGGTTGGCACCGGGCGGAAGGGAATGCACCCCCTCCTGCACTGGCCGTACCAGATAAAAAAGGCGGCATCGGACAGGTAGCCGCCGCCCATGCGGGCCGCCCTGCCGTGTTCTTTCCATCCCTGGCAGGTAAGATGCCGGCTTGCGGAACCGGCAGCCGGCGCGCTCCTAAGCGTCCGGCTGTTTGGCAGGCGTGTTACGGTTCGCCCGGACTGTTTACTTGAACCACGTCTTTGCGTTGTCCCAGTTCTTGATTGAGAACGTCACCAGCCATACCGCCGTTGGTATCTGCCAGATGAACTTTGCGCCCACAATGTAGCAGATCAGGCAGACCGGTGCTGTGAACGAGAACCACGATAGGAACAGCGCAAGCCCGATGATTGCAGTTTCAATCAGGATCGGGAGCAGATTCGTCCACATGTTTTTTCTCCTTGCGCTTATGTTCCTCGCACTGCTTGTGAATAATTTCTTCCGCCTTGCGGCGGCGCTCCGATTCCTCAAAGCGCCACCAGCCATAGGATTTGCCCGCTGCATCTGCCTGCCTGGCATCCAGTGTCAGCTTGTCCGGCGGTGTCTGGATGTGCCGCCGGACTTTCTGCCCCGGTGGATTGATCCCCCGTGCGTTGCAGATGGGGCAGATTTTCGTGCTCGCCGAATCCGCAATGAAGGCTTTGCCGCAGCGGTCGCAGCGCTTAAACATCGGCATCCGTATCACCGCCCCAGTTTGTGTAGATGCAGCCAGCAACGCCGACCGCGATCATCAGAACAGTAAACCATGCGACCGGTGCGCAGGCTGCTGCCTGCGCTTCCGTCACACCGTAAAGCCACATCAGAAAACGGATCATCATACATAATTCCCCTTGTTTCTGCGGCTGAACTCCTGCGCCCATCTTTCAAGGTCCCGGAGTTCTCGGAGCCTTTTCTCGCGGCGGCGGTGTTCCCGCACCGCCCGCACAATGGTGTACACTGCCATACAGGCAACTACGATGAACACCGCCGGTGTCAGCCAGCTCATACGGCATCCTCCTTTTCCTCCGGTTTCTCCGCCGGGTCTGCGCTCTGGGCTTCCTTGTAGCCCTGCACAAACCCTGCCATAAAGGAAAGAGCCGACTTACCAAGCGGCTTTGCATCGTCCATGATCTTTGCCAGCTCTTCCGTCTGCATCTTTTCTTTCTCGCTCATACTCTCACGCTCCTTGTTGTCCGTCCCTTCCCGCCGTGCTATAATCAGGGCAGGACAGGAGGTATACTTATGAACATTCGTCCATCTGATATTGATTTGCTATCCCGTGTTTTTCAGGTGTTCGATTCTGCTCCCGTTGCATTCTTTGAAAATGTACCGTCCGACAGAATCGCCCAGCTCAAAAACGCAGCCCGCGGACTGCCCGTAAAGCTCCGCTTCGGTTCTGGCTCGTCTACCTCAATTGAAACGCTCGCGTTTGGATTCGCCTGCAACTACGCTCTGTCGAGAAAAGACTTCTCGCGTCAGGAGAAGGACACGATCTGCGCATATCGGGACGCTCTTCAATCCGAGCTACTTCTGAGCCATCCCGATATGTAAGTGCAACCGGGCCAACTTCCACATTTTCGCTTGCCAGCAGCACGAGCCACGCCACGGCTCGTGCTGTTCTTGTTTTTTCGATTCCTTTCTGCATCCTCTCACCTCCTCGTGTTGTCCGCCCCTTCCTGCCGTGATATAATCAAACCATCCCGGACGGAAAGGGGGTGAACTGGGGTGAACTTATGAAATACTATCTTGTTGATCTTCGCGCCCTTCCCATTTCCGAACGTGCAGCAGCTTGTAAGAAAATGGAGCAAGGCGCATGGGACGTTTTTGAACAACTTGGAAGCTCCGGCCTTGAAGCTGCCAAAGTTGCGTGGACTTCCCCGGAAGATTTTGAATCTTCCATCTTCTTCCCAAAAGGATGTTCCTGCACTCTCTTGGGAAACTGACGTTACACCTTTAATGTAACGTAGGTGACAAGCAATGCCGCCGGGAAGTCCGGGTCGTAGTTGAACTCGATCCGGGCTTTTTCTTTTTCATCGACAGCCAACATAAATTCCTTGATGCTGCCCAACTTCTGAAATGCTTCCTCCCTGCGCCATACGCCGCAGCCAACGCCGTTGCGGTGAACTTCTCCCGGCTTGTAGCCGTAGTGTTTCAGCACTTCGTCCACGTCGAGTTCATCAAATGCTTTTTGGTGGATCACACTTCTTTGCCCCCTTTTGTTGAGTGGTTCAATTTATAGCCCCATTATAGTTTAATCATTTAATATTGTCAATAGGGTTTTTTCGCATTTTTGTTGAATGATTAAACTTTTCGTGCTATAATTGCCTTAAAGGAGGTGACAACATAGTGAAAAGCAGAATCCATGCTGTACGCGCACAGGCTGATTTAACCATGGCCGAATTTGCGAAGCGCATCGGTATGACCACTTCTTCTATCAGTCTGTTCGAGAGTGGCAAAGCCACCCCTTCCGATAGAACGGTTCTTTCTATCTGCCGTGAGTTCGGGGTCAATGAACACTGGCTCCGCACCGGCGAGGGGGAGATGTTCGAGCAGACGCGGGAAACCGTGCTGGACAAGCTCTGCGCCGAGTATGATCTTGGTGCAGAACACCGGGCCATTGTGGAGGGATTTCTGGACCTGACCCCGCAGGATCGGGATGTGGTACTGAAATACTTCCATAATGTGTTCAGCCGGTCTACATCCCATGCCGCCCAGAGCGCGGCAGTACCCGACAGCGAAGCCCAGCGCATTGCCGAGAGCGACGAGTACAAGTCGCTTGTGGAAAAGAACGAGCCGCCGGAGAAAGAATTGCGTACTACCGCCGGTTAGTTCTTCAGCGCGCCGCAGACGAGTGGTTGAAACGTCACCGCTGACCGCCATGCAAAAAGAAAAAGCCCACCGGGGGGACAGCCGGTAGGCTTTTTCGTGTATGTAAAAATAAAAAATGCCCCATCTTCTCAAAAGAAAAGACAGGGCATTTTGAAATGAGTTGAACCTAAATGTGCAACTCTACTTATATAAATAGCTCCCAGATATGATATTTCGGAAATGAATTTAACTTTTTGACTGTTGAAAGTGTGGAAAGATTTATTTTCCCCAGAACTTGCAACGGCTTGCAACAAACTTAAAACTACTTGAAAGGTGGTATTTATGCCTCGTAAAAAGAAACTGCAAGAGGTAGGCGGACTGCGGCTGGTGGCGTACTACCGCTACTCCGGCGGCTCCGGGCAGACCGAACAATCCATAGAGGGTCAGCGACGGGACTGTGAAGCATACGCCAAACTCCACGGTATGACGATCCAGCATGAATACATCGACCGGCATATCTCCGGCAAGACCGACGACCGCGCATCATTCCAGCAGATGATCCGGGACAGCGACAAAGGTGCGTTCGATATGGTGATCTGCTGGAAGACCGACCGCTTTGCCCGCAACCGTTACGACAGCGCCGTGTACAAGAAGCGCCTGCGTGACAACGGCGTTGAGATCATCTATGCGGCAGAATCCAACATTTCCGGCGCGGAAGGTATCATCATTGAAGGTCTGATGGAATCTCTTGCCGAATACTATTCCGCCGAGCTTGCCGAGAAGATGCGCCGCGGTATGCGTGAGAGCGCTCTCAAGTGCCAGGCTATCAACCGCTGCAGGCCGCTTGGTTTCACCACCGATGCCGGCAAGAAGTTCATCATTGACGAGCGCACCGCTCCCGCCGTTCGGTTCATCTTTGAGCATTACGCCGCCGGGGAGAGCGCAGCGTACATCGTGGAGCAGCTGAACGAGAAGGGCTACCGCACCAGCCAGGGCAACGAGTTCAACAAGAGCAGTATCAATCGCATTATTCAGAACGAGATGTACCGCGGCGTTTATATCAGCAAGGCGTATGACGTTCGGATCGAGGGCGGAGTTCCCGCGATCGTGGACGACGAGTTATGGCGGAGGGCACAGGCTATGGCAAAACTCAACAAGCAGAAGCGCGCAAAGTATTCTTCCAAGGCGGACTATTTCCTTTCTGGTAAACTGTATTGCGGCGAGTGTGGCTGCCTGATGAAGGGAATCAGCGGGCACAGCAGCACCAACGGCGAGGTGTACCGGTACTATGCCTGTTCCAATCCTAAATGCAAGAAGCACAACATTCCGAAAGAGGAACTGGAAGGAAAGGTCATTCAGGCTATCATTGACAACTTGTTACAGCCGGAAGCTATGGAAGCCCTTGCGGAAGCAATGGTGGCTGTGCAGGAAGCTGATGCCGGCAAGCCAAACGCAGAGCGTGAAGCCATCCAGCAAGAGCTTGCCGATGTCCGCCGCCGGAGCAAGAACATTTTGGATGCCATCGAGAACGGAACCGCAAACCCGCATCTGACCGCGCGTCTGGATGAACTGACCGAGCGGGAGAATACTTTGCGTTTCCAGCTGTCCACTCTCACCGATGAAAAGCCTCTGCGCTTCACCAAGGAGGAATATCTTTTCTTGTTGGAGCAGTTCTTGATTGACCCCGCCGAGCGCAACGAGGACTACGGCAGGCGTGTTGTTCACACTTTCGTAACTTCTATGGAAGTCAGTGATTCTAAACTGCTTATTTATTTTAACATTTCCGAAGAAAACGCTGACAAAAACAAAAACGCTTCACCGTCTGAACTTCAAAAAGAAAGTTCGACGGTGAAGCGTCTGGTCCGAGTGGCGAGAATCGAACTCACGGCCTCTTGAACCCCATTCAAGCGCGCTACCAAAACTGCGCTACACCCGGATATCTGCAAGCGGTTATCGCTCACAGCTCAATTAGTATACTTGATTCAGGGTGTTTTGTCAAGCTTTTTCTGCCAGGTTTTTGCAAATAAATTTTCAAAACTCCGGCTCGTTTTCCTGCAGCGGCTGATCCCTTGCGGGAAACATTTCAAATTCAACAGTGGCAAGTGCAATTGCAAACACACTCTCGGCACCGGCTGCCAGCAGCGCCTGTGTGCAGGCTGCTGCCGTGGCACCGGTGGTGATCACATCGTCTACCAAAAGCACCTTTCTGCCCTCCACAAGTTCCGTGTCCGTCACCCGGAAGGCACCCGCCACATTGGCAAGGCGCTGCTCAAAGGGCAGGCCCGCCTGATGCCGCTTCGCACGAGTGCGGCCCAGTGCTTTCGGGTACAGCGGTATCCCCAGTGCGCGGGCCAGCGGCACCGCCATGAGCTGCGGCACATTGTAGCCGCGCGCGCTGCCGGATGCCGGTACGGGAACGATGCAGTCGTACCCAAGGGACATGCCTTCCACAAGCTCCGGCACCGGTTCTGCACCGGCCATATGCATCTCGCTGCCAAAGGCCAGCTTTGCCAGCCAGAGGCCCAGCTCCACCGCCGCCCACGGTGCAGCATGGTATTTTGTATGCAGGATGCCGCGCCGCACACAGCCTTCATACCGGAACGGTGCTGCTGCACCGGTCAGTTCCCCTAAATAATGCTGAGAAGCGTCCAGCCGCATTCCCGGCTTCCTGCGCAGCTCTTCCAGCTCCGCGGCACAATCCGGGCAGATGGGCACACTGCCCAGCACCCGATCACAAAACGGGCAGCGGCGTGGGTACACCAACTGCCTTGCCCCGCGCAGAATGCGGCGCGGGACGCTGTAATAATCCATCAGTCCTTTTTGACGGCCACGATCACGCGCACGCGCTTGCCCGCAGCACAGCCAAAGTTATCGTACCAGCCGGTCAGGTAGTAGCCCTCCGAGTTGACCTCGGTCAGCTTGGTGGCGTAGTACTGACCCTTGTACCACAGATACACCTGTGCGTCGTCCGCCATCTCAAAGCGGGTGCCGTTGCTCATGACCGACGCTGCACCCACCTGATCGATCTTCATGGGCATGAGCTGGACCATCGTCCGCACGCTGCCGGTCGTCTCTCTGCGGGCTGCAACACCACCTACCAGCACCGGATATTTGACGTTGGTGGTGAAAGCTACCTGCGAACCATTGACATAGCACACATAGGTAGCACCGCCGCCAATATAGCGGAAGATGGACGCATACGGTTCGCCTACAAGGCTGCCCACCTGCCGCAGACCAAGGCTGAGCAGGCTATCCGTGTTGGCTGTGATCTTCTGCCACAGAGTGGAGAGGATGTCGCCGTTGATCACACCCCACAGCACTTCGCTGGTGGTGGGCACCAGAACATCCTTCAGGTCGTCCACGATCTTATCCTGCGTATCCGTGCTGTCGCTCTTGCCGGTGGAAATGATTTTGGCCAGCGTCTGCAGTTCCGAGTAGTTGACTGCCACATTCTTGATATCATCCAGCACGCCGTAGGTCCACAGGTCGCCGGTGACATCATTCAGGATCAGGCGGTCGATCTCGCCCTTCTCATTCAGCGTATAGTAGCGGACGTTCAGAAGATTCAGGTCTGTCCCCGCTAGGCGGCTGGGACGAACCGTCCCAGCCACACCCTCCGCAGTTGTATCCAGAATCTGTACATCGTCGGCAAGGGCATAGCTGCCCAGTGCCGTTGCATCTGCATTGACCTTGCCGGTAACGACCTTGTTCTCGATGCCGCTCACGGACTCGCCTTCCGGCGTTACGCGGATCTCTACCAGCCAGCCCTTGGGGTAGTTCAGGCTTTTGTCCACATTCACAGTGCGCTGAACACCATCGGTGCACATGACAGCCACGCGCTGCAGCACATCCGCGCCGTTATCTTCCACAAGGCTGCGGGCTGCGCCCTGCACCACGCCGTAGAACACCTCGTCGGCCTCTGCGCCGGTAATAACATCCGCCGCCTCATTGTTCATGCCCAGCAGCAGAGTGACCACTTCGCCCACGCCGCCGCCGTTCAGGCTGGACACCTTGGAAGCCACTGCTGTGCTGCCCAGCTGATAGCTGGTGCCCGCCACGGTAACGGCCGTGGGTGCGCTGGCGCTGGGCGAAACGGCAGTGATGCGGCCTGCTGCTTTGCGGGTGTAGATCCACACCGTCTGTAGACTCTCACTGTAATAATACACATCGTAGCGGTTCAGCTCTGCAGAAGCCGAGACCTTATCGTTGCGGTAGATGCTCACCGGCGTAAAAGGCAGCTGGGCGCCTTCCGCTGCCACAAAGGGTCCCTTCAGGCTCTTGAGCATTACCGTGGAGGTGTCCACCTGACCGTTCGAAACCGTAAAGCCCAGGCTGGTACCATAGGCGCTGCCAGAGGCGGTGTTTGCCGTGAGGGTGTTATACAACAGCAAAGCACAGTCCTCATAGTTCATGGCCTCGCTCTGGCTGCGGTTCAGCTGGTTACGCAGGCCCAGTTCCTGCGCCTTGTTCAGCTGTGCCGTCGGGAACACGCCGTTGAGGTCGGTCATTTTATAGCCCAGCAGCTTGAGCGCTGCGGTGCAGGCTTCTTCCAGCGTGACCGTATTATCCGGGCGGAATGTACCATCAGTATAGCCGTTCATCCAGCCCTGCTGCACCGCAATGCGCACATAGGGTGCCCACTGAGAGCTGCCGGGCACATCCTTATACAGTGTGCCCAGATTGCCCTGCTGGCTGGCGCTTTCGCGGTAGGCCGAAAAGGAGACCAGCATCTTGGCAAATGCACCGCGGGTGACGGCAGCATCCAGACTGCCGGTCTGGCTGGTATCCATAGCGCCCAGCGTGATGGCCGTCTGGATGGCCGAGTTGTTCAGGCTGGCCGCCGATGCCGGAAGCACCAGCACGGATACAGCCAGGCATGCTGCAAGCAGACATGCGAAGAGACGTTTTTTCATAGGTATATTCCCCTTCCTTGGTGTTTTGCAGTCCGGCGCAACGCCGGCTGAGAAGAGTTCAGTCATAGCGCAATGCTTCAATGGGGTTGAGCCGCGCTGCGCGCTTTGCGGGCAGGTAGCCGAACAGCACGCCAATCCCCACCGAGATGCCAAAGGCCACTGCGATGGAATTGAAGGACGGGCTGACCGTGACCGTTGTGCCGCTGGTGAACATGGGCAGCACCTTGTTTGCTCCCATGGATACGATGTAGCCCAGTGCAATGCCCAGTGCGCCGCCGAGGGCCGAGGTGGTGGCTGCTTCCACCACGAACTGCGACAGAATGGTGTGTTCCTTGGCACCCAGTGCCTTGCGAATGCCGATCTCGCGGGTGCGCTCAGTCACCGACACCAGCATGATGTTCATGATGCCAATGCCGCCCACCAGCAGCGAAATGCTGGCAATGCCGGTCAGGATCACAATGACCATGTTGATCATGTTGTTCATTTCCTCCAGCCACTCGCTGGCGCTGTAGACATAGTAGCCGTTATCCGAGCCAAGCAGGCGCTGCAGTTCGCTTTCCACCGCAGACTTTGCTTCGTTGGCGCGGCCCTCATCCTCCATGACCGCGGCATAGTTGTTCACCGTGCTCTGGCTGGAAAGGCGCATGGCCGTGGTATAGGGCAGGTAAACGCAGTCGTCATCGCTGCCCTGCTGCATGTCCGGATCGCTGACTTTGGCCGCCAGCACGCCCACGATGCGGAACTTGTTGGCACCGATCTTGAGCGTCTGGCCAAGGCCGTTGCCACCAAAGGCCACACGGTTGAGGTAATCGCCGATGACACACACATGCTTGTTATCCTTCATATCCATGTACTGCAGGCCGCGTCCCTGCGCGATCTGGTAATTTTTCATGGCGGAATAGTTCTCGTCCACGCCGCTGATGTTGGACCAGCGGTAGCTGGTAGTGCCGATCTTCAGCGTGCCGCTGCCGCTGAAATCGATCTGCGGCGAAATGGACTGGATCAGCTCCGGGTACTCCGTGGGCAGCTTGTACATTTCCTCCACCGAAACGGTGCGGGAGCCGTTGCCCCACACCTGCACCGAAAGGGTGTTGGTACCCAGTGCCGAAAAGCTGTCGCGCATGCTTTTGGTCATGCCGTTGCCCAAGCCCACGATGACGATGACTGCCATAACGCCGATGATGATGCCCAGCATGGTAAGGAAGGTGCGCAGTTTGTTGCTCCACACGTTCTGGATGGCCTGACGGAAGGTCTCAATGATCATGCTTTTTCCTCCTCATCCGGCAGCAGCGTGGGCTGCACCACGGCTTCCGGTGCATGGGCATCGCCATCGTAGACCACCCGCCCGTCCTCCAGACGGATGATGCGGTCTGCCTGCACCGCAATGGAATTATCGTGGGTGATGAGCACCACGGTGTGGCCCTCATCGTGCATCTGCTGCAGCATTCCCAGCACTTCGCGGCCGGTGTGGCTGTCCAGTGCGCCGGTAGGCTCGTCGGCCAGAATGACCGCCGGGTTCCGCACCAGTGCCCGAGCGATGGAAACACGTTGCTGCTGGCCACCGGAAAGCTGGTTGGGGCGGTTCCTGAGCTTATCGCCCAGACCCACCTGCTCCAGCACCTCTTTGGCCCGGGCGTGGCGCTCGGCGCGGCCGATGCCCGCATACACCAGCGGCACCTCCACGTTCTCCATCAGGTTGAGCCTTGGCAAAAGGTTGTACTGCTGGAAGATGAAACCCAGCATCTCGTTGCGGACGGATGCCAGCTCGTTGCGGCTCATCCGGCCAACATCTTTTCCGTTCAGGCGGTAGGTGCCGTGGGTGGGCACATCCAGACATCCGATGATGTTCATGCAGGTGGATTTGCCGGAGCCGGACTGGCCCACGATGGCCACGAACTCGCCTTTTTCGATTTTCATGGTGATGTGGTCTGCAGCCTTTACCGTGGTGTCACCCATCTGGTAATACTTGCACACCTCATCAAACTCGATCAGAGCGCTCATGCATTCCTCCTGTGTCAGCCCAGATAGACCACGCCGTCTGCCTGAGACGGATTCACGGCATCCTCTGCGGAGCCCTGCTTTTCCTCGGCTTCCACAGGCTCTTCCGCCGGTACGGTCCCGTTTTCCGGTTCTTCTTCATCGACCATGCCGTTCTCAGCATCGGCGCCTTCCTCGCCCTCGGTGCCCTCTGCATCCGCCTCGTAATAGCCGCCGTCGTCATAGTACGTATCGGTACTTGCTGCGGCAGAGTCGTAAGCCACCGTGTCATTGCCGGTCAGCCCGCTGACGATCTGGGTGTAGTTGTCATCGCTGACGCCGGTCTTGACCGGCACATACACATAGCCGTCCGGCGCGATCATGCCCGGGTCTGCGTTGACTGCGCTGGGGGAGTCCTGCGTGACCAGCACATAGCCGCCGCGCACGATGGCAGCGTTGGGCACGGTAAGGGTATTCTTTGCCTGTGCCACCACGATCTCAGCATTGGCGTTCATGCCCGGGCGCAGGCCATCGGTCTCATCAATGCGCACCTTGACCGGGTAGGTGGTGGTGCCGCCGTTGGAGGTACCCTTCATGGAAACACGGGTCACAACGCCGGTATAGGTTTTGTCCGGCACGGCATCCGCCGTGACCTGCACGCTCTGACCCACCGACAGGCTGCTGACCTGCAGCTCGTCCACGTTCAGGGTCATCTCCAGATAGCTCAGGTCAAAGATAGTGCACAGGTCCGAGCCGGCGGACAGCGCGTCCCCGGCCTTGGCATTCTTTTCAATAATGGTGCCGCTGATGGGCGAGGTGATGGTGTAGTTGTTCATGGCCTCCTGCAGATTGTCCATGTTCAGCTCGGCGCTGCGCAGGCTCTCGGCGGCAGACTGGATGGCCTCGGTCAGGTCCTCGCCGCTGATCTGCAGCACGATATCGTCCTTGTTCACGGCTCCGCCTTCCGGCACATTGATGGCCGTCACGGTACCGGCGGCAAGGGCAGTCAGGGTGCGCTCTGCCTGATACTCAAAGCACTTGGCGGCAATGCAGTTCACGCCATTGATGGTTGCCGTTGCTGCCTGCGCAGTGGTCAGGCCGCCTGCATTGCGCACAGCAATGGTCACGGTGCGGGTGAGCAGGTTGCCGGTGCTCAGAGCATCGGTGCCGGTCACAGCGGTCACGGTGCCGGTCAGCATTTCAAAGGTGCCGTCCAGCGTCACCTCTGCGCTCTGGCCCACCGAGAAGGTGGCGGCATCTGCTGCCGGGAACTCCAGCCGCAGCACCATTTTGGAGCTGTCACGGATGACCGCCACTTCCTGACCGCTGGTCACTTCGTCGCCCTTGGCCACCTTGAGGGCACTCACAACACCTGCCACCTCGGCGCGGACATACTGGCGGTCTGCCGTCTTGTCGTAGCTGCGCTGTGCCTGCTGCAGAGCAATGGACGCCTGCTCCGCCTTGGTGGTGGCATCAGAGGAGTCCACTGTGTACAGCACGGTGCCTTCCTCCACGATGTCCCCTTCCTCAAAGCTGCTGGTCAACACCTTGCCCGCTACCAGCGACTTAACATTATATGTATTGGCAGGGTTCAGAGTGCCGGTTCCGCTGAGGGTGTTGGACACATCCCGCTTGGACGGCGAGACCTGCACATAGTTGATGTCCGTATTGGCGTTCTGTGCCTTGTCCGGGCGCAGGATGAACCATCCGCCCAGCACGGCCACGCACACCACCGGCACCATCCATTTCCAGTTCTTGCGGAAAAAGGCTGCTGCTTTGCCGCCCTTCGCTGCGGGCTTTGCCTCACCCGCAGCCGTCTGCTGTACCGCAGCATCCTGCTTCTTTTTAAAGATCATGCTTGCTGTTTCCTCCTGTATCTTTCAGGGCATGCCCTGGTTTCGGTATCGGGCGCAGGCTTTGCAAAAGCGCGCGATAAAGAGTTTATTGTTAGTTTATCGCATTTTCGTCTATTACACAAGCGTCTAAATTTTGTTTTGACGCATTTGTGTCAAAGTTTTACCCAACTTTCACACCGTGCCCTCTTTTGCCTTCCAGACAAAACAAAAGAGACAGTGCCCCGCTCTTGCAGGGTACTGCCTCTTTTTTGAAGCACGATCTTTATTCAGCTGTAGTTTCCACTACCACATACACCCCGGCAGGGACGCATGCAGCCCATGCGCCGTCCTTGTCCAGCCAGCCGAATTGCTCGCACACATGGTCCGGGCACTGACTGTCCAAAAACGCGATGGCACCATCCTTTACCTGCAGATGCACGACATAATTGCCCACATCATACAGGTAATCGTGGTCTGTATCCAGCGGCAGAGTCTCGGTGATGCCATCGCCAAAATCGACGGTGGCCTGCAGGCCGCTGCCCTTGCTGCTGTGTGCTGCGCGCACGCCGAAATACAGCGTCGCGGCCAGCGCAAGGATCACTGCAGCAAAGATCAGGTTCTTCATCCATGGTTTCAGGCCTTTGGAGCCGGAAGCGTTTTCAGGTGCTTTGCGGGTACTCATGCAGCGTAGTCGCTGGCAGCCTTACCTGCAATGCGGCCAAACACGGTGAAGTCTGCAACAGCGTTGCCGCCCAGACGGTTTGCACCGTGCACACCGCCAGTGACCTCACCTGCTGCAAACAGGCCAGGGATCACAGTGCCGTCCTCCTTGAGGACTTCGGTGTTGGTGTTGATGGTCAGGCCGCCCATGGTGTGGTGCACACCAGCAGTGACCTTGATTGCATAGTACGGAGCAGTATCCAGCGGGTTTGCAAAGCTGGTGCGGCCAAAGTCGGGGTCATTCTTGGCCTCAACATAGCCGTTCCAAGTCTTCATGGTCTCGGCAAAAGCAGCCTCATCAACGCCCATTGCCTTGCCCAGCTCCTCGTAGGTCTCGCCGGTCACGGTGAAGCCCTTCTTGATGTAGCCCTGAATGACGCTGGAAGCATCGACCATAGCCTGATCGACCACCAGCCAGCTGTAGCTGCCGGTCTGAGCGATCTCAGCAGCAGAGACCACGTCACGGGTGCCCACTTCGTCGATGAAGCGCTTGCCCTCGGCGTTGATCAGCACAGCGCCGTCGCCGCGCAGGCCCTCGGTGATCAGGGCAGCGGTGTTGGCCTCAACGGTGGGGTGGATCTGGATCTGGTCCATATCCACGGTGCCAGCGCCGATCGCGGTGGCCATCTCAATGCCCTGGCCCTGAGCGCCGGCAGCGTTGGTGGTCATGAAGCCCTTCAGCTCAGGCTTGTACTCGACAACCATGTCCAGATTTGCGCCGAAGCCGCCGGTGGTCAGCACCACAGCCTTGGCGTTCACAGTGACGGTCTCGCCGGTAGAACCGGTGGCCTTGATGCCCACAGCAGCGCCGCTCGCATCGGTCAGGATCTCGTTGGCGGTGGTGTTCAGCAGGATCTGAACACCGGCCTTTTCGCAGTTCTCCTGCAGCAGGGGGATCATGTAGGAACCGACAGAAACGGTCTTGCCCTCTGCGTCCACAGGGCGATGGATGCGCTTGACGGATGCGCCGCCAAAGCTGGAAACGCTGTGCAGGGTGATGCCGTGCTCGTCCAGCCAGTCGATGGCATCAGCAGAGTTGGAGCACAGGGTCTCCACCAGAGCAGGGTCGTTGATGCCCTTGCCGCCAATCATGGTGTCCAGCTCCATCAGCTCAACAGAGTCGAAGTAGCCGGTGGGGTTCTTCTGGTACTCTGCCCACTGCTCAGAGACGGTCTTTGCCAGAGCGGTGATGGTCTCGTTGTCAGCGTACTTTTCAGCAGCGGTCTTCAGGGTCTTTTCGACACCGGCAGACTCGCCGAACTCGTTCTCATCCTGATACACGGTCTTGCCGGCGTTCATGCCGCCGGTAGCGCGCACAGAGTTGCCGCCCACCATGGCCTGGCTCTCCACGATCACAACGCTCTTGCCCTCGGCAGCAGCGGTGATGGCAGCGGTCATGCCTGCGCCGCCTGCACCCACGATGACAACGTCAGCGTCAACGGTGGAATCCTCGGCCTTGGTCGCGTCGGCCTTGACCTCGATCTTATAGTCGTCAGCATTCAGGCCGGCGGCGGTCAGGGCAGCGGCTGCTGCCTCCTTGATGGCGTTGGAGGTGATGGTCGCGGTGGACACGCCGTCCACGGCGATGCTGCCGGTCTCAGCGATCTGAGCGGGCAGCTGCTCCAGTGCCAGCGTACCGATGCCGGGGGTCTCGTCCTTACCCTCAGCGGTGCAGCCGGTGATCTTGCCGTCTTCCAGCGTCAGGGTAACGGTAACGTCGCCGCCCATACCCTTGGCAGTGCCGGTGAAATCGCCGGACACGCCGCCTGCGGTGGAAGCGGACTTGCTGCCGCAGCCGTAGCCCAGCAGACTGACACCCACAACAACCGCCATGGCCAGCGCAGCCACGCTCTTGCGGATCTGATTCTTTTTCATTGTTTCTTCCTTCTCATATTCGGGTTGCTTGTGTTCGGACATCTATCAGCAAAAAAGGGGGAGCTGCTCATTCGGAAAGCAGCTTCCCCTCGCTGAAACTTAGAAAAGACTTAGGCGTTAGCCTGAGCTGCAGCAACAGCGCATGCAACGGTAGCGCCGACCATGGGGTTGTTGCCCATGCCGATCAGGCCCATCATCTCAACGTGTGCGGGCACGGAGGAAGAGCCAGCGAACTGAGCATCACCGTGCACACGGCCCAGAGAGTCGGTCAGGCCGTAGCTTGCGGGGCCTGCGGCCACGTTATCGGGGTGCAGAGTACGGCCCGTGCCGCCGCCGGAAGCGACGGAGAAGTACTTCTTGCCGTTCTCGATGGCCCACTTCTTGTAGGTGCCAGCAACCAGATGCTGGAAGCGGACGGGGTTGGTGGAGTTGCCGGTGATGGAGCACTGAACGTCCTCCTTCTTCATGATGGCAACACCTTCCATAACGTCGTTTGCACCGTAGCACTTGACGGCTGCACGCTCGCCCTCAGAGAAGGGGATCTCCTTGACGACGGTCAGGGTCTGAGTGGGGATGTCGTACTCAGTCTGAACATAGGTGAAGCCGTTGATACGGGAAATGATGTAAGCTGCATCCTTGCCCAGGCCGTTCAGGATGACGCGCAGGGGGGTCTTGCGGACCTTGTTTGCAGTGCGGGCGATGCCGATAGCACCCTCAGCAGCCGCAAAGGACTCGTGGCCTGCCAGGAAAGCGAAGCAGGTGGTGTCCTCGCTCAGCAGACGAGCGCCCAGATTGCCGTGGCCCAGACCGACCTGACGCTGCTCAGCGACAGAGCCGGGGATGGTGAAAGCCTCCAGACCTTCGCCGATGGCAGCAGCGCACTCGGCAGCATCGGTCAGGCCGCGCTTGACGGCGATAGCGGTGCCCAGGGTGTATGCCCAGACAGCGTTATCAAAGCAGATGGGCTGAACGCCGCGCACGATCTTGTCGCAGTCGATGCCCTTTGCGAGGAGCATCTCGTTGCAAGCGTCCAGAGACTCCAGGCCGTTAGCCTTCAGGCATGCCTCGATTTTCGGCATGCGGCGATCCATAGATTCAAAAGTTGCCATGAGTTGTTCCTCCTCTCTTATTCCTCACGCGGGTCGATGTACTTCACAGCGCCCTGCTCCTTGCTGAAGCGGCCGTAAGTACCCACGTTCTTCTCATAAGCCTCGTTGGGGGTCTTGCCGTGACGGATATCCTCCATCATCTTGCCCAGCTTGACGAACTGATAGCCGATGACCTCATCGTTGGCATCCACAGCCAGCTTGTTGATATAGCCCTCAGTCAGCTCCAGATAACGGACGCCCTTTGCCTTGGTGGAGAAGATGGTACCGGTCATGGAGCGCAGGCCCTTGCCCAAGTCATCCAGACCTGCGCCGATGGGCAGACCGTCCTCAGAGAAAGCGGTCTGGCTGCGGCCGTAGACGATCTGCAGGAACAGCTCACGCATAGCAACGTTGATGGCATCGCACACCAGGTCGGTGTTCAGAGCTTCCAGAATGGTCTTGCCGGGCAGGATCTCGCCTGCCATAGCAGCAGAGTGGGTCATACCGGAGCAGCCGATGGTCTCCACCAGAGCCTCCTCGATGACACCGTTCTTGATGTTCAGGGACAGCTTGCAGGTACCCTGCTGAGGTGCGCACCAGCCCACACCGTGGGTGTAGCCGCTGATGTCCTTGATCTCATAGGCCTTGACCCATGCGCCCTCTTCGGGGATGGGAGCCGGACCATGCTTAGGACCTTTGGTGATCGGGCACATATTCTGTACTTGCTGCGAATAGGTCATAATCATACTCTCCTTTTGACAAATGTTGCTTTGCAGCACAAAGCCGCCGCCGCGCCCTGCCGGCACAGCCGCTGCCCTTTGCTGCTTGCATCTGACCGGGCGCGCCGCTCTCTTTCAGCGCCTTAACCGGTACTACCACGCATGATTTTATTATAGAGAAAGCTGACGGATTTTGCAATACATTTCCGGTAAAAAACATCAAAACTATTTGCAGTTGCCTTCCGCTAACTGTCAATTCGGATGCTTTTGTCATTTCATTCGTCAAGTTTTTGTCAACTATGTCAAGAGGGCAAATTTCACGCTCCTGTGTCCTGCCTGCGCGGTGTCTGCCCGGCAGGCTTCAGTACCCACATGGCCGCAAAGCCCGCCGCTGCGCCGCCCACGGCAAGCCAGTGCCGCCCGGCTTCCAACCCCCAGAGATTTGCTGCAAACGGAAAGGCCAGACTGCCCACGCTCTGCCCCAGTGCCAGAAAACCGTAGTTCACCCCTGCGTGCGGCAGGCCGAACAGATCGGTGGAAAGGGCGGGCAGCACTGCTGCAAGGCCGGAATAGCAGAAGGTAAGCCCCGCATAACAGGCGATCACCCACCAGCCCTGCGCAAACGCAAACCCTGCCGAAAGCCCCAGCGACACCGCAAACAGCAGCAGATCGGTGGGCCTGCGGCCAATTTTATCGCTGAGCATGGGCATCAGCAGGCGACCCGCCGCACTGCCCACGCTGCCCAGCACCACGCTCCACAGAGCAGCGTTCTCGTCCAGCCCCCGCTCCACGCCCAGCTTCAGGATGATGGGGCTGAACAGAAGCACCGCCGGGGTGGAAAAACACACCGCGCCTGCGCACAGCCAGTACTGCTTTGTTTTCAGCATCTGCCACGGGGAAAGGTCGATCTCATTTTTGCCGCTCCCCTGCTGGTTTTGTCTGCTTTCCGGCGGGTCCTGCAGCAGCAGACTGCCCGCAAGGCAGACGGGCAGCGTTATGGCCCCTAGCGCCCAGAACGCGCCCCGGATGCCCTGCACGATCCCAAAGCCGCTGACCGCCGTGCGCACGAACACGGTGAGGAACGCACCGGAAAGGCCCACCGCCCCGCCGATCACGCCGGTGGCAAGGCCCTTGCGCCCGGCATACCACTTCTGTGCGCAGGATTGGATGGATGGGTACAGAAACGCCGTGCCCAGCCCCGCCGGGATGCTGAATGCCAGAAAAAAGCTGCCCGCACTGCCGCCCGGCAGGATGGCCGCTGCAAAAAATCCGCCGCACAGCAGTGCTGTTCCCCACAGAGCCGCACACCGCGGGCCTCGGCTGTCCTGCAGAAAGCCGCCGAGGACGCACCCCACGCCGAACGCCGCAATGAGGATGCCGAAGGCATAGCCTGCCCCCTGCTCGCTCAGGCCATACTCGTCCATGACCGGCTGCTGGAATACGCCCCACGCCGCCGGGATGCCCGTGAGCACCTGAATGGCTGCGCCCGCCGCAAGGATGGTCCACGGATGTTTTGCTGCAAATTGCTGTTTCATCGTCTGTCCTCCGAATGGTTTTTCCCTTACAGTGTGCCCATTTCAATTGACAAAACGGCAGATTTCTTTATAATGAATAAGGTAAAAGTATTTACATTGATTTATATAGAGAGGAACCATCTTATGAAAACACAGGCATTGAAGGGCATGCGCGACCTGCTGCCCGCAGAGCAGACCCTGCGCGATTACATTCAGGGCAAAATTCTGGAGACCTACCGTGCGTCCGGCTTCGAGCGCATTTCCACCCCCATGCTGGAGGATATGGAGAATCTGGACAAATCCGACGGCGGCGACAACCTGAACCTGATCTTCAAGGTGCTCAAGCGCGGCGATAAGCTCACCGCTGCCCTGAACACCGGCGATCCCAAGCAGCTGTCCGATATGGGCCTGCGCTATGACCTGACCCTGCCGCTGAGCCGCTACTATGCCGCCAACAAGGATAAACTGCCCAGTCCCTTCAAGGTGATCCAGACCGACCGTGTGTTCCGCGCCGAGCGCCCGCAGAAGGGCCGTCTGCGCGAGTTCGTACAGTGCGATATCGACATTCTGGGCGATTCTTCCCCCAATGCCGAGGTGGAGCTGATCGACGTGACCACCCGCGCTCTGCTGAACATCGGCTTCACCGGCTTCACCGTCAACATCAATGACCGCCGCATCCTGCGCGGGATGCTGGAGAGCATGGGTTTTTCCGCTGATACGCTGGATTCCGTCTGCATCACCTTTGATAAGATGGACAAGATCGGCGCCGATGGTGTGAAGGCTGAGCTGACCGAAAAGCAGCTGCCGGAAAATGCCATCAACGCACTGGCCGACTTCATTGCCGCAGGCGAAGTCACGCTGGATGCCGTGGCTGCCCGCTGCGCAGACCCCGCCATTGCCGACGACCTCAAGTATGTCCTTGCTACCGCCAACGCCATGGCTGCAGGCCGCTATCAGGTAGCCTACTGCCCCAGTCTGGTGCGCGGTCAGGGCTACTACACTGGCATGGTGTTTGAGATCACCTGCCCGCAGTTCAGCGGTGCCGTGGCCGGCGGCGGCCGCTACGACAACATGGTGGGCAAGTTCCTGGGCACTCAGGTGCCCGCCGTGGGCTTCTCCATCGGCTTCGAGCGGGTGTGTGGCATCCTGCTGGAGCAGGGCTACCAGATCCCCGGCGCAAAGCAGAAGATCGCCCTGCTGTACGGCAAGGATGCCGACTTCACCGCCGTTCTTGCCAAGGCTGCAGACCTGCGCAACAGCTACAATGTCACCGTTCTGCAGCAGGCCAAGAAGCTGGGCAAACAGTTGGGCCAGCTGGAAGCTTCCGGTTTTTCCGGTGCCGCCTTTATGGATAAGGATGAGATCAAAATTTTTGCGCAGCAGTAAATAATTGCACACAAAGCCCCTTTACTTTTGATATGCTACCCCTAGAGTAGACAGAGTAAAAACAAAACTCTGAGTACTCTTGGGGTATTTTCATGTCAAGAAAAAACACCTCAGAAAATCGAGCGATTTTCTGAGGTGTTCTTGTTTTTTCTGGTTTAAAAGCCGGTAGGCGGCACATAGTAACTGGGGATCGAGGCTGTTTTCTGCACATTTGCCTGCTGGCGCAGCGCTGAACGGGTCACCTCTGCCCAAGAATACTGGGTCATATACTCGCCGCGATAGGAATTGGTGGCCGAGCGGCTGCCCCGCAGGAAATTGTAATAATCACAATCCACCTTGCTGGTGTCCAGCGCCAGTGTACTGCGGCCGCGGATGAGCAGGCCGGTAACACCCGCATCCTCCAGCGTATGGCTCAGGTCAAAGATCAGATTGCGGAGATGGCTGTGCAGCGATGCGGTGTCGGGCTTATCCTCCCACAGCACGGCCAGCATTTCGCCGTTGGTGTAGGTGGCACCATTGCGATCCACCAGATAGGCCAGCAGCTCCTTGCTCTTGCTGCGCTTGAAGGCCAAAGCGCGCCCGCCCACGAAGATCTCAAAATTGCCAAAGCACTGGATCTTGATGCCGACAGGGGCATTCTCCGGCGGGTAGCGCAGATGCTCCAGCACATTGCGCACATCTGCCTCGTTTGCAGGCTTGAGTAAAAAACCGCTCACGAAGATCTGCAGCGCTTCCAGCGCATACTCCGGGTGCTCTGTTACCACAATGATGTTGCAGCGCGGCTGCAGCTTCTGGATCATGCGCGTCAAAGCAAGTCCGTTCATGCCAGGCATTTCCAGGTTGAGGAAAGCCGCGTCCATCGGCCCCTGACGCATCCAACTCAGTGCATCCTCGGTCGTCATGGCGCTGATATAGTCACAGTCGGGTGCAACGCGGCACAGGATGCGGATCAGCGAGTTGATTGCAAGCTGTCCATCATCGACGACCAGTATCTTCATTCGTACACCCCCCGCAAGTTTACCATACATGTTCCCTGTTTCAGTTTAACACTTTGTCCTTTGATTCGCAAGTTTTTTTGCACAAAAAGCCAGAAGCTCCACACTTCTTTACAAAAGGACGTTCCTTTCCCATCCGTTTCCTCACGAAGCAGCTGGCTGAAAGAGGCGTCTTTCCCATTTTCATTTCCGGCAGTCAAAGCAACTATACAAGATACTCTGTGCCATCCAGTCCGGTCAGTTTTTGTGCTGTCGTTTGTCCCACACGGGTGCAGAGCCGCTCATACGCCTGCCGCATCCGGGTCGGGCGCGAGGTGCAGTTGTGTGCATCCGAAGAGATTGCATCCACAAGCCCCGCCTTGACCCAGTGCTCCAGCCGCATCCACTGCCAGAAGCCGCTGTCCAGCACAGCCGAACAGTTGATCTGGCAGCGCAGCCGGTACTGCTCATGCAGGCGGGCCAGCAGGCCGTGCTGCGCAAGGCAGGGATACCGCTCAATGTGGGCCACCAGAATGCGGTAACCCGCACCCGTGATCTCCTGCAGAGCCGTTTCCAGCTCCTTTGCCGTTATGTTCGGCACAAATTCCAGCAGCACCCAGCCGGTATCTCCCAAGGTCAGCAGCTGGCGCTGGACTGCCGCATATCCCGTCGCAGGGGTATACAGCAACTCAGAGCCGTGCTCCAGCTTCAGGTCGTAGCCTTTTTGTGTGCAGTATGCGCGGGCCAGCGCCAGATGCCGGTCATAGACTTCCTGCGGGAAGCGTTCCATGCCCGGCGTACTGTGCGAGGTAGCAAACAGGTGCCGCACACCGTCTGCTGCCGCTGCATCCAGCATGGCATACATTTCTTCTCTGGTCTGCGCACCATCGTCCACGCCGTAGACGAAGTGCGCATGATAATCCGTAAAGCCGCTCATTTCTTTTCCGCTTCGTGGCTCCGTTTGTAATACTTTCTGTAATAACCGTACTTTCCATACTTTGAGTAGGATTTGTAGTACTTGCGGCCCATATAGTTGTCGTAGTCCACCTGATTGAGCACGGTGCCCAGAATGGGGCAGCCGGTCTGCTCGATCTGCTGCTTCACGTCCAGCAGCTCCTGACGGCTCACATCGTTGTAGTGCACTGCGATCAGGGTGCCGTCACATGCCTTGGCGATCTCCGCCGCATCGATGACCACGCCCACCGGGGGTGCGTCCACAATGACGTAATCTGCCATTCTGGCCAGCATATCCAGCAGTTCGGCAAAATGGCTGTTGGTCAGCAGCGCCAGCGGGTTGGGCACATCGCGGCCCACCGGCACCATGATCGCGTTGGGGATATCGGTCTGGTAGATCACCTCATCCATGCCCACCATACCGGCCAGAAAATGGGAGAGGCCCTTACCGTCGCTGCGGCCATCCTCATATTTCAGGCCGTAGTCACTGTTGACCAAGCTGCGGCGCAGGTCTGCGTCCACCAGCGCCACCTTGATGCCGCGCTGTGCCAGCGTGCGCATCAGGTTCATGGACAGATAGCTCTTGCCCTCTGCAGCATGGCAGCTGGTGATCATGATCTTTTTGACACTCGCACCTGCAAAGGAGAGGTTGGTGCTCAGGGTATTAAAGGCTTCATTTCCCGCATAATCCAGAGCCGGAAATTTTGTGATCTTCAGCTGTTTCATGCTTTCCTCCCAGAGCTGCCACCCACACGGCGGCGGACATCATTGGCAAACCGCTTGGTGCGGCGCTTGAACTCGCTTTTCTCTTTCGGCTGTTCGCCAGCATCGGCCAGCGGGATCGATGCCAGCACGACCATGCCGGTATACTTGCGGATATCATCGGCAGACTTGTAGGTATCGTCCAGCATGGTCCGCAGCACCACCACGGCACAGGCCAGCACAAAGCCCACTACAAAGCCCAGCAGGATGTTCTTGGCCTTGTTGGGGCTGAACGGGTTCTCTGGCACACGCGCAGAAGACATCAGGGTGGGCTCGTCCGTCTTCATCTTTTCCGAGATGTACTTTGCGCCCACATCCGCATACTCGTTTGCGATCGCTGCTGCTTCTTCCGGATCCGGGTTCGTGACCGTGATATCCAGCATACGGGTGTCGCTGGTGTTGGTGACAGACAGCATACTGGCCATATCGGTGTAGGTGTAATCCAGATCCAGGTTGCTGATGACCTTTTCGTGGACTTCCCACATTTCAAAGACCTTGATGTAATCGCTGGTCAGCTCGCTGCCGACCTGCAGATCGGAGAAGTTCAGCACCGAATCATTGCGGCTGACCACATAGATGGTAGCCGTTGCCTTGTACATCGGCGTTACCAGAAAAAACGTATAAAGCGCCATCAGTACGGCACCCACCACAGCCGTGGCTGCAATGAGCGTCCAGTGGGCCAGCAGGCCCATGAACAGTTCCAGCAGATCAATGGTGTCTTCTCCCTGTTCCGGCTGTACCGCTAAAGCTGTGCGCTCCTTCACAAAAGTATCTTGCTGCACGATTTCACTCCTTATAACCTTATAATACTGCCGCCCATGCGGTCCGGGCGTTGTGCCCTTTCCTCTATTTCTCTGAATCCCATACGCCAAAAATGCGGCGTTCCCTTTTTCATCAGGGAGCACCGCAGAACATTTCTAGTTCTTAGACCTCAATGGTCTTCACGGCCACCAGAACGAAGTTGGAGCCATAGAGCTTGACCTGACGGCCCTTCAGGTTCACCACGATCTCGCCATTCACGACCTTACCGGTCACAGTATAGTAGGTATAGGTCACAGTGCCGTCTGCCTTCGTCTTGGGCACAGCCACCAGAACGGTAACTTGCTCGTTGTCCTCGTAAGCAGCCTCAATGACCTTGGACTCAATGGTCAGCTTAACATTTGCAGCGTCGAGCAGGTTAGAGGTCTGCATCTCAAAGGCCTGCGTTACAGTAACATCTACCGTCGTCTTCTTTTCTTTCGAAGCGCCCGCAGCCTTCTGCAGGTCTGCATCAGAAGTGATGTCCTGCAGGACTTCCTCGACCTGAGCGGTATCCTCCTTGGCAGTGACCTTCACATCGCTGATAATGCCCAGAACACCGGTGACGGTAGCAGAACCGCTGGCCTTGACCTCATCTGCCACAGTCTTGCTGGGCGTTGCTGCCAGAACAGACACACCCATGCCCACGACCATAGCAGCGGTCAGAACAGCGCTGATAACTTTCTTCATAATGAAGATCTCCTTTCACTTCAAGCCGCACCCCCCAAGATGCTGCTTTCTATCGCAAATGCTTTTCAACATTTACATCATTCTTCAACAGGCTCCCAAAACAGCGTCAGAACCGCTTTCTGGATGGAAGCTTTGGTCGGATAGAACTCGGTGAATCCGTCCTCTGCCACCTTATGCTCGCCCTCCAGTGCAATGGCAGGCTCCACAGTATCATCTTTGGCAGCCCACACCTCATTGACCAGCTGACCCTTTGCAAGGTCGGTGACCAGATACGGCTGCAGCGCATCGTACACCTGTGCGGTGAACTGCTGATCCTGCTGCACCCTGCTTTCCAGCTGTGCGGAAAGCTGTGCAAGATACTCCTCCTGCCGCACCATGCGGGCTTCGTTGGTGCCTTCGCCAATATCCATGCGCCTGCGCACAAAGATCTCAGCCTGATTGCCCTGCAGCGTCAGGGTAGCTCCCTTGGTCATGGCCGGGTCTGCTGCGGAGAAATCATCCTCCAGCGTCACGGTCACACCGCCTGCAAGGTCGTTCAGCACCGAGATGCCGTCCAGACTCATAGCCAGATAGAAATCAATGTTTTCCCCCTGCAGCAGGCGGGACACCGCATCACGGGCATAGCCGCAGCTTTCATCCTTGCCATCGCCAAAGCCATGGGCAAGGCTGATCTGCATCTGAGTGGTGCCCACCGGATTGCCCAGCATGCCAAGCACCGTCACCTCTGCCATGGTGTCGCGGTCGATCTTGAGCTGACGGACCGTCTTGTCTTTGCTGTCTATCACAATGAGCCGCTGAAAATCCGCCTGACCGCCCTGATAGGAGCCTTCTGCTTCCACCTCGCTGTCATGGTCGATGCCCATAACAAGGATGGTGGTCAGGTCTGTGCGCCTGCGGTAGGTCACGCCGTCCACTTCCATGGTCTCAGCGGTCTCCTGCGGCAGCTCCGTCCGGGTCTCCGGCTTTTGGCTGCGCTTTTCCAGCCAGCTTCCGCCCACAAAAAGCAGTACAGCTGCCAGCACCAGCACAGCCAGCGCAGCAGCGGCACCACGATGTTGTTTTTGTCTGTTCAAGCGGGTAAGCTTCCCTCTTTTCTTCGGAATATAGTTTTCTGCGGGAAGGTCTTTCCATTGCCACAGAAAGATATTCCTTGGCCTATTATATCGTCACAGGTGTGCAACTGTCAATGTATTTTCGTTATTTTCCGGCAGGAAATTTCGCATTTTCAGCCTTTAGGGAGCCACAGATAAACACAAACCCCGGCCATGCAGAGTTCATCCGCACAGCCGGGGCCAATTGGTATTTTATTTGATATCCAGTTCAGGCGGCACATCAATCTGGTCCGAGACATACTTGCCGTTCTTTTTGCGCTGCCGCACGCACTCCGTCAGCAGATATTCGATCTGCCCGTTCACCGAGCGGAAGTCATCTTCGGCCCAGGCGGCAAGGGCATCGTAGAGCTTCGCGTTCAGGCGCAGGGGCACCTGCTTTTTTGGTTCTGCCATCAGTACAGGCTGCCGCTGTTCACGATGGGCTGGGCATCACGGTTGCCGCACAGCACCACCAGCAGGTTGGAGACCATTGCCGCCTTGCGCTCGTCGTCCAGCTCCACTACCTTGTTCTCATTCAGGCGTTCAAGGGCCATTTCCACCATGCCCACAGCACCGTCCACGATCATCTTGCGGGCATCGATGATGGCGCTTGCCTGCTGGCGCTGCAGCATCACGGCTGCGATCTCCGGCGCATAGGCCAGATAGGTGATGCGGGCTTCCACTACCTCGATGCCAGCCTCGGCTACATTCTTCTGGATCTCGTCCCGGATGCGGGCGGCTACCACCTCCGAGGAGCCGCGCAGACTGCCCTCATCGGCTACGCCGTCGCCGGTGGTATCCACATTGGGAGCCACATCATAGGGGTAAATGCGCACCACATTGCGCAGAGCGCTGTCGCACTGCAGGGAGAGGTACTCCTTGTAGTTGTCCACATTGAATACGGCCTTTGCGGTATCGGTCACGCGCCAGATGACCGCAATGCCGATCTCCACCGGGTTGCCCAGACAATCGTTGATCTTCTGGCGGGAGTTGTTGAGGGTCATCATTTTGAGCGAGATCTTCTTGCTGGTCGATTCTGCGGTCTGGGAACTGCTGTTGCCTGCCTTAAGCAGGGCCGCCATGCCGGTTTCGCCGCTGTTCACATCGCCGCTCTGGCTCAGTTTGGTGCCAGCTGCCGGGTTCACCGCGGTGCAGAAGGGGTTCACCCAGTAAAACCCCTGTCCCTTCAGGGTGCCGATGTAATCGCCGAACAGGGTGAGCACCAGTGCTTCCTGGGGCTTTAACACCTTCAGGCCGCAGAGCAGGAAGATGCCCGCCACCCAGTATGCGATGGACAGGATCGTGAGCAGGATGCCCGGAAACAGGCTTTCGTCCAGCAGAATGATGCTGTAGAAAAACAGCAGGACGGTAACAGCATAACCCAGCAGGGTGAGCAGCAGCATGACCATGCCGTTCTTTTTGGTCTGCAGAATTTTCTCTTCCATAACAGTTCCCTCCTTCACAGGGTGCGAAAGCGTTTCTTTGTGATATCAAAATCATATCACTTTATATCATTCTTGTCAAGTCCTCCGCAGGCAAAAAAAGAGCCGCCGCACAAACACTGTGCAGCAGCTCCTTTTTATTTCTCTTTTTATAATGTAAGGGGCACTTGCTCTCAGGCGAAGGTCAGCACCACCTTGCCAGCGCCGCTGTTGCGGTCTGCAAGGGTATCGAATGCCTTCTGGAAGTCCTCTGCCTTGAACACATGCGTGGTGATCTCATCGACCTCTTTCAGGTGGTCAGGCAGGATCTTGACCACCTCGGGGAACTTCTGGTACTGATGACGGGTACCCAGAATGGTCAGTTCCTTTGCATTGATCTCCTTGAAGTTCACGGGGATCGGCTCCTTGCCAAAGGTCATAGCCACCAGACGGCCTGCGGGAGAAAGCTGGCTGGTTGCATGTGCCAGCAGTGCGGGAACGCCTGCGGCCTCAAAGATCACGTTGACACCCTCGCCGTCGGTCAGTTTGTTGATGAACGCATCCAGATCTTCCTTCAGCGGGTTGATGCTGTAATCTGCGCCAAAGTCCTTTGCCATAGCAAGGCGGCTCTCGTTCGGCTCAGACACGATCACGGTAGCGCCGCGCGATTTTGCAATGTTGGCAACGATCAGGCCGATGGGGCCGCCGCCGTGCACCAGCACCACATCGCCGGGGCGCACATCGCCGCGCCAGTTTGCCTGCAGGCCAATCGTGAACGGCTCGCACAGAGCAGCCTGCTGATAAGTCATCTTGGAAGCATCTCCAGCGAAAAGAAAATTGAATCTGCTATCCACATTGTTGCCAACGAGAACCGGTACCACCCCATCCGGGATTACCTGAACGGTCTGAAATGGGACGGCACGGAACGGATAGCCCACGTCCTGCACCATTTTCTCGGTGCTGCGGAGGACGAGTACACTTGCGAAGCTATGAAAATTTTCCTGCTGGGAGCCATCAAGCGGGTGTTCCAGCCGGGATGCAAATTTGAAACCATGCTCTGTCTTGTGGGCGGTCAAGGTGCGGGGAAGTCTGCCTTTTTCCGGCTGCTGGCAGTCAAGGACGAGTGGTTCTCGGACGACCTGCGGCGGCTGGACGATGACAACGTGTATCGCAAGCTGCAAGGCCACTGGATTATCGAAATGTCAGAGATGATCGCCACCGACAACGCCAAGAGCATTGAGGAGATCAAGAGCTTTCTCAGCAAGCAAAAGGAAACCTATAAAATTCCCTACGAGACCCATCCTGCCGACCGTCTGCGCCAGTGCGTCTTTGCTGGTACGACCAACCGGCAGGATTTTTTGCCCCGTGACCGCACAGGCAACCGCCGCTTCATCCCTGTCCCGGTGGATGCGGAACTGGCCGAAGTCCACATTCTGGACAATGAAGCTGAATCCCGTGCTTATATCGACCAGCTTTGGGCGGAAGCCATGATCCTCTACAACAGCGGCAACTACAAGCTGGCGTTCAGCCCTGCCATGCAGGAAACGCTGCAAGCTCACCAGCAGGACTTCATGCAGGAGGATGCACAGGCTGGCATGATCTATGCCTTTCTGGAGGACTACACAGGGAACCGGGTGTGTTCCAAGCAGCTTTATGCGGAGGCATTGGGCAACACCAACATCCCGGCAGAGTGGGAGACCCGTGCCATCTGCGAGATCATTAACACAGGAATTTCGCGCGGCGATATCCAAGGCTGGCAGGCTCATAAAACCGCCAAGCGTTACCCGAAGTACGGCGTTCAGAAAGGCTGGGAGCGCGTAACCAGCCCCGAAACCGGGGCTGAAGATTTCTCCGAAATAACGGATGCGGAAGCCAAGCAGCTGGGCTTTCCCTTCTGACGGACACCGGTTACACGTCTGGTTACAGATTCGGTTACACCTCAGTTACGGCGCAAAAGCCGCATGACCGCTGCGTTTTCCTCTTTCTGTAACCATGTAACCTTAAAAGAATAAGAAAAAGTATAAAGTGCATCGGACAGCCTGTGTGCAGAAAAAGAGAGTTTTCCTGCCCGGTTACAGGCGTTCGGTTACAAGGAATTGGAGGTCTGCCTATGAATATGAATCGGCCTGACATGACCGAAGATGTGAAATATAAAGATTATACGAATGAATCCTTGCAAATGGACTCGAACCCGGTTACAATGAAAGCGTCCAAAACCCCTGCCATTGAATCTTCTGACCAGACCAAAGCAGCCAAGCACGAACCTCTTGTTTACCGGGTGGAGGAAATCGCCCAGCTTTTGGCGATTTCTCCTCGCGCTGCGTACAACCTGTGCAACACCACGAAGGATTTTCGGGTGCTGCGTATCGGCACCAGTATCCGGGTAAACAAGCAGAGCTTCGACAACTGGTTTGCGGCGGTCTGAGGGAGGTTATCTATGGCATCTATTATGAAGCGCGGAGATTCCTACTCCGTCCGTTACAAGTACAAAGACCATTCCGGCAAACCCTGCGAGGGATGGGAAAGTTTCAAGACCAAAAAGGAGGCGCAGGAGCGAAAGATCACGGTCGAGAAAGAACTGCTGGACGGCACGTTCCTCGTCCCCGACACCATGACGGTGGAGGAGATGCTGTACAAGTGGATCCCCATCCAGTCCACCAAGCACAAATGGTCCCCCAAGACCTACACCCAGTCCGTAGCGATGGTGCAGAACCTTATCGTGCCGTATATCGGGAAACGGAAGGTACAGGAGCTGCGCACCTACGACATTGAGAAGTTCTATGCCACCCTTGCCAAGACCCCCTGCAGGCAGTACGTCCACGGCGTAAAGCAATCCCTGACCGAAAAGCAGAAGAAGCGGCTGCTGTCCAGCACCTCTATCCACGAAGTCCACACTCTGCTGAAAACAGCATTTTCCTATGCGGTGGAATGGGACTTGATTCACAAGATTCCCCTGCCCCGTGATGCCCCCAAGGTCAATATCGAGGAGCGCACCATCTGGGACGAGAAAACCATGCTGGCAGCCTTGCAGACCATCGAGAACCCCGCCCTGCATCTGGCGGTGCACATGAGCATGATCCTTTCGCTCCGTGAGGGCGAAATTCTCGGCTTGCAGCCGAGTGATCTGGATTTCGATGCCGCCGATGGGCGTGGCACCATCTCAGTCAGCAAGACCATGCAGCGAGCCAACAAGGACGCTTTGGAAAAGCTCGACCCCAATCAGGTCTACCACACCTTCCCGGACAGGCGTGAGGGCAGCAAGTCCTCTCTCATCTTGAAAAAGCTCAAGACCAAGAAGTCCAACCGTGTCCTGTATATGACCAAACCTCTGAAAGTGGAGCTTCTGGCATGGCTTGAAAAGCTCAAGCAGGACGAGCAGAACGCCTCGGAGAAGTACAGCAACTGCGGGCAGCTGTTCCGGCTCCCGGACGGCTTGCCCATCGCGCCGGAGCTGCTGACAAAGTGGTACCGCCTGTGGAGAGCCGAGCACCCGGAGTTTGAACAGATCGTGTTTCACGACCTGCGGCACTCCAGTGCCACCTACCAGCTCTTGCAGTCGGACGGTGACTTCAAGTCGGTGCAGGGCAACACAGGTCATGCAACGGCATCTGTCCTGATGGACACCTATGCCCACACGCAGGACAAGCCCCGGTTGGAGCTGACCGAGAAGATCGAAGCAAACTTCTACTCCCAAGACCTGACCCCGGCAGCATCCCAGCCCCGGCAAAACGAAAAGCCGACGGCAACAAAAAACTCCGGTAGGGAGATCCTTGAAGCCATCCGGCTGATGGATGCAGATGAACGCAGAGAATTGACGAGAGCCTTGTTCGCCTAAAATTTCTTCTTTTTATGCAAAGGAAAGCAGGCTGTGCAAACCTTGCGCAGAAAAGCCCCTGATTCGGGCAAATGTGCAAACGGTGTGCAGAAAGTGTGCAGTCGCTTTCTTACATAAAGAAAGAACGCCAAATCTTATGATTTGGCGTTCAATATCTGGTGCACCTCGCGCACTTATATCCGAACTTTTCTCTGCTTTCGCAGCTTCCCCAAAAGCGACCGTTTCTGTACCTTCCTTATAGTTAAAGGTAATAAGTACCTTATCATCGTAGAGATAGATGGCATTGATGAAGGTATCCACCAGTGCCTGCCGCTGCTCCGGCTGGGTCATATCCAGCTTGCGGAAGCGAAGCAGCCAAAAGCGGACGAACTCCTCTTTCATCTTTAGCTTAGCCAGCCGTTCCTCTGCAATGCGGGCTTGCAGTTCCTTCCGCTGTTCTTCCAGCGCTTCCAGCCGCTCCTTGGTGGAGCTGGTCAGAATGCCCATCTGGATAGCGTTCAGCATATTGGTGATGCCGGTTTCCGTTTCTTTCAACTGCTTTTCATAGATGGGCAAATCCGTGCTTTCCTGATTTTGCAATTCCATGACTTTGGCAATGATGGCATTCATGGAAGCGTCATCTTCCACCAGCTTCATGGTCTCGTTGACCACTAGATCTTCCAGCCACTGTTTCCGCACGGCCTTTTTATCGCAGGTCTTTTTCTTCTTGGCGGCGGCACACTTGTAATAGGTATACATTTTCCCGGTGTGGCTGACACCGCTTTCTCCGAACATCAGTGCACCGCACTTGCCGCAGTACAGCTTGGTGGTGAGCAGATAGCTTTCCTCTGCCTTATGACGGGCAGGGGCCTTTTTATTTTTCGCCAGCTTTTCCTGTACTTTGTTGAACAAGTCCTCTGACACAAGAGCCGGGATCGCATTGGGCTGTACCACATCCCGCAAACGCAACTCGCCGATGTACCGTCGATTGCTCAGCATCCGCTGAATCGTGTTATAGGACATCTCCCCGCCCATCGAGTTCTTAATGTTGTGCGCCTTTAACCAATCCCGCAGGTCGGTCATAGTCGCGCCGTCTGCATACTTCTGGAACGTCTGCTCCACATACGGAGCCAGCAGCGGGTCGGGCTGGTAATGCCGGGTCTCATCGATCATGTAACCGAACGGAATCGTGCCGCCATTATAAATACCCTTGAGAGCATTTTCGGTCATGCCACGCACGACCTTTTCAGACAGGTCAGCAGAGTAATATTCGGCGTAGCCTTCCAGCACCGATTCCAGAATAATGCCCTCCGGGCCAGCCGAAATGACTTCCGTTGCCGATACCAGTTTCACGCCGTTTCGCTTCAGCTGAGTCTTGTACCGGGCACTGTCGTAGCGGTTTCGGGCAAAGCGGTCGAGCTTCCAGACAATGATGACGTCAAAGATGCCACGCTCACTGTCCTTGATCATCTGCTGGAACTGCGGGCGGTTATCGGTCTTGGCGGAGATGGCACGGTCAATGTAATGCTTCACCACCGTGAAGCCGTTCTTTTCCGCATAGGCGGTGCATTCCCGGATCTGACCTTCAATGGATTCCTCGCGCTGGCTGTCAGTTGAATAACGAGCATAGATCACAGCAGTCATGGCAGGCACCTCCCATTTACACATCATTGAACGGTGGAGTGTTCTTTTAAAGCAGTGTTTCGTATAATCTATATATCACATTTTGCAGAAGATTGCAAGCTTTTTATACGCTTTTCACGAGATTCAGCACAAAAAATGAACTCCCCTGAAGGCAAAATATTCACATTCCATGGTTCTATGAAAGCACCCGGAGGAATTGTGTCATTTTGACACAATTCCTCCGCTCACCGTGCCCCCTCCACCGGCTTCAGCGCACTTTTGCGGTATTGCAGAGGGCTTTACCCGGTGGCTTTTGCAAAGCGGGTGGAAAAATTGCTGGCATCCCCAAAGCCTACCTTCTGTGCAATTTCGCTGACGCTGTGGTCGGTGAGGACAAGCAGTTCCTTTGCCTGTGTGATGTGGAAGTTGACCAGATAATTATACGGTGTCGTGCCCATATACCGCCGGAACAGCCGCAGAAAATAGCTTTTGCTCATGTGCGCCTCTGCCAGCAGGTCGGCAAGGCAAAGTTCCTGCTGGTAATTTTTGCGCAGGGTCTCCGCTGCCTGCAAAATGACCTGCCGTGCGCTGGTGGTTTCAGCTTCTGCAAGAATGCTCTGTGCACATAAGGCAAGCATTTCGTGGAGAGCCAATCCGGTGGTCACCATGCTGTCCACGGTGCTGAGTACCACATGGCTTTCCCCCTGCTCGATGAGCCCCGCACCACGCAGGGTATAAAACAGAAGATATCAGGCTGCCATCTGGGCACAGCACGGTCTGTTTGCCTCCGGCCCGGACTTTGACATCACCTTTGGTCTGGTCCACACCATTGAAAAGAGCGCAGAAATTTACGTCAAGGTGCTCTCCATGGGCGGCGGCATCATCCGGCAGACCATCACCGACGACGACCTCCGTGCCATTGCCCACGACTTTGGCGTGACCCTGAACGAGAAGTTCCTCAACTGAGCCATTCTCCCCCATTTTTCTTCTTCATAGCAGAACAGGCATCCTGTCCGATACCGCCAAACGGTAACGCAGGATGCCTGTTCTGCTTTATGTTTCCCGGAACTCCATGGGCGTTTTTCCGGTGACTTGCTGAAAGACCGCGCTGAAATAATTACGGGTGGCAAAGCCAAGCTGCTCGGAGATTTCCCGGACGCTGAGCGGTGTGCTTTTCAGCAGAACTTTCGCACGTTCGACCTTTGCAAACTTCACATAGTTCGTGACGCTCAGACCCGTTTCTTCCTTGAATTTGTGGGTGAGGTAATATTCCGTGTAGCCCACCAGGGCAGCAAGATCTTCTGCTACGATCTTTTTGTCCAGATTCATCTCGATATAATCCACACATTTCTGGATCTGCATACTGAGGTTCGGGTTCGTCCGGTGCTTGTGGACACGCCGGATGAAATCATCGTACATCATCATTGCAAGCGGGTGCAGCTCATCCAACGATTTTGCCGCTTCTGCCGTCTGAATGTAGCTGTCCCCCAGCGAGTACGCCTCCTCCGGGGAAAGACCGCCCTCAATGGCGGCACGGCACACCAGCGAGGTGAACACGATGACGGAAGTCTTACTCTGGCGCAGAACATCGCTGCTCTGCACCGGCACGCCTGCACTCATGCTCATACTGTTGGAAAGCGCCTGCTTGTAATTCAGGTCTCCGGTGCGGACCATTTGCAGCATTCCCTGCTCCGCCATCCAGATCTTATGCCGGTCATGGGGAATCGCATCGCTTTTCAGCCGTTCGTCCTGTGCTGCACTGCTGTTCACATCGCTCAACTCCAGCCGCTGCCCGGTCAGGCAGTAGTGCATCATCAGCAGATAGCGGTTCATAATGGTGTTTTGCAGGGTAGGAACTTCTTCAAGGGCTTTGTAAAGTTGGATCGTCCATGCCACACTGATCTCCAGCTTGCTGTAATATTTCAGCCCTTCCTCGATCCCGCGCATTGTCACATCCCGATGGAACACCGGCCCGATGACCCAGACACGCTTCAGTTTTCCCTCTTCCTTTTCAAAGGCTGTGCCCCACAAAAGACCCAATGCCGTCCCCAAGGTAACGGGTACATCGTTCCGATTCCCATGCTCCAGCATCCGCTGTTTGCAGCCGAACAATTCAAACGCACTGGCAAGAAATGCTTCGTCCGGGCAGTTGCTCCGCAAGAGCTTCCCCTGTGCATCATAGCACCATGTATATACATTTCCGCCGCACTGGACAAGCTCGGAAAACAGCATCATATTCTGGAGAACATTCATGCGTAATCCCTCCGGCTCATTGATAGAAACAGTATATCATACTTCCGCCGTTTTTTCTACCGATGCCCGGAGCCCCCTCTCAAGCCCCGCAATACTCCCCCAGCACCGCAAGGCTGGGCTTTGCGGTCCGCTCCATGGTTTCACGGTTCACGGCGATCAGGCCGAACTGCATGGCATAGCCCTTCTGCCACTCAAAGTTGTCCATCAGGCTCCAATGGAAGTAGCCCTTCACCGGGATGCCGTCGGCGATGCAGTGCTGCACGCCATCCAGTGCCTGCCGGATAAATGCCACACGGCGGGCATCATCGGCAGTGGCAATGCCGTTTTCGGTCACGATTAGGTCGCCCTTGAACTCCTCTGCCACCTTGCGAATGACGTGTTCCAGTGCCTGCGGATAGAACTCATACTCCATCTGGGTCAGTTCTGCGCCCTCCGGGGTGCGCTCGCTGACAAAGATCTGCGGCTGGGGCGTGCCGAACACCTGTGCATTCTCCATGGCGGCAAACTTCATGTTTTCCATCATCTTCTGGAAATTCATGCCCACCTGCACCGTACCCTCGGCAGACTTTCCGGCCGATGCGGCATTTTGGGCTGCCTGTTCGGCCATCAGGCGGAACCGCTTGGAAATAGTGGCCAGCTGCAAGCCCATGTTGGCTTCGTTGATGGTGCAGACATAGCGCAGCTCGCTGCCCAGCTGCTCCATGACATAGACTACATAGTTCTTAAAGTCCTCTACGGTGGACTCCGCTTCCCAGCCGCCCTTGCAGATGAGCCACTTGGGGCTGGTAAAGTGCAACAGGGTGACGATGGGTTCTGCGCCGTGCGCTTTGCAGCAGGCGATCACCTTGCGGTAATGCTCGACGGCTTCCGGGTCGAACTTTCCTTCCTCCGGCTCCACCCGTGCCCACTCGATGGAAAAGCGGTAAGCGTTCAGCCCGGCATCGGCCAGGAGCTTGATATCTTCTTCGTACCGATGATAATGGTCGCAGGCAATGCCACTGGGCTCCGTAAAGCTGGAATGGGGCAGTTGCTCCTGTGCCCAGTAGTCACTATTTATATTGTTGCCCTCCACCTGATGGGCTGCTGTTGCAGCTCCGATGAAAAAGCCTTTTTCAAATTTCTGCATGATGGTTCTCCCCTCCTGCGTGTTACTTGTTAAGACTATTGTAGCAGACCTGTTTTGCCCCTATGGGGCAATAAATCGTGAAGTCAGGCGTAAATTCACGAATCACAAATTATTGCACGAATTTTTATCCTTAATTCCAATTTTTTGTCTGGCAGTACCTATTGCATTCTGTTATTCTGGTGTCAGAAAAAGCAGAACTCAGTTCACACAAAAAGGAGGAAAAACATTATGTTCCAAAAGAAACCCAGTGCCAGTGAGGTAGACGACGTCCAGTACCGCCGCGCCAAAACATGGCAGATCATCTGCTACGCCTGCAACGCCTTTGTGGGCATGAGCGTCTACTCCCTGATCGGTATGGCAAGTTATTCTGCCAGCATCGGCTACGGCATCACCACTGCAACCGTTGGCATCATCCTGATGCTGGCCCGCATTCTGGACGCCTTCACCGATCCGATGCTGGCATTCGTCTACGACCGCGTCAACACCCGTTTCGGCAAGCTGCGCGTTCTGCTGATCAGCGGCTACCTGATCGAAGCGGTGGGCCTGCTGTGTATGTTCAACCTGTGTTCCAGCAAGGGCTTCGGCCTGCCGGTGTTCGTTTTGACCTACATTATTTACATCATCGGCTATACCGTCAGCAACATGACCATCCAGACCCTGCCGGCTATTATGACCAACGATCCCCGCCAGCGTCCCACCATCGGTGTCTGGACCACTGCGCTGAACTACTTCGTGCCCATGGGCATGAGCATGCTGGTCTACACCGTCATCCTGCCCAAGTGCGGCGGCACCTTCAATCAGGGCTTCCTCAGCACGGTCTGCACCATCGTCCTGATCATTGCCGGCATCGGCACCCTGATCGTCTGCGCCGGTATCTCCGCCTACGATAAGCCCGAAAACTTTGAGGGCATCAGCAAAAATCACGAACCGCTGAAGGTTGCGGATATTCTTGAGGTGTTCAAACACAACAAGCCCCTGCAGTGCTATGTTGCCTCCCACGCTTCCGATAAGCTGGCACAGCAGGTAGGCAGCCAGGCCATCATCAACACGATGCTGAACGGCATCCTCATCGGCAACATGGGTCTTGCTACCACCCTTAGCATGATCAGCATGGTGCCTTCCATCTTCTTTGCGGCCTTCGGTGCAAAGTATGTAGGCAAAAAAGGCAGCAAGAAGGGCATCGTGACCTGGACCTGCGTCAGCATGGCCATCACCTCTGTGCTGATCCTGTTCTTCATCTTTACCGATACTCGTCAGATCGGTGTGATCGGCAGCTGGAACATGATCGTTTACGTCCTGCTGACCCTGCTGCAGAACGGCTCCAACATGTGCATCACCACCTCCAACAACTCTTACATGGCTGATACCATCGACTACGAGCTGGATCGCAGCGGCCGTTACATCCCGGCAGTTGTCTCCGGCACTTACAGCCTGATCGATAAGCTCATCACCTCGGTGGCTGCTGTCATCGCCACCGGTGCGGTCGCCCTTCTGGGTTACACCACCACCATGCCCCAGCCCACGGATCCCTACACCAGCGGCATCTTCTGGATGACCCTTGCCATCAAGTACGGTCTGCCGATGCTGGGCTGGGTCATCACCCTGATCGCCATGCCGGGCTGCCCGCTGACCAAGGAAGAAATGGTCAACGTCCAGAAGCGCATCGCAGATAAAAAAGACGCCCTTCGTCATGAAGTAATTGCAGAGAATATGCAGTAACACCCCGCAAAGACCGAAAGGATTCATACGCTCTTTCGGGTTTTGCTGATTCTATCCATCTTTTATAAATATAAAGGAGTTTTTACCATGAGCAAGACCATCCTGTTGAATCAGAGCGACTGGCATTTTACCAAGGAGAACCCCGGCATCCCCACCGCTGTTATGGGTGAGGCCGTTGCCCTGCCCCACACATGGAACGCGGTGGACGGTCAGGACGGCGGCAACGATTACTACCGCGGCACCTGCTGGTATACGCTGGCACTGGAAAAGCCCGCCATCCCGGCAGGCGGCAAGGCTGTTTTGCAGCTGGATGGCGCAGCCATGACCGCCGCCGTCTACCTGAACGGTGAAAAGCTGGCCGAGCACAAGGGCGGCTACTCCACCTTCCGGGTGGACCTGACCGACCACCTCAAAGAGGAAAATCTGCTGGCCATTTCCGTGGACAACCGCGACAACGACACCGTGTATCCCCAGAAAGCCGATTTTACCTTCTACGGCGGTATTTACCGGGATGTGACCCTGCATATCGTCCCGGCAGAGCACTTTGCCCTGCCCGCTAATGGCGCACCGGCACTGAAGGTGACCCCCATCGTCACCGATCTTGCTGCCAAGACCTCTGAGGTCACCGTGGAAGCCGCCGTGGTGGGCGCACAGAACGTGACCTTTGCACTGGAGGGTCAGACCCTCACCGCCCCGGTGGAAAAGGGCACCGCAAAGGTTGTTTTCACGCTGAACAACGCCCATCTGTGGGATGGCGTGGACGACCCCTTCCTCTACACCGTATCTGCCAAGCTGGACAATGGTGAGGAGACCTCCGCCCGGTTCGGCTGCCGCAAGTTTGAGATCGACCCCCAGAAGGGATTTCATCTGAATGGACGCAGTTACCCGCTGCGTGGTGTTTCCCGCCACCAGGACCGTAAGGGTGCGGGCAATGCCCTGACCAACGAAATGATGGAGGAGGATATCTCCATCATTCTGGAAATGGGCGCCAACACCATCCGGCTGGCACACTATCAGCACGCACCGTATTTCTACGACCTGTGTGATGAAAAGGGTCTTGTTATCTGGGCAGAGATCCCCTACATCACCATGCACATGACCAACGGCCGTGCCAACACCCTGACCCAGATGGAAGAGCTGATCGTCCAGAACTACAACCACCCCTGCATTGCCGTGTGGGGCTTGTCCAACGAGATCACCGCTGCTTCTGCTGTCAACGAGGATCTGCTGGAAAACCACCGTCTGCTGAACGAACTGGCGCACAAGCTGGACCCCACCCGCAAGACCACCATGGCAAATGTGTTTATGCTGGAGACCACCAGTCCCATTCTGGAAATTCCCGATGTGAACAGCTACAACCTCTACTTCGGCTGGTATCTGGGCGAATTGGAGCAGAACGACGAGTTCTTTGACAAATACCATGCCGATTTTCCGGACCGCTGCATCGGCTTTTCGGAGTATGGCGCAGATGCCAACCCCCAGTACCAGAGCAGCCACCCGGAAAAAGGCGACTACACCGAGAGCTACCAGTGCGTTTACCACGAGCACATTGCAAAGATGATTGCCGACCGTCCTTGGCTGTGGGCGACCCATGTGTGGAACATGTTCGACTTTGCCGCCGATGGACGCGATGAGGGCGGCAAGCATGGCGAGAACCAGAAGGGACTTGTCACCTTTGACCGCAAGATCAAAAAAGACCCCTTCTATCTCTACAAGGCCTATTGGAGCAAGGAGCCGTTCGTGCACCTGTGTGGCAGCCGCTATGTGGACCGCGCCGAGGATGTGACCGAGATCAAGGTCTACTCCAATCTGCCGGAGGTCTCGCTGTACAAGGACGGTCAGCTGGTGGAGACCAAGCAGGGCGACAAGGTGTTCACCTTCCAGCTGCCCATTACCGGCAAGCACAGCATTGAGGCACGCTCCGGTGAGCACAGCAGCGTGATCCTGGTGAACAAGGTGGACGCCCCCAACCCGGATTACGCCATGGACAACCGCAAGAACGTGACCAACTGGTTTGACGGCGAGCTGGACGAAAGCTGCTGGTCGGTGAAGGACAACATGGCTGCCGCCATGGCAGACCCGAAAGCCGGTCCCATCCTGAAGCAGATCCGGGAAAAGGCCGCTGCTTCCCGCGGAGACGTTGCTGCCGCCGTGAAGGACAATCCGGCTCTGGTGGCCATGATGGAGCGTGCCATGCAGCGGATGACCATTCAATCCATGCTGATGCAGGCAGGCACTTCGGAAGAGGACATCAAGCAGCTGAACCGTGTATTGCAGGGCATTTCCAAGGAGTGATTCGATAAAACGAACCTATTGTAAGAACTTCCAGCTCAGTGCAAAGTATCTAGCACAAAAATTCTGATCTGCCATTTCCTCATCATTTTTCTTCCTCATTGTCCCCCATAAAACACAACGCCCCGCATCGGTTACTCCTTCCGGTGCGGGGCGTTATGTTTTGCGGGGAATATTTTTGCGTTACAGGGTATAGGTTCCCGGCTGCAAGGTCAGGTTTCTGCCATCCGGGAGGACAACTTCTGCGGTCAGATTACAGGGCACGGTGATAGTGTAGGTCACGGCATCGCCTGCATACTGCCAACCGCTTTCAATACGCCCCACCGGGGAATCGTACACCGCTTTTGCCCAACCCAGTGCAGGGTTCGGGGTTGGGGCGATGGTCAGGGTCTGACCTGCCAGATGGATGCCGCACACGCCGCCGAACAACCAGCCGCAGATGGCACCGTAGGAGTAATGGTTCAGGGATTTGCTGGGGTGACCATTGGTGTCAATGCCCGTCCATGTCTCCCAGACGGTGGTAGCACCCTGTTTGACCTCATAGAGCCAGCTGGGGGCGGTATCCTGCAGCAGCAGCTTGTAAGCGGTGTCCGCATGGCCATACTTTGCCAGCACCTCACAGAGGAAGGGCGTGGAAAGGAAGCCGGTGTTCAGGTGATAGCCGTTTTCCGCCACTATCCGGTTCAGCGTATCCGCAGCAGCCTGGCTCTCCTCCTGGCCCAGCAGCGCAAAGGCAATGGCACGGACGTATTCACACTGCCGGTCGGATGTGATTTTCCCGTTATCCGTAAAGGCTGCACGATAGGCAAGGCGGGCTTTTTCTGCCGTGTCACGGTACTGCACTGCGTCCTCTGCCTTGCCCAGAGCCTGTGCAATTTCTGCCAGAAGCCGCCCGGAATAAGCCAGATACGCCGTACCCACGCTTTTGCGGGGGTTCATCATCGCCTGCATGGGGGTAATGCCCGCTCACACCATTCGCCGTAGTCCAGACCGTTCAGCACCGTATGCAGAAAGCAGCACTTACCAGATCTGTGTTGGTGCATCCAGCCGGAATCTGCGCCTGACCGGTTGGATGGAATGGCAGGCAGCTCAGCCGCTGCCGGTACACTTTACCACAGCCTCCACCCTGAAGCAGGTCATGACCCACCCGGTCGGTGCTGCGATCATCGGACCGATCCTGCAGCGCATGGCCTCCGCCGCAGGCGGCGCGACCGGGAAAAAGGACGATGACGCTTCCTCGCTGTCCATGATGATGGGAATCCAGCTGAACACGCTAATCGATTTCCACGTTCTGACCGAAGAGCAGCTGAACGGCATCCTGGGCCAGATCAATCAGGCGTAAGGCAGGGATTGCACGATAAAATAAGTCCTACTCTCTCCACTTTACTATCATAAATTTTTCAAAACCCTCTTGACGAATTCTGTACACAGTGGTATTTTTCTTGTAAATCCCACTGCTCTTGTGGATTGGTTTGAACCT
>ENA-OPFT01000074-OPFT01000074.1-human-gut-metagenome-genome-assembly--contig:-NODE-74-length-52244-cov-4.020138_pt1 | contig 52244 bp, 30 predicted proteins | sample MGYA00241714_ERZ501560 | MGnify/ENA primary metagenome ERZ501560 (study PRJEB25962, sample SAMEA2042392) | human gut metagenome | biome: human gut; feature: human-associated habitat; material: faeces...
AAATAAAAGTATGGAACTGAGTAAAAAAATATATGTATTATTTGTATACTTGTGTATGTTGCATAGTTTACAAGCGCAAAAAATAATAGATTATGTTGACCCTTTTATTGGCTCGGGAGGTCATGGTCATGTATTCGTCGGAGCTAATGTACCATATGGTGCAGTTCAGGTCGGTCCTTCTAATTTTTACAAGGGATGGGACTGGTGTTCGGGCTACAATTATAGAGATAGTGTAATAGTTGGATTTTCTCAACTACATTTGAGTGGAACAGGAATAGGGGATCTTGGAGATATCTTAGTTATGCCATATATGGGAGACGTAAAATTGAATAAGGGGAAAGAAAAAGAACGATATAGTGGCTATGCATCCAAATTCTCTCGTAAAACTGAAAAAGTAACCCCTGGCTACTATAGTGTGAATTTGGATGATTATAATATTGATGTTGAACTTAGCGCATCTGAGCGCGTGGGATATCATAAGTATACTTTTCCACAAGGAAAGGATGCCCGTATTATCATTGATTTGAATGAAGGCATAAATGATAGAACGGTTGATACGTATATGGAGTTGGTGGATAAATATACGATAAAAGGATATCGTTCGTCTGAAGGATGGGGAAAGAAACAGCGAGTGTTTTTTGCTATTAAATTGTCCGTCCCGATTCATGATTTCTCAATTTATGAAGATGTAAAGTTTATTCCTGGAAAGAAAGGGAGAGGCAAATCTATCAAATCTTTAATTTCTTTTGCTAAATCTCCTGGAACAGTATCCCTGAAAGTTGGGATATCTCCTGTCAGTTCAGAGAGTGCCATTATGAATATAAAAGCGGAAATCCCTCATTGGAATTTTGAGGAAACTGTTAAACAAGCAGAACAGAAATGGAATAAAGAATTATCTAAGATTATTGTTGAGACCCCGAATGAGTCGGATAAACGGATATTCTATACCGCTATGTTCCATCTGATGACCCATCCTTCCCTATTCAACGATCAGAACGGTGATTATATGGGTTCCGACTGGAAAGTACACAAAAATCCCGGATTCGATAACTACACAATCTTTTCTCTTTGGGATACTTATCGTGCTGCGCATCCTCTTTATACTATAATAGACCCGAAACGGACTGCTGATTTTGTGAATAGTATGCTTGCTATTTACGATCAAACCGGGCAGCTGCCCATCTGGCATTTGCGCGGATATGATACAGGTACAATGGTAGGAATTAACAGCCTTCAGATTATTGCTGAAGCCTACATGAAAGGTAATAAGGGATTCGATCCTGAAAGAGCATTTCAAGCTTTAAAAGCCGTTGCTATGAGCGATGTACGTGGAATGGATTTTGACCGGGATTTCAAAGCAATACCCTCGGATGTGATGAAGAACCGTCCTGTTGCCACCGCGCTTGAATATGCCATAGGTACTGCGAGTATTGCTCTGATGGCAAAAGCGATGAATAAGGTCGAAGATTATGAATATTTCAGCAAACGAGCCCGCAATTATAAACTTTATTATGATCAGGAAGTAGGATTCTTTCGTGGGAGAATGTCCGATGGTAGTTGGAACCCCGTCTTTCATCCTATAAAATCTAAAAAGCCTTGGGCTACAGATTACGCCGAAGGAAATCCTTGGCAATATCTCTGGCTTGTTCCACAAGATGTAGAAGGACTTATCGAACTTCTTGGCGGAGAGAAAGCTTTTGCAGACAAACTGAATACTTTCTTCTCTCTTGATTCGGGGAATGATGAAGACATTTTGCTTGACCTCACAGGATGTATCGGCCAATATGCACATGGTAATGAGCCCAGTCACCATATTGCCTACCTATATGCTTATGTCGGGCAGCAATGGAAAACCGCGCGTCTCACTCGCTATATATTGAAAAATTTCTATCATGACCGGCCCGACGGAATTATTGGTAACGAAGACTGCGGGCAAATGTCGGCTTGGTATATAATGTCTTCGCTGGGCTTTTATCCAGTATTTACAGCATCCGGTCAATATGTACTTGGCAGCCCGTTATTTGATAAAGTTACTATTAATCACGAAAATGGTAAAAAGTTCATGATAGAAGCTGTTAATAATTCACCCGAAAATATCTATATACAGAGTGCGGAGCTAAATGGAAAGGAATATGACCTTACTTACATCACGCATCAGGATATCATGCAAGGAGGGAAACTTATAATCAGAATGGGAGGTGTACCAAATTATGATTTTGGAAGTAAACAAATGAGTCGTCCGCAGAATCGGACTATAAGTATATATGCATCAAAACCTTTTGTACATCCAGGAATGGCTCAAAGTTATGAAGATCTTGAATTTATGCGGACAAATGTATTGCAAGGTAATGAGCCTTGGAAAACAGCTTTTAACGATCTGAAAAAACAGACTTCTCTCAACTTTGTTCCTTGTCCTATTGCTTTTGTTTCTGAAGATGCTTATGGGGTAAACAGTTTTGGAGGTAAAGAGTTTTATCAAAGTGCTATGGCTGCTTATAAGCATTCTTTGGTATGGTATATAACAAAAGACCAAGTATACGCTGATAAGGCAATTGAGATACTTAATGCCTGGGCGTATAAGTTGCATAGTTTTGATGCTAACAATGCCAAATTGAATGTAGGTTTGTGGGGATATTATTTTTTGAATGCTGCTGAAATATTGAAATACTCAGATGCTGGTTGGAGCGAGCGGGATATGGCACAATTTGAAAAGATGGTATTAACAATCTTATACCCAACTATTAAAGATTTCTTTACCGAAGCTAATGGCAACTGGGATGCATCAATGATAAGCACTATGTTATGCATAGCAGTTTACACCGATAACTGTGAAATATTCAATAAAGCTATTGACCGTTACCTTTGGGGACCTGGAAATTCAGGAATCACAAAGTACATCTATCCCGGGGGACAATCGCAGGAAGCTATTCGCGACTGGGATCATGCGCAACTTGGCATAGGTGAGTTTGAAAAAGCAGCTCAAACAGCCCGTACTCAAGGCATAGATCTTTACGGTGTAGCACAGGATAGACTAGCCTATGCTTATGAATTTACCGCTAAAGTGATGCTGGGTAATGATATTGATATTTATGGCACTCTTTCTACAAGCAGGATGGATACTATAAAAGATATTTATCAATCTATTTATGATTATTATATCAATGTAAAGGGAACCGAGCTCCCTTATACTAAACAATTTATACAGAAACATGTGCATCCAGCCTTTTCTATAGGTACTTTAACCGGATTAAAATACCATCCGGTCAAAAGTAGGCAGATGATGAAAACACTGCCTGTGCTCGATTTCCTGAAGCCTACTGAAATCGGAGCACTCAATGCTCCTACTCGTGATATACCTTCCGGTTCAATCCGGGTAAATCCTGGAGAGTCCGTACAAGATGTTATCGATAGACACAGAGGTTCTGGAAAATGTATTGTCCTCGAAAAAGGTGTGCACATATTGAAAGCTCCACTCAAAATCTACAGTGGAATAACTTTATGTGGCTATGGCAAGCAGTCCGTGTTATATCTTAGTCCTGAGATGAGGACAGCAACAATCATAAATGCCGAAGACAACATCAGTAATTTTACTTTGCGTGATGTATTGATAGAAGGTGCCATAAACGTAAAAGAAAATAGTGACCCCAATCACGATCGTCGGTTACGTTTATATATGCTTGCTCCCAGCCGCGAGGGGATTATGATACGTTCCGAAAACGGTGGACGAATTGAGAACCTTACATTTGAGAATGTTACCTTGCAAAATTTCACCAAAAATGGTATGCTCATAGTAGGAGGTTCAGGTATCAAGATAAACCGTTGTAATTTCACAGATAACGGTGCCGCCGTTGTACCCGGTTCCGGATTTCACCATAACTTGAATTTATCGTATGTCACCAATGGTTCAGTTACTAACAGTCGATTCTGTTCTTCACCCTGGGGTAATGGTATCAGCATATCATTTTGCAAAAAGATAACCGTTTCAAACAATGAAATGTGCCGCAATAAGCTCTCAGGTATTTATTGTGTCGACAGTGAAAATATCTCTATCAATAACAATCTAACAGAAGGCAATGATGAAGACGGTATCAATATAGATGCACTATATAGGGGATGCAACACTGTAGAAATACAGAGCAACCTCTCACAGAATAATAGTAGAAAGGGAATCAGAACCAATTGCGTTACTGCATTAAAACAAAAAGATAATAAACTATTAATAAATAGATCGGAGTGTATTAACTAAAAATTAAAATTATGAATTACAGAATTAAAGCATTATTTATTAGCTTTTCTTTTGTTGCCGCACTCAGTGCGCAACGTGTAGAGTGGGTTTCGACTACTGACAACAATCGTTGGCAAACGTCCAACAAGGTGAAACTGGAAAAAGCCTTAGCTGGTACCCAGTTCGATATTACTATTACCGGTGAAAAAGCGCAAGTGATAGACGGCTTCGGCGGTTGTTTCAGTGAACTTGGCTGGGATGCCCTTATGGAGCTTTCAGAGACAGAACGCAACAAGGTTATTTACAATCTTTTCAACCCGCAGGAAGCTAACTTTAACTACAATCGTATGCCTATGGGGGCTAGCGATTTCGGAATGAACTTTTACTCATTCAATGATGTGGCCGATGATTTTGCAATGGATAATTTTAGCATTGCTCGTGATCGTCATATCCTTTTACGATTCATCAAAGCTGCACAAAAGGAAAATCCCGGAATGCACATCTTTGCTTCTCCTTGGTCTCCCCCAGCTTGGATGAAGACTAATAACCACTATGCCAGTACGGCTAGTACAAAAGGATTCAACGGCTTACCTGCAGAAAGAAATAATACTAAAGATGCTACAGGCTTTAGAATGCTCGACGGCTATTTGAAAGCTTATGCTTTGTATTTCTCTAAGTTCATTCGGGCTTACGAGAAAGAGGGAGTTACAATTTCCGCTGTTTATCCACAAAACGAACCATGCTCCAATCAGGTGTTCCCCAGTTGTAAATGGAGATCTGAAGACCTTGCATTCTTCATTAGCGATTATCTTGGACCTAAATTCGAAGAAGATGGTATAAAGACCGATATCTATTTTGGCACTGTAAATACCAGTATAGCTGATTACGTAAGAACTGCGCTCAACAATGAAAAAGCTGCTAAATATATAAAAGGTGTCGGCTTTCAATGGTCTGGTAAAAAGGCTATACCAATTATCAGCAAAGAATATCCACATTTGAAATATGTACAAACCGAGTCAGAATGTGGTAACGGAGCCAATATTTGGAGTCAGGCAGAATACACATGGAGTCTCATGCATCAATATCTTACTAACGGTGCCAGCGTTTATGCCTATTGGAACCTCATACTTGACCAAACGGGAGTAAGTCCTTGGGGCTGGAGGCAAAATTCACTCATAACAATTGATAAAGAAACCAAAGAGGTAAAGTACAACCCTGAATACTATATCATGAAGCATATAAGCAAATATGTATTGCCGGGTGCGTACAGATTGATAACAAACGAAAGAACTGATCATTTGGCATTTCAAAATCCTGATGGGCAGATAGTAGTTGTGATAGTAAATCAAGAAGAAACTGATAAAGAAATGAATATCGGGTATAAAGATAAAATGATAAGTCTGAAAGTGGAGGCAAAATCATTTAATACTATCAAATTTTAAAATGATTTGTAAAAATACTATTAAATGATAACTTAATGGTGTACCCTGAAATGGTGCAACTATACAGTATGAGACACGTTTTATGATATGAACTGTATGTTGTTATTCTCTCATTTCAGGGTATACATTAGTTATATTTTCTTTACTGCAGAGAGCATTATCCTATATAACCTCTTTTAAATATATAAGCATGAAAAAGTATGTATTATTACTGATGGCTGTTTTAATCATGGCCATACTATCATCTTGTAATAAAGTTATTGTAAACAAGACTCCCATAGATTATGTTAATCCATATATAGGGAATATCAGCCATTTGTTGGTACCTACTTTCCCAACTGTTCATTTGCCTAACAGCATGCTTCGGGTTTATCCCGAAAGGAGAGAATATACAACGGATTATATTTCTGGGTTGCCGATAATAGTAACCAGCCATCGTGGACGTTCTGCTTTCAGTATTAGTCCTAAGAGTGAACAGTCAGATGTATTTTCTCCTATAATCAATTATACGTACGATAATGAAAGAATCACCCCCTACCGCTACTCGGTTCATCTGGATGAAGCGAAAGTGGAAGTAGATTTTGCCCCTTCCCATCAATCTGCACTTTATAATTTAAAGTTTGCTAATGGTGAAACTAATCAGCTCATTATTAATAGTCGGAATGGAAAACTAAAGACAACAGGGTGTGGTGTCTCCGGATATGAAACGATAGGGAATGGACCCACAAAAGTTTATCTGTATTTGGAAGCGGAACAACCTATAGTCAACTCCGGAGCTATAATAAATAATGAAATCCATTACAATCGGACATCAGCTGAGGGGCAGAATGAAGCTATTGTATTAGGATTTTCTTCAAAAGTAGTAAATGTTAGATACGGTATTTCGTTTATAAGCGAAGAACAAGCACAAGAGAATCTTGAGAGAGAAATCAATACCTACAAGGTAGATGATTTAGCACGAATTGGTAAAGATATTTGGAATGAAACTCTGGGAAAAATAGAAGTGGGGGGAGGTTCCGAGAGCGACAAGGTGGTCTTTTATACTTCACTTTACCGTACTTACGAACGCATGATTAATATATCCGAAGACGGCAAATATTACAGTGCTTTCGATGGTCAGGTGCACGATGATGATGGCATCCCTTTTTATACCGATGATTGGATTTGGGATACCTATCGGGCGACCCATCCCTTGCGTATCTTAATTGAGCCTGAAATGGAAGTACACATGATAAATTCATATTTGCGTATGGCTCAACAGTCAAAAGAAGGTTGGATGCCCACTTTCCCTGAAGTTACTGGGGACAGTCATCGGATGAATGGCAATCATTCTGTTGCGGTAATTTGCGATGCTTATTATAAAGGTTTGCGTGGTTTCGATCTGGATGCGGCTTACAATGCATGCAAAGCAACGTTGACAGAGAAAAGCTTACTGCCTTGGAAATGTATACCTAATACGGAGTTGGATCTATTTTATCAGGAAAGAGGCTATTTCCCGGCTTTGCGGCCTGATGAAGAAGAATATGTAAAAGCAGTTCATTCCCATGAAAAAAGGCAACCAATTGCTGTTACTCTTGGTACTTGCTATGACGATTGGTGTTTGTCGCAGATAGCAAAGGAGTTGGGGAAGGTTGAAGATTATAATTATTTCTTGAAGCGTTCATCTAATTATCGCAATATCTATAATTCTGAGACTGCATTTTTCCATCCTAAAGATAAAGATGGAAAGTTTATTGAACCTTTTGATTATCGCTACTCAGGTGGACAAGGTGCGCGGAATTATTACGCAGAGAATAATGGCTGGATTTACCGTTGGGATGTACCTCATAATATTGCTGACTTAATTACATTAATGGGGTCACCTCAAAAGTTTATACAGAATCTTGATCAGACATTCCGTGAACCACTTGGTAAGAACAAATATACTTTTTATTCACAATTGCCGGATCATACAGGTAATGTAGGGCAATTTTCAATGGCGAATGAGCCCTCTTTGCATATTCCTTATTTATATAATTATGCTGGAGAGCCGTGGAAAACTCAAAAAAGGATTAGGAGATTACTAGACCAGTGGTTTCGAAACGATTTGATGGGAGTTCCGGGAGATGAAGATGGAGGAGGTATGACGGCTTTTGTTGTTTTTTCTGCAATGGGATTTTATCCAGTAACACCTGGTATACCTATTTATAATATTGGGAGTCCATTGTTTGAATATATAAAAATGGACCTTGGTAACGGTACTTTTTTTGAAATTGAAGCAAGAAACTGCTCAAGAGAAAATAAGTATATCCAATCGGCAATATTAAATGGAAAAGAATGGAATAAATCTTGGTTTAGCCATGATGATATTAAAAATGGAGGCAAACTTGTACTGGTTATGGGAGATAAAGCTAATGAAAGCTGGGGGATAAAAGATGCACCTCCCTCTGGGGAATCAGTCAATAAACTAATTTCTCTTTAAACATAGCATTGATAATTTTGATATTAAGCAATATAAATTTAATATAATATTTATGATTGAAACTGGTAACCTTCAACAGATTAATGCCAACCGCGTAATCTTTTTAGATTGGCTGCGTGCTATTGCTTGTTTAATGGTATTGATAGTACATGCATCAGAGTGTATCTATTCGAATGATTATTCTTTTTCATTTCCCTCTGAGGCAGGGCGTTGGAGCGTATGTTTAATCAATGGGTTTGTACGTCCGGCTGTACCACTGTTCCTTATTGCTTCTGCATATTTGTTAGTACCTTTAAAAACTGATACTAAAACTTTTTTCCGTAAACGCTTTATACGGGTTGTCATTCCTTTTATTGTATGGCTTGTTATGTATGCCGTTCTTCCTATATTATGGGAAGAATATACTATGACAGATGTAAAAAATAACCTGTCGAAAATTTTCATCAATTTTATTCCGCAAGCTTCACATTTGTGGTTTATTTACATGCTTCTTGGTATTTATTTGATTATGCCGGTTTTATCTTCATGGTTGAAGCAGGTCAGCCGGCGTGAAGAGGAGTTTTTCTTAGCTCTTTGGTTATTTACCACCTTATTTTGGCATGCTCATGAGATATTCGGGGATATTTTCGGGGAATGCTGGTGGAACCCATTCCCTTTGTTCCATTATGTATCTGGATATGTGGGATATGTAATAATGGCTCATTATATTCGTAAGTATTTAAACTGGTCTATGAAGAAGACACTTTATGTGGCTCTTCCATGTTTCTTAATAGGATATTTGTTTTGTGTCTGGTCATTTTATACGCGTTCGTTTACAGTTGAAACTGTACAGCAGTTGGAATTGAGCTGGCAAACAACTTCAATAGCTCCAGTCTTAATGAGTTTTGGGGCATTTATGTTTATTAAGAAAATCAGTTATACGGGTAAGGCTTATAAAATAATCCGTGATATTTCGTGTATGAGCTATGGTATGTATCTTATGCACATGTTAATTCTGCCATATGTCTTTGGTTTGTGCAATTCTACAATGTCACCTGCTATTACAATATTGGTGACGGCACTGGTTACATATATCATTTGCTATATCATAACCAAGATAATTTCATGTTTGAAGTATGGGAAATATATTGTCGGTTGATTTTGGAATTGTGGTTTAAAGAGGTAAGGTATTGGTGATGTTATTATTGAGAGTAGAAAATTAGATTGTTATTAATATAAATGAGTGGTATAATATGATCAAACGAAGAGATTTTTTGAAGAAGTCTGGAATGATTGCTCTGGCAGCGGCATTTCCAGGTATTGTAAATGCAGAGGTGGAGGCTACTGATGGAAGTGCAGTCTTAAACAAGAATAGAATAAAAGTAAATAATCAGTGGGATGTGATAGTTGTGGGTGGTGGCCCTGCAGGATGTGCAGCGGCGACAGCTGCTGCCCGTGAAGGTGCTAAGGTTCTAATTATTGAAAGTACCGGAGCGCTGGGAGGGATGGGAACTTCCGGTCTTTTGAATGCATGGTGTCCGTTTACGGATAAAGAGAAGATTATATATAAAGGAATTGCTGAAAAGGTTTTTATGGAAGCTAAGAAAGGAGTTCCTCATGCAAGAGGCTATGATTGGGTTCCTATCAATACAGAATATTTAAAAGTGGTTTATGATGACTTAGTTATGTCACAAGGAGTTTCTGTATTATTCTTTTCTAACATGGCAGCTGTAGAAATGAAAAATAAGGAGATGGTTGATGCTATTATTGTTGCAAACAAAGCAGGACTAACAGCTTACAAGGCTAAGTTATTCATTGATTGCACGGGGGATGGGGATCTGGCAGCTTGGGCAGGAGCGGACTTTGATATGGGAGATGATAAGGGGGCTGTACAAGAGGGTTCTTTGTGTTTTGCTTTATCAAATATTGATCCTTATGAATTTTCATTGATAGGGACTGTTCAATCCAGTAAGAAAGATAGTCCCATTTTTAAAATAATTGAATCTGGTAAGTACAATCTTATTAAAGATTATCATATTAATGATAAATATGCAGGACCGGGATATCTGGCTTTTAATGCTGGGCACGTGAAGGTTAATAGTATTGATCCCGCTTCTCTTTCATCTGCGATGATAACTGGGAGAAAAATTGCACGGCAATTTCAGGAAGGATTAGCTGAGTATGAACCGAAAACGTTTGCTTCTTCCTACTTGGCTGCGACAGCAGCATTAATGGGGGTAAGAGAAAGTAGGCGAATAAAATGTGATTATACTTTCACGTTAGAGGATTGGCTGGACCGTAAGGAATTTGAGGATGGAATTGGGCGTAATTCTTATTATATTGACGTACACAAGGAAGATGCGACAAAATATCCGAAATATGGGAAAGGAGAATCACATGGTATTCCTCTACGTTGCTTGTTGCCTATCGGATTAAAGAACGTATTTGTTGCTGGACGGTGTATATCAACTGACCATTATGCTCATGGTAGCTTACGAGTCATGCCTCCTGCTTTAGTAACGGGTGAAGCTGTAGGGACGGCGGCCGGATTAATTTATAAGGCCGACACTATTGATGTGCATAGTATAGACGTAACCCGGCTCAGAATAAAATTAAAGGAGATGGGACAGTTGTTGTAATCAATTCAATAAATACGATTGCTATGAAGTGAAAACTACTTTCGACTTTAATAGCAAGACTAAATGATAGAAATAATATGGTGAGAATGAAACTAACTAATATCATATTTGTATTGCTTGTTTTTTTCCCGTTTTATGCAAAGGGAAAGGAAATCGTTAAGCTTGTCAAGGATAAGAAAACAAATATTTTGTTCTATGATCTGAACAAAAATGGGAAAATGGATATATACGAGAATCCTACTTTAGACATAGAATCCCGTGTAGAGGACATCCTTTCACAAATGACACTAGAAGAAAAGGTTGGGCAGATGTTGACTTCTCTGGGTTGGTACATGTATGAGCGTGTGGGGGATGATGTCCGATTGACAAAAAGACTAAGGGAAGAACTTGATAAATATCATATTGGTTCGTTGTGGGGATTTATGCGTGCGGATCCTTGGACACAGCGTACTTTGAGAACTGGGCTTAATCCAACTTTGGCTCCTAAAGCGGTTAATAAGCTTCAACGATATGTGATTGAAAATACCCGTTTGGGTATTCCTCTTTTCCTTGCGGAAGAATGTCCTCATGGTCACATGGCTATTGGTACAACTGTCTTCCCGACATCTATAGGGCAATCTAGTACTTGGAATCCCAGATTGATAGAACAAATGGGACGTGCCATAGCCAAAGAGGCAAGAGCACAAGGAGCTCATATCGGTTATGGTCCAGTACTTGACTTAGCGCGTGACCCACGTTGGTCGCGGGTTGAAGAAACGTATGGCGAAGATCCGTTTCTCATAGGCAAAATGGGAGAAGCACTTGTACGCGGTTTTCAGGGGGATGACTTTAACCCCGGAGAAAGTCTTCTTTCTACTTTGAAACACTTCGCATCTTATGGATGGACCGAAGGAGGCCATAATGGGGCTAGCGCTCATGTGGGTATTCGCGAAATGGAAGAAGCTATTTTGCCTCCTTTCCGAGAGGCGATAAATGCAGGAGCATTATCAGTGATGAGCTCATACAATGAAATTGATGGGATTCCTTCTACTGCTAACTACCATCTACTTACCAAAGTCCTAAGAGATAGGTGGGGGTTTCAAGGATTTACTATTTCCGATCTTCGTTCCATTGGAAGATTAAGAGAGCATGGCGTAGCTGCCAGCGATTATGAAGCAGCTGTGAAAGCTGTAAATGCAGGTTTGGATAATGATTTGGGAATGAATGTATATGGTGAGCAATTAGGTGAAGCTGTGAAAAAGGGAGATGTATCTCCGGCAGTATTAGATCAATCGGTTAGTCGAATCTTGAGACTTAAATTTAGAATGGGTCTCTTTGATAATCCCTTTGTTGACGAAAAGGCAGCTCCGGAAATGGTGGCAAATTCTGAACATTTGGAACTGGCACGAGAAGTAGCGCGCCAATCTATTGTTTTATTAAAAAATCGGGATAATATTTTGCCTTTAAAGAAAAACTGTAGTAAGAAAATCGCTGTAATCGGTCCAAATGCAGACAATATATATAATATGCTGGGAGATTATACTGCACCGCAGACTACAGCTTCGGTAGTTACAGTTCTCAAAGGTATTAAGAATAAGGTTTATAATGAAGATGTGATTTATGCAAAAGGCTGCGCTATACGTGACACCAGCCGTATCGGCATTCGTGACGCTTTGAATGCAGCGGCTTCCGCAGATGTTGTTATTATGGTTATGGGAGGATCCAGTGCGCGCGATTTTTCATCTGAATATGAAGAAACAGGTGCAGCAAAAGTTTCTGCTAATTTAATCAGTGATATGGAAAGTGGAGAAGGATATGATAGAGCGACGCTTAATCTTATGGGCTTGCAGTTGGAACTTATTCAAGAAATTAGGAAATTGGGAAAGCCAATAATATTAGTATTGATAAAAGGGCGTCCTTTACTTTTAGAAGGTATAATTCAAGAAGTCGATGCCATTATTGATGCTTGGTATCCTGGTATGCAGGGGGGCAATGCTCTAGCTGATGTTCTTTTTGGAGACTATAATCCCGGAGGGAGACTAAGTATTTCGATACCCCGTTCCGTTGGACAACTCCCTGTATATTATAATCCGAAGAGAACAGGAAACCGCAATAAATATCTTGAAGAGGTTGGAGTGCCACGCTATTGTTTCGGATATGGGTTGAGCTATACTTCTTTTGAATACTCGGATATGGAAGTGACATTAAATGAGACAACAGATGATTGTATTGTAAATATTAGGGTGAAGCTCGTTAATACTGGACAGAAATCCGGAGATGAGGTTGTGCAGCTTTATATCTGTGATGATGTAAGTAGTTATACAACTCCAGCAAAGCAGTTACGTGCTTTTGAACGAATACATTTGGAGGCAGGAGAATCTCAGATCGTTACATTTACGCTGAATAAAAAGTCTATGATGTTATATATGCAAGATGATGAATGGGTTGTGGAGCCTGGAAGCTTTTCGCTGATGATTGGTAGTTCTAGTCAGGATATACGATTACAGCACAAGATTTATATAACCCAAAAGTATTGTTTGAAATAGGCAATATAAAAAACATCTCGACTTTTTTTGAGTTATAATTAAATGAAACTTCTATTGTTTTAGAAGCAGAGCAAATAGCATCCTGCCAATAATAAAATAAGTGTCTCATAATAAAAAGATTGGGCAAGTTTATTATCTTTGCTTGCCTAATCTCTTTTATAACTCTAAAAACGTCATGTATGAAAAGATATAGAACTCACATTTTATCTGTTTTGTTTATTTGTTTTTTCTTTCCTACTCTATTGTATGCCACTACGGAAAATCCTGTTTCTATAAAAAAACTCAAGGTGGAATATGCCGAAATGCCATTAGGTATCGATGTAGAAAAGCCGCGTTTCAGTTGGCAAATGGTGGTGCCGGATACCGAAAGAGGTTATTCGCAGAAGGCCTATCAGATAATAGTGACTGATGAAATGGGCAGTTTGGCATGGGATAGCGGAAAAGTGTCGAGTGACCTGTCACTGAACATAGAATATGCCGGTACTCCTTTGCAACCTGCTACCTGCTATTTCTGGATGGTCAACGTTTGGAATCAAAGAGGCGAACAATCATCGGAAACTTCTTGGTTTGAGACAGGATTAATGAGTAAAACTTCCCCTTACGAGGGATGGAGTGGTGCCAAGTGGATAGGTGGCGGAGATAAAGACAGGATGCTCTATTCTCACTATCTCCCGGTATTCAGGCTGAATGTTTCACTTCAACTGGATGAAAAGTCAAAAAGCACACGTGCAGGCTTTGTCTACGGAGCGAATGATAAGCGTCTGATGGATAAGAATAAGAACCTGTATCACTTGCAGAATGGAAAAGATGAATCTTATATTAAAATAGAATTGAGCATTGATTCACTCGCTTCGGGTAAAAAGGCAATGCTGAATGTGTATCGTGTGGGATACCATCCGGACGATCAGGGAAGCGTTCCTTTCAAAAGTTTCCCTGTTCCGCTGACATGGATTCATGAAAACAACAAGTATGCACAGCATACCATAAGCCTTACTTCCGATTTGGGGTTTACAAGATTCTATGTGGATGGTGGTGAAGAGATTGGTTGGGTAAATCTGAATCCGCTGGGACAGGGAGGTGATTTTATTGCTTTCCCGGTGGTAGGCGATGTCGGTTTTGATGTTCCCGCAGGGCAATCTGCTATTTTCCCGCAGATGGAGATTGCTAATTTCAGAAGTCCTTCGAATGTGATAACTACTTGTAAAGAAGGGAATAACTGGATAGATGGCGATGTTTCCGGTGCTTTTCGTACTTTCACTCCCAAAGGCAATTCTGCCCCTATGTTTCGTACGGTTTTCTCTACTCCGCATACAGAAATAACCAAAGCGCGCTTGTATGTTACTTCACGTGGTATTTATGAGGTTTATCTGAATGGCAAGCGTATAGGAGAAGATTATTTTAATCCTGGAATCACCCAGTATAATAAAACCCATCTGTACCAGACGTTTGATGTAACGGAGTATGTTCATTCCGGCAGAAATGCCCTTGGCGCTTTACTGGCAGAAGGCTGGTGGAGTGGGGGTGCTACCTTTACGGGAGACAATTGGAACTTCTTCGGTGACTGCCAATCTTTATTAGCAAAACTGGTTATCACGTATGCAGATGGCCGGACCGATGTGGTGGTAACTGATCCGTTATCCTGGCAGTATTTCAGTGAAGGTCCTATTGCTTACGGTAGTTTCTTCCAGGGCGAAGTGTATGATGCTTTAAGGGAAACGGCAGTGGAAGGATGGAGCATGGCCTCTTATGATGCATCTGCCTGGAAACCGGCTCATGAAGTTGCCTTGGAAGGTAATATCAGTACGGTAGGTAATCCGAATATGCCGTGGGTGAATGATTATTCAGGCTTTGAACTTATCGGGCAGTTTGGTCAGACGGTGAAACAAATAAATGAGTTGACGGCTCTCTCGGTGGAAGAAGTCCGCCCCGGTGTGTTTGTGTATGATATGGGGCAGAATATGGTAGGAGTTCCCCGGATTAGTTTATCGGGCATGAAACCCGGAACGGAAATTACATTGCGTTTTGCTGAGGTGAAATATCCCGATTTGCCGGAATACGAAGGGAATATCGGTATGATTATGCTGGAGAATATCCGTGCCGCTATGGCTCAGGATGTTTATATAGCCAAAGGTGGGCAGGAAACCATCTCTCCCCGCTTCACCTATCATGGCTACCGCTTTATAGAGATCACAGGCATTGATAAACCGTTGCCTGTGGGAGCGGTGAAAGGGGTAGTACTAAGCTCTATACACGAATTAGCTTCACGCTACGAGACTTCCAATACTCAGGTGAATCAGCTTTGGAAGAATATAACCTGGTCTTCTTATGGAAACTTCCTTTCTATTCCTACAGACTGTCCGCAACGCAATGAACGGCTGGGATGGGCAGGAGACATTTCTGTCTTCTCGCGCACGGCAACTTATCTGGCGGATGTTCCGCAATTCCTGAGACGCTATCTCCGTTCTATGCGTGATGTTCAGCGGACGGATGGGCGTTTTCCGGATATTGCTCCATTGGGTGGTGGTTTTGGCGGTCTGCTGTGGGGAAGTGCCGGAATCACAGTGCCTTGGGAGTGTTACCAGCAATATGGGGATACCATTTTGTTGAGCGAACACTACGACGCCATGAAGCGCTATATTCAATACATCATCGATAATACCATCGAAACAGAAACCAACCTGATTGTTCAAACCCGTTCGTGGGGTGATTTGTGTGACTGGCTGGGGCTGGAGGATGAGAAGAATGACAAATCTCTGGTATGGGAAGCCTACTTCATTTATGATCTGGAGTTGATGGCTAAGATGGCGACTGCCCTTGGTAAGGCTGCCGATGCCGAGTGGTTTCGTGAACTGCATGCCGCCCGGAAGGATTTCTTCAATAAAACGTATATAGAGCCTGAGACAGGAAAGACCCTATTTTCAGCTTTTGTTCCTGAGAAGAAAGGATCACATATTGATATACAGACTTCGTATGTGCTTCCGCTGGCTTTCAATATTATTGATGAAGAGAATCGTAATAAGGTGATTGCCAATCTTGCAGAGACTGTGAAAAGGGAGAATACCACCGATAGAGGTCAGCAATGCCCGTCTTACTCTCTGATGACAGGTTTCATCGGTACATCATGGATCAATAAGGCTTTGTCTGACTACGGGCATTCAGACTTGGCTTACAGGCTACTTCAGCAGACCAGTTATCCTTCGTGGCTTTATTCCATTGAACAGGGAGCCACTACCATCTGGGAACGTCTGAACTCTTATACTCGCACAGATGGCTTTGGTGGAAACAATCGCATGAATTCTTTCAATCATTATTCTTTCGGTGCCGTGGGTGCTTGGATGTATAATTATTCTTTGGGAATACAGCGTGATGAAACTTCTCCCGGTTTCAAGCAGTTCGTTCTGAAGCCGATGCCCGATCCAACCGGGAAGATGACGTATGCACGGGGATATTATGATTCTATGTATGGACGTATTGAAAGTGGCTGGAAAGTGGAGAGCGGAGTGATTCGTTATACTTTCACTGTACCTGCCAATACTACAGCTACCCTATATCTGCCGGCTGCATCATTGAGGGATGTTCGCGAGAAAACGAAGTCTGTCCGGAAGTGTAAAGGAATAGAATTTATCAGTGAAGGGAATGGAGAGGTGGTTTTGAAACTTCTTTCCGGCAGCTATTCGTTTGAGGTGAAGAGAGACTGTCCGCTTGCGGCAAGGAAGAGGAAGAAATACGTCTTCGTCCGGTAATGATGGTCATTTGAGCTTGAAGAAGAGATTTCTGTTGTATCTCTTGCAGTTTGGCTGTTTCTTGTTTCCTATTGTAGAATTTCATAATCAAATGTTTACGTAGATAGAATACAGCTCCGTAATGGCCATTTACTTTTTATTCTCTGAATATAGTCAAAGCCTTGTCTGCTCCGTATTAGCTCCATGTCTATACACTTGGACTTGGTACGGACTTGGTATGGACTTGACACGGAGTTGGTATGGTGAAGGGATGGAAAAGAATAGTATCGGAAAGTATGGGTATAAAAAAAGGAGTACCGCTGTACTCCAACCTTTGTTAACCTTAAATCTAATACTATGAAAAAAATCACGTTGCAAATATAAGAGCTCACCCTGTTTTTTCCAAATGTTTGCTTCCCTTTGATATTCCTTTTATAATTCTTTCACGGATATTCACTGTTTTCGCACACGAACTGTCTTTTTGAGACAATATTGTGGATGATAGTGGCTAAATGATTATCAAATAGCATGAGACCTCTTTTATGTTACAAAGTTGCAAATCTGTTTCATTCGTTTCACAGAAGCTTCCACCCCCTGAAAAGAGTTATAATCTTCGTATTTCTTTCAATTTTTTAAATATACATTTGTCATATACAAAGCAAAGTTATGAAGGTTCGCGTAGGTTTATATATATTCTTAATACTCTCTTTTTTGATATTAGGAAAAGCAGAGATGCGAGCTGAAAGATTAGCAGCAGAAAAGGATATTGGTAACCCGACGGACCGAATGTTACAACCGGAAACCTGGAGTAAAATATACCAATGGGTAATGAATGATCCGCAGGTGCCGGATAAAGAAGATGTGCTGGCGTTAATCCGGCGACACTTCGGGAACTTTGAAAAACTGATGAAGTTGTTGCGCTATTTGGATGGAGGAAAACCTTACGCTTATTTGTCGGAACATCAATTCCGGAAGGTAGAACGGATAGGGGAGATGAAAGACTGTTTACCAATAGCTGCATTAGCATTGCCTGTAAATGCTCTACCGGAGGGAAAAATAGAACTAATGACTTTTTCTCCGTATGTTGAGGCAGAAAGTAAGAAAGAATTCCAGCGTAGAACAGTGATTGCGTTGAAGAACAATATACTTTATGATTTAGCTTTGGCTCCGAATGTGGAGGTGGAACTGCCCGTAGGGCAGCGGTGGTCTTTGAATATGGAATATAAATGTCCCTGGTGGTCGGATAGCAAGCACGGTTTCTGTTACCAACTTCTTTCGGGAGGAGCTGAGGTACGTTACTGGCTTGGGAATCGCAAGAATCGTGAACGGCTGACAGGGCATTTTGTGGGGATATATGCCGAAGGGGGAGCGTATGACTTCCAGTTTGATAAGGATAAAGGATATCGGGGAAACTATTATGCAGCTTCCGGACTGACTTATGGTTACAGTCATCAACTGGCCCGGTACCTGGCTCTTGAATTCAGTCTGGGGATTGGCTATCTGGAGACGGAATACCGAAAATATACTACCTACGAAAGTGATTTGATATGGACAAGTAGCGGACGCTATCATTTTATAGGGCCTACGAAAGCCAAGGTTTCTTTGGTATGGCTCATTCAGGGAAGGAGGCGGTAGCTATGCGGTGTACAAATTGTGTGTTTCTTTTGCTTCTATTAGGGCTATCGGTACTCTTAGTTGGATGTGAATTTAGAGATATACTGGATGATTATCCTGTCAGCGGAGTACAGATCAAGCTTAATTGGAAGGGGGTGACGGATCAGTTGCCCGAAGGAATGAGGGTGATCTTCTACCCGAAAAGCGAAGAAGGAGGAAAGGTGGAAGGCTGGTTAGCAGCCGAGGGGGGCGAAGTGAAGGTGCCACCGGGAGATTATGACATAGTAATTTACAATTATAATACGGAGTGCGTGTTGATTCGTGGCGAAAAGTCGTTTGAGACGATTGAGGCTTACACCGGACCGTGTACAGGGCTTAATACCAGTGAAACGATGGTGTGGTCACCAGACCCTTTGTATGTAGTAAGTGTGAAAGATATGAGAATAGAAAAGAATGAGAAGATGCTTTTGATGGAGTTTCAGCCGAAACTGGTAGTCAAGAACTATTCTTTTGAAATAAAGGTGAAAGGATTGAAGAATGTGGCAAGCATTATCTGTAATGTGGACGGGATGAATGGCTCTTATTACATCAGTAATGGCTCATGTACAGCAAGTGTTGCCCCGATTTATGTAGAGGTCCGAAAAGGAGGTGATGTGATACGTGGTAGCTTTTCTGCTTTTTTTACGTCAGAATCAACTGGCACACGTTCAGGCAGCGAGGTAACGATGAAATTACTACTTGTGAAGGTGGATAATACGGTTCAGGAAGTAAAGGTTGACATAACAGCTGCTGTAACTGCTCCATCTCCTCCGCCTGCTCCTCCTGAAGAGGGAGGGGGAGATCCGGTAACGGATATTGAAATACCGATTGATGAAGAAATAGAAGTGGATGATGTGGAAGTTCCTCCCGATGGAGGCGGAGGCATGGGTGGTGATGTTGGCGATTGGGATGATGAGACAAATGTAGAATTACCTGTAATTTGAAAGTAAACAAATAAAAATATTAACTTATAAAACAAACGATTATGAAGAAGATTTTATTAACAGCAGTTGCTGTGTTGGCAATTGTAGGTTGCTCACAGAATGAGGAGATTGAGAATGTTGGTCAAAAGGCAAAAATTGATGTTACTACGGTGGTAAAGGGAACAACGAGAGCGGCAGTGACTAGTAATGACAATTTTACTGCTTTTACAATAAATTGATGTTGTTACCGCAATCTGTTGCATCAAAGACTATATCTGTAACATATAAAACAGAGAAAGATGGACATACTTATTTTGAGGGTACAAAAGTCGTTACTTTAGGTGAATCTGCTAAATGGGATATAGGAAAAAATATTCGTTATAAATTAACATTACCTGTTGGAGCTGAAAAAGTAACTGTTGATACTAATGTTGAGGACATAAATGAGACTCCTGAATCTGGTTCTGCTAAATAAAGTAGTAATAAAAGAACTGGCCGGATAAGAGAACTCAAAAACTACATAAATAGATTGGAATGCACAGAGAATGTACTACTTTTGTATAAACTTATAATTTATCAAAGTTATAGAATGCATTAACGAAATGAAAAAGAGTTTACTATTATTGTTACTATGTCTGTTTTGTTCAGTTAACCTCTGCAATGCAAAAGCAAAAAGTACATTTACTGTTTTTCAATTAAACCTGTGGCATGGAGGTGCTAAAGTGCCTAATGGGGATCAAGGAATTATTGATGTATTAGACCAGATGGATGCAGATGTAGTTTTCCTATGTGAAGTCAGAGATGGAAAACGGTTTATACCACACGTGATAGAGGAATTGAAGAAGAGGGGAAAGCATTATTATGGAGAGACTTTCGATCTGGCAATTGGTATTTTAAGTAAATTCAAACCGGATAGCATGACTAAATGTTGCATTGTACCGGGTGATGAAAGCCGTGCTATGGTGAAAATGACAACCACAATCGAAGGGCAGCCGGTTTCTTTTTATTCCTGCCATTTAGATTATCGGAATTATGAATGTTATATGCCACGTGGATATAGTGGCACGAGCTGGAAAAAGATAGATAATCCTATAACAGATGAGTCCGAGGTTTTGAAAGCCAACCGTTTGTCATTCAGAGATGAGTCTATCCGTACTTTCGTACAAGAAGTGCAAACCGATATTAAACAAGGACGTCCGGTTATTATGGGAGGAGATTTCAACGAGCCTTCCCATTTGGACTGGCAGGCGGACACAAAAAATCTATGGGATCACAATGGGGCTGTCATTCATTGGGATTGTTCTATGATGCTTCATAAAGCCGGATTTAAGGATAGTTACCGTGAAAAATATCCTAATCCTGTTCGATATCCCGGTTTCACATTTCCTGCAGGAAATAAGCTTGCAGAAGAAGCTAAACTGGAAAAATTAGCTTGGGCGCCTGAAGCAGATGAACGTGACCGGATTGATTTTATTTATTATTATCCGATGGACTCGATTCTTTTATTGAAAAATTGCATATTAGTAGGCCCTTCTGAAACAGTTATCAGAGGTATAATAACAGAAAACGATTCTAAAGATAAGTTTCTGACTCCTTCCTGCGTTTGGCCTACAGACCACAAAGGGAATCTTGCAACTTTTAAGATTCATAAGGCTTTTTCGAACTCGTTATAAAAGGCTGCGTTTGCTGTAGTATTGTTGAATTGAAGATCGTCTTCTTTTATTTTGTTTCTTCTCGGAATATTCTTACTTTTGTGATACAATAACAAACAAAAAACATTCGATCTACAATGCAAACTTACTCAGCATGTGGTGCGGACATATCATGTCAGCATTGCCCTAAGGCTGTAGCCAATGCTATCGTTTACGCTTCTCATCCAAGAGGCTTTCACCTTCCAGCTCAAAAGTGCGAAGAGAATATCATGATTTTCCTGTTGAAGGGAGAAGTACTCGTTAACAGTCAGGAGTATGCAGGGACTGTTTTGCATGCCGGTGAATTTATTCTCCAGGCCATTGGATCAAAGTATGAAATCCTTGTTCTGGCAGATGCAGAATGTGTGTGTTACCATTTTAACCAACCGGAGTCTTTCTGTGAAAAACGTTATAAGTATATCATGACTGAGGTAACTCCTCCGTTAATCTTTTTTCCTTTAAAGATAAGTCCGGAACTGCATTTCTTTCTGGAAGCCTCAAAAGCTTATCTGGCATCAGAAAAAATCTGCCGGGAACTACTTTCATTTAAACGGAAAGAGCTTGCTTTCATCCTTGGACAGTTTTATTCAGATTACGATTTGTCGATGCTGGTGCATCCGCTTTCTAAATATACTTCCAGCTTCCAGTATTTCGTTCTGAAAAATCATGCAAAAGTGAAGACTGTGGAAGAACTTGCCCAGTTGGGCGGATATACCATTACTACTTTCCGGCGTATTTTTAACTCTGTTTTCCATAAGCCTGTTTACGAGTGGATGATGGAGAAACGTAAAGAAAGCATTGTCTATGAGCTTCGCTATACAGATGCCACGATTTCTGAAATTTGCTTTAAATACGGTTTTGAGTCCTTGCCTCATTTTTCCAATTTCTGTAAGAAGAATTTTGGCTCTTCTCCTCGTGGTTTGCGGCAGGGGCGATTAGTAGAGTCATCAGAAAAGGAAATATCAGTTACTTGCGGAGAGGCTGGTTAAAACGGTATTTCACAGAGACAATGAAATAACTGCCTATCTGTTGTGTATGGCTCTCGTAAAAGCCATCTGCCATAGTGCTGCGGTAATAACTCTTCTGTTGGCTGAGTATATCCACCCAGTTGGCTGATACCTCGGCTTGCTTCTTTTTCAAGAAACGCCATGTGATACTTGCATTCCATACAAATTGGTCGTCCTCCCCCTTCTTTATGTTCGTACCGTTTCGGAAAAAATAATTCGCATCAGTTCTCAGCTGTATACTTTTGGGTAAGTCTGCAAAGGCGTTTATTCCGAAAGCATAATTGCGGGTGTAAGTATCTGTTTCCAGAAGTGAGTTGGCAGAATGTTGAAAATTCCATCTTCCGTTCAGGTCGAAGTTTCCCCATTTAGGCTGATAGGATAGGCGGAGGTCAGTGTTTATCCCGGTGTTGTGAGTGGTGCTACGCTCCGGTTGTTCGGTCTGGTTTTCGTTGATGAGGCTGATATCTTGCGCAAAAGAGCCTCCGGCATTGGCATTCAGGCTAAAACTTTTGATGCGCTTCTGATATCGAAGTACCCCGTTCATGTTCCAGTTGCCGTTGATATTGACCGGATAGGTTTCACGCCCGCCTGTCTGCTGGTTGTAGGTCACTGCACGGGTCTGGCTGTTGATTCTGTTGTTCCAGTTCAGTGTGGCAAAGACGCCTTGCTTTGTATTTTGTGCTTCCAGTCGGACGGATTGATTGTAAGTAGGCTTCAGATTAGGGTTGCTTCGTGTGATGTTGAGCGGATCGCTGTTGTTGGTGGGGGCGATCAGATCGTATAATGACGGTTGCGAGGTATTTCCATAATAGTGCAGGATGATCCTGTTTTTCTTTTTCTGCCATGAGACGAACAACATAGGCTGGAAACCGACAGAGCGAAGGGTGGTATCGGCTTTATGTAAACCTGTTTTTTGGTTCAGGCTACGGCGTTCGGGTTTAACGGACATTCCGGCATTGATATTCCAAGTGGTATCGGAGTAGTTAAGAAACAGATTGATTCCGTGTTGTAGGGTACTGCTATGGCTTTGGTTACTCAGACTGTCAATGTAGCTCGTCTCATATCCCTTGGGCAGATAGCCGGGCTGCACCTCTGCTTCTTCCATAAAGCCGGACAGGTCGTATGTATTGCGGTCATTTTTCTGCTTGCTATAATTGAAATTATATGAGATTTGTGAGCGTAGTTTCTTGGTGAAAGGATGGGTGAACATCACTCCGATGCCTTGTGAACGGTTGGGCGACCGGTTCGATGAGTACTGGTTACGGTAGAGTATAGAGTCGTTTCCGGCACTGTTTTTCAGTTGATAATAGGTCGTTGAGGATACGGAGAAGTTGTTATTGTCATTTTTACTATCATTGTATTGAGCTGTTAGCCCGACGGAAGTTCCTTTTTTATTGATCCGGCGCATGATATTTGCGTGGAAGGAAGACCGGTGTTGGTTGCCTCTCATCAGCGACCCCATAGAAATATCATTGATTTTTTGATCATCGGGTACTTCACTGATAGTACTGAAAGGGTCCAGGATATCCAGATGAGGATTTTCATTGAATGTGCCTTGGCGGTTATTATTGGCACTATTATTCCGGGTGAGGTTGAAATTACCATAGATATTAACAAAGGTCATGCTATCTACCTGCCAGTTTAGGCCCAATGTCGCATTCATATTGCGACTGCCGTTCGTATTGTTACCGGCAGAGTATTGGTATTTGTTTCCGCTTGTCAGGTATTGTTCATTGTAAGATGTGGATACGTTGCCCTGGTTATTGTGGTGATAGGACATATTTCCGTTGAGAGTCAGCTTTTTATTGTACTTTTGGGTAAAGTTCAATGCAACGTTCTCCTGTATGTTGTCCTTGTAGCTGGTTTTCATATTGAGATTACCGGAATTGGCAATGACGGAGAGGTTGTTTCCGTTATTCTTGAAGTAGTTACCTTGCAGGTTGAAGTCCTTTTTGTTGTTATTGCCATATCCGGCTTGTCCCGATAAAAGAAGGGTTCCATTGAATTCTGCTTTGGTCTGCAAGTCGAGTACATAGTTCTCCTTTCCGGTACTGACACCTGTCAGCTTTTCCAGTTTACTTTTCTTATCGTATACTTTTATCTTGCTGATCAACTCTACAGGAAGGTTCTCCAGTGCCATTTTGTTGTCGCCCGCAAAGAAGGCTTCACCGTTTACGTTGATTTCATTGATAGGCAGTCCGTTGTATCTCAAAGTTTTGGTTTCACTGTCATATTCCATTCCGGGAATACGTTTCACCAGAGCCTCCAGATAGGAGCCTTCAGGTGTTTTATAAGCTGCTGCATTGATAACGGTGGTATCTCCCACCTGGTCTATTTCACGTATTGGAGCTTTCACTGTCACTTCTCCCAATTCGATACCTTCCTCTAGCAGGATGCTGCCTAGATTAATGGTTGAAGCATTACCATCCAGTTTTCGAAAGACGGATTGCATACCCGTATAAGAAGCTTTGAGTAAATATTGTGTTCCTTTCTGAGGATTAAACTGGAGGCTGAAGTGTCCGTCCGTGTCGCTTGCAGCTCCTTTTATGAAAGTGGAGTCTTTTCCACCTACAATAACAATGCTCGCGTAAGGTAAGGGGGCTTCCTCCTTGGGGGTATCCGATGCTGTGCACACTTTTCCCTTGACTGTTCTTGTTTTTTGAGCGAATAGAATAGTCGGGATTAGTAAGAATAGTAATAATATCCAGATTTTGTGCACGTTCATCTTAAGTCTTTTATAGCAATCACAAAATTAGGGAGTTTTCGTTTGTATACAATACTTTGATAAAGAAAATTTGAAATTTCGCTCTTATATTTCTATAAAAAAACTCCTCTGTCGGTTTCCCGGCAGAGGAGTTCTGGTGATATTAATCAAATGTAGAAAGGGCTGATTAGTCTTTCAGTTTTGCGATAATAAAGTCGCGGTTCAAACGAGCGATGTTGCTGATAGAAATGTTTTTCGGACATTCAGCTTCGCAAGCGCGAGTGTTGGTACAGTTACCAAATCCGAGTTCGTCCATCTTGCTCAACATAGCTTTTGCACGGCGCAATGCTTCCGGTTTACCTTGCGGCAGCAAGTTCAACTGGCTAACTTTTGCGGAAACGAATAACATGGCAGAACCATTCTTACATGCAGCTACACAAGCACCGCAACCGATACAAGCAGCAGCATCCATAGCCTCGTCAGCAATCTGCTTCGGGATCAAAATAGCATTAGCATCCTGAGGAGAACCTGTACGCACACTTACATAACCACCTGCTTGCATGATCTTGTCGTAAGCCGTGCGGTCTACCATCAAGTCCTTGATTACCGGGAAACCGGCAGAACGCCAAGGTTCAACAGTGATAGTGTCGCCATCATTGAAACGACGCATGTAAATCTGGCAGGTAGTAGCACCCGTTGCAGGACCGTGGGGATGTCCGTTGATGTAGAGCGAGCACATACCGCAGATACCTTCGCGGCAGTCATGATCGAATACAACCGGTTCTTTGCCTTCAGAAATCAGTTGCTCATTCAAGATATCCAGCATTTCAAGGAATGAAGTGTCACCGGGGATATCTTTCATTTGGTATGTTTCAAAAGCGCCTTTTGCCTTTGGACCTTTCTGGCGCCATACTTTTAGTGTGAAACTTATATTTTTATCCATTGTTTTTGAAGTTATATGCTACAGGCTACGAGCTACAAGAACTCTGTCTATAGCAGATTAATTAATAACTTACTGACTTGCCCGTAGCCTCGAACTTGTAGCTCGTAGCTCGTAGCTCGTAGCTTGTCACTATTTAGCTCTTATAGTTACGAGTTTGTACCTTGATTGCTTCGTAAACCAGCGGTTCTTTCAGCAGTTCAGGAGCTTTTTCGTCGGAGCCTTGATATTCCCAGCAAGCAACGTAGAAGAAGTTTTCATCATCACGTTTTGCTTCGCCTTCCTCAGTCTGGTATTCTTCACGGAAGTGACCACCGCAGCTTTCGTTACGGTTCAGAGCATCGTATGCAACCAATTCACCCATGATAATGAAGTCGTACAAGCGGATAGCCTTATCCAACTCTACATTCATACCTTCTTTATCTCCCGGGATGAAAAGGTCTTTTTCGAATTCCTTGCGGATTTCTTTCAGTTTGGCAATACCAGTCTTCAGACCTTCTGCTGTACGACCCATACCTACATATTCCCACATGACGTGGCCCAGTTCCTTGTGGATAGAGTCTACAGACTTCTTACCCTTGATGTTCATCATCCAGTTGATCTTATCCTGAATTGCTTTCTCTGCTGCTGCAAATTCAGGCAGGTCGGTAGAGAAGCGGGGAACTGTAATCTGGTCGGCCAGGTAGTTCTGAATAGTGTAAGGCAATACGAAGTAACCGTCAGCCAGACCTTGCATCAATGCAGAAGCACCGAGGCGGTTTGCACCGTGGTCAGAGAAATTACATTCACCGATAGCGAACAGACCCTTGATAGAAGTCATCAGTTCGTAGTCAACCCAGATACCACCCATTGTGTAGTGGATAGCCGGATAGATCATCATCGGATTATAATATTTCACACCGGCAATTTCTTTTGCCAGTTCGCCCGGATTCACGTCAGTGATTTCCTCGTACATATCGAAGAGGTTACCATAACGTTGAAGAACGATATCGATACCTAAGCGGCTGATAGCCTCAGAGAAGTCAAGGAATACTGCCAAGCCTGTATTATTCACACCGAAACCTGCATCGCAACGTTCTTTTGCAGCACGGCTGGCAACGTCACGCGGAACCAAGTTTCCGAATGCCGGATAGCGGCGTTCCAAGTAGTAGTCACGGTCTTCTTCTGGAATATCACTTCCCTTGATTTCACCCTTTTGAAGTTTCACTGCATCTTCTTTCTTTTTCGGAACCCAGATACGGCCGTCATTACGCAGAGACTCTGACATTAAAGTCAACTTAGACTGCTTGTCGCCGTGAACAGGAATACAAGTGGGGTGAATCTGTACCATAGCCGGATTAGCCATCCAAGCACCCTTGCGGTAGCAAGAAACAGCAGCTGTACAGTTACAAGTCATTGCATTGGTAGACAAGAAGTATGCGTTTCCGTAACCACCGGTAGCGATTACTACTGCGTGTGCAGCGAAACGTTCCAGTTTACCGGTAACGAGGTTCTTAGCAATGATACCACGGGCACGTCCGTCAATAAGAACAACGTCCTGCATTTCATAGCGGGTATACAGTTTTACGGTACCTGCGTTTACTTGGCGACTCAATGCTGAATAAGCACCCAGCAACAACTGCTGTCCGGTTTGACCGCGGGCATAGAACGTACGTGATACCTGAGCACCACCGAAAGAACGGTTGTCCAACAGACCGCCGTATTCGCGGGCGAAGGGAACACCTTGTGCCACACACTGGTCGATAATGCTGTTGGAAACCTCGGCCAAACGGTAAACGTTAGCTTCGCGGGCACGGTAGTCACCGCCTTTTACTGTATCGTAGAACAAACGGTAAACTGAGTCACCGTCGTTTTGGTAATTCTTTGCAGCGTTGATACCACCCTGTGCAGCGATGGAGTGTGCACGGCGGGGAGAGTCTTGAATACAGAAGTTGAATACTCTGAAACCCATTTCACCGAGTGAAGCGGCAGCAGAAGCACCTGCCAAACCTGTACCTACTACGATGATATCCAAGCGACGCTTGTTAGCCGGGTTCACTAATTTCTGGTGAGCTTTATAGTTGGTCCATTTCTCTGCTACTGGTCCTTCCGGAATTTTTGAATCTATCTTAGTCATAATGCTATTACATTTTAATCGTTTACAATTTACAAATTAGCAAGCACCGCCGCACAATGATTTTGCGAAGAATACGACAACTACCAAGGCGAAACATACAACGACGATAGTAGAGTAGATGTTGGAGATACATTTCCAACGGTTGATCCATACCTTGTTGTTCCAGCCCAGAGACTGCATAGAGCTCCAGAAACCATGAGTCAAGTGGAACCATAGTGCGCCCAGCCAAATGAGGTAAAGCACTACGTATACCGGATTGCCAAATGTGTTTTCAATGTGATGAACACCATTGGCTGCAAATGCCAGTGTGGCGGCATCTGTTTGCATACCCATGTTGTGCATCAGCTCAGGGAGCTGCATTTTTGCCCAGAAGTTTACCAGGTGCAGGCCCAGGCCTACGATTACAATAAGACCCAGTACGAGCATGTTCTGAGAAGCCCATTCTACTGTTTTGGGTTTATCAACTACGGCATAACGTTCTGTACCGCGCGCTTTGCGGTTCTGCATTGTCAGCCAGAAAGCGTAGATGATGTGAATGATGAAAAGGGCAGCCAGACCTACCGTAGCTACCAAGGCATACCAATTTGCTCCCAGGAACTCACAAACCATGTTGTATCCCTCTGCCGAGATTAATGCAACCAGGTTCATCGCCATGTGAAACGTCAGAAACAGGACAAGGGCGATACCGGTAACGCTCATCACCACTTTCCTTCCTACAGATGAATTACTTAACCACATAAATGATTGAATTTAAATTATTTAATAGTTAGAAAATTTGCTTTTACTTAGGGTCTTACTCTAATTTCCCGCAAAAATAGAAGAAAAACATTGATTAAACAAGGAATTAAAGAAATAATTCCGTAATCAGGAGAATAGACAGAAGTTGACAAGTCAGCTAGGGAACAAGGTGACGAGAAAAGGGTTACCCTTCCTCGTCACCTTGTTCCCTGGCTGAGTCGTCATTTTTTTCTTTTATAATAGTGATTTTCTCTCCACTGGCAGCGCGTTTCCGTAGTGAACGGGGGGTATCCCCAAAGGAGTCCTTACAGAAATGAGCGAAGTGTGACAGGGAATCAAAACCATAGCGTGCGCTAATTACAGAGATACGTTGTTTGGTGAATTGCAGATCGTTCAGAATACCTTCACGCTTCTTGTCCAGTATCCATTCGTACACCGGAACATTATACATATTTTTAAACAAACGGCGGAAGGTAGTGGTAGTATATCCTCCTAAATGGGCAAATTCTTCCACATTCTTCACTTTGTCGTAGTTTTGCATAATGAAATAATGGAAACTTTCCGTATAAGTACTGATAGGATAGAAAAAAGTACTTATCTGGCGTAGTGGATAATAACAGGTTAGAATGTAAACCAGTTCCTGACGCTTGATATCGAGATATTTCCCGCAAGCGGAAGGTTGTTCTTTAAAATAGTCGGCGATATCATGTAGCAGTCGTTCCAGTTTTGCGTTAGCCAGCAATGGTGTGTAAATCAGTGGAGCTTCGGAACGTTCCAGAATCTCTTTATAGCGGTCTTCGCATAAAAGTGGAAGTTCCGTGAACCAATAGGCGATGTATTCCACTTCAGTCAGTGCCAATAGCTCCATTTTTGAGCCGATGGCTTGTAATACACACTGTCTGCTTAGGAGCGTAGTGCCCGGATATTCGTTACTATTTATCAGCAACTCACCCTTTAACATAAAGATCATGCAGTTCTGGGTGCACTTCTCCGCTGAGAAATGCTGTCCTTGGGGATATTGGCGTAGTACCAACGTCCCGTTAGAATTTTTTGGGCATAGAGTGCAATCTACCTGCCGTGTGCAAAGAGTGTCTTTTGTCATGAAATATAGGACGAATTACTAAAATTGTGGCAACAAAGATAGAATTTTTTTGTGAATACTCTAACAAAATCACCTATCTTTGCTGTAAACTATAAGAAAGACTGCATGAAGAGAACTATTTTTTTTGTATTTTTTGCATCATTAGTTGTACTCAGTATTTCTGCACAAAATTGGGACATCAATACCTTGCATAAAATAAACAGTTGGGATGGTAAGTTTATTCGCAATTATAATAAAATAATTTCTCGTACTGAACCCTATATTGCCGTTGGAGTTCCTGTGGCGATGGCACTGGCTGCATGGGTGAAAAAAGACCGTGAATTATTAAAGGATGCTGTGTATGTAGGTACCAGTGTTGCCGGTGCTTTTGTGGTGACCTACGGCTTGAAATATCTTATAGACCGTGAACGTCCGTTCGACCGTTATCCCGACCGGGTTCATGCTTATAGTCATGAGACCAGTCCTTCTTTCCCATCCGGACATACGGCAACAGCCTTTGCATTGGCAACTTCGCTTTGCGTGAGGTATCCAAAATGGTATGTGATAGCTCCTTCGGCTTTATGGGCTTGTTCTGTCGGAATGTCCCGTATGAATGAGGGTGTGCACTATCCGTCCGATGTACTGGCAGGTGCAGTCATCGGAACGGGATGTGCGGTAGTAAATATCTATGTGAACCGCTGGTTGAATAAGTGGTTATTCGGTAATTAAAGCGGTAGTTTCTTCTCGTAAATCTTTCCGTTCAGTACTTTTAGTGCTTGTTGCACACTGTTGTTCGTGGTGTTTATCACCTGGAAGTATTCGTTCATATCCCAGAGGTCACGGGCAATCAGGGCCTTCAACTGTGTTTTTATCAGCGGAAGCGATTTATTGTATTGTTCTTCATTGAACTCGATCTTCTCTTTATCGGCAGCAGCGCGTATGTCTGCAAGCATCTGCTCGTCTATCTCAAACTTATTGTTGAAGGTGTCGAACTTCTTGTACTGTTCCTGTAATTCTTTCCGGTGGCTTTCGATGTATTTCGTGGTTGCTTTGATAACAACGCCTTTGGCAACCAAATTCCGGTGATAATCGGTGTATTGAGTGGTGTCGATGGGTACGAAATAGTCGGGCATGATACCACCGCCACCATAAACAGTACGTTTCAGTTTCTTTGTAGAATTCTTCAGTGAATCGGGGAAATGGATGCTGTCAGCATGCATCATCTCTCCACGGTTGAAGCGCTCTATCAGATCCATATTGTATTTCTCCTGGGTATCCTTGCCTTGAAGTCTGGGACTGTCCAGATTAGCTGTATGGTCATACGGCTTTTGAATGCAACGTCCGGAAGGGGTATAGTAACGGGCGATAGTCAGGCGTATCATGGAACCGTCGGGCAGGTCGATGGGGCGCTGTACCAAGCCTTTACCGAATGTACGACGGCCTACAACAACTCCTCTGTCCCAGTCCTGTATGGCACCGGTAACGATTTCACTGGCAGAGGCAGAGTATTCATCCACCAATACAACGAGACGCCCGTTTTTGAAGTTACCCGTGCCTTTGGCGTAGAAATTACTACGCTGGGCGGCTCTTCCTTCGGTATATACAATCAATTCTTTCTGTTGCAAGAACTCATTGGCAAGATCGATGGCTGCGTTCAGGTATCCGCCTCCATTACCTTGCAGGTCGAGTATTAAGTCTTTCATTCCCTGTTTCTGTAATTCTTTAAGAGCTGCCGTAAACTCCTCGGCGGTAGTGGCGCCGAAACGGTTGATGCGGATATAGCCTATCTTGGGTTGTATCATGTATGAAGCATCCAGACTGAGAATAGGAATTTTATCCCGTTTTACAGTGAAATATAGAGGATCATCTACTCCGCGGCGGACGATGGTCAGTTTAACTTCCGAATCTTTGGGGCCGCGTAAGCGCGTCATGATGTCTTCTGTGGACATTTTAACACCTGCAATGGCACTGTCATTTACAGCTACAATACGGTCTCCTGCCAGTATACCTACTTTTTCGGACGGTCCGTTGCTCACGGGCTGTATGATCAGTAAAGTATCTTCTATCATCTGAAACTGAACACCAATACCTTCGAAATTACCTTGCAGAGGCTCGTTCATTTTCTTCACTTCCTCGGCATTGTTGTATGTGGAGTGCGGGTCAAGCTGTGCCAACATACGGATAATAGCTTCTTCCACCAGTTTGTTTTCGTCTACCGAGTCTACATACAGGTTGGCTATAGCAAATTCTGCCATTTGTAACTTGCGGATTGCTGCCGCATTACCCGTATTTTGTGCCTGCATGGAAGCCATGCCGCCACATATACATATTATAAAGATAAGGAGCTTCTTCATTATTCTTTTTACTAATCACTAATCATTAATCACTAAATTTCCATTCCTTCGGGGATAAACTGGCTGATGTCCTTGCCGAATTGTAACAACTCACGGACGGTCGTCGAACTGATGCACGTCAGTTCAGGCTCGGTAAAGAGCAGGATTGTTTCAATACCTGCCAGTTTGCGGTTGATATCTGCAATGGTTTCTTCGTATTCAAAATCTTTCACGGTGCGGATGCCGCGGATAATAAACTGTGCATCTACCTGTTGTGCAAAATCAATCGTCAGGCAATCATAAGAGTATACTTTGATGCGGGACTCGTTCCGGTAGAAGTTCTGTATCATTGCCACGCGTTTCTCGATAGGGAAATAGGTGTTCTTATTTTCATTAATACCAATCCCAATGATGACTTCATCCATAAAAGTCAGTGCGCGGGTCACTATCGAAGAATGCCCGATAGTGAAAGGGTCGAATGTTCCCGGAAAGATTGCTCTTCTCATGATGCCAAATCTTCTTCTATAACCAGATTATTAATAATAAAGTTTTGTCGTTCCATGGTATTTTTACCCATATAAAACTCCAACAATTCCTTTACCAAGTCAGTTTTTCGCAGGCTTACTTGCTCCAGACGCATATCTTTGCCGATAAAGTGCCTGAACTCATCGGGTGAGATTTCTCCCAGCCCTTTGAATCGGGTGATTTCAGGATTAGGTCCCAGTTCTACAATTGCTTTTTGACGTTCTTCTTCCGTATAACAGTAAAGGGTTTTCTTCTTATTACGTACACGGAACAACGGAGTCTGCAGGATGTATACATGTCCTTTCTTTATCAGATCAGGGAAGAATTGCAGGAAGAAGGTTATAAGTAGCAGGCGGATGTGCATGCCATCCACATCGGCATCGGTAGCAGCGATCACCTTGTTGTAACGTAATCCCTCGATACCGTCTTCTATATTCAAGGCAGCCTGCAGCAGGTTGAACTCTTCGTTTTCATATACCACCTTTTTAGTCAGCCCGTAAGAGTTCAACGGCTTACCACGCAAACTAAATACTGCTTGTGTGTTTACGTCACGGCTTTTCGTGATAGAGCCACTTGCTGAGTCACCCTCAGTAATGAAAATGCAGGATTCGGTCTCCTGATCTTTCCCCTTGCCGTCGTTGAGGTGATAGCGGCAGTCGCGCAACTTACGGTTGTGCAGGTTGGCCTTCTTGGCACGTTCACGAGCCAGCTTGGTAACACCAGCAATCGCTTTGCGTTCCTTTTCAGAGTCCTGTATCTTTTGCAGCATGACTTCCGCAACCAACGGATTTTTGTGGAGAAAATTATCCACTTCCGTCTTGATGAAGTCTCCTACATATTTATTTACGCTCACACCGCCCGGAGACATGGAAGGCGAACCGAGTTTGGTTTTTGTCTGTCCCTCAAACTGGGGTTCTTCCACGTTAATGGCAATGGCGGCAACGATACCATTACGGATATCAGCGTACTCTTGGTTTTTGTTATAAAATTCCTTGATGGTGCGGGCAATATGCTCTTTGAGTGCACTTTGGTGTGTACCGCCTTGCGTCGTATGCTGCCCGTTGACGAAGGAATAATATTCTTCTCCGTATTGGTTGGTATGGGTGAAGGCTATTTCAATGTCTTCCCCTTTTAGGTGGATGATGTTGTATAACCCCTGTGCGGTCATGTTGTCGTTCAGCAAATCTTCCAGACCGTGGCGTGAAATGATGCGCTGACCGTTGTAAATAATGGAAAGGCCTGTATTCAGGTACGTATAATTGCGCAATAACATTTCCACAAAGTTAGCTTGGAAAGAATAGTTTAGGAATAAGGTATCATCTGGTTCGAAGAAGATATAAGTTCCGCTCTCTTCATCGCTGTTTTCTGTAACATCGCTCTGAAGAATACCTTTTTCGAAAATGGCGATACGGACTTTGCCTTCACGATAACTGCGTACCTCAAAACGGTTGCTAAGTGCATTTACGGCCTTGATACCTACACCGTTCAGTCCGACGCTCTTCTTAAAAGCCTTGCTGTCGTACTTACCTCCGGTGTTGAGTTTGCTCACCGCTTCAATCAGCTTTCCTTGCGGAATGCCACGACCGTAGTCACGCACACTGACGCGGAGATTCTCCTCAATGTTTATCTCAATCCGTTTACCCGCACCCATTTTGAATTCATCGATGCTGTTGTCCATTACCTCTTTCAGCAATACATAGATACCGTCGTCGTTTTGCGTACCGTCGCCCAGACGACCGATATACATGCCCGAACGGACACGGATGTGCTCCATGTCGTCAAGATGACGAATGTTGTCTTCCGTATATTCTACATTGCCTTCGGGCATCAGTCCGTTGATTTCTTCCATAAACTCTTATTTAATCTCTTTGATAAACGCCCTGCGCCGTTTATGCTGTTCGGTCTTGAAGTACTCCCATTGCGCTTGTACCTTGCCATTCATTTCCAGCTCAGGGTTGCTCTCTGCAAATATAAAACCTAATTTTTGATAAACCGGAATTAAATCGGAAAATAACAATGCGTTAACACCTTTGTTCTGGTACTCCGGCTTCACGGCTACGAGCAATAAATCCAACATCTTGGCGCGTCGTTTCATGAACAGTGCTTTCAGCAGATAATACCATCCGAAAGGCAATAACCGTCCGTGTGCTTTCTGCAAAGCTTCGGACAGGGATGGCATGGAAATACCTACGGCAATCAACTGGTCGTCGGCATCCGTGATGAGCGTCACCATGCGGAGGTCCACGATGGGGAGGTACATCTTCACGTATTGGTCAATCTGCCGTTGCGACAGGGCCGAATAGCCGAACAGGGGTTTATACGCTTCGTTCATCAGTTCAAAGATGGCCTGTCCGTATTCGCGGGCAATCTTCTTGGCTGATGTATATTTCTTTATCTTGAGGTTATATTTTCGTTGGATAAGGTCGGAGATGCGCTTGTGCTTGTCCGGTATGGCATCCGGAATGTAGATTTTGAATTCCACCCAGTCGGCATCCTTTTCGAAACCCATGCGCTCCATGTGCTGCGGATAGTAAGGATAGTTGTAGATGGTTGCCATGGTGCTGAGCTGGTCGTAGCCTTCGATAAGCATACCCTCGGCATCGAAGTCGGTGAAGCCCAGCGGGCCTTGTATGTGAGTCATTCCACGCTCTTTTCCCCATTCTTCCACTGTGCGGATAAGGGCTTCGGAGACATCGGGGTTGTCAATGAAATCAATCCACCCGAAGCGGACATTCTTTTTCTTCCACGTATCATTGGCTTTGTGGTTGATGATGGCGGCCACGCGTCCTACTATTCTTTCATCTCTGTAAGCCAGGAAATACTCTGCCTCGCAGAACTCAAATGCCGCATTCTTCTTCTTGCTGAACGTGTTGAGCATATCGTCGTAAAGGTCGGGGACGGAGTAAGCGTTGCCTTTGTATAGCCGGTAATTGAAGCGGATGAACTGTTTCAATTCTTTAGTTGTGGAAACTTTTTTTATTGTTATTGCCATAATTTTATGTCTAATGAGGTGGCAAAGATACATGATAATCTTTAAAATACCACGTGGCAAGGATAAAAACTAATTCATTCCTGTATGCTTTTACGATACTGTAAAGGCGTCATGCCCGTATTCTTGAGGAAAGCACGGCGGAAGGTGGAAGTGGAATTAAATCCGGAACATTCGGCTATCTCATCGATGTTCATGGTATAGGGGTAGACGGACAGTAGTTTCTTGCTTGCTTTTTCGATGCGCAGGTTGTTGATATAGTCATAGAAAGTGGTGTTCAACTGGTTGTTGAAGTAAGAGGACAGGTAAGTCCGGTTGGTGCCGATGGCGTTGGCTACATCTCCGACGGTCAGCTTGGGATTCAGATAGAGTTGCTGTTCTTCCATCACCTTCTGCAATTCTTCTTTAAAGGCGTGACTGAAACCGTTATCCTGCTCTGTGCAGTAGCCATTTTCGTTTTCTTCTTGGGGGGCAGTGGCAAGCAGGTTACCGCTCAGGTTGTTCGGCATGGGGACGGTGATCTGGTAAGCCAAATAATAGATGATGACAAACCACAGCACTATGGACGAAAGATAATAGATGGCATCTCCCCACCCCGTGATGTGCATACTGGTGTATATCCACGTCACCAGACAGATGGCAAGAATGAGCGTGGCTTTTTTCAGCCAGGCAACGTCAATATGTTCCGAATAAGAGTAGTTGTTGCGTATATAACGTTGGTAGCGCCGGGCTCCGAAAGTGACTATCAGCACAATGACAAGGCTGTAAACCAGGATGAAGCCGAAATAGAACGGGAAGACAGGTGAATAAAAAGTGCACAGATAGACGATGGTAAACGCAATGTAGGGACTGAAAAGAACCGCAACTCTTCTCCAGTTGAGCCATCGTGGGGCTATCAGTTCCAGCAGATAGAACGAGCAGGCGGCAACTGCCCAACCGTCAACAAACAGCAGGGAATTGACTAGCCGTTCGGTTTTCAGCGAAGGGAAGTAAAGCAGTATATCTTTGAACTCCAGCAATGCCCAGAAAGCAAGGGTCATCCCTAAAATACTCTGTATGCGGGAGCGTGGTTTATTGGTAAGCAAACGGAAACTGGCATATCCGAAGAACATGAATGCCGCTCCGTTCATAAAGTACGATACATTAAATCCTTCCATTCTGTTGCTCTGACTTATATTTCAGACGTTGTAAATTAATACAGCGGTGTAAGCTATGTAACAAAGTATTAATATGCTGCCTTCAATGCGCGTAATAGTCCGTTTGGCGAAGAACAGGCCGAATATCCACAGCAGGATGCTCGAACCCACCAGCACCAGTAAATCCAGGTTGGTGATACCCGTCAGATGTAGCGGTGTGATGGAAGCGCTGCAACCCAGCACAAAGAATATATTGAAAAGATTGCTTCCGATTACGTTTCCGATGGCAATCTCTGGATTCTTCTTCAGGGCGGCAACGATGGAAGTGGCAAGTTCGGGCAGAGACGTACCACCTGCCACAAGCGTCAGCCCGATGACCGATTCACTGACTCCCAGGCTGCGGGCAATGCCGCTGGCACCGTCCACAAAGAAACTGCCGCCGGCAATCAGCGCACCCAGTCCACCTATTATATATAGTATGGAGCGCCACATGGGAAGCTGCTTGATTTCCTCTTCCGCTTCCCCTTCCTTCTTTCCCTGAAAGGCGATGGCGAATGTATATCCGAGGAAGATGATGAAGAAACAGAGCAAGAGTAGTCCGTCCGTGGTGCTGAGTATGTTTTCCGGGCTGTGGTCCAGCAGCACATCATTGGCACAAATCAGCAGTACGATGGAAGATAGGATGCAGAGGGGAATCTCCTTGCGCAATGTGTTTTGAGAGATGACGATAGGAGCAAAGAGTGCCGTGCAACCCACAATCATCAGCGTGTTGAATATATTGCTGCCCACTACGTTGCCTATGGCGATGTCCGCACTTCCTTTCAGGGCGGAAGATACACTGACCGTCAGTTCCGGGGCGGAGGTTCCGAAAGCAACGATGGTAAGTCCGATGACGATGGACGGAATATGAAAACGTTTGGCAATGGATGCCGCGCCGTCTGTCAGCCCATTGGCACCTAAAAGGATGAGGAGGAGACCTCCGATAAGAAAGAGAATATCCATAAATTTCTGATTTGTGTGCAAATATAATTAATTCCTTTCATGAAAAGTGAAAAACATTCCGTATGTTTGGCGCTTTAATTAAACTTAAGGTCCGGAGTAGCTGTCATCCTGAGCGTAGCCGAAGGATATCTTCTCCTACTTGTATAACGCAGCCTTGTGCCGGGAGAGTAGCTCCTTCGGCTACGTTCAGGATGACGGATACTACAGTTATGATAGTGCAAACTGATTTTAATTGAGTATTATTGAGTATTTATGAAAAGAATTAGCGCAATATGCATCTGTTTGTTGCTTCTGCCCGTGTGTGGGGCATCTGCCCAGTTGGTGGAGAAGGTAAGGGATATTTTTAATGAAGATACGTTAGGGGCGGTTGCACCTCTCAAATCAGATACCGATTCGGTGTATAAGCTGAAAATGCGGCAGGAGTTGGAAGCTGCGCGGCTGAGTGAAGCCAATCTCAGGATGGAGATCGAGCAGATGAAGCTGAAGTATGATGCGGCGGATTCCCTTAAGCTGGCACAGCAACGCCAGCGCATCGACTCACTCCGGAGAGTGACTCCGGGTGTTCCCGTGGTGGTGGAAGGTGATACGCTGTATTACCTGTTTGTCAAGCGTGGCGGGCACACTCCCCAGCAGCGTGCCAAGATGAACGCGGCGGCCATTACGGAACTGGGCAAGCAGTTCAACCTACGACCGGATTCGGTGTATATAGATCGCAGCGATATTGTTACCGACCTGATGTATGGAAATAAGGTGCTGACTTCATTCACCGACCAGGACGGATTGTGGGAAGGCTGCACGCGCGATGAACTGGCCGTTGCCAAGCGGAAGGTGGTAGTGGATAAGCTCAAAGTGATGAAAGACGAGCATAGTCTGTGGCAGCTTGGCAAACGTATTCTCTATTTTATTCTTGTCATTGTCGGCCAGTATCTGCTGTTTAAACTCACCACCTGGCTGTTCAATAAGCTGAAAGTCCGTATTCAGCGGTTGAAAGATACCAAACTGAAGCCTATCTCCATTCAGGACTATGAATTGCTGGATACACAGAAGCAGGTGAATCTGCTTGTTTTCCTGGCAAACCTGTTGCGATATGCGGTGATGCTGCTTCAATTGGTGCTGACGGTGCCGCTGCTTTTCTCCATATTTCCTCAGACCAAAGACCTTGCCTATAAGTTGTTCTCGTATATATGGGACCCTATAAAAAGTATCTTCCTGGGCATAGTGGAATATATTCCCAATCTGTTCACCATCTTTGTGATATGGCTTGCCGTGAAGTATCTGGTGAGGCTGGTGCGCTATCTTGCCAGTGAGATACAGTCGGAGCGGTTGAAGATAGGCGGTTTCTATGCCGATTGGGCTATGCCGACGTTCCACATTGTGCGCTTCCTGCTTTATGCGTTTATGATTGCAATGATTTATCCCTATCTGCCGGGTTCCAAGTCGGGCGTTTTTCAGGGGATATCGGTCTTTGTCGGCTTGATTGTTTCGCTGGGTTCGAGTACGGTGATCGGGAATATCATAGCGGGATTGGTGATAACGTATATGCGTCCGTTTAAGTTGGGCGACCGCATCAAGCTGAATGACACTACGGGAAATGTAATAGAGAAGACTCCGTTGGTGACGCGCATCCGTACACCGAAGAATGAAGTCGTGACCATCCCGAACTCTTTCATCATGTCTTCGCATACGGTGAATTTCAGTCAGTCGGCACGCGATTACGGGTTGATTATCCATTCGGAGGTCAGCATAGGATACGATGTACCCTGGCGGAAAACACATCAAATTCTGATTGAGGCCGCGTTGAATACCCCCGGAGTAGTGGACGACCCGCGCCCGTTTGTACTGGAAACGTCTCTACAGGATTATTATCCGGTTTATCAGGTGAATGCTTATATAAAGGATGCCAACCAGTTGGCACAGGTTTACTCCGACCTGCATCAGAATATACAGGACCGCTTCAACGAAGAGGGCATCGAGATTATGTCGCCGCACTACATCGCTACGCGCGACGGTAGTGAGACGACGATACCGAAGGATGATTTGCGAGGGAAGAAGTAATTCTCTTATCGAACTCAGTTTACGAGACTCTACTTTTAATTGTACCGAATCCGGTACAATAAGTACTCTTTCGATGACAGGCAGTCTGAGTAGTTGCAATGTATTTAAATGAAATCATTGTTCTATAAGTATGCACTTAAGTCCGTTAATCTTATTGCTTTATTATGAATATTATTGTCATTGCTCGTTTCATGTGGAAAGACGGGGCGAACGGTCTGAATTGAAAATCTGCCGACCGTCCCGATGATAATAGGAAAGAATGCAAGGAAATGATATAGTGAATGTTTAGAAAGAAAGCTATTGGCTTGATTCTGGACTTATTTGTATGCGCTTTGCTGATAAAACCAATCAAATTGTTTCGTAAAAAAGGTAACTCGTATCAAACAGCTCCTGTGAAAAAATAGAGAAGAACCTTGTAAATGGCGGATAAAACAGCTTTCAAAGGAAGATTCTCACCTTCATTTTACTGGAAAACGCCCTTTCATATCACAAGACTACACCCTTTAGAGCAGATAGCTACACCTTTTTGGGCGGATAACTACACCCTTTTGAGCAAATAGTGTAGCCTTCCGGGCAAGATAAATCACCATGCGGCTTCCCGTTCCCTACCGTGGGAACTGTCGTTCCCCTTAATGGGAACGGCAGTTTCTCTTAATGGGAACAAGAGTCTCTCTTAATTGGAACGATTGTTTCTCTTAATTGGAACGGTTGTTCCTTGGGGCGGGAACGGCAGTTCCCTGCCGGTGGGAAACTGCAAACTCTTATATATGAATGGCTTGGAAATATGATCAAAAAGCACTAATCGTAAGCATCAACAAGATGCCATACTTCAGTTGTCCGGCAAAGGTTGTAAATGTCGAACCGAAAGGCATATCAAGAAGAAAGCCGACAATAGAGACATCATTTTTCAGTAAAGAAGGGATGTCTCTTCTTGCTTTACCGTGCCATCACAATCTCCGAATAGGGATAGCCGGTGCCGGGAACCGATTGCCAGGCTTTACTTACTAAATCGTATGCATAAATCAGCCTGCCACCCCGGTTAGTGTCGAACAATACGTAGAGCTTCAGTGTCTCTGTATCTTCAGCGAGCATGGTTATGGAACGTGCCGGGTTGGAGAATGTGGCAAAAGGCTCTTTCAGGGTCATTGTAGCCTGGTCCCACAGGCGCAGTTCGGTCTGACCGTCGGCTTTCACTATGGCATATCCTCCGGTGCGCACGTACTCGGTGGTTCCGTTATCTTTTTTATCGGTTATTGTCCAGAAGGGAATAAGTGCGGTAGCTTGTATCTGCTCGCCAACATGTACTTTGCTACTTTGTAAATTCAGTACGACGGGCGCAAAGCTGTTGTTGCCGTTATCGGCTGAGAGCAATAGCTGGCTGGCACTGCTCTGTACACCGGGATAGCGTGTCAGAGCTTCGGGTTTTATGGTTGCAGGTAGTTCGTAGCGGTAATCCATGGGGGGCATCTGGCTTCGGGTGTAACCCGAGGTTGTGACGGAGACCAATGCCACTTCATTGGAAGATATCTGTCTCACGGCTGTTATGGAGCCATTGATATTGTTGCAAAGGGTTAATATGTTTCCAAGTCCCATATCCTGCCAGTAGCGCATGGATAGGTCGTAATAGTATACCTTGCGGATTCCGTCCTTCGTTTGTATTCCGCAGAGGCGTTGGCTTTCGGGGGTATTCACTACGCAGGAGAAGTCTTTTTGGTCTTCTGCCAGTTCCACGATGTCCGTTGGGTTTGCTTGGGCGAGGTCTACGTGTTGGATGCAGTTTTTATAGCCCGTGTCGGAATGGGAGTTGGTGATGCCGTAGAGTTGGAACTCTTCGGGTGCCTGGCCGTTGGAGACTGCGATTTCGCCAAGCGTCATTATGTCTCCGGCGCGGCGCAGAAGTATTTTGGTAGTTGAAGCGGGATAGTGTCCGGGTGCCAGGAAGGTGATGCTTGTGGCAGTCTGTTCCAACATGACGGGCAATACGCCACGGGCATATCCCTGATAGTTGAGTGCAGGCTCGTCGGGAAGCGGCCAATAGATTTCGAACATGACATCATCGTCAGTCTGGAAGCCTTGCGCTTTGATGGTGACTTTATCTCCGGGGTTGAATACGGTGCCTGCGGCAGGCATTACGATGTCGGTTACTAAGATGGGTTGTTTGTCGTCATCTTTTACACAGGCCGCAAGCAGCAGGCCGAATAACAGGAAGAGGTATATCTTCTTCATAGCTTTTTTTAATGTTTGAACGATGCAAAGGTATTATTTTTAGCGATATACTTTCTTCTTTTCACTGTGTATTTTGCCTCGGAAAGTGAAAAAGGAATTACCGTGAGGTGCGTGTCACGGTATGCAGCACATTCCCTTTCTTGTCAATCATCCGCAATGTCAGTTCCTTCTTGTCTGCCGAAATGATGGAGAAACCCGGTTCCGGACTGCAAAACACGGTTCCTTCCGTGGGTTTCACTTTGCGGGAGAGGGAGCCGGAGGAGTTGACGATGTAATCAATATTGCTTCCCGCCTTGCGGATGTGCTGGAAGTTGTGGATATGTCCGCAGACGTACATATCTACTTTATGCTTGCGGAGTATCGGGTCGAGGCGGGCTTGCATATCCAGGCGTTCGCTGTTGTCCTTCGGAGTTTCGGCGTAGATGGGGTGGTGTCCGGCAACGATGACCCAGTCTTCTTTTGCGGCGGTCAGTACGGAGTCTATCCAGGCGAGTTGTTGCTGTAAGTCCTGCTTGCGGGCGTCGGGATAGGTGGCGGAGTCGTTGCGGTATTTGTCCATCATGGGGGCGGTGTCCACCCAGACGATGCGGAGGGTGATGCCGTCGTCTTCAAAGGATTTGTTATAGTAGCGGGCGGGCATGGTCCAGCGGCGGCTGACGTTGGTGTAGTCCATTACGGCTTGCGTGTTGCCGCGGTATTCGTGGTTGCCAAGCACGGGAAACCAGTCTATCATCAATTCCGGGTGGGAGTAGATGAGCTCGTAGTTGGTCATCCACAGAGGGTCGTTCACGCTGCGCACGCCTTCAAAATGATGGATGTCTCCGGTGGCGACTACGAATTCGGGACCGACTTCTTCGGCCATGGTTCCCATCAGTTCGGCTATGGGCTTTTGGTCGTAGTAGCCATTGCGGCCCAGGTCGTTGGCGACGTAGAAGTTGAATTTCTTGTCGAAGATGGAATAATCCGTTATCTGTGCGGTTGCCCAGTTGCTGAGGAGGACAACTAAAAGGAGAAAGAATACTTTTTTCATTATTATATTGATTTGATTGTTAGAAGTTGATTTTCACACCTGCATTCACTTTCACTCCGTAGTGTTCGCTCTGCATCGTCCGCTCCTTCGTTCCCTGATAGTAGCGCAAAGGCTGGTTCAGCAAATTGGTGGCTTCGGCATAGAACGTTGTTTTCAGTTTCTTTCCGAAAGTATAGCTGGCGTTGGCATCCATATAATTCACTGCATCGTAATAGCGGTCGTAGAACTTCTCCGCTCCCATCTCGTCGATAAATGCCGATGCATAGTTGTAAGAAAGGCGGAGGCTCACACCGGATTTCTCAAAGAAGAGCGAAGCATTGGCCGTGTGCTCCGGAGAACCCGGCAGGCGCAGGCCGCTTTCATTCTCACGTCCCTCGAAGTTGAAGTTATCCACGCGGGAGTAAGAGTAAGTGTATGTTCCGTAGAAGCCGATGCACTTCAAGGCCGGGGCTATGAAACTGAAGTCGCGCTGATAAGCTACCTCCACACCCAGCAGGTCGGCGTTGCCCGAGTTGCGCGGCTGGCTGAACTTGGTATACGTGGTTCCGTTGTAATTGTAGTTGCGCATAGTCTGGTCTACGATGAAATCATTGATTTTCTTGTAGAAGACGCCAGCACTGACAAGACCAATGCTCTTGAAGTAGTACTCACCGCTCAGGTCGAAGTTATAAGAAATAGTAGGTTTCAGGCCCGGATTACCCAAAGAGATGGAGTTGTCGCTGCGCTTAATCGTAATGTTCGGTGCCAGGGCGGCATACTTGGGACGGGCAATTGTATTGGTGAACGAGGCGCGCACCTTGAAGTCATTGTTTACGTCATACTTCACAAGAACGGAAGGAAGCACATTTAGGTAACTGTCCGACTCGTAGGCTGTGCGGGTGGTCTTGTCTTCGTCCGCATCATACTGGCTACCCGAATATTTCACATGTGTATTCTCCAGACGCAGGCCCAGCATCAAGTCCCACTTCTCACCCAGCTTCTGGTCGAAACGCAGATAACCTGCCGCAACGGTTTCTTTGGCGTTGAAGTTGGTGGCAAGCTCTTCCTGCACCTGGTTCTTTTCAAACAGACTTGCATTGTTCAAGTCAAGTTCTCCCAGATACTCCTTGCTTATGAAGCTACCGGCTTTATATTGCTTGCCCGGCATGTATCCGTCCCGATTCTGGTCTACGGCAGCCGCCAGACTGGCTTTGTCAAAACCGTCTTCATCCAGCGGGGTGTATTCGTAAAAGTCAATCTCTTTATCTTTAGTCTTATGCACCACCTTAGTTCCGAAGCGCAGATGATTGCCGAACTTTCCTTTTGTGAGCGGCAAGCTAAAGTCGAGCTTGAACTTGAAGTCCTTCTCTTGAATATCTTCCTGTTGCTCCGTCACTTCTTTCAGACTGAAATCGTCGTTCAGATACATAGCCGAACCTTCTTGCGGGGTGAGCAACGGTTTGCGCTCATCGCTCAAATCCATTGTGAACTTCTGTTTCTTCAGTTGATAGTCGATGTAGCGTTCGTTGGGACGTTCTTCGCTGGCTTTGGCGTAGTTGACGCTCCACTTTGTATCCAGTTTGCCGAAGAGGTGCTCGCCGCCGAGGGTGAAGTCCATCGTGCGCTGACGTTCCAGACGGGCGTTGCGGTTGTCGGGTGTGCCGCCTTTGGTCTGCACGCGCACGGCGCCTTTGTTGTTGATGGAACAATATTCGTTACCATTGTCGTCTTCTTCCAGGTTGATACCTTTCACGTTGAGGCGGTAACGGTTTTCCCAGTCGTTACGGTTGTTGAAGATGCCTTTGAAAGTCAGCTTGTGGTTTTCGTTGATGTCCCAGTCCAGTGCGGCGGAGTAGCTTTGGCGTTCGCGGGTGACGTAGTATTGGCGCACCTGATAGTCGGTGATGCAGAGTTCTCCGGTTTCTACATCCTTGTCCCATACAAATTCGATGTCATCCGAGCCGGAGGGGGAGTTCTGATAGGAAGCGGAAAGAATGAGTCCCAGTTTGTCGTTGAAGAAACGGTCGCCATAAGTGAAACCCAGGTTCAGTTGCGCTTTGTCACTAATCCAGTTGTAGCCCGTTCCGGCGGTGGCACTGATGAAGCGTTTATAAGGAGAGTTCTTCGTAATCAGATTGATGGAACCGCCGATGGCGTCGGCATCCATATCCGGGGTGACTACCTTGTTCACTTCGATAGTCTGTATCATATCTGCCGGGATGAGGTCCAGTTGCACGTTGCGCGTATCGCCTTCGGCAGAAGGGACGCGGTTGCCGTTGATAGTGACGGAACTCATGTCGGCGGAGGTGCCGCGCACTTGTCCGAAGCGGGCTTCACCCTGGTCGTACTGTACGTTGATACCCGAAATGCGTTTCAGCGCATCACCAATGTTGGAGTCGGGGAACTTGCCTACCTGATCGGCGGACACTACATTCTTGATGCCGAGGCTGTTCTTCTGCGAATTGACGGCGCGGCGTTGTCCTTGAAAGGCACCGCCTACCACAACTTCCTGTAGTTCCACTCCTTCGTTCATCACTACGTCTTTCTCTAAAGTGCGTCCTTCGGGGATGGTTATTTTCAGTTCTACGGGTGAGTAGCCTACATAACTTACTTTTACGGTATACGTCCCCGGTTCCAGATTGGGGAAGGTGTAGAAGCCGTTGACGTCGCTCGTCACTCCGGCATGCAGTTTCTCGATGTAGATGGAGGCACCCGGAAGGGTTTGTTTTGTGGCATCAATGATGCGGCCGCGCACGGTGCCCTGTTTCACTACGTTTACTTTCTCGTCGGCTTTTGCCGTGCTGCCGACTGTTACAAATAAGAATAAGAGCGTGAATACTTTAACAATGTGTTTCATACCTGTTGTCATTCGTTGATTAATTTGCCGCAAAAGTAGAGACGTGGCGTTTCATACGTTTTGCGGCAAATTTAAGAATCGGTAACAAATATGATACATTCCGGTTACGGAAGGGTAGAGCTTGTTTTCTAACGGTAATGGAAGTAGTTTACATCTAAGTTATAATAATATTGGGATTTACCATCTAATCCCCACTGCGTCCTGAACCAGACATATTGTCTTTTCACTTTTTATTGGGGATCTTTCATTGATACTTGTAAGACATATATAGGAAATGCTTCTGTTTGTTTTGTTATATGAATAGTTAAACCATCTTCTGCCAAATTCCAGTCGACCTGCTGCTTTTTGGACAGGGACTTTACTGATTTTATTTTATCTCTTACGGTGAAAGCTTTAAGTTTAAAGGTTTTATCTGCTACATTACGAATAATAATGTAAATATTATCTCCATTACTTGTGTAACGTACATCCGGTGTACGTTGTTGAGGAAAACCGTTGAACACTGCATCGTCAAATTCTGCTTTTATCTCTTCTTTGGGTTGGTTAGGATCAATGTTCTCGCCATATATACGCCAAGGTTTTGTTCCATAAATGGCCTTACCGTTATTTTTCATCCAATCGTGTAAAGCATTTAAAATTGGGGTTGTTTGTTCAGGAAAACGTCCTTTACCATTTGGTGCCACATTCAATAACATATTTCCGCCTTTACTGATAATATCTGTCATATAGCGTATGATCATATCTGGGCTTTTATATATAGTGTCATAACGATTGTATCCCCAATTTCTTCCCATTGTTAAATTTGCTTCCCAAGGTTGGTTGCTGATATCATCTGCCAGTTTTTGTTCTACAGTTCTGAAATCACCTAGTCCATTTCCTATGCGGTCATTGATTAAGCATTTTGGTTGCAGTGAATGGATGAATTGCCTAATTTCTTGACCTTGTTCTTTCGTTACCAGTTCAGGAGTATCAAACCACATAATATCTATTTTTCCATAATTGGAGAGTAACTCTTTAAGTTGGGGCATTACTTTACGCTTAAGGTACGCAGGAAGTTGTTTGGCATCTTCATTCGGATAATCCCAAGTATTACTTCTTCCTCCTTTTTTAGGCCAATTAGTAGGAACATCCGGATCTTCCCAATCACGGCCTAAAGAATAGTAAAAACCGATTTTAAGTCCTTCTTGACGACATGCATCAACTAATTCTTTTAAAGGATCTCTCCCGAAAGGAGTAGCATCTACGATGTTAAAATCACTACATTCAGAATGGTACATGGCAAAACCTTCGTGGTGCTTAGTTGTAATAACAATATATTTCATTCCAGCCCACTTGGCTGTCTTCGCCCACTTGCGAGCATCGAAATCTACAGGGTTAAAAGATTTGGCTATGCTGGCGTACTCTTTTAATGGAATCTGTTCATAGAGCATGAAGTGTTCACCTCCTTTTGTTTTTTTTCCTTTCCATTCGCCTCCAGCTTCAGAATAAAGGCCCCAATGGATAAATAAGCCTAACTTGTCATGTGTAAACCACTCCTGGCTTTGGGGACAAACGGGCTGTGCCCATGAATATATTCCTGCCAGTAAACTCATTAATGTTAGTAACATTCTGTTCATAATCGTTTTATTTATTATATATTAATTGTTTCTATTTTACAAAGGTAGGTTTTGTTCCTAAATATGAGCGTTTCATTCCTCCGAAATCAATCACAACTTTCTGAATGATTACCCCAGGATCTCCACATATTAAATTTAGTGTATGTTTGCCTGGTTTTTCTATGTTTAGGTTTAATACGCTGATAGAAGTGTTTCGGATTACATTTTGATTCCAGAGTCCGGAATGTTCTTTAGCGTCAGTCGTCATCCAATGAACTAAACCATTGTCAATCATCACTCCGTAGCGAGTACCTAAAGATTGGTTGACGGGGAATAATGGTAAAGCATATATATGAACTGTCACCGTGCCAGCACTAAACGTATAGAAATCATATTCTGCTCTAGGAGTTTGCTTGAAGTTTTTTATATGTGGCATCTGCGCTACGGCTTGGCCTAATTGCACAGATTCCAATTCATAGCCTAATCCTTTTACGCAATTTATCTTGATGGTATCCGTTTCCACTTTACGATGAAATAAACCTGCGTTAATTGCTACACAGCCGTTTTCTTCTATATATAACCCTTCTAGTTCTGAAGGGAGCGGAGTTTGTGGTTTGAATATGGGCAAATAGACTTTCTCTATACATTTATTAGAGGTTATCACGATTTCAGCTGTACAACAAGTGCCTGCGGGTACTTGATTCCAATTAACTGAAATGGGAATGCGTTCCTGAAGCAAAGTGGTTCCAGTTGTTTTCCCCAATTTTAGCCAAGGATATTCGGTTGTTGCTTTCCAATCAAATGGTTGACTACCAGTATTGTATAATTCGATAAATGTTTCTTTCTGAGTATATATATTCAATCCTGGTAATATGTTGGGGGCATAGTCTGTATCTTTACCTGGAACAAAAACTTTCATATTTTCCGTTTCTGGCAACACATTAAGTGAAGATGTAGGTGGCATATTTTGGTAGGTAGCCACCCAACCGGGAGCTTGTTGCATCATGTAGTTCCACTTTCCATTCAATAAACTATTATATTGTTTTGTATAGCTTTGTATACTATCATGACAATTAGCTGCAAGTTCGGCATAATTCTGTGTGGCGGCACGTCCTTGAATGGCATAACGACGATTCAATTGTGCGAAAAGCATCTTTTTATTCATTAGTGCGGCTCCTTTCACAGGATAAAAGACTAATTCAAAAAAAGCTGCTTGATATTCTTGTGGTAATTGCTTCATTAATTCTGCACTTTTATTAGCTATACGGTCATATTCGTGCAGGCGATTTTCTGCTTCCTCATAATTGATAAAGGAAAAATCGGTATTGGTAATACGTTCTTGCGCACCGGAGGCGTTCCATTCCATTCCCCATCCCATAGCTTCAGGTTTTCGTTGAAAGCCTAATTGGAAATATGAAGTCATGATGTCATGCAAATCTCTCTTATGCTTCTTTCCAAAGAGAGAACTCAGATAGTCTGCATTATAAGTGAAAGCCTTTTCAAAATTGAAATGATTAATATCCCATGCCAAATCTAAAAAGAATTTCATACCTAGTTCACCAGGTTTGATATCTCCTACGTTAAGCAGCCAATAGCGATTGGCCCCAGTATCATAGGCTTTTTTCATTTCTTCGTAAATTAAAGTATTGGGAGTAGTGTTGAGCCATAAATAATCGTGCGGTCCGCCTAAATAGGAAATATGATAGTAAACACCTGAGCCACCTTTACGCTTTTGTTCTTCTTTATTGCTTAATCGTTTGATATATCCATAGTTATCGTCAGGCCATACGATGGTGACATCTTCAGGCAGATTCATACCTTTTTCATAGATGTCAAGTACTTCTTTATATGGGACAAAAACTTGTGGCACTTCTTCTAACGGTTGATTCACATGTTTGCTGATTAAACAACGTTGGTCATACAGCGCTTGTTGTGTTATAGTAACTTTCTCAGCTTCAGGTATGCCAATAAGCCCTGCATCATGTATACCACGCAAAGCTAACACATAAACATTCTCATAAGGTGCTACTTCTTTCATTCGGCTATCTAAAACTTGTTGAATCCCTTTTTTGTTGGTCATATAGTTCCATTCTCCATTTATTGTTTTATTCCATTCTGTAGTATTGTTATAAAGAAGGGGTTCACAGTGAGAAGAAGTAATAACTATGGCATATTGGTCGGCTATTTCACGGTTTTCCGGAATCAGGTTGAAGGCTTTGGTAGCAGGGTGCATAGCAGGAGCTAGCATATTACCTTTCATGCGTAACAGCAGTTCACAGACTTTTGCATAAGTTTTAGGACCTATGTTGCCGATTTCTTTTTCAAAATTCTTTGCAGCCCAAGGTTGTATTCCCCAACCTTCATCGTTGATGAATATACCTCGATATTTCACAGAAGGTATTTGGGATGTATAAGACAATGCAGATAAATAAAGTTCTTTTTGTTTACGTACAGGTACATCACTCCACCAATAAAAAGGTGAAACGCCTATCGCTTCGGAAATAGTAAAAATACCATAAGCAGTACCTCTTCTGTCGCATCCGGCAATGACAAGTAATTGTTCTATACCTTTTGCAGGATATTTTAATGTTTGAATTTTGAACTGCTCCCATCCATTACGGATATCTGAAACATCTATTTTCCCTTCTTCGACCAATCTATCAATAAATTTGTTATATCCTAAGGTACCAGCTACCACTGCGATTTTTGCTTTGGGTTGTGCTATATTTTGTACTTTGCACTTATAACCACTCACCAAATGAATGTCTTCAGCAAACAAGTTTGCAGCAATTCTCACCACTTCATAATCTGAATTATCTATATAAATCTCAGCCAATTTTCCTTGAGTTGCCAAAGGAAAATCATTACTGGATTGTGAATGATTGCAAATGTTTACTTGTGCGTATACACTTGCTATACTCCACCATAATGCACTTATTAAAAATAAAAGATATTTCATAGGAAGATTTTTACTATATATGAAATTTAATTGTCTGTTTTCCGTATATCTAATGAAACAGATACCGCTGGCTTTTGCCAACCAGCGGAGTTCTGTCATCCTTTACCTTAAAAAAACAACTAAAAATTATTTGTAGTCAGGGTTCTGTTCTATTACTGCGCCATTATTTGCTTCAATTACTGACTGGGGAATTGGCCAAACATTGTATTTTTTCAACATTCCTACTCCGTCTCCGTTTGTTTCTGGATTTGCGTAATAAGGATTACATTTCATCACTCGATCATATAGTTTACCTGTACGCATTAATGTTAGGCGCCTTTTTTCTTCGATTCCCAACTCACGCATACGCTCATCCAGTATATAATCTAAATCTACTATTGAAGCTTCGACCTGCTTTGCGTGTGCACGTTCCCTAACCTTATTGATATCGTCAGCAGCCTTCTCCTTTTCCCCTAATTTTAGGTAAGCTTCAGCTCTGAGGAGATACGTCTCGGATAATCGGAACATATATTGGTCTGTATATGTAGCTCCTGCTATGCTTTTTAATGTATATGTAGAAGCATCTTGGTACAGTTCCGTAGGGTGATTATATGGTGTCGTGCATTTTGTTTGATAGGCATATAGAAAATTACCAGGTATAGTTGTTATGTTTCCTGTTCCAACAATAATATTTGCAGGTGGATTATCTACATCAATTGTATCAAGACCTAATTCTTCTCTTGCTGTTGGATTAGTGACAGCGAACTTGCGGACAAAATTATAATTTGAATTTCGAATGTCGTTATTAAAATCACTTTCCCAGATTGCATTAGAAAAATAAACAGTAGAAACACCCCAGCCAATTCCGCGACCACCACTTGAATAATCGCTGACTGGATATCGGAATGGAGCATATGTTTTACCGTTTGCTGTCAGCCGAACTAGACTTACTAATGGTGAAATGTGTCTTTCAAGAAGATAATTTCCTGTATGTTTTAATGTTGCAGTAGAACTACCGCCTCCAGGAACATCTGTTTCGAATTGAATTACCCAAATACCCTCAGTGTTACCGCTAGTTCGATTTTGGTTATTTCTACGAAATAGATCCCAATAGACATCGCCAGGTTCTGTTGCCCTTGTTCCAAATCTATCCTTCATTAATGCAAAAGCACTATTTTTGATAACTTGAGTCGATGCATCGATTGATTCTTGATATTTTTCTAATGCTAAATATATTTCAGAAAGAAGATGATAAGCAGCAGGAGAGGAAATCTCACCATCTTTTACATTTGTAATATCAGGTAGAGTTTTTGCTGCTTCAAGAACATCAGCTGCTGCTTGTTCAAGAACTTCCACCTTTGATGCTAGAGTATAGTCATTCTTAGGAGAAGATACTTCATTTAAAACAAGCGGTACATTACCATATAGATATGCTAAAGTACGATAAGCCATACCTCGAAAGAATTTTGCTTTTGCTGTAAACATAATTTTCTCGTTATCACTGATGTCTGCAATTACTAAACGATCAATGATGGTATTAGCTTCTGCAATTATTTTGAATAAAGCATCCCAATGAAATTTTATAATTCCGCTTGTAGGATGATAAGCTGAAATCATATTCGAATGGCGGTTCACAGAACCATATTCCCCATCGTAGATAAGATCGGTTCCGTAAAGATAATCTAGCGGCTTGTTTTCATCATACCCATAGAATTCAATACGTATTAGGTCAT
>ENA-OPFT01000147-OPFT01000147.1-human-gut-metagenome-genome-assembly--contig:-NODE-147-length-41858-cov-2.156233_pt1 | contig 41858 bp, 34 predicted proteins | sample MGYA00241714_ERZ501560 | MGnify/ENA primary metagenome ERZ501560 (study PRJEB25962, sample SAMEA2042392) | human gut metagenome | biome: human gut; feature: human-associated habitat; material: faeces...
AAATACCGACCTCCAATCGTTAGATTTTTAGGTCTAACTTTTTGGGGTCGGTACACCCCTTGGGCTCTTTTATTTTTTGCCCAGGTTTACCGGCTCACCCGTAAACGGGTCAATGTACTCTTTCAACGACATTTGGTCATACTCCAAATCCTCTTGAATCTGATTACGTATGTATTCCTGTATTTTCTTTGCATTTTTTCCCACCGTATCTACATAGTAGCCTCGACACCAAAAATGTCTGTTTCCATATTTATACTTGAGATTTGCATGCCTCTCAAATATCATAAGAGAACTCTTTCCTTTCAAATAACCTACTATCTGCGATACGCTGTATTTTGGTGGAATTCTAACAAACATATGCACATGATCCGGCATACATTCTGCTTCTATTATTTCAATTCCTTTCCTTTTACAAAGCATACTTAGAATATTACCCACATCCGCTTTTATCTGTCCATAGATAACTTTTCTACGAAACTTTGGTGCAAATACAATGTGATATTTGCATTCCCACTTTGTATGTGCTAAACTATTCATGTCCATTTCGGATACCTCCTATGTTGTTTTTAGTGTGGTTGGCGAACCAACTCTATTATACAACATAGGAGGTTTTTCTTGTAGCTAAAGCTAATGCGGGTCACACCGGCATAGCCGGTGGTTTATTTTGCTGCGATACAATAAAGAGGGTTGCCCGTTTTGGACAACCCTTTGATTTTATTCTTCTACATTTTCGTCTTCGCTTGTTTCTTCCGGTTCTTCGCTTTCCTTAGAATCTAAATATTCGCCGTAGCGTTCATCCACCAGCTGATCGATGTATCCCCGGCTGAACAATGGAAATGCTTCGGTCAATTCGACTTTTAACCGGTCCGTGATCATCAGGAAATTTTCCTCGTCACTCAGGCTTTCATCCGATGGAAGAGAAGCAAAATAGTCGTCGGTAAAATGTTCCGCGATGTAGTTTTCGACGTCTTCCAGTACATTTTCTTCTTCGGAAACAAGCGTTTTAATGCTGTTTGCTTTATGTATGGAAGAAATTCCGATAATCATAAAAACAGTAAATACAATCGTCAAAACAATGACGGAAAAAGTGTTAAATATTGTAAATACGCCTAAGCCGTTTAAAAGTGCAAAAAGATAGCCAAGGACAGCAAAAATGATAAAACTGATTCCGCTGAATTTGAAATCCGAATACGTATCTTTTTTATTGACATAAACGGTACTGGCTTCCGTACGAAGATCGGAGAGAAGTTTATTTGCTTCCTCATCCTGAATTTCAGCATATTTTTCTTCGAATTTTGGAAGCAGAAGTTCCAGATCCAAAGGTTCCTCTTCGTCGGCATCTTCCGTCAGGCCGTCAAAGAGCTGATGGATGTAAACCAGTTCTTTTCCTGCGACGATAATATCGTAAGCAGGGATTTCTCCTTCTTCATTTTCCGGCTGTGGACGGACAGCGCAGCTGAGCAGACCGGCACGGTTTAAGTAACCGACAAGTTTGGAAGCCGTTTCTTCACTGGCAAGAGAGCCGATGGCAACCGGTTCATTTTCGTCGATTTCTTCCGAAAGTTCTTCGACCAGATCGCAGCCGCAGTCTACACAAGTAGTAACTCCATTAATATATTCATTTCTACATTTTGGACACCACATAATAAACTCCTTTCTTAAAGCATAATTCTAGTCATAATTTTATCATAGCAGGCAAAAAAAAGCAATTTATTCTTGTAGAGAATTTTCAAGAATGTTATAATGAAAAAGTGACGAACTTTAAGAACAGGAGCAGATTGCATTATGGCTTTGAAAAACAGACGTTTTTTGGCACTTTCCGATGAAATTTTGATGAGTGTCGAAAAGCCTGCCAGATATACAGGAAATGAGATCAATATGGTAAAAAAAGACCCGGCATCCGTAGATGTCCGGTTTTGCATGTGTTTCCCGGATGTGTATGAAATCGGAATGTCGCATCTGGGGATCCAGATATTATATGATATGTTTAACCAGTGGGAAGACACGTACTGCGAGAGAGTCTATTCTCCGTGGCCGGATCTTGACAAAATTATGCGGGAAAGGCAAATTCCGTTATTTGCGCTTGAAAGCCAGCAGCCGATCAAAAATTTTGACTTTTTAGGGATTACATTACAGTACGAGATGTGTTATACCAATATTTTACAGGTACTGGATCTGTCCGGGATTCCGTTATATACGAAAGACCGCACGATGGACGATCCGTTTGTTATCTGCGGGGGGCCTTGTACGTATAATCCGGAACCGATCGCAGACTTTTTTGATCTGGTTTATATCGGTGAGGGCGAGACATCGTACCGTGAACTTTTGGATAAATATAAAGAATGGAAAAAAATAGGAAAATCCAGACGGGAATTTTTGGAAATCGCGGCGACAGTAGATGGGATTTATGTGCCGTCGTTGTATGATGTTACGTATAATCCGGATGGTACGATCCATGCGATGGTGCCAAACTGCGAGACAGCGCCGGAAAAGGTAAAAAAACAGGTTGTCAATGATCTGACCCATACGTATTATCCGGAGAAGCCATTGGTCCCTTATATTAAGGCGACGCAGGATCGCGTTGTGCTGGAGATTCAGAGAGGATGTATCCGCGGATGCCGTTTCTGCCAGGCGGGAATGATCTATCGTCCGATCCGTCCGAGAGACATTGATTATCTGAAAAAAATGGCAGTTACGATGCTCGATAATACCGGATATGAGGAAATCACACTGAGTTCTCTGAGTTCCAGTGACTATAAAGAATTATCGGAATTGGTATACTTTTTGATCGATGAGTGTGACGAGCGAAAGATCAATATTTCGCTGCCGTCACTGCGAATCGATGCGTTTTCGCTGGATGTTATGAGTAAAGTGCAGGATGTCAAAAAGAGCAGTTTGACGTTTGCACCGGAGGCAGGATCCCAGCGGATGCGCAATGTCATCAATAAGGGACTTACCGAAGAAGTGATCTTGTCGGGCGCATGGGAGGCATTTCAGGGCGGCTGGAACCGTGTAAAATTGTACTTTATGCTTGGACTTCCGGGCGAGCGGGAAGACGATATCGAACAGATCGCGGTATTGGCGGATAAAATCGCTGCCAAATATTTTGAACTACCCAAAGAAGAACGTCATGGACGGCCGGAGATCGTGGCAAGTTCGTCCTTTTTTGTACCGAAACCATTTACGCCATTCCAATGGTCGCCGATGAATACCGCAGAACAATTTGAGTCGAAGCGGCGTTTTCTGCTCGGAAAAGTGAAAGAGCAGTTAAACCAGCGCTCGATCCGTTATCAGTGCCACGATGCCGTCACTTCCGAGTTAGAGGGAATCTTTGCCAGAGGCGACCGCAAACTGTGCAAAGTGATCGAAGATGCGTACCGCAGAGGGTGTATTTTCGACGCGTGGACAGATTATTTTAGAGAAGATGTATGGGAACAGGTAATGGATGAAAATGGTGTTTCGCGCTATTTTTATAATTACCGGGAGCGCGGCACATATGAAATTTTCCCGTGGGATTTTATTGACATTGGAGTTTCCAAGAATTTCCTGTATCGCGAATATGAAAATTCCCTGCAGGAAAAAGTGACCCCGAATTGCCGGGCAAAATGTAGTGGATGTGGAGCCGCCAAATTTGGTTCAGGTGTCTGCATGGAATGGAGGCAGGCATGAAAACAAGATTTCGTTTTACAAAAACCGGTTCGATCAAATTTATCGGACACCTTGACTGTATGCGTTTTTTCCAGAAAGCACTTCGGCGAGCGAAGATGGATGTGGCTTATTCACAGGGGTTTAACCCACATCAGATCATGAGTTTTGCTTCTCCGTTAAGTGTCGGATTGACGAGCGACGGAGAATATATTGATATTGAATTTGTATCCCTTCCTTCGGAAGATCCGAACGAAGTTGTAAACTACTTAAATACATGTATGACAGACGAATTGTTTGTGACAGAAATGAAAGTTCTTTCGGATAAAACCAAGACATCCATGGCATTATTGCACGCCTGCGATTATATGATCACGGTGAAAAAAGGCGATTATTTTTGGAAAAATATGGTAAGAGAAGAGAGCGGCGCTGCCTGTGAATTTCCTTTGCAGGAAACCTTTGAAGCGTTTATGCAGCAGCCACAGATCGTCATTTTGAAAAAGACAAAAAAGAGCGAAAAAGAGATGGATATCAAACCGTATATCCAGCAATACGCATTTGCCAAAAAAACATTTGAGGAAAAGACGGGGGAATCCCTTCCGGAACTTCATAACGAATTTGACAGTGAAGACAGCCTGTTTTTGCAGCTGACTTCCGGCAGTTCGATCAATATCAAACCGGAGCACGTTATGCTGGCATTTGAGCATTATGTGCAGGCGCAGTTTCTGCCGTATTCTTATCAGATTCACAGACTTCAGATGTATTTTATGGCTGAGGAAGGAGCCGCTTCCGAATGATAGAAAGACAACTTGCTGTAATTCACTATAAAAACCATCTTTTGTCTGCTGTATTTCAGGGGAATGAACTGTATGATATCATTGTGGAACCGGCAGAGGCAGAGCAGACAATCGCAACCGGCGACATTTATCTTGCCAAAGTAAAAAATGTGGTTCCGAATATTCAGGCGGCATTCTTGGAAGTAACCAAAAACAATATGTGCTATCTGCCATTGAAAAAAGAAGAGTTTTCCGAGGTTATGCAGGGAATGGAATTTCCGGTTCAGATCATAAAACCGGCGGTAAAGAGCAAACAGCCGGTCTGCTCACGAAAACTGGAACTGACAGGGATGTACGCGGTCATCACGACCGATATTACGACAAAAAATATTTCCAAAAAGATAACTGACTCTGCTACAAGGGAGAGAATGGAACGTATTCTCGAAACGTTTGCCGGTGTAGAATATGGTATCATCCTGCGGACAACATGCCAAAATGCCGATGATGAAACGATTATAAAAGAATGTCATGTATTATTGGAACAGATGCGCAGTCTGCGGGAAAAAGCACCACATCGAACCTGCTTTTCCAAATTATATAGAGCAGAGCGGGAAGTGGTAAAATACATCAAATCCAGCGGAAAACATTATTTTGACCGTATTATTACCGATCAAAAAAGCATCTTTGAGGAATTAAAAAAAGATCCGCAGTTACAGGACGAAACGATCTGCCTGTATGAGGACAATTATCCATTGGACAAGTTGTTGGAAATTTCTTCCAAATTGGAAAAATGTTTTAAAAAGCATGTCTGGTTAAAAAGCGGAGGCTCTCTTGTGATCGAACCGACAGAAGCACTGACGGTAATTGATGTCAATACCCAGAAGGCGATTCAGGGAAAACGCAATAAAGAACATACCTTTTTTAAACTCAACAAAGAAGCCGCTATCGAAGCGGCAAAACAGATACGTCTTCGCAATCTTTCCGGGATCATTTTGATTGATTTTATTGATATGGAAGAAAAGGACCATGTCGAGGAACTGCTGAAATTGCTGGAACAGGAGATGACAAAGGATCGTGTGCCGGCAAAAGTCATTGACATGACCGCTTTGGGACTAGTAGAAATTACCAGGAAGAAAGTGAGAAAACCATTGTATGAACTTATTGAAAGGGGCGATTGAAACCATTATGAATTTGATAAAAGACCGGATCCGGACATGGGATAGAAAACAGGCATTATCGACAGCAAAAGAATTAGGGATTCTTGCAGCTGTCATCAGCATTATTTCTCTGCTTGCTTACGCAGTCAATGGAATTTATCCATTTGGCGAACAGTCGATCGCAAGAGGAGATATGGTACAGCAGACCATTCCGAACGGAATGTATTATGTATGGGATATTCTTCATGGAAAAGTCAGTCCGTTTTTTACATGGAATTCCGCTTTTGGAATGGATCTTTCCGGAGCATGTTCGTTGAGTTCCATGTTATGTCCGTTAAATTTACTTTTGTTTTTCTGCCCGAGAGGCGCAATCTATTATTTTGCTAACTTTTTTGTTATCTTAAAAATGATCGGAATTGCCTTTGCGATGTGTTTTTACCTTCGCAGATACAAATTACCGGCAATCCTTCCTATCATAGGAAGCGCGGTGTATGCATTTGGAGCAGCAAGTCTGGTTCATTTTCAGATCATGATGGTAATGGATGCCGCCTTTTTCCTGCCGCTTTTAATGATCGGTCTGGACCGGCTCATTGAATTAAAGCGCAGCCGCTTCTTTATTATTACACTTGCATTGGCGATGATCTCAAATGTGTATACCGGTTGTATTCTCTGTGTTTTTCTGTTTATGACAAGCGGTCTTCGGATTCTTGCAGCGCCGTGGGAGCAGGAGGAAAATCGCAGAAATACTGTGTTACGTCTGTTTCTGGCAGTTCTGGCGGGCTGTCTTCTAAGTGCTGTTGTGGCAATTCCGGCATTACATAGCATTACAAGCACATCCCGATACCAGACAGGTGGTCTTTTCCAGACCTACCAAAATGTCTTAAAAGCTACATGGAGTGACTGGGATTGGAAATCGGTACAGCGAATGGTCGTAAATATGTCTCTGCCACTGGCAGCGATCGTCTATTTCCTTTTTACCGGAAAGGGTACGATAAAAGAAAAAGAGAGGAAGTACCGCGCCCAGATTTGGCGGTTGATATTTCTTGCCGTTTCTGTTATTGTTCCGGGAACCGAACTTTTGTGGCATGGGGGAAGCCGTGCTATGTGGCCCCTCCGGTTTATTTACGTAATTACCTTTTCACTCATTGATTTTGCATTTCGTCTTATCGCGGATAATAACGAAAAAAATACGATTCCAGCTACCAAAGAAGTTCGCAAAAAAAGATGGTTGTATCTGGCGACAGCAGCCGGCGCTGTGACCATTGTCATGGCATTTATATGGAAAAAACTGTATACCGGATACTGTGAGAATCCGGATTATGCTACGTTGCAGGATGGGTATCTGTGCATTGCGGTAGAGATTATTTTCCTGCTTGTGTATATTGTATTCTTCAAGATCAAACAAGCGCGATGGGTCATTGCACTGCTTTTGTGTACCGAACTTGTCGGTACCACCATTATCAGTTATGCGCCAAATAAAGATAATTACACGGTTTTTGACGCCACCTATCTGGAGGCTGCCAACAATCTGGGAAATAGTCTGGATGAGGATACCGAACCATTTGAGCGCATCAAAAACATGGATTACAAAATCGATCATATGGAATATTCCATTGTGGCAGGCAAACAGGCGATTTCCAATTACTGGCATGTGATAAATCCGGATCTTCAGCCGATGTTTTCCTCCCTGGGGTATACGATCAACTGGACGCAGCTTCTGGATACCGGCGGAACGATATTCAGCGACAGTTTATTCCAGATTAAAAATGCCTTTAGCGAGAGAGAACTGCCGCCGCTTCTTTATGATAAAGTAAAGGATGTGGATGGCGGCGAGAACGATTCCTTATCTCTGTATAAATTGAAACTTCAATTTCCGTTTGCCGTTCAGAGCAATGTCGGATCCTTGGAAGCATCATATGATAAATTTGCTACACAAAATGATCTGTTCCATGCCGTTTCCGGAAATGAACAGCCTCTGATCACAGACATCAGCGGACAGATTCAAAATGGAGCAGCAACTTTGACAATCGGAGAGACTCCACAGGTATTGTATTTCTATGGAACCAATACATCAGAAAATCCGGTGATCGTTTATGTGAACGGAAATCCGGTAAAAATACCGTCTTCGAGTAATTACGAAAACGAACAGTATCCGAGTGATTTCTGCAATGGTTTGGTTTGTCTGGGTGCTTTTCAGAACGAAACGGTTTTGATACAATTTGCTTCGAATGCTGCCGTTACAGACTTACACTTGGGAATGCTGGACTATACACTGCTGGAACAAACTGCCGATACGATAAAAAGTCAGGGAATGCAGATATCTGACCTGAAACAGAAACACAGCGGGGCATCGTTTACGGTAAAAAAAGCCAAAGAAGGTTCGGTATTTATTCCGGTTGGGTATGACGAAAACTGGAAATGCAAAGTAAACGGAGAGGATGTGACAGAAAAAGTTTCTTCGATTGATGGAATGATGACAATTCCGGTAAAGGAAGGCACAAATGAGATTTCTCTTCATTATCAGGCTGAAGGACGTACTTTGGGTGGAATTATTACCGTTGTCACAATTTTGATCTGTCTGGGAGCATGGTTCCTCCGGCAAAAAGAGGGATTTGGTCTTCCTCTGCGTAAGATCCGGAATGGTGCTGCATGGCTGGTATTTATTGTATTTGTATTGGCATTTGCCGCCTTTATTCTGGCTATGTTTGTGATTCCGGCAGGATATTACAGGCAGACCTTATCGCAAATGGAAGATGTGAATTAGCGAAAATGTACAATTTTTTTCAAAAAGAAGACAAAATTTGTGCATTTTACAATAATTTTGATAAAATGACAAAAAAAACTTGATGAAAATGAATTATATGGTATAATGAAAAGCGGTGTAGTGAAAGCCATTGCGGTTTTTCTACTCAAATAGTTATCGAAACTGCCTTTTTTCTAGTATTACATAACTCGTACAAAGAGAGCAGATCGAATAAAAACAGAATTTGGAAGGAGCAAATGAAAATGGCAAACATGAATGATTGTCCAGAAAAGCTGCCATTGACTGATGAGTATTTGGAAAAAATGAATGCTTATTGGCGTGCAGCAAACTATTTAGCAGCAGCTCAGCTTTACATGCTTGACAACCCTCTTTTACGTGAGCCTCTCACAAGAGATCAGGTAAAGAAAAAAATCGTAGGTCACTGGGGTACAGTTCCGGGACAGAACTTTGTTTATACGCATTTAAACAGAGCTATCAAAAAATATGATTTGGATATGGTATTGATTTCCGGTCCTGGTCACGGTGGAAACTTCTTCGTAGCAAACTCCTACTTGGAAGGACACTACAGTGAGATTTATCCAAACGTAAGTGAAGATATTGAAGGTATGAAGAGACTCTGCAAACAGTTCTCTTTCCCGGGCGGTATTTCCAGCCACGTAGCACCTGAAACACCTGGTTCTATCAACGAAGGTGGTGAGCTTGGTTACTCCATTGCTCATGCATTCGGTTCTGTATTTGATAACCCGGGTCTGATCACAGCTACTATCGTAGGTGATGGTGAAGCTGAGACAGGTCCACTTGCTACAGCTTGGCATTGTAATAAATTCTTGAATCCTGTTACTGACGGTGCGGTTCTTCCAATCCTTCACTTAAACGGATACAAGATCAGTAACCCTACTGTATTCGCACGTATTTCTCATGAAGAAGTAGAAGACTTCTTTAAAGGATGCGGATGGGAACCAATCTTTGTAGAAGACAACAAAGATGATGCAAACTATATCATGAACATGCATCGTAAGATGGCAGCTGCTCTTGATAAAGCAATCGAGAAGATCAAAGACATCCAGAAAGATGCTCGTGAAAATGGTAATACAGAGCGTCCAATCTGGCCTATGATCGTTCTTCGTACTCCTAAGGGATGGACAGGTCCTAAATTTGATGATGACGGAAATAAGATCGAAGATTCTTTCCGTGCTCACCAGGTACCTATCACAATGGAGAAACCAGAACATTTGGAACAGTTGAAAGAATGGTTGCTCAGCTACAAACCAGACGAACTGTTCGATGAGAATGCTCAGTTGATCCCAGAATTGAAAGCACTTGCACCAGTTGGCGATGCACGTATTAGTGCAAACCCACATGCAAATGGTGGTCTTTTGCTGAGAGATCTTCGTCTCCCAGACTTCCGTGAGTATGGTGTAGATGTACCAAAACCGGGCTCTGTTGAAAAACAGGATATGATCGAACTTGGTGCATTTGTACGTGATATCTTCAAATTGAACGAAGAGACAAAGAACTTCCGTATTTTCGGACCGGACGAGACAATGTCTAACCGTCTGTATCATGCATTTGAAGCTACAAACCGTGACTTCATGGCTGAAAAATACGATGATGATGATAAACTTGCAAACGATGGACGTATCATGGACTCTTACCTGAGCGAGCATATGTGCGAAGGATGGTTAGAGGGATATCTTTTGACAGGTCGTCATGGATTCTTCGCTTCTTACGAAGCATTTATCCGTGTAGTAGACTCTATGGCTGCTCAGCATGCAAAATGGTTGAAAGTTACATCCGAACTTCCATGGAGACAGAAGATTGCTTCCTTGAACCTTCTTCTTACATCCAACGTATGGCAGCAGGACCACAACGGATTTACACATCAGGATCCTGGATTCCTCGATCACATCGCTAACAAAAAAGCAGATGTTGTTCGTATGTATCTGCCACCAGACGCTAACTGTCTGCTTTCCTGCTTCGATCACTGTATCAGAAGTAAGAACTATGTAAACGTAATCGTAGCATCCAAGCATCCAAGTCATCAGTGGTTGACAATGGATCAGGCTGTAAAACATTGTTCTCAGGGTATCGGTATCTGGGAATGGGCAAGTAACGATCAGGGCGAAGAGCCGGATGTAGTTCTTGCATGCTGCGGTGATACACCTACAAAAGAGGCTTTGGCTGCTGTTACAATCCTTCGTGACAACATTCCTGACCTCAAGATCCGTTTCGTAAACGTAGTTGACCTTATGAAGCTGGAATCCAACTCCAAACATCCTCACGGATTGACAGATGCAGAATATGATGCTATCTTCACAAAAGATAAACCAATCATTTTCGCATTCCATGGATACCCAACTTTGATTCATGAGTTGACATACTATAGAACAAACCGTAATCTTCATGTATTTGGATATCAGGAAGAGGGTACGATCACAACTCCATTCGACATGAGAGTTCAGAACAAGATCGACCGTTTCAACTTGACAAAATCTGTCATCGAGAACCTTCCACAGCTTGGAAACAAAGGTTCCTTCTTGATCCAGAAGATGAACGATATGCTCGTAGCTCACAAACAGTACATCCACGAAGAAGGTATCGATCTTCCGGAAGTACGTGACTGGGTATGGCATACACCGGAAGATAAATAATTTGAAAATTATTGTAACTATTCAGGATCAATGTATGAAATTCAGATTCCCGCAGGCCGTTGTCTGCGGGAATTTTAAAATATTTTGTAAAAACTGATATTTTATAAAGAAACCCCCTTGACAATACTAAAACACAATGGTATATTATAGAAGTATGCCGCACAACGAGGTTATAGTTCTGCCTATTTTTACATAAGGCAGGCACCGTAGTTGGCGAGTAAATTTATAGGAGGTGCTATATGTACGCAATTATAGCAACAGGTGGTAAACAGTATAAAGTAGAAGAAGGCGACGTGATCAAAGTTGAGAAACTTGGCGTGGAAGCCGGACAGACTGTTACTTTTGACCAGGTATTAGTAGTAAGTGACAAGGAGACGAAAGTAGGTACTCCTACCGTAGACGGTGCTTCTGTTTCTGCAACAGTAGTAGCTGAGGGCAAAGGTAAAAAGGTTATTGTTTACAGATATAAAAGAAAAACCGGATACCACAAAAAGAATGGTCATAGACAGCCATTTACTCAGGTAAAGATTGACAAAATCAATGCATAAGCTAGGAGTAGACACTTTTTAAAAAGAAGGTGAGTCTATGATAGAAGTTCGAGTAAAAAAGTCTGATAGTGGTGACATTATTGGATTTCATATGTCCGGTCATGCAGGGTATGCAGAATATGGTTCAGACATTGTCTGTGCAGGTGTTTCGACACTTGCCATAAATTGCATTAATTCCATTGAGGAATTTACTGACACCAAGTTTGATCTGGTGCAGAATGACAACGATGGATTGCTTGATTTTACCTGCAAGGAACCGCTGGACAGTGGTGCCGTGTTACTTCTGAAGTCCTTATTTAAAGGAATTCAGGGGATACAGGAGTCGTATGGAAAACAATATGTTACATTTCATTAATTTTTGTTAGGAGGGAAATGTCATGATGAAAATGAACCTTCAGTTGTTCGCTCATAAAAAAGGAATGGGTTCTACAAAGAACGGCCGTGACTCTGAGTCCAAGAGACTTGGTGCAAAAAGAGCAGATGGACAGTTCGTTTTAGCTGGTAATATTCTTTACAGACAGCGTGGTACTAAGATTCATCCGGGTACAAACGTTGGAATCGGTGGAGATGATACACTTTACGCTTTGGTTGATGGTGTGCTTCGTTTCGAGAGAAAAGGAAGAGACAAAAAACAGGCTAGTGTATATCCAGTAGATGCTGAATAATTTTGACAATTTCGGGGCTGTCATGTCATGAGATGTGGCAGCCCCTTTTACCTTTTATACTCAATTTGAAAGGGAGATACGTATGTTTGCAGATCAGGCAAAAATTTATATTCGTTCCGGAAAAGGCGGCGACGGCCATGTCAGTTTCCGAAGAGAATTGTATGTACCAAATGGCGGACCGGATGGCGGCGATGGCGGCCGCGGGGGCGACCTTATATTTGAAGTGGATCCGGGAATCAATACCTTAAATGAATTTCGTCATATTCGTAAATATTGTGCCGAGGACGGCGAACCGGGTGGCAAGAGACGATGCCACGGAAAAGACGGTGCGGACCTCGTAGTAAAAGTTCCGGCGGGAACCATTGTAAAAGAAGCAAGTTCAGGACAAGTCATCACCGATATGTCCTATGATAATACAAGAGAAGTGATCTTAAAAGGAGGCCGTGGCGGCAAAGGAAACCAGCATTATGCAACGCCGACGATGCAGGTACCAAAATATGCTCAGCCGGGAAAACCGGCGACGGAACTGGAAGTGATTTTGGAATTAAAGACGATTGCAGATGTCGGATTGGTTGGGTTCCCAAATGTTGGAAAATCCACATTTTTGTCCCGTGTAACCAATGCCCAGCCGAAGATTGCCAATTATCACTTTACAACATTAAATCCGAATCTTGGCGTGGTAGACCTGGAAGGAACCGATGGATTTGTGATCGCGGATATTCCGGGATTGATCGAAGGGGCTTCCGAGGGAATCGGATTAGGGCATCAGTTTTTGAAACACATTGAGCGTACCCGTGTCATGATCCATATGGTAGATGCGGCTTCTACAGAAGGACGTGATCCGATCCGGGATATCAATATCATCAATCAGGAGATCCGCGCTTACAGCGAAGAGATCGCTGCGCGTCCACAGGTTATCGCAGCCAATAAGATCGACTGCTTTTACGGAGATGAGGAAGAGACGGTTCTGACATTACTCAAAGAGGAATTTGAGCCGAAAGGAATTAAAGTATTTCCAATTTCTGCCGTAACCGGAAAGGGCGTAAAAGAACTTTTGTATTACGTCAAAGGTATGCTGGATGAGATCAAAGAAGAAAAAGTTGTCTTTGAGAAAGAATATATGATAGAAGAACCGGATTTCCAGAACGAACCATACAATGTGTATGCGGACGAGAAAGAAGAAGGCGTATATCATATCGATGGACCGCGTGTGGAACGTATGTTAGGATATACAAACCTAGATTCAGAAAAAGGATTTGAATTTTTCCAGAAATTCCTTAAAAATAACGGAATGCTGGAAGAACTGGAGGCCCTTGGAATCGAAGATGGTGACACCGTAGAGATCTACGGATGGAGTTTTGAATATTACAAATAGAAATGAGGAAATACGATGACAAGCAAGCAGAGAGCTTATTTGAAAAGTCTGGCAATGAAAATTACACCGATCTTACAGATTGGAAAATCTTCGGTAACGCCGGAATTGATATCCGCAGTCGATGAGGCATTGGAAGCAAGAGAATTGATCAAAATGCACATCTTAAAAAACAATTTTGATGATCCGAAAGAGATCGCACAGGTAATTGCGGAACGTACCCGCTCAGAAGTGGTACAGGTGATCGGAAAGAAGGTTGTGCTTTACCGTGAATCCAAAGACAATAAAAAGATTGAACTTCCAAAACCATCAAAGAAAGCGTGATAAATGATGAAGATTGGTATTATGGGAGGGACATTTAATCCCATTCATAATGTACATTTGCTGATGGCAGAGGAAGCTGCGAGGCAGTTTGAACTGGATGAAGTCTGGTTTATGCCATCGAAAAATCCACCGCATAAAAAGGGGACGGATATTGTTTCAGCCGAACATCGGAGCCGCATGATCTGTCATGCAATTGACGGAAATCCGAAGTTTGTATTTTCAGATCTGGAGCTTCACCGCGAGGGAACCACGTATACAAGTGATACGCTGGAAATCATCGAAAAAGAAAAGCCGAATTGCGAGATCTATTTTATTTTGGGCGGTGATTCCCTGCGCGAGATCGAAACGTGGCATAAGCCGGCATTTGTGATGAAACATTGCCATATTCTGGCAGCTGACAGGGAAGATGAAACAGGAAAACAGCTGAAAGAAAAAGCGGAAGAGTTAAGGGAAACATATAAGGCAAAGATTTCCTTTATCAAGATGCCGCTGATCGATATTTCTTCCAGTGAACTGCGTGCGCAGCTGCAAAAAGGAAAGTCTGTCGATTATCGAATTCCGGATGCGGTAATGAAATATATCCGTTTCCATAATTTGTATGGCTATGAAAAACCGCTTTTTAAGAAAAAAGTTACAACACCAAAGATTTTAAGTTATTTAAAAGCCACCCTGCGCCCCAAACGGTTTCGCCATACATTAGGTGTGGCATACACCGCGGCAAATCTTGCTGCTGTTCATAATGCAGATGAGGAAAAAGCATTTCTTGCCGGGCTTTTACATGATTGTGCGAAATTTTATGAAAAAGAAGAGCAGATTATGCTTTGTGAAGAAGCCGGGATTTCTTTGACGGAGATGGAACGGCTCAATCCCGCTCTCATTCATGGAAAATTAGGGGCTTTTTATGCGAAAACAAAGTATCAGGTAGAGGATGAAGAAATTTTATCCGCGATCCGTTATCATACGACAGGGCACCCCAATATGACAGTATTGGAAAAGATTATTTATCTTGCCGATTATATTGAACCCGGGCGTGCGATGGACTGCAAACCACATTCGCTTCAGGAAGTCCGGACTGCCTGTTTCCAAAATCTGGATAATGGAATGCGCTTTGCATTGGAAAACGGAATTTCTTATCTTCGGGAACAAAATCAGCCCATTGATACGATTTCACTGGAAACGTATGAATGGTATCAGAAAGGAATAACACTATGACATCAAAAGAAATGGCACGTATTGCGTATGATGCGTTGGATGAAAAATTAGGAGAAGACATTCGGATCATACAGATTGACGAAATTTCCGTGATCGCGGATTATCTGATCATTGCCAACGGAAAAAACAGCAATCAGATCGCTGCTTTATCCGACAATGTAGAGATGCGTATGCACCAGAATGGCATTCATAATGAACGGATCGAAGGAAATAAAAATTCCACTTGGATCCTGATGGACTATAAAGATGTTATCGTCCATGTGTTTTCGCCGGAAGACCGCTTGTTTTATGACCTTGAGCGCATCTGGCGTGACGGCAGAAAGATCGACCGGGATCAGTTATAAGAATTCGGAGCCACCGTTGTCTGCGAAGATAATTGAAAGACATCGGTGGATTTTCCTATGACGACGATATGATCATCGGATCCAAATACATAATTGCCTGCCGGCATCGGGTCAATGACCGTGCCGTTTTTTATTGCAATAATATTGACTTTATATTTCTGCCTTACATTAATTTCCAGTATGCTTTTCCCTGCCCACGAAGGGATGATCGGAATTTCAAAGATGGAGCAGTCCGATGTTAATTCGATATAGTCAAATATATTTGTCGCATTGTAACGTACTGCCAGTTTTTCAGCAATTTCTTTTTCCGGGAAGAAGACTTCATCGGCTCCGATCTTTTTTAAAAAATCTGCCTGTCGTTTTCGCTTTGCTTTAGAAATGACACACCGCGCACCCTGTTCTTTTAATATGGAAGTGATTTCCAGTGACGCATAAAAATCTTCACCGATCGCGACAAAACAGTAGTCAAAATTGTTGACACCGATGGATTTTAAAACCGCCGGATTGGTACAGTCGCCGGACAGGGCATCCGGGAAAACCGTTGATAATTCCTGGATTTTATCTTCGTCGCGGTCAATCACCATAACATCGTTTCCAAGTTCCTGCATACGGGCTGCCAGACATTGTCCCAGCATTCCCATTCCAATAATAAGAATTGACTTCATAATAATCTCCTTTATCCAATCAATATATTTTCTTTTGGTCTTCGAAGCGGCGGCTGCTTGTTTTGCTTTCCGAGGATGAGCATCAATGTAAATCCGCCAATTCGTCCACCATACATTAAAATGATCAAAATAATATGTGACATGGCGCACAGATGCGGGGTAATCCCTGTTGTTACGCCAACGGTGCAGACAGCCGAAATGACTTCAAAAAGCACATTAGACATCGGCAGTCCTTCAATGTGGCAGATAAGCATAGTTCCTGCCAGAATGTAAACAGCATACACCAAAATGATAACGGCCGCCTGTTTGATCAAAATTGTGCTCACCCGTCGTTTGCCGATTACGGTGTCCGATTGTCCACGAAGCATCGAAACCATCGAGAGAAACACAAGCGTGATCGTCGTGATCTTCATTCCACCGGCAGTCGAACCGGGACTTCCGCCGATCATCATCAAAACGTCAGATAGAAGGGAGGCAGAAGGCGACATGCTGGCATAATCAATCGTATTAAAACCGGCCGTACGCATTGTCGTCGAGGCGAAAAACGATTTTAGGATCTGTTCGCCGATGCCATTTCCCTGAAGGGTATAATTCTGCTCAAATACAAAATAGCCGAAGGCTCCGCCAACTAATAAAACCGGTGTTGTCACAAGAACGATCTTTGAATGAAGGGAATAATTCTTAAAAGACAGGCGGTATTTCAAAATATCATCCCATACTAAAAATCCGATCCCTCCGATGATAATCAAAAGCATTACCGTGATATTTACGAGGACATCGGAAGCATACCCCGTCAATGAAGAGAAGGCTTCGTATCGTCCCATCAGATCAAAACCGGCATTGCAAAAAGCAGATACTGCGTGAAATATGGCATAGTATAATCCCTGACCAAATCCCATGCGTGGGATAAAACGGAGTGCAAGCAGAAGAGCGCCACATCCCTCAATCAAAAACGTACCGGATACAATACGCCGAACCAGTTTTACCATACCGCTCAACTGTGTATTTCCGGCAGCCTGCATCAAAAGCATGCGCTCATGAAGCGACAATTTTCGTTTCATAAATATGAAAAACATGGAGATAAAGGACATGAGTCCGATGCCTCCGATCTGAATCAGGATGAGAATGACAATCTGCCCGAACAAGGACCATTTGGTAAACGTATCTGCAACAATAAGTCCCGTTACACAGGTAGCACTTGTTGCTGTGAAAAGAGCATCCAGTGGGGACGTAAAATTACCATCCCGCGCGGAGACCGGCAGACACAATAAAAAGGTACCGGTAAGTATCAAAATAACAAAACTCAGTGCGATCAACCGGGAAGGACCAAGTTTCCGTGACCATTTTCCTAACATAAAAAACTTCCTTTATTGTTGATATTTTGTAAATCTTGTAGTACGCTTTCTATTATACAAAATATTTTAAAAAATACAATTATATTTTGAAAAAAACTTTACAAAAAAGTTAAATTGTGTTAAACTGATTCCGTTAGACAACCAATACTCAGAGCGTGGAACACTCCAACCCGTTCTTGGTACTTGGCTTTTAAAAATTTTATGGAGGTACATCGATCATGATGACAACAGAAAGAAAAGCAGAAATCATTAAAGAGTATGGAAGAACACCAAGCGACACAGGATCACCTGAGGTTCAGGTTGCCCTTCTTACAGAGAGAATCAATGTTTTGACAGAGCATTTGAAAGAGAACAAAAAAGATCATCATTCCCGCCGCGGTCTTTTGAAGATGGTTGGTAAGAGACGTGGTCTTCTTGACTATCTCAAAAAGAATGACTTGGAAGGTTATCGTGCGTTGATCGCAAAACTTGGAATTCGTAAATAATGATGCTGCTCATTATGAGCTGAATGAAATGGTACTGCTGATATGCTTTTACCCGATATCAGTAGTATCATTTTTGACTATGTGGAGGATAAATTATGAAGAGAGATCGAAGTCAGTCCATGGTGATCCGTGGCAACCGCATCTTATTGGTAGAACACCAGCTGTTTGGAAGAGATTTCTTTAATCTGCCGGGCGGCGGGATTGAAGAGAATGAGACGCCGGAGCAGGCAGCACTTCGTGAATTGGAAGAGGAGTGTCAGGTGAAGGGAACCTTAATCCGTCCGTTGACGGTAGAATACAAACCGGATTTGGAAAGCCGGGTATTTACCTTTTTGGTTGAAATTCCGGAAGATGCCGTGGCGCAAAAGGGAATTGATCCCGAACTTCCTGCGAATGAACAGTCTATCATCGGAGCTAAATGGATGCGTCTGGATGAGATTGCAGAGCGCGACCGTGCCTACCTTTTCGGAGCCGGGCTGATGCGTGTTCCGTATTTTCATGATGAGGTGCTTATGTGGGATGGAGAAGACATCAGTTATCCGATCAAAAAAATGATATAAAAAGAGGTTTGCTTTATACCAAAGATATGATATAATGAAGTGTGTTGATACACACGCAGGTCATCAAGCTACGCTTGGTGACAAATGTTATAATGAAGTGTGTGCATTAAAAAAGGGCATTATCCGAGACTTCTGAAAAGCCGATTTATTGCAGGGTAAGTAGGTTTTTCAGTTGTTTCGGACGCTCTGTAAAATGATAAATAAAGGAGACTATAAGTATGTACAAGACATTTTCAATGGAACTTGGCGGACGTACTCTTTCCGTAGATATCGGACGAGTTGCCGCACAGGCAAATGGTGCAGCTTTGATGCATTATGGAAACACCGTTGTGCTTTCCACAGCAACCGCATCGGAGAAGCCAAGAGAGGGAATTGATTTCTTCCCACTTAGCGTAGAATATAGCGAAAAGATGTATTCTGTAGGAAAGATTCCGGGAGGATTTACTCGTAGAGAGGGAAAACCTTCGGACAATGCGATCCTTACAGACCGCGTTATCGACAGACCGATGCGTCCGTTGTTCCCAAAAGATTACCGTAACGATGTAACACTGGAAAACCTCGTTATGTGTGTAGATCAGGACTGCAGCCCGGAACTTACGGCAATGCTTGGTTCTGCTTTGGCAACCTGCATTTCTGATATTCCATTTGACGGACCGACGGCAGCAACACAGATTGGTCTCGTAGATGGAGAACTTGTAATCAACCCAACTTCCGCACAGAGACAGGTTTCTGACCTTGCTCTTACCGTGGCTTCTACCAGAGAAAAAGTTATCATGATCGAGGCCGGTGCCAATGAAGTGCCGGAAGACAAAATGATCGAGGCAATTTATAAAGCACACGAAGTCAACGGACAGATCATCGAATTTTTCGATAAGATCGTAGCAGAATGTGGAAAAGAAAAACACGAATATGAACATTTCGATATTCCGGAAGACATGTTTGAAGATATGGTCAACTTCGTTACACCGGAAGCGATGGAAGAAGCGGTATTTACCGATGTAAAACAGGTTCGTGAAGAAAATATCCGTCAGATCAAAGACAAATTGGAAGAACGCTATGAAGAAGAGCATCCGGATTGGTTTGCTCTGATTGACGAAGCAGTATATAAATTCCAGAAAAAGACCGTACGTAAGATGATCCTCAAAGACCACAAACGTCCGGATGGCCGTGAAGTAACACAGATCCGTCCATTGTCCGCAGAAGTCGATGTACTTCCTACCGTTCATGGCTCCGGTCTGTTCCAGAGAGGACAGACACAGGTTCTCAATGTTACAACACTGGCGCCTCTTTCGGAAAAACAGAAAATTGATGGCTTGGATGAAAATGTAACTTCTAAGAGATACATTCATCACTATAATTTCCCATCCTATTCGGTTGGTGAAACCCGTCCAAGCAGAGGTCCGGGACGTCGTGAGATCGGACATGGAGCTTTGGCAGAGCGTGCCCTGCTTCCGGTAATTCCTTCCGAAGAGGAATTCCCATATACCATCCGTACGGTATCTGAGATCATGGAATCCAATGGTTCTACTTCTCAGGGAAGTATCTGTGCTTCCACATTGTCACTGATGGCTGCCGGCGTACCGATCAAAGCACCTGTTGCCGGTATTTCCGTAGGACTTGTTACCGGAGAGACCGATGACGATTATCTGATCCTTACCGATATCCAGGGACTGGAAGACTTCTTTGGCGATATGGACTTTAAAGTTGCCGGAACACACAAAGGTATTACAGCCATTCAGATGGATATTAAGATCCACGGTCTGACTCGTGAGATCGTAGAAGGCGCGATCCGCCGTACGAAAGAAGCAAGAACATATATCCTCGACGAAGTTATGAGCAAAGCAATCGCTGAACCTAGAAAAGAAGTAAATGAATACGCTCCGAAGATCAAACAGATCATGATTGATCCTGCGAAGATCGGAGAAGTAGTCGGACAGCGTGGTAAGACGATCAACACATTGATCGAGCGTACCGGCGTGAAGATTGATATTACCGATGACGGAGCAGTTTCTGTATGCGGTACTGACAAAGCAATGATGGATGAAGCCATCCGCCTGATCCAGATCATCGTATCTGACTTTGAAAAAGGACAGATCTTGGAAGGAACCGTCGTAAGCATCAAAGATTTCGGTGCATTCATCGAATTTGCTCCGGGAAAAGAGGGAATGGTTCATATTTCCAATATTTGTCAGAGAAGAATCAATCATGTGGAAGACGAACTTACGTTAGGTGACAAAGTTAAAGTCGTATGTCTTGGAAAAGACAAGATGGGAAGAATTTCTTTCAGCATGAAAGATGTGAAACAATAAATCCTGGAGATGAGAACAGAGTGAAGATTGCACTTACCAATATGGACATTACCTGGGAAGATAAGTCTGTAAATCGGGATAAGTGTTTGGAATTGATAAAGCGAGCTTCGAAATGCGGGGCTCGCCTTATCCTTTTTCCGGAGATGACACTGACCGGATTTACGATGAATCCGCAGGAATACGGTGAGCCGGCGGGCGAAGCTTCCGAGACAGTGAGTTTTTTTAAACAACGGTCAAAAGAATATGCCATCGCGATCGGTTTTGGCTATATCGAAAAAGGAGAAAAAGACGGTCTTGCGAAAAATCATATGGCAGTCGTAGATACCGGAAAACTTCTTGGAGATTACGTGAAAATTCATCCGTTCTCCTACGGAGAGGAAAACCGGCATTATTGCGGAGGTGACCGTTTGGTTACCGTTTCCGTCGATGGCGTAACTCTGGGGTTATCCATCTGCTATGATCTGCGGTTTCCGGAACTTTATCAGGCTATGCGGAATTGTGATGCGATTGCTGTGATCGCAAACTGGCCGAAAGGGCGTGTCGCACATTGGAATGCCCTGCTTCCGGCAAGAGCAGTAGAGACGCAGTCATATCTGTTGGGTGTCAACCGGATTGGCAGGGATGTGTCGCTCGATTATGAGGCTTCCAGTGCTGCGTACGATTATGATGGCAGACGGCTTTCTGTCGCTTACAAAGCGACCTCTTATGGAGATGAATGCCTTATGATAGAGATAGAACCTGACCGTGTCCGGTGCTGGAAAAAAGATTTTCCGATAGCAAAGGATCGTAAACCGGCCTTATATACATCCTTTCTCCAAAATGACGTATAGGATCTGCAAAAAACTGTCATACTACTTCTTAACAGGAGGTTATGACATATGAATACGGATCAGATCAAAGAATTTGGAGAATGCCGCATCGGAGGCATTGAGATCATTACGATCATTGGAGAGATTGAAGGACATGAGGGCAGTTCCGGAACTGCCAAAACGACAAAATATGAACATTTGCTGCCTATGTTAGCGGCTTATGATGAAAATAGTGAGATTCAAGGGATATTATTTATTCTTAATACGATTGGCGGTGACGTTTCCTGTGGACTGGCACTTGCCGAGATGATCAGCGGATTAAAAACTCCAACGGCGTCTTTTATCATAGGAGACAGTCATTCGATCGGAGTTCCCCTTGCGGTAGCGACAGATTTTTCCTGTATCGTACCGAGTGCGACGATGATCCTTCATCCGGTGAGGATGAGCGGCATGATCCTTGGGGCACCGCAGAGCTATGATCAATTTGAAAAAATTCAGGCGAGAATCGTTGATTTTATCGTCCGAAAACGGGGAATCAGCAAAACCCATGTGGAAGAGTTGATGATGAACACTTCCATGTTTGCCAAAGATCTGGGAACGCTCCTTGTCGGTGAGCAGGCCGTGAAAGAGGGGCTTGTAGACAAAGTAGGAACGCTTTCCGACGTGATGGATTTCTTGAAAAAGGGTCCGCAATAAGTACCCCCAGAAAACAAAGCGAGGTTTGAAAGAGTATGGCGTCAAAGACAAAAAATTCAAAAACAAAAAAGAAAAGACAAAATTCAAAACAAACAAGTTCTCCATTAGCAAAAGAAATCACATTGCTTGCGATCATTATATTTTCCTTACTGGCACTGCTTAGTTTATTTGGAATGTGCGGACCGGTAGGAAATCTGATTGGAAGTCTTTTGTTCGGATTATTTGGAATCACCGCTTATATCTTTCCACTGGCATTTCCGATTGGAAGCGGTTTCTTTATCTCCAATCCCGAAAATCCGGAAGTGCGGCGCAAGATCATTTATCTTGCCCTCCTTTACATATGTTTATGTGCGATCTTTCAGTGGGTGATCGATCCCGATATCTCAAACCTGATCGACATTTTTAAAGAATCCAGTTCCGAGCATATCGGCGGTGGGGGTTTTGGGGAAGACGGTGACGGGGAAATCGGCGGGATTCTTTCGACATTACTGGGGACACTGCTGGGAAGAGCCGGGGCGATCATTATCATTTTAGGACTGACCCTTCTTTTTGTCATGCTAACGACGAGAAAACTTATTTTTTCAGCAATCCGCGAATTGTATGTGGAACATAAAGAAGACCAGGAAGAATATATCGAATATGAAGAACCGGATATCCGTTATCAGGAAGACCATGAGCGTACCATGCAGACCCATACTTTTGCAGACAGAAAACGTCGTAAGAAAGCAGATAAGGGAAAAATGAAAGAACTTTCCGAGCCGCAAAAAACGACAGAGAAATCTTCTAAGGAGATGCCGGTAAAAGAGGAAAAATCTGCCAAAGAGAACATTCGGGAAATCTCAATTATTCGAGAGGGACAGCAGGAGCCTACCGTTTACAAAGAAGAACTAGAGACAAAATTTGGAAAATCAAAAACGGAAAACCCGGAAAAAACAGAGCGAAAAGAATCCTCTGCTGTGAAAAAAGAACTTCCAAAACCGGAAAAACAGGAAACCATTTCGGCAGATTCAAAAAAAGCGGAAGTGAAATCGAATCTCAAGCCGCCGTCAGCACCTTCGCAGGATTCCGAATATAAATTTCCATCGCTTGATCTGCTTTCCAAGCCAAAGAAGGGAAGCAATGGACAAAGCGACCGGGATTTGCTGCAAACAGCGAAAAAACTTCAGGATACCCTTGACAGTTTTGGGGTTAAAGTAAAAATGGGAGATGTCAGCTGTGGCCCTAGTGTCACCCGGTATGAACTGGTTCCTGAGCAGGGGGTTAAAGTAAACAGTATTACCCGTCTGGCAGACGATATCAAACTCAGTCTGGCGGCCTCCGATATCCGAATCGAAGCACCGATCCCGGGAAAAGCAGCAGTCGGAATTGAAGTTCCAAACGCCAAAAGAAACACGGTTACTTTGCGTGAACTTCTGGAAAGTCCGGAATTTATCAATGCAAAATCCAATGTGACATTTGCTGTCGGAAAAGACATCGGTGGAAAGACGATTGTGACCGATATCGCAAAAATGCCGCATATGCTCATTGCCGGAGCTACGGGTTCCGGTAAATCAGTATGTATCAATACACTGATCATGAGTATCTTATATAAGGCAAACCCAAATGATGTCAAATTTATCATGGTTGACCCGAAAATGGTTGAATTGACGGCGTATGCCGATATTCCGCATATGCTGATCCCTGTCGTGACGGATCCGAAAAAGGCATCTGCCGCATTAAACTGGGCAGTTCAGGAAATGACGGTTCGTTATGAAAAATTTGCTGCACTTGGTGTCCGCGATATCAAGAGTTATAATAAAAAGATCGCCGGTTTGAAGCACAATGAGGATAATACGTATGAAAAGATGTGCCAGATCGTCATTGTGGTTGACGAGTTTGCCGATCTTATGATGGTTGCCTCCAATGAAGTGGAAGATGCCGTTTGTCGTCTTGCACAGCTTGCCCGTGCAGCGGGAATCCATCTGGTACTTGCTACGCAGCGTCCGTCCGTCAATGTTATCACCGGACTGATCAAGGCAAATATCCCATCACGTATTGCCCTTTCTGTATCCTCCGCGATTGATTCGCGGACAATTATCGATGGTTCCGGAGCAGAAAAACTGCTGGGAAATGGTGATATGTTGTTTGCTCCACAGGATTATCCAAAGCCGGTCCGTGTACAGGGAGCGTTCGTCTCTGACGAAGAACGTGATCAAGTCGTTGCGTTCCTGAAAGAACATATGAATGGCCCGGCTTACAATGAGGAAATCAGCAAACATATCGAAGAAAATCCGGTCGGCACAAAATCCACGGGAGCCTCCGGTGCTGTCGTAAGTGGCCCGGAACGCGATGAATTATTTGTCGAAGCTGCCAGATTTATTATCGAAAAAGACAAAGCTTCTATCGGTATGTTACAGCGTGTGTTCCGCATCGGCTTTAATCGTGCCGCAAGAATTATGGATCAGCTTTCCGATGCCGGTGTCGTAGGACCGGAAGAAGGCACCAAACCTCGTGTGATATTGATGTCAATGGAACAGTTTGAAAATTATCTTGAGGAAGAGGGCTAAATTATGTATGGCTGGATCATTGTAAACGGCTTTTTATATACGTCTAAGTTTTCCGAATTAACGGATCTTTTTATGGAGGCAGCCAAAGAGCATAATATAGATCTTTTCGTGAAAACGAACAGTGAATGTTTCTTGGGAATGTTTGAACTGTCAACGGAAAAAAAGCCGGATTTTGTTCTCTTTTGGGACAAAGATATCCTTTTAGCAAAATACTTTGCTACATGTGGCATTCCGGTATACAATCCGGCGGAAGGGATTGAAATCTGCGATGACAAGCGGAAGACCGCATTGGCACTTTCGATGCATGGTCTGCCGCAGCCGTTGACTTTCCCGGCACCAATGACCTATGAAAATATTGGTTTTCCACAATTGGATTTTCTATCGCAGATTCAAAGCAAATTACATTTTCCAATTATTGTAAAAGAAGCATTTGGATCTTTCGGACAGCAAGTGTATCTGGCAAAAGATCATAAAGAGTTATGTGCTTTAACAAAAAAACTGGAAACCGTTCCGTTTTTATATCAGCAGTTTATCCGGGAGAGCAGTGGCCGTGATATCCGTCTACAGGTTGTCGGAGACGAAGTGGTTGCCGCGATGGAGCGAACCTCAGAAACCGATTTTCGTGCCAATATTTCCAACGGCGGCACAATGAAAGCCTATCAGCCGGATCAAGAAGCTGTCACGCTTGCTGTAAAAGCATGCCGCGCTGTGAAATGTGATTTTGCCGGTGTTGATCTACTGTTCGGATCGGACGGCTATCTTGTATGCGAAGTAAATTCCAATGCGCATTTTAAAAATCTTTTGGATTGTACGGGGGTAAATACTGCCTGGTATATTCTACAATACATAAAGAAACAAGGAGAACAGCCGCATGTCGAATGAATTATGGATGATTTATGACAAGGCAGGTCTTGATCGAAATTCTACATTTGTCGAAATGTTTGCCGAACGAGGAAAGCCTTATAACATTGCGGTAAAAGCGGTTCTTGATACCGAATATCTTTCGCTGCTGAAAAAAGGAATAAGGCCATGTGCAGTTCTTGTCCGTGCGATTTGTCCAGCGATCAATGCCGAATTTGAAAACCGGAAGATTCCTGTATGGAATTCCTCGTTTGTCAGTGGGATCTGTAATCACAAAGGAAAGACACGAGAGTATTTGAAAGATACGGTGTTCTGCACTCCGACGGTTACCTGCAATAGTGACAAGGTAAATGAAATTTTAGATTGTTCTGTGGAAGAAGTCAGACAGTATTTATTAGAAAATATGGATTTTTCTTCCAAATTTAAGGAGCAGGAAAAAGCAAGAATCGGTTCTGCCAAAGATTTTGTTATTAAGACCGCAGATGGACACGGTGGAAGCGAAGTCTATTCGTTCCAAAACGAAGCTATCAAACTGAAAAGGGCACTGAGAGAGACGGATTATGTTATCCAGCCTATGCTTCCTGTCGGAAAAGAGAGCCGGGATATGCGTGTCTATGTTTTGAAAGATCAGATTTATGCTGCCATACTGCGGCATTCTGACGAAGATTTCCGCGCTAATTTTTCACGCGGCGGCAAAGTGGAGGCGGTTTCCCAAGATCAGATTCCGCAAAAAGAGGTCGAAGCCATTTTGAAAAAATTTTCCTTTGGCATGGCAGGGATTGATTTTATTTTTGAGGAAGACGGAACCCCTGTTTTCAGTGAGATTGAGGATGTCGCCGGTACACGAATGCTTTACCGGTGCTGCCCGGAACTGGACATTGTAGCAAATTATATGAAAGAAATACAGAAAATACTTTCCGCTGAATAAATATTATGTTATACTTATTAAATACACGATTCTTTTAGGAGGAAGTTGAAATGAAATCAGATATTGAAATCGCTATGGAGGCAGATCTGCTTCCGATTCAACAAGTAGCTGAAAAATTAGATATTACTATGGATGATCTGGATCTTTACGGAAAATATAAAGCAAAGATTACCGATGATCTTTGGGATCAGATCAAAGACCGCCCGGATGGAAAATTGATCCTCGTAACAGCAATCAATCCGACACCGGCAGGAGAGGGAAAGACAACAACGACCGTAGGTCTCGGTCAGGCAATGGATAAAATTGGAAAGAAAGCCATCATTGCTCTTCGCGAACCATCTCTTGGACCGTGTTTTGGATTAAAAGGCGGTGCCGCAGGCGGTGGCTATGCGCAGGTCGTACCAATGGATGAACTGAATCTTCATTTTACCGGAGATTTTCATGCCATTACCTCTGCCAACAACCTTCTGGCAGCAATGCTTGACAATCATATCCAGCAAGGAAATGCTCTTCGCATCGATCCAAAGCAGATTGTGTGGAAACGCTGCGTCGATATGAATGACCGTGTTCTTCGTAATATTACCGTTGGACTGGGAAGAAAAGTAGATGGAGTAACCCGTGAAGATCATTTTATCATCACAGTAGCTTCCGAGATCATGGCAATCCTTTGTCTGGCTGACAATATGAAAGATCTGAAAGAACGTCTTGGACGTATTATCGTTGCCTATAATTATGATGGGGAACCGGTAACAGCGAAAGAGATCAACGCAGTTGGGGCAATGGCTGCTCTGTTAAAAGAAGCATTGAAGCCAAACCTGATCCAGACACTGGAGCACACACCGGCACTCGTACACGGCGGTCCGTTTGCTAATATCGCGCATGGCTGCAATAGTGTAAGAGCAACGAAAACAGCCCTTAAATTAGCAGATTACACAATCACGGAAGCCGGATTTGGAGCAGACCTCGGAGCTGAAAAATTCTTTGATATCAAATGCCGTATGGCTGGTCTGAAACCGGATGCTGTAGTTCTTGTCGCTACCGTGCGTGCCCTCAAATACAATGGCGGCGTAAAGAAAGAAGATCTTGGTGCAGAAAACTTAGAGGCTTTGAAAAAAGGGATTGTGAATCTTGAAAAGCACATTGAAAATGTATCCAAGTACGGCGTGCCTTGTGTCGTGACATTGAACCAGTTTGTGACCGATACCGAAGCGGAATTGAATTATGTAAAAGAATTCTGCGAAGAGAGAGGCTGCGAATTTGCATTGTCACAAGTATGGGAAAAAGGCGGCGAAGGCGGTATTGAACTGGCAAATAAAGTGATCGATACCATTGAAAACAAAGAAAGCAATTTCCACTGCCTGTATGAAGATTCCAGATCTCTGACGGAAAAAATAGAGACGATTGCCAAAGAGATTTATGGAGCAAAAGATGTGGTTTATGATAAAGAGGTAGAAAAAGAACTGGCTAGACTGGAAAAATTAGGATTTGGCAATATGCCGGTCTGCATGGCGAAAAATCAATATTCGCTTTCCGATGATCCAACGCTGCTTGGTCGTCCGAAAGACTTTACGATCCATATCCGTGAGATTTACGTATCGGCAGGTGCCGGATTTGTTGTGGCAATTACCGGAACGGTTATGACTATGCCTGGACTTCCAAAAGTTCCAGCAGCAGAGTGCATTGATGTCAATGACAATGGACAGATCACCGGATTGTTCTAAAACAGAATTATCGAATACTTAATATAAAAAGGCTCCAAACTTTACTTGAGGGTAAGTAAAGTTTGGAGCCTTTCTATTTTATATGGGAATAATGCTGCTAAATCGCTTTGATAAATGCTTTGGTTCTTTCATGCTGAGGATGTTCGAAGATTTCTTCCGGCGTGCCTTCTTCTAAGATCACACCGTCTGCCATAAACAGTACACGATTGGCAACTTCTTTTGCAAATCCCATTTCGTGGGTTACGACGACCATCGTCATCCCTTCTTTGGCAAGATTTTTCATAACATCCAGAACTTCACCGACCATTTCAGGATCAAGGGCGGAAGTTGGCTCATCAAACAACATGACCTGCGGATTCATGGCAAGAGATCTTGCAATGGCAACACGCTGTTTTTGTCCACCGGAAAGAGTAGAAGGATATACCGACGCCTTATCTTCAATCCCAACACGACGAAGCAGCTCAAGTGCAGCATCCTCTGCCTCTTTTTGAGGCATTTTCTTTAATTTGATCGGTGCGAGCGTCACATTTTCCAAAATGGTTTTGTGAGGAAACAGATTAAAATGCTGAAATACCATTCCAATCCGCTGGCGCATCTCATTGATGTCCGTGTGTGGAGAGAGAAGGTCCGTGCCCTCGATATCAATTTCACCGCCGTCCGGCTCTTCAAGACGATTCAGGCAACGAAGAAAGGTACTTTTACCGGAACCGGAAGGACCGATTACGACGACGCATTCCCCTTTTTCAATCGTTACATCGATTCCTTTTAACACGGTGAGATCACCAAAATTTTTCTTCAGATTTTTAACGGTTATCACTTTGACGCAGCCTCCTTTCCATGTATTGCAAAGCCTTTGTCATAATCTTAACAATGATATAATAAATTAAGGCAATCGCAATGAGCGGTAAAAATGTTTCATAGGTTCTTGATATGATAAAGTCGGATGCTTTTGTCAGATCCGCAATTGCTACATAACCGACGATAGATGTCTCCTTTACGAGAGTGATCATTTCATTTCCAAGGGCAGGCAGAATATTTTTAATCGCCTGCGGAAGAATGATATAGCGCATCGTCTGGCGATATGTAAAGCCAAGAGAACGTCCGCCTTCCATCTGACCGGGATCTACGGCAAGAATACCGGCGCGGATATTTTCAGCGACATAAGCGCCACTGTTAATCCCAAAGGTAAGGATGGCTGCGACGATTCCCAGTTTGTTTTGGAAAATCACCATATAAATGATAAGCAGCTGCACCATAACCGGAGTACCACGCAGTATGTCAATATATATGTTGGCAACATGGGAGAGAAATGTTTTTTTCTTTTTGCGAACCTCTGTCAATTTCATCAAAGCGACAAGGAAACCGAGTACGATGCCAAGCAGTGCTGCCGCAAAAGAAATTCCTAAAGTGACTCCAAGACCTTTTCCTAAAAGGGCATAGCCTTTGGTATCAATAAATACATACTTAAATTTATTGAACAGATTGACAAAGAAATTGTCGGATTTTACGCTGGCACCATTGGTATTTCCATTGATATATTCTTCAAAGATCTGATCAAAGGTACCATTTTCCTTGATTTTTTTCAATCCTTCATTGATGTCATTTAACAGTTTCGTATTGCCTTTCTGTACGGCGATTCCATACACTTCACTGGCTTCAGAGTCCTGCACGCATTTGAGGCTGTCCTCATTCAGCGAGACAAAACGCTCTGCCGGTGCCTTGTCGATCACGACTGCATCGACACCGCCGTTTTTCAGTTCAATGATGGCGTCGGAACCTTTCTTAAAACGCTTTACCGTAGAATCCGTAAGGACAGAATCATCGGTTCCGGGAGTTACCATCAGGTCACCGGTCGTTCCTTCCTGAACGGCGATCTTTTTGCCTTCCAGATCTTTCATGGCAGTTACCGGACTGTCTTTGGAAACGACGATACACTGTGTCGCTTCATAGTATCCATCGGAAAAATCGACGGATTGTTTTCGGTCTTCGGTAATTGTCATACCGGCAGCGACGGCATCAAGCCCGCCGGTTTTCAGAGAAGCGGTGAGAGATTTGAATTCCATATTGGTAAATTCAACGTCATATCCCATTTCTTCTCCGATGGCTTTCATGACTGCGACATCAAAGCCGGCAATCTCGCCATTTTCGTCAATGTACTCAAAGGGAGGAAATTCTGCATTGGTTCCTACATGGATCACAGAATTCGCCGCCTTCTTTTCCTGTCCACATGCCGTAAAGACAAGCATACTGAGTACGAGAAAAAGACTGAGCAATCCTATTTTTCGTTTTTGTTTCATTTTTTAAAACTCCTTTTCCTGGGCTGGTTTAAATTTCTGCTCACAATACAGACAACGGTAAATACGGTGTTTCCGGTCTGTCAATTTAAAGCGGTGTGGAAGTTCCTGCTCGATGGAAGTAATACATCTCGGATTTTTGCATTTGATAATATTTGTAACCATCTCAGGAAGCGTGAGAGTACGTTTCTGTACAATCTTATCATTTTCAATCATATTGATCGTGATATTGTCATCTAACACACCAAGGATATCAAGATCTACGCAGAGAGGTCCTTCGATCTTAATGATATCTTTTTTTCCCATTTTATTGCTTTTTGCATTTTTGATAATGGCTACACTGCAGTCAAGTTTTTCCAGATTCAGGTAATGATAAATCTGCATCGCATGACCTGCCTTAATATGATCAATGACAACTCCCTGATTCAATCCACCAATATTTAACATAATTACGTTCTCCTTTCTTTAGGCAAGCTCCAATAACCGAAGTATCAAAGCCATGCGGATGTAAACAGCAAATTTTGCCTGTTTGAAGTATACGGCGCGCGGATCGTCATCCACTTCCGTGGCAATTTCATTGACACGTGGGAGAGGGTGAAGTACGAGCATATCTTCCGGTGCCATCGCCATTTTCGCCTTGTCGAGGATAAAACTGTCGCGCAGTCGGATATAATCTTCTTCATTAAAGAAACGTTCTTTCTGTACACGGGTCATATACAGAATGTCGAGATCTCCGATGACCGAATCCAGATCGGAAACTTCCTGAAATGGAATATTGTTTTCTTCCAATGTTTCTTTTCTCAGATAATCCGGGATGCGAAGCTCCGGAGGAGAGATGAGGACAAATTCAATACCCGGATAACGTACCATCGCACCGATCAGGGAATGAACGGTTCGTCCAAATTTCAGGTCTCCGCAAAAACCAATTTTCAAATGGTCGAGACGACCCTTCAGATTTTTGATCGTAAGAAGATCGGCCAATGTCTGAGTCGGATGATTGTGTCCACCGTCCCCGGCATTGATTACCGGAATAGAAGAGTGCATGGACGCTACAAGCGGCGCACCTTCTTTGGGATGACGCATCGCACAGATGTCCGCATACGAAGAGATGACACGGATCGTATCGGATACGCTTTCGCCTTTGGAAGCTGAACTTGAATCAGCAGAAGAAAAACCAAGAACACTGCCACCCAGATTTAACATCGCCGCTTCAAAGCTAAGTCTGGTTCGTGTGCTTGGTTCATAAAAACAAGTTGCCAGTTTTTTTCCTTTACAGATTTCTGCATATTCTTCCGGATGTTTCATGATTTTCTGAGCCAGTGCGATCAGATCATCAAGTTCATCTACGGATAAATCCAATGCATTCATTATGTGTCGCATAAGTACCTCCCTTGTCGGTTGCATATTTTTATCCATTGTACAACAATTTATAAGAAAAAACAATAATATATTTGCAAAAATCTGCATTTAGAAGTATAATACTAAATTGGGGTAATCATTTTGACACAAGCCCCCGTTTTGAAAGGAGAGAAACCAAATGGTAAAATTACACGAACAGGGAGCTTACCTGGTAAATGGAACCGATCTGATTCCAGACAGCGCAGAAGCTCTTTCCGCAGTAAAAAGTAAGACAGGTGTGGATACAACACAGGCAGAAGCAGCCAAAGGGACAATGGCATATCGGATCTTAAAAGCCCATAACACATCCGATAATATGGAACAGTTGAAAATTAAATTTGACAAATTAACATCCCACGATATTACTTTTGTAGGTATTTTGCAGACCGCCAGAGCATCGGGACTGGAAAAGTTCCCAGTGCCTTATGTATTGACAAACTGCCATAACAGTTTATGTGCAGTAGGGGGAACCATCAATGAAGACGATCATGTATTTGGTCTTTCCTGTGCAAAGAAATACGGTGGAATCTATGTACCACCTCATCAGGCAGTCATTCACCAGTTTGCCCGCGAAATGCTTGCCGGCGGCGGTAAGATGATTCTTGGCTCCGACAGCCATACCCGTTATGGTGCCCTTGGTACGATGGCAATGGGGGAAGGTGGTCCGGAGATCGTAAAACAGCTTTTGGAACAGACGTATGATATCCCTATGCCGGGTGTCGTAGCCATCCATCTTACCGGAAAACCGGAAAAGGGTGTCGGTCCTCAGGATATCGCACTGGCAATTATCGGTGCTGTATTTGAAAATGGTTATGTTAATAATAAAGTAATGGAATTTATCGGCGATGGAATTGATAACCTGAGCGTGGATTACCGTATCGGCGTTGACGTTATACGCCTGGCCCAGGTCGTCCATGCCCACCGTGGCGATGACCGTGTCTGTCCTCCATCTGGAGAACCGATGATAAAGTAAAAGAATTTTACGACATTCATGGCAGAAGCGAAGATTTCGCTGAGATCAAGCCGGAGCAGGTAGCTTACTATGACGGCGTGGTAGAAGTAGATCTTTCTACGATCAAACCAATGATCGCGATGCCATTCCATCCAAGTAATGTATATTCCATCGAGGAATTGAACAACAACCTGGAAGATATTTTACGTGATGTAGAGAAAAAGGCACTTGTCAGCCTTGACAATAATAAAGACATTAACTTTACCTTGACAGACAAGATCCACAATGGAAAATTGTACGTAGAGCAGGGTGTTATCGCAGGATGCGCCGGCGGTGGATTTGAAAACATCTGCGACGCAGCGGATATTCTCCGCGGCAAATATATCGGTTCGGATGAGTTCTCACTGAGTGTATATCCGGCCAGCCAGCCGATCTTTATGGAATTGGTAAAAAATGGTGCTATTGCAGATCTTATGGAAACAGGTGCTACCGTACGTACCGCTTTCTGCGGACCATGTTTTGGTGCCGGCGATGTGCCTAGCAACAAAGGACTCAGCATCCGTCATTCGACACGTAACTTCCCGAACCGTGAAGGTTCTAAGGTTACGAACGGACAGATTGCTTCCGTTGCTCTTATGGATGCCCGTTCTATCGCAGCAACCGCCGCAAACAAAGGATATCTTACGGCAGCAACTGACGTGGATGTCAACTTTACAAAACCGAAATATTTCTTTGATAAAAAGATTTATGAAAATCGTGTATACAATGGTGTCGGAAAAGCCGATCCATCGGTTGAGATCAAATTTGGTCCAAACATCGTAGACTGGCCGGAAATGTTCCCGCTTACCGACAATGTGCTTTTGAAAACGGTTTCGATGATCCATGATCCGGTTACTACAACGGACGAATTGATCCCATCCGGAGAAACTTCTTCTTACCGTTCCAATCCGCTTGGACTTGCCGAATTTACTCTTTCCCGTAAAGATCCGGCATACGTTGGAAAAGCAAAAGAAGTACAGAAGGCTGAGAAAGCCCGCCTTGCCGGAGAAGACATCTACGCCGTAGATCCACAGCTCAAAGACGTATATGAGACAATTCAGAAATCCTTCGATGTAAAACCGGAAGAAACGGAGATCGGAAGTGTCATCTTTGCCGTAAAACCGGGAGATGGTTCCGCTCGTGAGCAGGCAGCCAGCTGTCAGAGAGTTCTCGGCGGTATGGCAAATATCGCACGTGAATATGCGACAAAACGTTATCGTTCCAACTTGATCAACTGGGGAATGCTTCCGTTTATTTTTGATGGCGACCTTCCATTTGATAAAGATGACTACATCCTTGTCAAAGACGTGAAAGATGCCATTGCCAATAAAAAAGACAGCGTAAAAGCTTACGTTGTAAACAAAGGCATGAAAGAGATGGAATTCAAACTTGGCAGATTGACAGATGACGAGAGAGAGATCATCTTGAAAGGCTGTCTGATCAACTATAATAAGAAATAGGATGAATTATAGCATATAATTACAGGACGGCAAATCTAAAATCGGGCTTTAGGTTTGCCGTTTTTATCCATAGTGAGGAGTAAATATTATGAAAAAACTAACAACCATTTTCCCCCTATGCCTGTTAATGGCAGGCTTGATCTTGACGGGATGTGCAGATTCCACGCAAAATTCAAACCCAAAGTCTTCCGAAGAGACCACCACATCTGCGGTTACTGCTACAGCTGCAACATCCGCAATTAGCACCACATCTTCGGCAATTCGTGAGTCATCCTCTGCAATGCAGCCGGTGGATCCGTTATCGATAGAAGGGCAGTTAAAAACCATCGCCGAAGCGAAAGATAAGATTGTGACCCGTGGGAAATATGATGCAAACCATCATTACGCCGTGACAGATCTGGATCAAAATGGTCGGCTGGAATTGATTATAGCAACTGAAATGAATGGAACGGGTCATATTACCCATAACTGGTACTACGAGATCAGCAAAGATGGTTCAAAATTGAAAAAATGCAAAGGAAAAGCCTTCGGAAAAGAAGGGCATGACATTTTAGATGCCATACACACGGTCTATATTGATCAACAAGAGCATAATTACTACTATAGAGTGTATGGCATAACCCATGTATCCGGCGGCGAAAATTATGAGTCACTCGGATTTCTGCAATTGAAAAATGGTACATTTACCGATAATTACCTTGCAGGAGGCTCTCATATTGTTTCTAAAAAAGGAAAAGGAAAATTAAAAAACAGTTACTACAAGCTAACCCAAAATGGTAATAAGAAAACCGCCAAAATAACGAAAAAGCAATACTCTGATATCGATTCTTTGATGAAAGAAAAATATGGAAAACTAAAAAAAGAATCCGTTGCTATTCAAGGGTTTTCTTATCAACAGCCAATGTCTGAAGTCACAGAATCGCAGTTTCTGCATAAATTGCAAAAATCTCAGGAAAATTTTGCAATTGGCAAAAAAGTAAAACACTTTCAGGAATATAACGGGTATGATTTTCTGAAAAACCTGAAAAATATTGACTGGGAAGAACAACAGTATAGCATGCGTCCGGAAGACTTTACCATGCTTACCAAATATTTACCGATGTTGAAAAATGAGCAGAAAATTCACTTTCCGGATGGAACAGAACAGACTTTGGACGAATATCTGACAGGGAAGGAAGATATTTATCGTCAGGTCCAGTTGGTTGATCTGACTGGGGACGGAATCAAAGAATTAATACTTTCTCTTGATGAATATGTTATTTTCTCCTATCAAAACGGGGAATATGCTGCATTTTTATCCAGTGAGGCGGCATTTGAACTTAAACCCGGTGGTTATTTTTGCTATGATATTGATAATGAAGCTGATGAGGTTTATACCGAATTTACCAGCAAATTACAGTACAAAGAGGGAAAACTGCAGGAAGTTATCGTTGCAAAAGGGGAACGTGACTATAAAAATGATACAGATACTTACCATATCAATGGTTTACTTGCCTCTGAAGATACCTACTGTGACTGGCAGGATGAGGAACTGCATCCGGACAATGAGCCGTATGAGGTGTATAAGTATGTACTGGAGGAGAAAGAAGAGTAGGGGAGCTAAATTTTATTGGCGAAGTAGATACTTTTGTTTGTCACAGAAACTTTACATTTTGTTCGGTTGTTTGTTTGTGCAGACTAATATAATATCATAAAATATTCATCGCCACCTGTAAGGCGAATCATAAAAGCACAGGAACAAAATATTAGAAAGATTCCTTTTTGAAAGGGATCTTCAGACTGTAGACAAAGTGGTGCTAGGACTGTTGTCCTAGCACCACTTTTCTCTGTTTGCAGCAATCGTTCGCCCAAAATGATAAAAAAGTCGATATTAAGCAGCCTTTCCTACCGCTTTTTTGAAGCATCATTGCTAGTTTTTTTAGATTCATGCAGGCAAAGGTAAGCCCGACCTTCATTTCCATTCGAGCCTTACCATACATTTGTGTATAACGAAAACCATGATTCTCCTTTGCTGTTCCAAAGATTCGTTCAATGGTTTCTTTTCTTTGCTCATATAATTTTTTCATTCCCAAAGTATGACGAACATCTTCACATTGCTCCATATAATTTTCCCATATATGTCGTGTTATCAGTTTCACATGATTTTTGCTTTCTGTACATTGAGATAAATATGAACAATTTTCGCATACATTTCCACAGCTTTTATATTCACGATATCCATCACGATTGGTTGTACTATATTTCAAGACTTGATTGTTTGGGCAAATATAGCAATCATAGTATTCGTCATAAGCGTATTCGTATTTTTTAAAGAATCCCTCTTTGGTCATTGGACGCTTGTACGGAAAAAGTGGTGTAACTCCATCATCTATAAGAAGCTTTGCTATTGCTGGAGTTTTATATCCGGCATCTGCAACAAGTGTTTTTATTCCAATATTTTTAATTTTATCATATAATCCTTTAAATGTTCTGCTGTCATGTAAGTTTCCAGGGCTGACTGTATAACCTAGAATCCATCCATTTTTATCACAAGCGGTTTCAACGGCGTATGCAAAAATCTCTGTTGGGTCAACCAATTTAAACTTGTAGCATTCTTCTAAAATATGAGCAAAAATCTGCTCAAATAAGTCGGTATCTTTGAATCGTCTTGTATAATTCTTTCCAAAGGTTGAAAAGTGTGGAACTTTATCTGTCATATCAAGACCAAGAAACCATCGATATGCAACGTTTACTTCAATTTCTTTTACTGTCTGACGCATGCTCTTGATTCCATACAGATACTGAATGAGAGGTATTTTAATCAATGTCACAGGATCCATGCCGGGCCGACCGGTATCGTGCGAATATTTGTCTTTCACTAAATCATAAATGAAAGTCCAATCGATTGCTTTATCGATAATTCGAAGAAGATGATCCTTAGGAACCATTTCATCCATACATAACAAATGAATTTGTTCTCCCTTTTTATCAGCATTTTCAGTCATCATATGAAATCACCACCTAGTATTTTATACTTCTATTATACCAAAAAAAGCACCGAAAAGTCGCTAAAAAATCGCACTTTTCAGTGCTTTAATACGAGAAAAATCCACGACATTTGTCGTGGACTTTGTCTACAGTCTGAAACTGCCTGAGCCAGTTTTACTGGTTCAGGCAGTTTTTTACATGTCGATAAACTTTATTGCCCTCGGTAAAGCCATATTTATCGATAAGAAGATCCAGGACAACCTGTTTGGCGTTCTCGTCCTTGTGATGTTTGCAGATTAAAGAGGCAGCGTAAGCGATCACCTCATTGTTGAAACAAGCCCGGCTCAAAGTGCGCTGAACCGTTGTATTTAACTGCATCACAGGAGAGATGGCCGGCTTCTCCGAAGGAGCAGGAACTTCTACGGCCGCTACTGTTTTTTCTCTTGGCTTTCTGCGGCTTATCAGTCCTGGTTTTTCCTGTTTCTCTGCATTCTTTTTCTTGGCAGATGACGTATAATCCATCTTTGGGTGTCTCGCAATGTCGGCAGAGCGGTGGATTTCCTTGAGAAAAGTGATCACATTATCGTAATCGTTGTCTTTGCTGATGATCACATATTTGCATTTTTTATCACCATTGGTGCCAAGCAGGTAGCCTAAGTAGGCAGTAAGATGCATATCCAGAGACTGCTTGCCGGCAGGCAGACAGTGGAAAGAATAGTCTACAGAATGAAAGTTTGACAAAATCTCAATGCTGATCTTAGGAGCATTTTTCGTGGAAAATATATGTATGTGGTCGTGGTAATCCAGATGTCTGGAGCAGATGAGACCTGCGTTGTTTACATTTTCAAAATCAATTAAATAATAAGTTTCTACATTTGACATAGTGTTCTCCTTTAATATCCCTTTTATAATAGTGTGTTTGATTCAATCATATTATAAAAGTATAACACGACTGGCGGTAGATGGCAAGGAGTGGCAGAATGTGGGAGGGGTCTTGCGTCCGCTGGGTGCATATGTTATAATAGGGGGCGATATATGTTATAAGAGGAGGATGCAACATGCAGGCAGGAAAAAAGATAGTAGCAGGTATGCTGGCATTGGCGTTGACGATACAGGGAGTGCCGATGCAGAGGGGAACAGCGGTGCAGGCAGCGGGCCAGACCACGGAAACAGCACCCCTGCAGGGAACGGATGGAGCCATCACATGGAAACTGACGGAACAGACGCCGCAGCAGGGATGGTCTCAGGGGGATAAAAAGGCTTATAAACTGACGATAACGGGAAAAGGCGTTATGCCTGGATATAGGCATATGCCCGATGGTGTTAATACGCCGTGGCAGCCATATAATGATCAGATTCAGACGATTGCGGTAGCAAAGGGAGTTACCCGGGTATCTGAGCATGCGTTTGAAGGAATGGGAGAACTGACCAGTGTAACACTGCCGTCAACGGTAACCCAGGTCAGCAGAGAAGCGTTTATGTACTGTCAGAAATTAGAAAAAATCACACTGCCGGAGGCGTTGGAAAACATTGGTGACAGAGCGTTTAATTACTGCCGTGCCTTAAAGAGCATTGTGGTGCCGGATCAGGTGACAACCATTGGCAGTCTGGCGTTTGCAGGCTGTACTTCCCTGGAAAGTGTTTCTCTTGGGGAAAGCGTGGCACAGGTGCAGGGATCTCTTTTCCATGAATGTGGGAAATTGTCAACCCTTACCGTGGCTCACGGAAATGCATCTATGCGGTCAGAGGACAATGTGCTGTACAATAAAGATATGTCACTGCTGATCCGCTATGCAGCAGGGAAAAGCGATACAAAATTTTATGTGCCGGGTAGTGTGAAGACCATAGGGGCCAAGGCCATTACGCATTGTTCAAATTTGGCGGAACTTCAGATTCCATCCAGTGTAACCAAAATGGATGACAACGCGGTTTATTATAACCGTGCTCTGAGCAAACTCTTTTTTGAAGGAAATGCGCCAAAGGTTTCTGTTGTGACCTCTCACACAGGTATTATAGGAGGCAATCCCCAGGTTTATGTATATACTGTTTACAATGGAGCAATCCGGCACAATGGAAAAACAGGAACGGATGCCAACAAAGACATCACATTGTATAAAACAGCATCTTCCACAGGTTGGGGCGAGGGATGGTCTACCATCTCACAGAAAAGTGACGAAACCAACCAGTATTCAAAAGGGTATGGTTTTACATTGCAGAATTTCAGTCTGACTGATACAGATACGGCGGATGGCACATTTGGAAGTCTCAAGTGGCATTACCGGGATGACATAAAAGAACTGTCCTTTAGTGGAAGTGGTTCAATCTCGGATTTTTCCCTTTCTGCACTTCCTAAATGGAATGGCGGACAGGGCAGAAGTTTCAGACAGAGCATTAAGACGATCGACGCTTCCAAGGCGACCATTACGGCCGTGGGAAATTATGCTTTTTACAACGCAGACCAGCTGGAAAAGGTGACATTTGGTTCTGGGTTAAAACGAGTTGGGAAATATGCATTTGCAGACTGTACGGCACTGAAAAATTTCCCGGCAGAAAATGCTACATCCATTGAAGAAGGTGCCTTTGCAGGGGATACCTCTCTGACTGGAGAAGTGGATATGACCGGGGCGCAGGTTATAGGTGCCAGTGCCATGGAAGGTGCCAGCGGAATCACGGATATCCGCCTGGGAACCAAACTTACCAGTATTGAAGCCAGCGCTTTTGCAAATTGCAAAAAATTGAATGGTGTGATTCTTCCGCTGGGAATTAAAACCTTGAAAAAAAGAGCTTTTTATGGATGTAGTTCTTTGGAGGCGGTAAATATTCCGGAAGGCTTTACCGGTACAGAAGCGGAGACCTTTGGAAATTGTACGGCCTTGAAAAAGGTATATTTTACAGGCAGTATGCCGGAGCAGTGGAATGAAGATACATTCGCAGGATGTTCTTCGACATTAAATATATATTATAACAGTGGAAAAACAGGCTGGAGTGACAGCGTGGAAAATGGCACCTGGCAGGGATATACAGCCAGCTGTCTCACCAGACATTTTCAGCGTGAGAAAAACACATATAGTTTTGAGGATACGGCAAAAAACTACGGATATTCAAATGCTTATAAAATACCGCAGGCCCGCTATCAAAGTGTCTTGAAAAACGCACCGCTCGCAGCTTTTTATGCGGCTACAGAGCCGGCTTATCAAGGAAACGCATTTGGTATGGCAGCGTCTGTACTGGACTTTTATGAAGGAGACAACCTGAAAGTATCTTCTTACGATTCAAAGGCAAAGACTGTTTATGAGATACAGACTCCGGGTCAGGCGTTGACGGAGCTGATAGAGAAGTATCAGGTGACGCAGTATGCCCAGCCGGTCAGTGATGCACTGACAGCAAATCAGGGCAAGTATCTGGATATGGTGAAGAAAATTGCCAGATTTTCCTGGTCAGGTGGCAGAAAAGTAGATGCAGCCGGAGAGGCAGTCGTAATATGTGTGTACAAGGGAAGCAAAGCCCATGCACTGGTGCCTCTGGATGTGACGATTACCAGTGGAGGAAATTATCTGGTTACGGTTTATGACAGCAGTAATCCGGCGGATGTCCGTTACATGTCAGTGAGCAAGGATCTTTCCTGTGTTCATTATACCGTGGGTTCAGAGGATTACACAAAGGCTTCTTTTGTATCCTATTCTGTGTTGAAACAGGCCGCAGGGGGCAGCAGCACTTCATATCAGGACAAAATGACAGTGGCTGTCAACCGGCAGAATATAACGATAAAAGACAGTCAGGATCGGGCTTACACAGAGATTTCCGGAGCTTATGAGCAGATTCCGGCAGCCGGAAGTTCCATGGCAGACTTTTCAGGAATAAAAAGGTTCGTTTTGCCACAGGGAAGTTATGATGTAAAAAATACACCAGTCAGTCAGGCTGTCACAGAACATGTCCTGGCGTATCTGGCTTCTGATGAAGTGTATGTAAAAATGGACGCCAGTGACAGTAAGGCATCCGTTCACATGGAAAATGCAAGAAAATACGGATATTATCAGATGGCAGTAACTCCATCTGTGAAAAATGGCAGCATAACAATCCTGATCATGAATAAGGCTGGAAAAACCAAGGAAATAGTTGTTCAGGGTGGAGCGGCAGCAGCGAAGGTCTATACAAGCGGCAAGGTGCAGCTGACACTGACATCGGATGCGACAAAAGTTACGGTGGATGGAAAGAGCGTAGAGCCAAAGACCAGTATAGAACTGGCATTTGAGACCACAACACCTGCCACGGCAACACCGAGTCCGACCCCGACTGCCACAGCCACCGCTACAGCGCCGGCTACGGCTACCGCGGCACCAACCAAGGGACCGGCG